>Ga0209063_1000006_pt1 | contig 325253 bp, 295 predicted proteins | sample KloWWTmeKNB19Kit_FD_187177 | JGI IMG/M metagenome (GOLD analysis project Ga0209063, IMG submission 187177) | Active sludge microbial communities from Klosterneuburg, Austria, studying microevolution and ecology of nitrifiers - Klosterneuburg... | ecosystem: Engineered > WWTP > Aerobic digester... | reverse complement strand
GCTAAGAGCTGGTATTTACAAATACAAAATAGAGGCAGATGAAGGTTTAGGTAAAACACTTTTAAGTGAGGGTGAGTTTAAGCTTGAGGCTTGTGAAAACATGATAAGGGAAATAACGGAATAAAGATATTTTATTCACTCTCACTGGCGCATAAATGCCACATTGCTTAATGTTAGGCACAGATACGCCACACACATTTAACGCCCTGCATATTTGCAGAGAATACAATTATATATATTTCAAAAACATTTTCTCCGGCATTTTTTGTTGCTTTAAAAAAGCATCCATAAAATCTTTAGGAACGCTGTAATAGTTTTCTACCTGGCCAATGCCGGTGGCGCCGGTGGCAATACTTCCGTTTTCAAAATACACATTTCGGTCGCCGTATGTTGTAAGCCATTCCGGCGTTACATCAAATTCATTTGCTACACGGGTTACAAAATCATCATCGGGAGTTATGCTTTTTTTATTGGCCTCATAGCGGCTGAATTGTATATAGTTAAAAATCAAAAAAGTTGCGAATATTTTATTCACCCAAAAAAGAATACCGTATTCACAAATTGAATGTGTAATTCGGGTGGATGACTGCAATTATGATTTATCAATTCAATGCGGCCGCAGAGATTGTATTATTAACAATTAAAAAAGCAGGAGCCACTAAACACCCGCACAAAGGAGCGGCGGTTCTTGGAAAAGTTTATGAAAAAGATTATTTTTACTATCCTTACATTGGGGCTATTCATAAGTGCTTTTGCTCAAAGGGATAATTTAAACAAACAACTTGAGCAACTTGGACAAAACCATAATGAATTTTTGACTTTTATGTTTACAAAGACAAGGGATAATAATTTATCACTTTGTGATAAAAAGAGTTATAAAATCTGGAATCAATGGGCAAGGGAATTTTTTGCTACAAAATATGCAAATTGGGAAGGGGATTTCGTTGACTTCTATGCAGCTAATAAATGGGACGAACAGCCTCTTTACCCCAAAAAAGAATTGTCTGCGGAAGCTAATAGTTATTTAAAAAAATTAGCAGATCAAATTGAATTATTGAACGATAAAAATTTTGCTGGCTTTGCAAACTTTTGCACTAACCTTCAGAATGATGCACTTTCTAATCTAAAAAGCGATAATGATGCCATTATTGTAGGTTCTGCTATTGTTGTTGCAAAGTATTCTAGCCAATATTGGGATAAGCACATGGATGAGTGGAATAATTATTTTTCTGCTATGCCTTGCTCACCAAAACATCAAACCAAGCTTAGCCCCACAGAGAAGAAAGTATTACAAGCCGATGCATCTGGTGCAATTAGTGGAGCAATTTCAGGAATAGGTGTACCGCCGCCTGTAGCTAGCTCAATAGCTGGCGCTTTAGTATATGGTGGTTTTAGTTCTTGTATTACAGGAGTTTGCATAGGTTTCGGAATTGATCATATAACTGACTGGCTCTGGTAATTCAATAGATAAACCCAACAATATGGATTTAAAGCATTTTCAAAAGGCAATGGCAAAGTCACTACTTGTTAGTTTGATATACACAATATCAATTGGTGTGCTTGTAGGCATTCTATTAGATATTTTGGTTTTCAAAGACTATTCTCTCCTGACAATAATAACACCTGTATTAGCCGGCATTCCCACAGGTTACTTTTTCCATAAAGTACTCAAGGAAAAACATTATGACAACTAGCAATGTGAAATAAATAGGTAGTTAATATATTTTAGCTACCTATTTTAAAAACTTGCTTCTGTCAACAACCAAGTCTTCGTTAGGTTTACAGTACCAACAATGAAGTTGTATGTTGAACGAAAAATGTAAATTTGGAGTTGTCGTAAATTAAATCCTGATTTTCGTCGGTTTTCTTTAACAACGTCGCTTGTCTTGTACGCTGCCAAAAGCGTAAGTGGAAAACACCATCAGCAGTCAATGGCTTTGTAATATTTAGAGGTTCTGGTGATGCCTTTTCTTGCCTAATGGCTGCCGTTGGTGCAGTAACGGGAATAGGTACACTCGCATCTACAATACAGGGAGCAACAATGGCAACGGCTCTTGGCGTTGTTAAAACAATCTTTGGCGTTTATTTTAGTGCTTTTGCAGCGGCTTGGGCAGTGTATGAATTTGGAGATTGTATGGGATGGTGGTAGTTTAGCATTGTTTGCGTTCTCAATTTTATTGATTTAATAATAATACTAAACTTATGAATCTGATTAGAATACTTGTGGCTCTTTTATGTTGTTTCGGCATTTTCAAAACTTTGCTGAATATTATTTGGTTATTTTACCCCGAAATTTTAACCTTTGGCTTACTGAAAAAGCTGAAATATTCATCTAAGTTTGAAAAAGTAACTTTTTATCTTGCCGGTATAGTTTGCATGAGCTACTACATTTATACGGTATATATAAAATTAATAACAAATTGATCCGATTTTTATAAAGGGATTAAACAGTATCCAGTGAATTCAAAAATTCACGCCACCGCTGGTCTTGTGTGCTGCCTTCAGGCAAAGCTGTGAGGCCAATAGCTGTAAAGAGTTTCTTTTCTAAATAAACCTTTTTTCCAATAAATACTCTGCTATCTGCACCGCATTGGTGGCGGCGCCCTTGCGCAGGTTGTCGCTCACTATCCAGCAGTTGAGCGTATTGGGCCGGGTTTCGTCCCGCCGGAGGCGGCCTACAAAAGTATCGTCTTTTTCATTTGCGGTAAGCGGCATTGGGTAAATGGCATTGGCCACATCGTCTTTAACCACTAAGCCCGGTGAAGCAGCCAGCAAATTTTTTAACTCCTGCAAATCAAAATCTTTTTCAAATTCAATATTCACGCTTTCGCTGTGGCCACCCAGTGTAGGTATGCGTACGCAGGTTGCAGTTACGGCAATGCTGTTGTCACCCATAATTTTTTTGGTTTCGTTCACCATTTTCATTTCTTCCTTGGTATAGCCGTTTTCCAAAAATGCATCTATATGCGGTATGGCGTTTTGGTCAATAGGGTAATGATAAGCCATGGGGCCATCGGTAATGCCCTTGCGCTCATTCATCATTTGCTCCACTGCTTTTACGCCGGTGCCGGTAACGCTTTGATATGTGCTTACCACCACTCGTTTTATGGTATACCTTTTATGCAGCGGGTTTAGCACCAGCAGCATTTGTATGGTACTGCAATTGGGGTTGGCAATAATTTTATCTGTAGGTTCAAGCGCTGCTGCATTTACTTCGGGTATCACTAATTTTTTTGTGGCATCCATGCGCCATGCGCTGCTGTTGTCTATAACGGTAATTCCTGCTTCGGCAAATTTTGGAGCCCATTCAAGCGATGTACTTCCACCTGCAGAAAACAAAGCAACGTTTGGCTTTAAAGCAATTGCATCTGCCATGCTTACCACTTTACAATTCTTGCCATTAAACACAATAAGCTTTCCCACAGATTTTTCAGAAGCCACGGGAATAAGTTCCGAAACCGGGAAATTCCTCTCGGCTAAAATCTGCAACATTTTTGAACCTACCAGGCCCGTGGCGCCAACTACCGCAACTTTCATTTTACTTAATTTGGGGCAAAATTAAGATACTAACATTGCTTGTACAAATGCTTTGCAGCACTTTAATTTTAATTTAAGTTTGTACCAATAATATGGGTAAAGAAAGTTTTATTTACAATGTTACCGTAAAGGTTGCTGCTGGCATTGGTAATGAATGGCTGCAATGGCTACAAAAAGAACACATACCCGAAGTAACCGCTACGGGTTGCTTTTCACACGCCATTGTGTTACATTTATTTGAAATGGACGACGGCGAAAGCTGTACTTATGCCATACAATATTATACCGATAGTATAAAAAACCAGGAACGCTACATTGCCCAATTTGCCAATGGGCTGCGGCAAAAATCATTCGACAGATGGGGCGATAAATTTGTAGCTTTTAGGACTTTTATGAAAGTTGTGAACTAATTGTGCAAAACAAAGCGGCTTCTTTAAACGCAAAAATTCACGCTTCTCTTGCATTCCGCTATGGCAAAGGTTTTTAGTGCTTTTTTATGAAAGCCGCTACAGCAAAGGGTTTTAGCGTATCTCGCCCAACAATAAATCAATTACCCCATTAGGATAATCTTCCGGAAAGCCTGTCAATACTCATTTATTGGCTTTATAAAAAAATAAAATTGTTGCCAAAAAAAGTTTTATTGAACTAAAAATCCCTCTATATTTGCCCCACTATAAATTTTTCAAAAAAATTATTATGAACAAAGCAGAATTGATCTCTAAAATTGCTGATGATGCAGGCATCACAAAAACACAAGCTAACGAAGCGTTAGATTCTTTTGTTGCAGCGGTTACAAAAACATTAAAATCCGGCGACAAAGTTACACTGGTTGGTTTTGGTACCTTCTCAGTATCCAAAAGGGCTGCCCGTAATGGCCGCAACCCGCAAACAGGCGCTGTAATTAAAATTAAAGCTAAAAAAGTAGCAAAATTTAAAGCCGGTAAAGAACTATCAGCTAAAATCTAACCGATTGCTGATGAAATGAAAAGCAAGATACAATTGGTGTCTTGCTTTTTTTATCTTGCATATTATCCATTTAAAAAATAACATTCATTTTATGGGACGTGGTGATATCAAAACAAAAAAAGGAAAAATTTTTGCAGGTTCTTTTGGTAAAAAAAGAGCAGCAAAACCGCCTAAGAAAAAATCAACTCCAAAAAAGAAAGCTTAAGTTTTTCAAAACCCGGTTTCCTGGCTGCCATTGTGCAGCCTTTTTACTTTATGCTGCTTTTACTTAATGAAACAAACTGCAGACAGCCAAAAAAAATCAACCTTAATTATTTATGATTGAAATCAGGTTTTGAAAATCGCAAAAAATAACTACTCGTTTAACTTTGATTAAAAAGACAATAGGCAACCTATAAAAACCAAAACTTCATTTAATATTGGGGCTTTTCAACAGCCTTAATCCATAAAGCAGGTTCAAATGGCCTACAATTCAGGATTTTACGCCAATTAATGGCCGCATATTTTTATCGGTATAAAAAAAGGTTTCGCAGTATTTTACCTATAATAATTACAAATTTTATAAAAAAATTGTAGAAATAACCAAAAACGCAGTAATATTGCATTGGAAAAGGCTTGCGAAGAATATCCTAATCATTAGCTACTTCAAAGCTTATTCGGTTCCCATACAAAATTATCATTTCATTTTTCTTTATCAGAACGTTAGAATTTTTTGAAAAACGCAGTTTCATTTTTATATGTACGACATACTACAACTGAACGACTTCCTCGTTCCTGAATTGCTTGATATTGCAGAAACACTTAAAATAACCAATGCAAAAAAACTCGGCAAGCAAGACCTCATTTATAAAATTCTTGACAAACAAGCTATTATGACAGCAGAGAAAAAAAACAACGACGGTGAAAAACCAAAGCGCAAACGCATCGTAAAAACGGCAACATCCAATGGCATTGAAGAAGCAGAAGTAATGCAGGAAGCGCCTTCTAAAAAAGAAGCACTGCCGCAAAGAGGCAAAAAAACAGAAATAACTGAGAAGAAAAATGCAAAGCCAAAAAAAGAATTTGCGCCTGAGCTGCCCTTATCGGAAGACGAAGAGTTGCAACCCATCTCCAGCGAACAAACAACCGTACCCGCTGCCATTGCGCAAATGCTGCAGGCAGAAGATACACAACAGGAAGATGTAGAAGAAGCCCCGATACAACCCAAAGAATATAAACAACAAAAACCTCCTGTTTTTAATATAGAATTTGATGGCGTTGTACTGGGTGAAGGTGTTTTGGAAATGATGCCCGATGGATATGGGTTTTTACGCAGCAGCGATTACAATTACCTCAGCAGCCCTGATGATATTTATGTTTCCCCGTCGCAAATAAAATTATTTGGTTTAAAAACTGGCGATACGGTTGATGGTTCCGTGCGTCCGCCAAAAGAAGGCGAAAAATATTTTGCCCTTTTAAAAGTTGAAACCATCAATGGTAAAACGCCGGAAGAAGTTAGGGACCGTGTGCCTTTTGATTATTTAACGCCATTGTTTCCGTTTGAAAAGCTGGAACTTACTACAAGGGCAGATAATTTCAGCACCAGGATAATGGATTTATTTACTCCAATAGGCAAGGGCCAGCGTGGCCTTATTGTGGCACAGCCCAAAACCGGTAAAACCATGTTGCTGAAAGAAGTGGCCAATGCCATTGCCGAAAACCACCCTGAATGTTACCTGATGGTAGTGCTGGTTGATGAAAGGCCGGAAGAAGTAACCGATATGGAACGAAGTGTAAAAGCAGAAGTAATTGCATCCACATTTGATGAGCCTGCAGAAAAGCATGTAAAAGTTTCTACCATTGCTTTGCAAAAAGCCAAGCGCCTTGTGGAGTGTGGTCATGATGTGGTGATTTTACTTGATTCTATTACCCGATTGGCACGTGCCCACAATACTGTTGCGCCAAGTAGTGGAAAAGTTTTGAGTGGCGGTGTAGAAGCAAATGCCATGCAAAAACCTAAACAATTTTTTGGTGCAGCCCGTAAAATTGAAAACGGAGGTTCGCTTACTATTTTGGCAACAGCGCTTGTAGATACCGGAAGCAAAATGGACGAAGTGATATTTGAAGAATTTAAAGGAACCGGCAACATGGAATTGCAACTTGACCGCAAGTTGAGCAACCGAAGGATTTACCCGGCAATTGATATAGTATCTTCCAGCACAAGGCGTGACGATTTATTGCTGGACAAAGACACTTTTCAGCGTATGTGGGTATTGCGCAAGCATATTGCCGATATGAACTCTGAAGAAGCCATAACCATGTTGCTGAAAAACATGAAAGGCACCAAAAACAATGCAGAGTTTTTAACCAGTATGAACAATTAAATTTACAGATAAAAATTAATGCTTATAGCCGCTGTTTACCAGCGGTTTTTTATTTTATAAAAAATACCTGCCCTTTCCAATAAAGCGCCATTTTTTTCGTTGATAATTATTCAAAACAACAGTAATGCCCGGTAGATATTTTTTGTTTTTTTTGCTTCTCTTTAGTACAAAACTTCATGCACAGGATATTACCGGGTTGTGGAAAGGCAGGCTTTATAACGACAGTACAAAAATGTACTACAAATACGAAATTGGTATCAGCGAAGAAAAAGGAAAGCTATCGGGCTTTTCCCATACCTGGTTTATATTAAACGATACCCAGTATTTTGGAATAAAAGAGGTTAAAATAAAAAGAAAAGATGGAAAAATAATAGTTGAAGACGACAAACTCATTTCCAACAATTACCCGGTAGCGCCGGCAAAGCATATACGACAATTAAATGTATTGACATTAACGGTGGAAGACAGCATTATGAAACTCACCGGGCCTTTTGCCACCAACCGCACCAAAGAATGGGCGCCGCTCACCGGCCATATTGAATTACAAAGAAAAAATGATTTTTGGAACTCCTCACTTGTGCCACATTTGGCAGAATTAAAGCTGGAAAACAAATTAATATTTGTAAAACAAGAAAAAGAAAAACAACAATTTTTAGCAAAAGTAGAGTTAAGGAAAAAAGAAGAATTGGAAAGCCTTGCATTTAATCAAAAGAAAATTGAAGCGGTATATGCACCCAACCCTGCAGAAGAAATGGAAACAAATGAAAAAGTTTTAAGCATAGAAAAAAATACAGGCAAAAAGGAACTGATTGAAAAGCAAACTACAACCACAAAAGAAATTGCTCAGCTAAAAGCAAAGAAAATAAAAATCAACACTGAAAAAATAAAACCTGTTTTACCTGAAGAAAACAAGGAAATAGCGCTAAGCGAAACTACAAAGCAGGAACCTTCTGCAATTGGGCAAAATCCATCAGCCCAAATAAAGAAAAAAGAAACAAAACCATTGACTGCGCCGGCTACCCAGGCTGCTGCTCAGCTTAAAGAACGGGCGCTGGAAATTCAACAAACGGTTTCGTTTACATCAGACAGTTTAAGGCTTTCGTTATATGACAATGGCGAGGTAGATGGCGATACAGTAACTGTTGTAATGAACGGGCAAATATTTATTGCTAAAGCTGGTTTAAGCACTACTGCCATTAACAAAACCATATATATCCCTAAAGAACAGGATACGCTGCAGTTGGTAATGTATGCAGAAACGCTTGGACATATTCCTCCCAATACCGGCTTATTAGTGATAAGAGACGGCAAAGAAATGTATGAAGTGCGCTTTAGCGGCGATCTGAAAAAAAATGCCGCAATAATTTTTAAGAGAGAAAAGAAATAAGCAGTGAATGGAAATCTTATTTACCAAAACCTTATATACAAAGCAGCAAGAATTCCGCAAACTATTAAAGCGCCCACTAAAAATGCCGGTTGCATCTTAAACATTTTTTTATCTATCTCCAGGCCCTGTGGTTTTATCCCTTTTTTAATTTCATAAAAACTAATGAGCGCCATTCCTGTAACGCACAATAAAAAAACAATAGCCATCCTGTCTATAAACGGAATTTCATAAATGCCCTCTGCATTGGGCACGGCAAAGTTTATGGAATATAAAAAAGACAGGTTTACAAACTGGGGCAAAAATTTAAAAAACACCGAAAGTAAAAAACCCCCAATTGTTGCAAACAAGGCCGCATTACTGGTAGTTTTTTTCCAGAAAAAGCCCAGTAAAAACATGGCAAAAATTCCCGGGCTCACAAAGCCTGTATATTCCTGTATATATTGAAAACCTCCTTTTTTATCAATGCCTAAAAATGGAGCAATAATTACAGCAAGTACCATAGCCACAATAATGGTTACCCGGCCAATCCATACCTGCTTCTTTTCATCTGCATTGGGGTTTATATTTTTTTTATAAATATCCAGGGTAAAAATAGTAGCTATGCTGTTGGCTTTGCCAGCAAGAGAAGCAACTACGGCAGCAGTAAGCGCTGCAAAAGCAAGGCCTTTTAAACCTGGGCCAAGCAGATTGAGTAAAACAGGGTATGCCCTGTCAGGGTTTAATTCTCCGTTTTGCATCATCTCGGTTTGAAAATTTCCTTGCTGATGTAATACATAGGCCGCAATACCCGGCAACACAACAATTACAGGCATTAAAAGTTTTAAGAAAGAGGCAAATAAAATTCCGTTGCGTGCCGTTTTTAAATCGGCGCCAAGCGCCCGCTGCGTAATATACTGGTTGCATCCCCAGTAATTTAAATTTACAATCCACATGCCGCCTATTAAAACCGATATGCCTGGCAAATCAATATAATTGGGGTTGGTTTTGTCAAACACCATGTGAAAATGATCGTTGGCTTTATGGGTAAGAATATTAAAACCGTTAATAACGCCTGTTGTACCAAATTCGTCTGATACCAGGTTTAATGCAAGGTAAGTAGTAATTAAACCGCCAATAACCAATACCAATACCTGTATTACGTCGGTATAGCCAATTACCTTCATACCGCCAAGCGTAATAATAATAGCAAATGCTGCAAGCAAATACATGCAGGTTGAAGTTGAAATTCCAGAAATACTGTTTATGGCCAATGCACCTAAATATAAAATTGAAGTAAGGTTTACCAGCACATAAAGCAGGAGCCAGAATACGGCCATTATCATTGCTACCGTACTATTATAGCGCTTATTGAGGAATTGCGGCATGGTGTAAATTTTATTTTTTAAATACACCGGAATAAAAAATATGGCCACCACCATTAGTGTTGCAGCCGCCATCCATTCATAAGTTGCAATAGCCAAACCCATTTTAAATCCGCTTCCACTCATGCCAATAAATTGTTCAGCAGAAATATTAGAAGCAATTAAAGATGCCCCAATAGCCCACCAGGTAAGTGAGCCTTCTGCTAAAAAATAGTCATGCGATGCCGAAACAGATTCTTTTTTCTTTTTACGGTACACCCACAAACCATAACCAGCTACCATAAAAAAATATATAAAAAATACAATATAGTCGTTGGTGGAAAGGGTGTTCATAATAGCAATAATGAAGTTACAATTTTGGCAAACAGCTTTTTGACCTCATAAATTTAAGTGTATTATGAATTGTAAAGTCAGCCAAGCAAAAAAATTAAAGAAAGGATAATTGAGGGTAATTTTTTTTTATATAATACCGCTATAAAGCAAATCAAAAAATTAAATGCTCCCGGTTTTTAATTTTATCACCTGTCATTTCGGTTACCAGTTGTACAAATGGAATAGTTTTGAGCGTTTTTTGCAAAATAGAAAATTCGCCTTCGTCAACATCTTGTCCTTCGGTTTTAACCAGCCATAAAAAATCGAGGTGCTTAAATTCGGGAAGCAAATATTCTCCATCGTACTGGTTGTTGTACAGGTAATGAAAAGTATTGTTTACAAAAACAGGGTATTCAAAAATAGAAAAAAAATAATCCCTGTTTTTTTTACGCAATTGAATTTCCAGCAAATTATTGAGCCGTAGGTTTATGCCCAATTGCTGGTTGGCATGCCAACTAAAAATATAATCTTTTACCGGTGCAACAATCCCCAAAAGCCTGGCATGCTCAAAAAAATGGGTTGTTGCATCATCATTATTTAATTTCAGCTTCATGCGCCGGTAACTTTTTTTGCAAATTAAAAAGTAAGGTCTAAGGTTAATTCCTCTTTTCCACGCAGGAGTTTTACTTTGGTAGATTGGCCTTTATTGAATTTATTCAAAGCCTGCATATACGTTTGTACGTCAGAAACATTATGTTCGCCCAATTGTATGATTACGTCGCCGGTTTTTACACCGGCTTTTTCTGCAGGTCTGTTTTCGCTTACGCCATCTACCAGCACACCATTGCCGCTAAATGTATAGTCGGGCATTATGCCCATACTTACTTTAAAACTGCTTTTCCCCATATTCGCTTCTCGGGTTTTTGTAAAAACAAGTTTATTTTTATTATCGGTTGTTGCAATTATTGATTGAATATAGGTAACAATGGACCGTATGCCTTTATAATTTATTTTGTTGGCATCATCGCTGGGTTTATGATAATCGCTATGGGTGCCGGTAAAGAAAAACAAAACCGGTATATCTTTTCTGTAAAACGATGTATGGTCGCTTGGCCCGCTGCCGCTGCTGTCTATCTTTATTTTAAAAAACTTATCATGTTCATTAATTATTTCTCCCCAGGTTGGTGAAGTACCATAGCCGCCAATGGTAATACTATGCGTACTATCGTTTAACCTACCCAGCATATCCATATTAATCATGTAACTAATAGATTTTAAATCTACTGTTGGGTTTTCAGTAAAATATTTTGAACCGTAAAGGCCCAACTCTTCCCCGGAAAAAGCAATAAAAAGAAAATTATGTTTTTTATACTCTACTTTTTTATCATTGGCCCATTGGGCTAGTTCAATTAAAGCTGCTGTTCCGCTTGCATTATCATCTGCACCATTATGAATCATGGGTGTATGGCCGGTGTATAAAGAGTTTTTATCTTCTCCATATCCAAGATGGTCGTAATGTGCACCCAATACTATGGTGGATGCAGCATTGTTATTTATATACCCTATTACGTTGTGGCCAGTACGTTTGCTTAGCCCAGATGATACAACTATTTTTATAGTTTTATCTTCATTATTCTCTTCAAAAAAAATTTTATATACTGGGTATTTTACATAAACCGCCGGCACAGAGGCAACCTCTAGTTTTGCTTTGGCATCGTATTGCAGGCCATCCTCGGTTGCCGAAGAATTATAAAAAACCACTGCTTCAATTCCGTCTTTTGCGGCCTCTTTAATTGCGGTTTGTAAATAATCATCCAGGTTAAAATGTGGATTGGTTTTACTTTCTTCCATTGCAGCGGCTAAGTCCACTTGCAAAAGGGTTACCTTATATTTTGCCGTTTTGGAAAAAGTATATACAAAACTTCCTGTTTTTGAAAAAGAAAGCGGGAACCAGTCTTCATACAATTTTAACGGCACACCATTCACAGAAAATTTTGTGTCTTTGGTTAATTTTTTACCATCATTTACTTCAAAAGCCTGGATAAACGTTCCGTTGTCCCCGGCTGCTTTAAGGCCCGCTTGCTTAAACTTCTTTTCAATGTAGTCATAGGCCAGTTTTTCACCTGCCGTCCCAGTTCTGCGGCCTTCCAGTTTATCGCTTGCAAGGTATTCTACGTTTGCTTTAATACTTTTAAGTACTGGGTCGTTACTTTTCTTGTTTTGTGCAAAAGAGGTTTGATATATTAGTGTAAATACTATTAATATTTTCTTCATGTTTCAATTATTTGCCCAAAGATAGCCAGCAATACCCTTTCCAAATATAAGATTTCCTAAAAAGGCATTTCCCCTTTCTTATTTCGTAAATTAATATAGTGTACAACACTTATTTTTGCCGCCAACTTTTAGGTTTCATTTGACCAGCAAAATTCATATTGTACTTGTAGGCAATCCCAATAGTGGAAAATCATCACTTTTTAATGTCCTCACCGGGCTAAATCAAAAAGTAGGCAATTTTCCCGGTGTAACGGTTGATAAAAAAACCGGAAATACTTCTATTACTTCTACTCTATCGGCACACATTACCGATTTACCTGGCACTTATAGCCTTTACCCAAAAAGAAATGATGAATGGGTAAGTTATAAGGTATTAATGCAGCAGGATGCCACTATTAATCCAGATATAATTGTGGTGGTTGCCGATGCAAGCAACCTAAAAAGAAATTTATTGTTTTGTTCGCAAATTATAGACTTAAAGATACCCGTAGTAATTGCCTTAAGCATGATGGATCTTGCCAAACGCAACAATATACAAATTGACATTAATGGGCTCGAAAGAGAATTGGGTGTACCCATAGTACCTGTAAACCCAAGGAAAAACAAAGGTATTGCTGAATTAAAAAAAGCCATTGCCCTTGTGCATGAAAATATTTACCAGTTGCCTGCCAGGGATTTTATTGATAGCTCGACGCTTGCCGAAACTGCGGTTGCCCGGGTAAAAACTGTAGTAAATGGTATTAGTAATTACGGGGCCATTCATTATTTAATTAATCACGAAAACTTTTCACTTTCTGATACCGATCAGGAGGCTATTGAAAATATAGAAGTAGAAAATAAATTTAACCCTACCAAAACACAGGCCGAAGAAATTATGCTTCGTTATGGACGAATAAAACAGGTAATGCACCAAACCGTTGTAGAAAGCGATCCATTAAAAAAATATCTTTTTTCCGAAAAGCTCGACAATATTTTGTTGCACCGTTTTTGGGGTTATGTAATTTTATTACTGGTTTTATTTTTGCTTTTTCAAAGTATTTTTTCATTTGCCCAATATCCTATGAGCGCTATTGAATGGGGTTTTGGACAGGTTACCGGATGGCTGGGAAATATTTTACCTGCAGGCTGGCTTACCAATTTATTTTTAAATGGTTTTGTGGCCGGCTTAAGTGGTATTTTAATTTTTGTACCGCAAATTATGATTCTTTTTGGATTAGTAACCATTATTGAAGATTCCGGATATATGGCACGAATCAGCTTCTTAACCGATAAACTCATGCGAAAAGCAGGATTAAACGGTAAAAGTATAATGCCCATGATTAGCGGCTTAGCCTGTGCCGTTCCTGCTATTATGAGTGCAAGGAGCATTGAAAACAAAAAAGAAAGGTTGCTAACCATAATGGTAACACCTCTTATGAGTTGCAGCGCAAGGCTACCGGTTTATACCATTTTAATTGCCCTGGTAATACCCAATAAACTTTACCTGGGGTTTTTAAGTTTGCAGGGATTGGTAATGATGGCGCTTTACTTGCTGGGAACCGTTATGGCATTGCTGGTTTCCTGGGTAATGAAATTTTTTATCCGGTCTGCCGAACGCAGTTTTTTTATTTTGGAATTGCCGGTTTACAGGGAACCAAGGTGGAGGAACATTGTAAATACCATGGTTCAAAAGGCAAAAATATTTGTGGTAGAAGCCGGTAAAGTAATAATGGTAATTAGCCTTATACTTTGGGTATTGAGCAGTTTTGGCCCACCCAAAAAAATGCAGGAAATAAAATCTTCTTTTGATAATCAAATTGCGCAACAACCCGATAAAAAAGATGAACTGGAGCATCATTACAAAACTGCACAATTAGAAAATTCTTATGCCGGAATTTTGGGCAAAGCAATTGAGCCTGCAATTACACCCCTGGGTTACGATTGGAAAATTGGTATTGCCCTTATTACCTCATTTGCCGCAAGGGAAGTATTTGTAGGAACTATGGCCACATTATACAGTGTTGGCGATGATGCTTCGGAAAACAGTTTAACGCTTCGGCAAAAAATGGCAATAGCTAAAAGAAGCGATGGAACAAAAGTGTACACACTGGCTACAGCGCTATCCCTAATGGTATTTTATGTGCTGGCCATGCAATGCATGAGTACGTTGGCTATTGTAAAGAGGGAAACTAAAAGTTGGAAATGGCCCATTATACAATTTACTTACATGACTGCTCTGGCGTATTTTTTTAGCCTGCTGGTTTATCAATTATTTAAATAACTCAAATATTTTTTAGCAAATTTGCCGCAGCCTGCAACGTTTCTTCTTTTTTGGCAAAGCAAAAACGGAGTACTCTATTTTGTTGCGGAACAGAGCAAAAAGCAGATACCGGAATACAAGCTACGCCATATTCTTTAACAAGCTTTACAGCAAAATCATTTTCAGGTTCATTGCTAATAGTGGCGTAGCTGTACAATTGAAAATAACTACCCTGTGATGCCAATGGCTTTAACCTTGTTGCCGACATTGCCTGCATAAAAAAATCCCTTTTTTGCTGTAAAAATTTTCCCAGCTCAAGGTATTTATCTTTTTGCTTTAAAAAAGCTGCAATACCATACTGCATGGGGCTATTGCAGGTAAAGCAGTTAAACTGATGAATTTTTCTAAACTCTTTCATTAGGGCCGGTGGTGCAATGCAATAACCCAGCTTCCAGCCCGTGCAGTGGTACACTTTTCCAAATGAAAAACAAATAAATGCTCTTTCGTACAACTCTGGATATTTCGCCAAACTATAGTGCTGCAAATTATCAAAAACCAGGTGTTCATATACTTCATCGCTAATAATAAAAATATTATTACCGGCAACTATGGATTTTAGAATCTCAATATCCTGCTGGGTAATAAGTTTGCCGGATGGGTTGTGTGGAGAGTTAATAATAATTGCCCTGGTATTGGGATTAATTTTTTCTTTTACAAGATCCCAGTTAATTGTATATTCCGGAAAACTAAGTGGTATAGGTACTGCTTTTGCGCCATTTAACTCTATGGCAGGGATATAACAATCGTATGCCGGTTCAAATATTATTACTTCATCGCCTTTTTGTAAAATAGTGGTAAGCGCTGTATAAATTGCATAAGTGCCTCCGGGAGTAATGGTAATTTCATCGCTTGCGTTTACTGTTGTGTTGTAAAGATCAAATATTTTTTCAGCTATTTGTTCCCTTAGTGTTGTAAGGCCGTTCATGTGCACATATTGATTATGGCCATCTTTCATAGCTTTGTTAACCAATGCAATCAAAGCTTCATTCATTTCAAAATCGGGGAAACCCTGTCCAAGGTTAATCGCCTTGTGTTCAACCGCAAGGCTACTCATAATAGTAAAAATTGTAGTGCCTACATGCGGCAACTTACTTTTTAAAACAGGTGTCAATTTTTTCCCTATTTAGCAGAAGATAAAAAAAATGATGCAGCTATTTCAGGTTCTCAACTCTGCATTATTCCACTACTTCCCTTCCTGATTCTTTCCAGGCTTTGATGCCGCCATCTAAATGAGCAACATTTTCAAAGCCCATTTGCTTTAGTGTGGTAACAGCCAATGCTGAGCGGCCTCCGGATGCACAATGTAAAATTATTCTTTTGCTTTTATCAAATTCCGGTTTGTGATAGGGTAGAGATGCATCTGCATAAAACTCCAGCATTCCACGGGGTGCATGCACTGCGCCGGCTATTCGGCCATTTTGTTTAAGTTCTTCGCTTTCTCTAATGTCTATTAGGGTTACATTGCTTTTTTGCAATTCTTCATTCACCTGGTCGGCAGACAGGTTTTCAATACCTTGTTTAGCTTCTTTAACTAAATCTGTTGCGGATTTGTTTACCATAATTATAAATTTTAGTTTGCGTTTAACCCACAAAGGCAAATCGGGTTAAAAAATTAATTACAAAAATTTTTCGCCTTTATTTCTTTTTACTTCGGCAACGTATTCTTTTATTTCCTGCTCTTTATTTTTTTTGCAAATAAGCAATACATCTTTTGTGTCTACAACTATAAACTCATCGAGGCCTTGTAAAAGCAGCAATTTTTTATTGTCGGCATGTACCATATTATTGGTGGCATCTATTACAATTACGTTATTGCCACCAACGGCATTACCTAAATAATCTTTATCAAAAGTATCGTAAGCGCTTGCCCAGGTTCCCAAATCGCTCCAGCCAAATGAAGAAGGAAATACATATACATTGTCGGCTTTTTCCATAATACCATAGTCAATAGAAATATTTATACACAGCGGATAAATCCTGTTTATAGCATCCTGCTCTTCGTTAGTATTATAGTGTTCTCGTTCTGCATCAAAAACCTCATGCATTTCGGGGAGGTATTGTTCAAAAGCCTGAACAATATTTTTTACCTGCCATACAAATATGCCGGCATTCCATAAAAAATCACCGCTGGCTACGAAGGTTTTGGCCAGTGCCTGGTCGGGTTTTTCTGTAAATGTTTTTACCCGGTACACATTATCGGCTACAGCCATGGGTTCAAATTGAATATAACCGTAGCCGGTATTAGGAGTTAAAGGTTTAATACCTAAAGTAACCAATGCTTTTATTTGAGAAGTAAAGTGCAGGGCATCTAGTGCAACTTTTATAAATTTTTCCGTATCCAGTATTAGATGATCGGCGGGTGCACAAACAAGGTTTGCTTCGGGGTTTAATTGCCGAAGCTTATAAGAGATATAAGCAATACAAGCTGCTGTATTTTTTCTGCTAGGCTCACAAAGGATATTTGCCGGGTTTAATTGCGGCAATTGTTTGATGCATATTTCCCGGTATTGTTCCGAGGTTACAATATAAATATTGTCCCTATCAATAAATTGCTCAAAGCGGTCAAATGTAGCCTGTATGAGCGTTCGCCCGGTATTTAAAATATCTAAAAACTGCTTGGGGTAATCGGTACGGCTCATGGGCCAAAACCTGCTGCCGATACCGCCAGCCATAATTGCTACGTAATTATTTTTATTCATAAACAGATGTTCCTTTAAATAATGCCTTCTCTTATTAAATCATGCAAATGTATAACGCCTGCATATACGCCCTCATTAATTACTAAAAGTTGTGAAATATTGTTTTGCCGCATTTTTTCCAAAGCATTTATTGCCAATTCCCCTGCTTCAATAATTTTGGGATTGCTGCCCATTATATCTATTGCGGTAAGGCTGATAAATGAATCTTGTTTTTCCAGCATCCTTCGTATATCTCCATCGGTAATAATTCCGGTAATTTTTCCTTTTACATCAACCACCGCCGCTGTACCCAACCTTTTTGCAGTAATTTCTACCAATACCTCTTTAACTGTTGCAGATTCTTTAACCAGCGGTTTTTCATTCAATCTAGCCAGGTCGGCAACCCTTAAAAATAATTTTTTTCCTAATGCTCCACCTGGATGGTATTTAGCAAAATCTTCCGGCTTAAACCCACGGGCTTCCATAAGGCATACCGCTAAAGCGTCTCCCATTACCATTTGTGCCGTAGTGCTTGTTGTAGGTGCAAGATTATTGGGGCAAGCCTCTTTGCTTACTGTTGTATTTAAAACAATATCGCTGTGGGTGGCAAGATAAGACCGCACATTGCCCACCATACCAATTAAGATATTACCAAAATTTTTTATTAAGGGTGCAAGTATTTTTATTTCGGGGCTATCGCCGCTTTTGCTAACAATCATTACGTTATCGCTCTGTTGTATCATCCCCAAATCGCCATGAATGGCATCTGCCGCATGCATAAAAATTGACGGTGTTCCGGTGCTGTTCATTGTAGCCACAATTTTTTGAGCTACAAGTGCGCTTTTACCTATACCACTTATAATGAGCCTTCCCCCTGGTTTTGAAAGCCTTTCTACCGCTTTACAAAAATCTTCATTTACAAAAGCTGCAAGCCCGGCAATTGCTTCAGCCTGAAGGGCAATTGTTTGTTTTGCACTGGTTATTACAGGTTCATATTTCATCAGGCAGCAAACCTACTTAAAAATTAGAATATGCAAACCTTCCCTTTAACCCGGCTTTGTGAATAACTACAAAAAAAAGGTTGGTAAATTTTCATATTAATTGCTTACCTTAAATGCTTATAAAGCTTCGTTAATTTTTTTTTGGATGTAATGAAAAGCAGCGCTTATTTTGACTTACTGCATTGATCAATTAACTTTGCCGGCCTAAAAAAATTTTTTATTCTATTTCAATCGCATCGAACCTGGTGATTTACAAAAATGGCAACTACAAAAAAAGCATCTAAACCCGTTAAGTCGGGCACAAAAATACCCACAGAAAAACCCATAGGCATCCTAAGCGGCAAACTCCAGGATTATTTTGGCTTTGACAGCTTCAAAGGCAACCAGGAAAAAATAATTTCCTGTATTTTAAACAAGCAGGACAGCTTTGTAATTATGCCCACAGGCGGTGGTAAAAGCCTATGCTATCAACTCCCGGCAATGATGAACCCCGGAGTGGCAATAATTGTTTCTCCGCTTATTGCATTAATGAAAAACCAGGTAGACCTGGTACGCAGTTACAGCAGTAAAGATGAAATTGCACATTTTTTAAACAGCACCTTAAACAAAGGCCAGCAAAAAATTGTAAAAAGTGACCTGGCCAGCGGCAAAACAAAAATGCTTTACGTGGCGCCGGAAACCCTCACCAAAGAAGAAAATATTATTTTCTTTAAAGAATTAAATATTTCATTTGTAGCCGTTGATGAAGCCCATTGTATTTCTGAATGGGGCCACGACTTTAGGCCCGAATACCGCAGGCTTAAGGAAATGATTGACCTCATAAGCGAAGACCTGCCTATTATTGCACTTACCGCAACCGCTACACCCAAGGTGCAAAGCGATATTATTAAAAACCTGGGCTTACGCAACCCCAAAATTTTTATTTCCTCTTTTAACCGGCCCAACCTGCATTACGAAGTAATGCCCAAAGTAAACGTTCGCCAAACTAATGAAAGCATAGTGCGTTTTATTAAAACGCATAAAAACAAAAGCGGTATCATTTATACGCTCAACCGCAAAACCACCGAAGAACTTGCCGCCATGCTCAATGCCAACGGTATAAGCGCAGTAGCCTACCATGCTGGCCTGGATGCCAAATTAAGGGCAACCCGGCAAGACCAGTTTTTAAATGAAGCTGTTCAGGTAATTGTGGCCACCATTGCATTTGGTATGGGAATAGATAAACCTGATATTCGCTTTGTAATTCATTACAACATTCCAAAATCAATTGAAAATTATTACCAGGAAACCGGAAGGGCAGGGCGGGACGGACTTGAAGGGAAATGTGTATTGTATTACTCCCACAAAGACGTTGCCAAGCTGGAACACCTTATGCGTGACAAGCCACTAAGCGAAAGAGAAGTAGGAGCTCAACTTATTTACGAAACAGTTTCGTATGCCGAAAGCAGTGTATGCCGCCGCAAAACACTGCTCTATTATTTTGGTGAAGACTTTGATGATAAAAAAAGTTGCGGCCATTGTGATAATTGTTTAAACCCAAAAGAAAAAATTGAAACTAAAGCAGAAGTACTTATTGCACTTAAATGCATTGATGCACTGCAAGAAAGGTTCCCTATTGAATATGTACTAAACATCCTTTTGGGAAAAGCCAATAACCAGGTACAAATGTACAGTCATGAAAACCTAGGGGTTTTTGCCACAGGCAACGATAAAGACACACATTTTTGGAACAGCCTTATCCGGCAAATGCTGCTGGAAGATTTGCTTTCAAAAGATATTGTGGAGTATGGTGTATTAAAAATTACGGCTAAAGGAAGGGCGTTTATGAAAAAACCCACTTCGTTTAAAACGGCCCTCAATAATTTATTTGAAGATGCCAATGCCGATGATGAAGCAACAGAAGCAACTCCGGCAGTAGGATCGGCAGCAGACGAGCAACTGCTTGAAATGTTAAAAGACCTAAGAAAAAAAGTGGCCAAAGAAAAAAACCTTCCACCCTTTGTAATTTTCTTAGAGTCATCCTTAGAAGATATGGCTACCATGTATCCTACCTCGGTACCCGAGCTGGAAAAAGTAAGCGGTGTAAGCAAAGGAAAAGCTATCAGGTATGGTAAACCATTTATTGATATAATTGCCAAGCATGTAGAAGACAATGATATAATCCGCCCCGATGATTTTGTTATGAAAAGTGTGGTAAACAGGAATAACCACAAAATATTCATCATTCAAAATGTTGACAAAAAAATCCCCCTGGAAACTATTGCCAAAACAAAAGACCTTAGAATAGACCAGCTTTTGGAAGAAATGGAAACCATTGTTGCCAGCGGCACAAAGCTCAACTTAAATTATGCAATTGATGATATAGTGGATGAGTACGAACAAGAAGAAATAATTGATTATTTTAAAAACTGCCAAACCTCATCATTGCAAGTAGCACAAGAAGAACTTGCAGACAGTAATTTTAACTGGGAGCAGTTAAAACTAATGCGTATAAAGTTTTTGTGTGAATTTGGAAATTAGCACAAACCCCTTTTGCTAAATATAGGATAAGAAATTTTTCAATAAAATAAATAACTTACTCCCGTTGATTTTTCGTTGAAATCTCCTATTTTTGCTGCCCCGAAAGGGAAAATACTGCGGTATCCGCCTCGGCGGAAAAGAACTGAAAATTGAAATACTGCGGTATCCGCCGAATGGCGGAAAAGAACTGAAAATTGAAATACTGCGGTATCCGCCGAATGGCGGAAAAGAACTGAAAATTGAAATGGTGCGGTATCCGCCGAATGGCGGAAAAGAACTGAAAATTGAAATGGTGCGGTATCCGCCGAATGGCGGAAAAGAACTGAAAATTGAAATGGTGCGGTAGCTCAGTCGGTAGAGCAAAGGACTGAAAATCCTTGTGTCGCCGGTTCGATCCCGGCCCACACCACAATATGGCCTGTTGCATAAGTAGCAGGCCGTTTTATTATGTGGCATGTCTATATTTTATATTCCACTAAAGCGGCTAAAACATATACAGGATTTTCAAATGATGTGCAGCGGCGGCTATTTGAACATAATATAAGTGAATCCCGTGGCTTCACTTTGCGTTACAGGCCTTGGACACTTATAAGAACAGAAAATTTTAGTACTAAAAAAGATGCCATGCTTCGGGAAAAATTTTTAAAAACTGGACGGGGAAGGGAACAAGTAAAAAATTTTATACAGAATTTTATTCATAATGCTGCGGTATCCGCCGCGGCGGAAAAGGACTGAAAATCCTTGTGTCGCCGGTTCGATCCCGGCCCACACCACAATACCACACAATTTCAAGCGATTTTTATTATAAATGCTTTACTTACACAGCTTATACCAATGGGTTTTATAAGGTTTTATACGTTTTTTACCAACAACACTCAAATGCCACATAATCTTTAATTTTCTGTTTTCTTATACCCAATCTATATAAGCGTACATACAATGATTTGCAAATTTTAATAAATTCTAAAAAAAACTTCTCAAAATATTATGTAATTAAAAAGGGATATATATACCTTTATGCTGAATTATTTAAACCAAAATTGCTCCACTGACGCCGCTTATAACAAGCTTCATTTATTAAAAAAATACACCAAATCATGAACACAGCATTTATTTTAAAAAGAACATCACTGGCAATTGTTTTATTCTTTTTTATAGCATCCGCCAGTGCACAAAAATTAATTTTGGCAGACGATGTTAACAGTACTCTGCTTAAAAATATTTGTGATGATGCAGCAATAAAAGTTGATGAAACAAAAGACACTTATATTAAAGTAAAAGAAACCTTTGAAATTTATATTGATATTGATTCCAAAAAAAGATTTTTATATATGAACATAAGCTATCCTTTGGTAGCGGAGGCAACACCAAGTAAAGTATATCAGTTAATGAATAAACTGAACAGGGAAATTATTTTAATGAAATGTTATTACAACCCCGAGAAAAATACCGTTAACTATGCATATGATTTTTGGATAGAAAGTGGGTTTACCAACCGCACCTTTATTAATGCCATAAAAATGTTTAGCAGTGCATTAAGCCTGTCATTAGATAAAGACACAGATAAGCTCATAAAATAAAAGGAGCTGCAATATAAAAAAGCAACTTATTAAATGCAGCATCAGCAGGTAAAGGCTGGTGCTGTTTTCTTTTGTACTTTAAAGAATAGAAGAATTAATATTAATACGTTAAAACAAAATACAGCATTTAAATTAATATTTCATATTGTTACCTAATACTACCTCTCACAGGTTTACAGCGCTTGATGTTTTCAGGGGGCTTACCATTTGTTTTATGATTATTGTAAATACCCCGGGTAGCTATGTTACCACTTTTTATCCTTTGCTCCATGCACAATGGAATGGGTTTACCCCAACCGATCTCGTATTTCCATCCTTTTTATTTGCCGTAGGCAATGCTTTAAGTTTTGTAACTCCTAAATGGCAAAAGCTTTCCCAAAAACTGGTTTTACTAAAAATATTTAAGCGAACAATAATCATTTTCCTTCTGGGGTTATTATTAAACTGGTTCCCATTTGTAAAATATAACCATGAGGGCGGCTTGTTTTTTTTCCCCTTTTCTGACTTAAGGATTTTTGGTGTGCTGCAGCGCATTGCCCTGTGTTATGGATTTACGGCTTTATTTATTTATTATTTTAAACCCAAAACGATAGCGTTAATAGGTATGAGTTTTCTGTTGGTTTATTGGATTATTTTATATGCTTTTGCCCTTTCGGGCAACCCATTAAGTATCACAGATAATGTTGGCTCTGCTATAGACCGATGGCTTGTAGGAGAAAAGCATTTGTATCATGGAGAAGGAATTGCATTTGATCCAGAAGGTTTATTGAGTACCTTACCCTCTATTGTAAATGTAATTGCCGGGTTTATTGCAGGAATTTTTATTCAAAAAAAGGGAAATACTTATGAGTTGCTCGCAAAATTATTATTAGCCGGTTTTATATTTGTTTTTGTAGCCTATTGCTTGAATTTTTACTTCCCCATTAATAAAAAATTATGGACCAGCTCTTTTTCTGTATTGACCATTGGGCTGGATTGTATTTTACTAGCATCCCTTATTTATGTAATAGATTTTTTAAACATAAAAAAATGGGGGTACTTCTTTGAAGTATTTGGCCGTAACCCTTTATTCATTTACTTGTTAAGTGAGCTGGGGGTAATTATTTTATATTTTTTATCAACAAAAAGTGGAGTATCCTATTATCAGTGGATTTATGTAAATATTTTCAGCGATGCAGGCGGTAACATAGGCTCGTTATTATTTGCCCTAAGCTTTATGCTCTTTTGCTGGGTAATTGGTTTATGGCTCGACAAGAAAAAAATATATATCAGGGTTTAAGTTTACACACAAATAGGCCAACGGTTACACTTTAAATATTTTCTTTTTGAGTTCCAGAAGCGTATTAAATGTAGATATAGTACATAAAATAAAAAAGGCTGGTGTGTAAACCAGCCTCTTGAAGCTCCCCCTGCTGGACTTGAACCAGCGACCCTCTGATTAACAGTCAGATGCTCTAACCAACTGAGCTAAGGAGGAATTTTACCCTAATACTTTTTTATTAAGGGCTGCAAAAATAAGCGTTTTTCTATTTTAGGCAACTATTTTACCCAACTTATTTTGCTTTTAATCATTTACTTACCAATTTTTATTAATTTGGTATCCCATTCCTTCCGAAAACCTTATCTGCCCTAATTATTTTTTACCTAAATTATTACAGATGAAATATTTCGGGTTTCTAATAGGATTAGTATTTTCCTTTGCTTCTTTTGGACAAATCCCATATTACAACAATAATTATTCTATATGGGAAGAATCAAATGTATTGGTAGGCACTGCAAATAATTATTGTAACCGGCCGGTAGAAATAAGGGTAAATATTTACAAACCAGTTGCCGATAACAATACAAAAAGGCCGGTTGTGATTTTTGTTCCCGGTGGCGCCTTTGTTTCTACAGCCGACCAAAACCAGGGCCAAATGAATGAAATGGCTCAAGCCTTGGCCAAACGTGGCTATGTAGCCGTAACAGCAGATTATAGAGAAGGTGTGCACCTTTACCCTTATAACACTGGCTACCCCGAAGTATTAAACGGTGGTTTTATAAACCCATTTGCAGATTATGCTTCGCTTTATGCAACTGATAATGATGAGGTGTATAGGGCCGTTTACAGGGCAAGGCAAGACCTAAGTTCTATTATTCAATTTATTAAAGCCCGTAATTTACAAGATAGCTCCAGTACCTGTAAGTTTTTTATTTCGGGCCATAGCGCAGGAGCCATTACCTGCCTGGCTACAGTTTTTATGGATTTACCCTCTGAACGTCCTTCTGCCGCAAATGCCATAGCCCCGGCAACAAACCCCAGCTGGACCAATAAATGCATTTGGGAATTATTTGGTACTTGCCTGCTATGGCAGGTAAATGGACCCCAGGGTAAAGATGATGCCGCTTATATAACCCAAAACCCAACTCCTTTTAATTTTGATGCCCCTAATTGTTACCAGCGGCCAGACCTTGGGCCCATGAAAGGAGTTTTATATATCAATAATAATTATGATAGTAAAGTATTAGGTATTGCGGCCATGTGTGGGGCGGTTGACAGCCTTAGTTTTATAAATAACCAAACCAACAATCCGGCAATTTGGATGTACCACCAGCCTGCTGATATTGTAGTACCTTTTGGAACGGGTAAACCTTTTAATTTTTTAAATGGCTTTTACAACCCGGCACCCAACAGCAACTGGCCGGTTTTAAACGGATCAGGTGTAATTGAAAATTATTTAAATGCCAATAACTATCCTGCTGCACACCGCTTATGGGCTTACTCAGGCAATGGAAATACATTATTAACCCATGACCTTTTACCTAGCACAACGGTATTGGCAGACAGCATTGCCCGGTTTTTTGGGCAAGTAATGGATACCGCAAGTTTATGTTTTCCTGATAGTGGTCCTTTGCCTATTGGTTTTAATTTTTATGTTACTAAACTCCAGGGTTCTGCAAAACTGGTATGGGAAACCAATAGTATAGATATGCTAAAGTTTGAGGTAGAGCGCTCTTCAGATGGTGTTCAATTTTCATCAATTGCTTCAGTTGATTTTGTAACAGGAGAAACCAACTATTCTTATAACGATACTTATTATTTTAAACATGGCATTACTTACTACCGCATTAAAGAACTAAGGGTAAATAGTGGATTTAATTATAGTCGGGTTCAAAAAATCAGTAATTCCGAAAACTTAATTACTCATATTTACCCAATACCCGCTAAGGATTTTGTAAAAGTGAATTTAAATTTATCCGGAAATACTACGCATATCGAAATAGGGCTTTTTGATGCCGTTGGAAGAATGGTTTGGTCAAAAATTATTGGGGCAAATACTAGCGAAACTAATATACCGGTAAACAAGCTTTCCGGAGGATTGTATTTATTAAAACTTACTATTAATGGAAGTCAAAACGAAATTCATAAAATTATTGTACAGTAATTTTTATAGCAGGATATAAATACCGTCCTCTTTTTCTGCAATACGCCAGGTGGTTAAAAAATAACCTTCACCACTGGTATTAAAGCCGTTTTTTAAATTAAACCGGTAATGGTGTACAGGGCATACTATACTTCCAGCAAGGTCAGTTTTTCCATACATTAGCCTTCCGCCTGCATGAGGGCATTTTGCTGCACATGCATAAAGGGTTTCGTTTATTGAAATAACACAAATTGTTTTCCCCTCAATAGTAACTTCGGTCTTATCGTTGGGTGGTTCAAATAACTCTTCTTTGCTTGGCGCTATTTTGTACCATTTTTTTTCTGGCATTTTTGTAAATATTATTGCAATCTTTTTACTACATCGCAAACAACGCCTGGTTTGCCAATTGTATAATAATGTAAAACGGGCACCCCTGATTTTTTTAATTCAACAGATTGGTGATACAACCATTCGGTTCCTAGTTTTTCCACTTCTTCATCTGATTTACATTTTATCATTTCGCCGGAAAGTTCCGTAGGCAAATCAATATGAAAAACTTTGGGCAGCACCGTAAGTTGCTTTACGCTATACACCGGTTTTAAACCAGGTATAATAGGTACGTTAATCCCCATATCCCTGCATGATTTTACAAATGCAAAGTATTTGGTATTATCAAAAAACATTTGGGTAACAATATAATCTGCTCCGGCATCTACTTTTTGTTTTAAGTATTGCAAATCTGTTTCCATATTGGGCGCTTCAAAATGTTTTTCTGGATAACCGGCAACACCAATGCAAAATTTTGTTTTAATGGAATGCTTTAAATCTTCTTCGAGATATACTCCTGCATTTAAATTACCCACCTGCCTTAGTAAATCAATTGCATATTTATGGCCGCCGGGTTCGGGTTCAAAATTGGTTTCATTTTTTGCCGCATCACCACGTAATACCAGCACATTATCAATACCCAGGTAATTTAGGTTGATGAGGGCGTCTTCGGTTTCGTTAATATCAAATCCGCCACAAATCAAATGAGGCACCGTATCTACATTGTACCTGTTCATTATAGCCGCACAAATAGATTCGGTACCAGGCCTTTTTCTCACTATTACTTTTTTAAAATCGCCTGTAGCCGTTTTTTTAAAAACGTGTTCGCTGCGATGATAGGTAACATTAATAAAAGATGGCTTATGCTCCATTAGTTCATCCATTAGTTTATATAATGACTGGATGCCTTTTCCCTTTAATGGAGGAAGGATTTCAAAAGAAATTAACGTGTCTTTTGCCTGGTTGATGTGGTCTATAACTTTCATATTACGTAAAAAATATCCTGCAAACATACAATATAGCCTTAGAAAGGCAAACTGTTGTTAAATAATAACGGTAATAAGCCTATTCCAATTATTTTTGCAGCAAATAATATTTTTACTTTGGTAATAAAAACCCAACATTTAATTAAGCGCTATGGCAGCCGTACTGTAGTAAATGATGTTTCATTTGAAGTTAACCAAGGGGAAATTGTAGGGCTTTTAGGCCCTAATGGTGCCGGAAAAACCACTTCTTTTTACCAGGTTGTAGGCCTTATAAAACCTGATGAAGGAAGGGTTTTTTTAAATGACGAAGACATAACCTCACTGCCTATGTACAAACGGGCGCAAATGGGTATTGGCTATCTTCCGCAAGAAGCCAGTGTTTTCCGAAAGCTGAGTGTGGAAGACAATATTAGTGCTGTATTGGAAATGACAAAACTTACTAAGCAGGCACAAAAACTAAAGCTTGAAGAATTACTGGGCGAATTTCACCTGGAACATGTAAGAAAAAACAATGGCGATACCCTTAGCGGCGGAGAAAGAAGAAGAACAGAAATAGCCCGTGCTTTGGCCGTAAACCCAAGTTTTATTTTGCTTGACGAACCCTTTGCAGGCGTTGATCCCATTGCTGTTGAAGATATTCAAACCATCGTAGCAAAATTAAAATTTAAAAATATCGGCATCCTCATTACCGATCACAACGTAAACGAAACGCTCTCTATTTGCGACAGGGCCTACTTATTGATTGAAGGAAAAATTTTTATGCATGGCACTGCAGAAGAATTAGCCGATGATGAACGGGTACGGAGGTTATACCTCGGTAGAAATTTTGAACTTCGCAGAAAAGATTATTTAATGGAAGAAGCTACAACTGCCGCAAACAACCCTCCTTCTGAAAGCTCCACTAAATAAGCCTTTTAGGCAAATTGCTTCATAGCAAATCAGCCTGTTTTTGCCATATTTTATTTATCTTGCTTTTCATGAAATTGCTTTCGCCTGTAATATCATCCATAGCCAGGCTGAGAAAATGGCGGATTGATAATTGGATTAACCATCCTGTTGCAGCACAAAGAGAAGTGTTGCAGCACCTGGTTACTTCTGCCCAATATACCGAGTTTGGAAGAAAGTATTCTTTTCACAAATTATTTAATGTAAAAGAGTTTAAAGCGGTTGTTCCTATTCACGAATACGAAGATTTAAAGCCCTATATAGAGCGCATGATGCAGGGCGAAGAAAATATTTTGTGGAACGAGCCCGTATATTGGTTTGCAAAATCCAGTGGCACGAGTTGTGATAGAAGTAAGTTTATTCCCGTAAGTGATGAAAGCCTGCAATACAACCACTATAAAGCCAATAAAGATGTTTTAAGTAATTACTACAAGTATTTTCCGTCAAGCGACCTGCTTACCGGAAAAGGCCTGGTTGTAGGAGGAAGCCACCAGATTAGTAAAGTAAACGACCGGGTTCAATATGGTGACCTTAGTGCAGTGCTTATTCAAAACTCACCCTTTTGGGGCCAATGGTTACGCACCCCGGAGTTAAGCATTGCACTTTTAGATGAGTGGGAAACCAAAATTGAAAAACTGGCCCATGCCACCGTTGATGAAGTGGTAACTTCTATTGCAGGTGTTCCTACCTGGACGCTCATTTTATTAAAACGTATTTTACAAATAAAAAATAAAAAAAACATTAAAGAAGTTTGGCCCAGCCTGGAACTCTATATCCATGGTGGCGTTTCTTTTTTACCCTATAAAGAACAATTTGAAAAAATTATTGGCGCCCCTATCAATTACCTGGAAGTGTACAATGCAAGTGAAGGGTTTTTTGCAGCACAGGAAAAACCAGATGATGATGGCATGGCCTTATATACCGAGCATGGCATATTTTTCGAGTTTATGCCTATTGAAGAATATGGAAAACCCAAGCCTTCTACTATTGGATTAAAAGAAGTGGAACTCAATAAAAATTATGCCCCGGTTATCAGCACTTCGGGCGGGCTTTGGAGGTACCTTGTAGGAGATACTATTAAGTTTACCTGCCTTAACCCTTACAAAATAAAAGTGAGTGGCCGGTTAAAACATTATATTAACGCTTTTGGAGAAGAACTTATAGTAGACAACAGCGACCGTGCAATTACCATAGCTGCAGACAAAACACAGGCAATAATTAAAGACTATACCGCAGCGCCGGTTTATTTTACAGAAAACGGAAATGGCGCACATGAGTGGTTAATTGAGTTTGAAAAAGAGCCGCAAGACCTGCAGCAATTTATTATTGAACTTGATAATTCCTTAATGAACTTAAATAGCGACTACGAAGCCAAAAGACAAAAAAATATTGCGCTTCGCCTGCCTATTGTACACCCTATGCCCAAAGGCATTTTTAATAAATGGCTCCATAGTAAAGGCAAAATGGGAGGACAGCATAAAGTTCCCCGCCTGAGTAATGAAAGAAAAGTACTGGAAGAAATTTTAAAATTTATATAGCGCCCTGTTTTCCCTTTGGCCTTATCCAAAAGCTATTTAACAAGTCCTTATTAATCTTTATTGCCTTTTTTATTTCTACATTATTGAACGGCTGAAAAATCCGGTTTCAACAATGTTATGAAAAAACAAATTTTACTTTACCTGTTTTCTTTATTTGCCCTTACGGGATTTTCTCAAAAATTAAAAACCGATAAAATAACCTTTGGCGTACAAGCCGGCGTAGCCAGCTACAATATGGGCGGCGATGCCGTGGGTAGCTTAAAAGACGTTATTGAATATACCAACGGTATGGTAACCACAAAAAGCCGAACAGGGTTTTATGCAGGCGCTTCCACAGATATACCCGTAAGCAAGCAACTGTCATTTTCTCCCGGCTTGTATTACACTCAAAAAGGTTATGAGTTAAAAGGAGAATTAAATATTAAAGGTGCAGAATTTTTGGGCGCAAATGCTACTGCAAAACTGCAATCTCAATTTATTGATATGCCTTTATTGTTAAAAGCCAAACTGGGCAATGTAAATATTTTTGCTGGCCCGCAATTTTCATACCTCATGCGTGCCGATTTTATAGCAAGTGGCGGCCTGCTGGGCATAAACCTTTTCAATACAAAATCTGATGTAACCAGTGAATTTAATAAATGGAATACCGGTATAACCGCAGGCATTGGGTTTAATATAGATAATGTAAACCTTAGCGCATCCTACGATTATGGCCTTAGCAAAGCAGATGCAAATAAAAGTGCTGACGCATACAACAGGGGCGTAAAAATAGGTATCGGCGTAAATTTTTAAGCCGGCTTTTAGGTTTAGTTCAAAAAAAAGGCTGTTCTTTAATTAGAACAGCCTTTTAAAAATAAACTACTTAAATATTAATTTGATGCAAGTACAGTAATGCCAGATGCGGTAAACCTTATTTCTTTTTGAGGTTCTGTAATGGCATCAATTTCTTCTTTGCTTTTTTGGGCATCTTCGGCATAATGCTTTAGTTCATCAACTGAAGTGTTTTTTATTTTTGCATCGCCGGATAATGCCACTGTTTTACCTATTGCAGCTACTGGAACAAAAAAACCATAGTCTTTCATTTTTACAAAAACCTTGGTTTTATCGGCAGTTTCTAATGTTATCCAGCAACCTTTTTTGCTGCATACATCAGTTACCTTCCCTTTTATTGTTACCGTTATATTTTCCTTATTTTCCAAAAGCGTGGGTAATTCTGAAACCCATATAGCATTTTCGGCATTTACCTTTTCACCGTAAGTGTCGCCGGAATTGGCATCTCCTTTTGGTGGTTGTGCTTTTAGAGCCAGGCCAAAAACAAGCATTATAAAAGCAAAAAATATTTTTTTCATATCAATAAATTAAATATACTGCAAATATAGCTGAAATTAATTCCCGATTATTGATCATAATCATATTAATTATCATCTTTTTAATGAAATTTTAACCCGTTGGTACTCATATATGCGTATTCATTTAAAAGAACTTTTCCGGTACTTTTATACGTCTTTATAACTATTGAATGGGGAAAAAAATTATTTGTATTGTAGAAGATAAGGAAGACCTCAGAGAAGGAATGGGGCTTATGATTGATACAAGTAATAACTATAGCCTTGCTGGTAGCTTTGCAAATGCAGAAGAAGCGCTTCAAAAAATTCCGGCTATAGGCCCAGATGCGGTTTTAATGGATATAAATCTTCCCGGGCATAGTGGCATTACCTGTGTAAATGCATTAAAAAACATGTTTCCTTCCATGCTTTTTTTAATGTGCACAGCTTATGAAGACAATGAAAAAATTTTTGATTCCTTAAAAGCAGGGGCCAGTGGATATATATTAAAAACAGAGGGCCCAAAAAAAATTTTAGATGCGCTGGATGAAATGCTTGCCGGTGGGAGCCCAATGAGCAGTTCCATTGCCCGCAAAGTTGTGGCAAGTTTTACCCAATCAGTAAATGAAAATCCGGCTATTGAAGTGCTGAGCGACAGGGAAAAAGAAGTTTTAGAAAACCTGGCCAAAGGGCTTATAGGAAAAGAAGTTGCAGATGCTTTAAACATCAGTAGCGGAACCGTAAGAAAACATGTTCAGAATATTTATAAAAAGTTGCATGTTAATACCCGTGTGGAAGCTGTAAATCTTTATTTAAAACGATAGCTTCGCTTCCTTAATGCTCGAATTTAATAAATATTTTATCCTCTTTTTTGAAGGCATCAATATTTTTATGATGCTGTATTTCTTTATACAGTATATAATCCTACAAAAAAAAGAATTTTTATTTTACGGGTTATACCTCCTGGTATTGGCTTTATATTATCTTATTGCCCTACCCGATTTCTTTTTTACCATAGAAGCCAACCGTACTGAAACAATTTTTCGCTTTGATTTATTCAAACGCCCATTGCAATTTATGAGCAGCGTATTTTACAGCCTTTTTGTAATGTATTATTTACGGCTCAAAAAAACATCGCAAAAGCTCAATTCTTTTTTAATTATTTTAATTTGGTTTTACGGCGCATGTGCATTTATGTGCCTTTTAGGAAATTTATTCCGGATAAATTATGATAGCATTTATTATTTGTTGAGCTTGCTTTTATTTCCCATACAAATAATTATCGTTGTTGCCCTTTTTCGAACCCGCATCAAGTATTCTAAATTTGTAATTTGGGGTACTTTATTTGTTTTAATTGGAAGCACTTATACGTTAATGCTCTCAATTTACCTTTCAAAAGTTTATACCGAAAAATATGCTCAAACCGACTACTCATATTTGCCAGTACAAGTTTCTATTTTAGTTGACATTATTTTATTTAGTATTGCCCTGCAGAGAAAAATTGCCGATGTAGAAAAACACCTGATGAACTCCGCAATACAAAGGCAAAAAGCCATTACTTTAGAACGGGAGCGCATTATTGCCGACCTGCATGATGATGTGGGTGGCGGGTTAAGCAGCATAAGGATGATGAGCGACCTGATGCTGAACGTACCCGAAAATGCCGCTGAAAACAAAACATCCGTTTTTGCCCAAAAAATTTCCACCACCGCAAAAGATATTGCCCAAAGTATGCATACCATTATTTGGAGCCTCAATACAGAAAATGATACCATTGAAAATTTTGTTGAGTACATTCGACAGCATGGCGTTTTCTTTTTTGAAAACACCAAAATCAAATTCAATTTTAATACCACGCCAGCTCTTTTTAATGGTATTTCCCTTACCGGTATACAGCGTAAAAATTTATTTCTTGTTGCCAAAGAAGCTTTTCATAACATTTTAAAACATTCCGGCGCAGATTATGTAATGGTGAGGATTTTTTTGGAAGAAGGGCACCTGATGCTGTTTATTGAAGATAATGGCACGGGTATTATTACCCAAAACCAATTTGGCAACGGCCTCAAAAACATGCAGAAAAGAATAAATGAAATCCAGGGCCAAATCAGTTTTTCTACTCAAAACGGCACTACCATAAAAATTGACCTTCCTTTATAATTTACATTTTTTTTACCTTGTAATCAGATTTTCTCAACTCTTAATTTTATTCTATAAGTGTTGCTGTACAAGATTTTAATGATTACCGCAGCCAAATGAACGGCATATTTTGTAAAAGACAATTTAGTTTTAAAAAGCCTTTGAAACCTGGATAGCAATGCCCTATGCCGAAAGAGCGCCTGATGTTAAAACCAAAGAAATGCCTGGGCTTGTAGCCAGCATGATTTTGCGCTGCGAAGATTGCATAAATTACCCCCTGCAAAAATGCCGGAACCAAGTGCTCTTTACCAAAGAAATTTACGAGGTTTTTGCCGTAGCCAATATTGTTGGTGATAAAAAAGTGATATCACATACCCTGCCAGCATAAGAATTTCGGGAGGAATTATTAAAGTATAAAGTTTAAAAAATGGGTTTTGAAATGCCATTGTCTTTTTTGTACCTTTGAAATAAGCATTCTATTATTATGTCAAACACTACTTCAGCAACCAGCCCGGCCCTTACCGCAAAAGATTTTTCTTCAGACCAGGAAGTAAGGTGGTGCCCCGGCTGTGGGGATTATTCCATTTTAGCACAAATGCAAAAAGTAATGCCTACGCTGGGCATTCCAAGAGAAAATATTGTAATTGTTTCGGGTATTGGCTGCAGCAGCCGGTTCCCTTATTATATGAATACTTATGGTATGCATAGCATCCATGGGCGTGCTACAGCAATTGCCAGTGGCTTAAAAGCTTCAAGGCCGGAGTTAAGCATTTGGATTGTTACCGGCGATGGCGATGGCCTGAGTATTGGCGGAAACCATACCATACATTTACTCCGAAGGAATTTTAATGTAAACCTGCTCTTGTTCAATAACCAGATTTATGGCCTTACAAAAGGGCAGTATTCTCCCACTTCAGAAGAAAACAAAATTACCAAAAGCACCCCTTCGGGAAGTATTGACCACCCTTTTAACCCGGCGGCACTGGCCCTGGGTGCCGATGCCAGCTTTGTGGCCCGTACTATGGACCGTGACCCCAAACACCTGCAAGCCATGTTGCTTAGGGCAAATGAACACCACGGTGCCTCGTTTTTAGAAATTTATCAAAACTGTAATATTTTTAATGATGGCGCTTTTGAGGTTTTCACCGAAAAAAGCAGCAAAGCAGCAGAAACCGTTTTTCTGGAACAGGGAAAACCGCTTATTTTTGGTGCAGAGAACAACAAAGGAATAAAATTAGATGGCCTGAAACCTGTTGTGAAAAATTTATTGGATGGCGCACCTACTGATGATCTTTGGATACATGATGAAAAAGATTTTTACAAAGCGCAAATACTGGTGCGTATGTTTGACGACCCCAGGATAGAAGGCCACCTGCCAAGGCCTTTTGGTGTTTTTTATGAAACGGCAAGGCCTTGTTATGAAGAAGCAATGACAAGCCAAATTGAAACCGCAATTTCTCAAAAAGGAAAAGGTTCTTTGGATAAATTGTTAAAAGGCAGGGAAACCTGGACTATTCAATAATTATGGCGTTGCTGTTTTATTAAAAAACAAATCAGCAGAAATTGCATAATGGTCGCTTAAGTTACGCTTTATCCGCACATATTGCTCTACGGTAAATCGCTTATCAACAAATATATTGTCTATACGTAAGGTGGGCGAAATGCTTACAAAAGTTCTTCCTATACCAGTACCTTTTTCTGCAAAAGCATTTTTTAACCCTTTGCCAATAGTACTGTAAGCATAGCTGTTGGGTACATCATTAAAATCCCCGCAAACTATTACCGGGTATTTGCTTTCATTAATCGCTGTTTTAATTCGGTTGCTTTGATAAAATTTCTTTATAAATCCCGTTCGGTATTTGCCAATAATACTTTTGGAATTGTCTACATCTTCCTTTGTTTCAAATTCCGGCTTGTCCAAATAAACCCTGTTGGATTCCGAAAATTTTAGCGACTGCAGGTGAATATTAAAAACCCGGAATGTATCCTGCTCTTTTATAACATCTACATATTGAAAAATAGAATTGTAATCGTTGGGTTTATGGCTAAGGGTGTGCCTGCTTGCCAATGGAAATTTGGATAAAACGAGAATGCCAAAATGGTGCTTGCTGTCAAAATCAATTTTTCGGTTATAGCTGTAATGATAATACCCCATGTTGAGCCGGTTCATAATATCAGGCAAATAATTTATGGCGCCGGAAATACTATCACTTGCAACGGCCTCCTGCATACAAAGCACATCGGGATTGTATTGCCTGATAAGTTGCAGCATTTGCTCTTTTTTTCCGGGATTGGTTTTGTTTTCTAAAATAGCAAAATGTTCAATGTTCCAGCTCATTATCCTTATATTAGCCGGATGTTTTTTTAAAACAAAATTTGGCGCCTGCCTTAGTTGCACCAGGTGTTGCATGGGCTTCCAGGCTATGGCAATGGCAATAATACCAATAAGGGCATATTTGATTTTTGCAAACAACCAAAACAAAATAAAGAACAATAATACCAGTAATAAATAAAAAGCGCTTAAGTTGAAAACGCCCAAAAACCAAAATTGCGGTGCGTTAAAAAATACGGTATAACAACCCAGTAAAAAAAATATGGCCACAACCAGGTTTAGTAAAACTAAACTTCGTTTGGTATATTTTCTAAACCATTTAAAAGCCATAATATAAAGGTAGGTTGAAATATTTACAGGTTAATATTTGTACCTTTTATAACAGGCGGCAAAATTGCAGCTACTTTTTTATACAGGTAAAAATGCCGCAGCCATAGGTACAACCCAGGTTTGAAAGGATATTTTTTTCTGTGAGTTCCACATTTTCAAAAAAATCACCCTCATCGTTTACATAAGAAAAGGCTTTTATGCTAAAGTTTTCTGAAAGTACATCCAATAAATATTTTATGGAAAAAACTCGGTGTGCGTTAAACTCAATACGCTGCGGGCCAATAGGTACAGAAAAATAAAATGTGCCGCCTGTTTTTACAATTTTAGCTATATTTTGCAGGGCTTTTAAATAACCAAAATAATCAATCGGGTCGCCATAGCGCCCAAGGCCAAAATGTTCAATGGCATGTAAAGAAGAAATAGAATCACAATAATTAACCATTCCGGCAGGTAGCTCCATTAAATTGGCACAGGTAATGGAAATATTTTTCACCAGGCTTTTTATGGGCCGGATATCAACCAATTCAATATTTCTATACGCCGCTACATGAGCTATAAATCCATCGGTTCTTGAGCCAATATCTAAATGTTTTTGTGGGTTGGCTTCAAATATCAGGCGGGCAATGTATAAATCCTGGTGAAAATAATGGCCCTTCATTATTCCTCCTTCATCAAATTTTTCTGATAAAATTGGGAACTTCCGGCCAAATTCAAATGTAGTATCGGCGCCTTTTTGTTTTTTTAATTCCTTAAGGTCTTTATAATACCAGCCAGGGTTTTTAAGGGAGTTTAAAATATTTCTAAAAATAATTTTCATTTTTTGCTTCCCGGAATTTTATCCAGGAAAAATATTAATGAAAATACAAATAAATTAATTACAACAGCCGGGGCCACAACCGCAATTTTTTGGCTTTTCTGCATATACGGTTATACTAAATATTCCTGTTTTACCAGCTTGATAGCTTTGCAGCTCTTCACCGCTAAGGTAGTTTTCTAAAATATCAGCAGGAATATTGATGGCTTTTTCTTTTTGGATGCTTATGTTGAAAAACCCATTTTTTCGGATAAGTTCCAGGTATTCCCCTTTTTGAATTGCGCCGGCAATGCAACCGGCATACATTTCGGCATTGCTGCGTATTGAGGCTGGGAGCTTACCTACTAAAACTACATCGGAAATGCTAAAATGGCCGCCTTGCTTTAACACCCGAAAAATTTCCTTAAACACTTTGTCTTTATCTGGCACCAGGTTTAATACACAATTACTCACAATTACATCTGCAACATCATCCGATACCGGTATGTTTTCAATATCTCCCTGCCGGAATTCAACATTGGCATAGCCTAGTTTTTGGGCATTTTCCCTTGCCTTTTCAATCATCGCTGCTGTAAAATCTATACCTATTATCCTTCCATCTTTGCCAGCTTCTTTGCGGGCAATAAAGCAATCGTTCCCGGCGCCGCTTCCTAAATCTATTACGGTATTAGCTTTTTTAATTTTTGCAAACAGGGTGGGTAAGCCACATCCTAAACCCAAATCAGCATCGGGGTTATAGCCATCCAGACCGCTGTAATCATCGTTCATAATATTATACACTTCGGTGGAGCAATTGCCGGAACCACAGCAGGATGCCTGGTTGGTTTCTTTGTTTTGCAAAGCAATTTCACTGTATTTCTGCTTTACCAATTTTTTAATTTTTTCAGGATTTTCCATGGAATAAACTTTTTTTAAATTAACAACAATTGGTATGCTTTTTTGTGAGCTTTTTTGAAATTTTGCTAAAATAACCAAGCAGCCCGTCAATGGCTTTTTCATTAACGCAGTAGCAAATTGCATTGCCTTCGATATTGCCTTGAATCAACCCTGCATTTTTGAGTTCTCTTAAGTGTTGGGAAACGGTGGGTTGTGCCAGGGGCAATTCGTTTACAATATCCCCGCAAATACAGGCATTTGATTTTATTAAAAATTCCAGAATGGCAACCCTTGCCGGGTGGCCCAATGCTTTGGCCAATATTGCAATATTATTTTGCCGTTCTGTAAAATGCTCTGTTTTGGTTGCGCCCATTTATTAAATTTAATATTGCAATATTACGATAAATAATTAAAACCCAAAAAAAATTCACTGGCGGTATTAAAGTACCGGTAAAAATATTTCAGCAATCATACACCTTGCGCTGCCGCCGCCAATTGTTTCTATGGTAGGTATTGCCAGCGGAACCAGTTCCACACTCTGGGCCAATTGCTGCTTTTGGCTTGTTGCAAGGCATTTAAAGGCGCTTTGAGACAGGGCTAAAATGTTTTTCTTTGTACCGCCTTTTAGTTCCAGCATATTGCCGGCAAAATTTTCCATTTGGTGAAAGCTTATATCAATTACCCGGTGGCCCGAGGCGGTAAGATTATTAAAAACCATTTCTTTCTCTTTTTCATCATTAATTGCAGCCAGGCATATTACAGCAAAGTTTTCACCAATACACATCATTACATTACTATGATAAATCTCTTTGCCACTTTTGTCAAATGAATAAAAACAAATGCCTTTGTAACTCAATTGATCACATAATTTTAAAAAAAGGCCTTTGTCGGTACGTGGGGACAAACTTGCGTAGGCAATTTTATTTTTATGGTCAAATACAATACTACCAGTACCTTCCAAATACTTGTTTTGTTTTTCGTATCCTGAAAAATCTATAAGTTTTGTGATGTTAAAATTTTTCTTTATTGCTTCAATAATATCCTGGCGGCGTTCCTTGCGCCTGTTGTGGGCGTGCATTGGGTAAATAATTACCGTTCCATCTGCATGAAAACTTATCCAGTTATTAGGGAAAACAGCGTCTGGCTTTTCCGGAAAATTGGTATCCTCAAACACAAAAACATTTATGCCATTTGTTTTTAAAACCGAGGCAAAAGCATCAAACTCTGCTAATACCAATTTTTTCAATTCACTTTCGTTACCGTTTACTTTCTTTTGAAAGCTGTTAGAAATTGCTGTTTCGTTATTAAAGCCAAAGTTTGATGGCCTAATGAGTAAGATGTTATTGGTTGCCTGCATAAATGCAATAGTGATGTTTTGTGTTTTTTTTTATTAAAGCAGCCTTCGCAAATATAAAAAAAACAACGAAAAATGCAGTTGGTAACCGTTTTACTTAATGCATTATACATCTTGTTGGGAGAAACTACAGCAGGAACAATATTTTTACCCAGTTTAATACTTTTTAAATAGGTAAAGATGGCGTGCGCTTCATCGTTGGATAAATTTTCAAAATTAATCCAGGGCATTGGAGGAAGTAATGTGCGGTTGCTATCGAGTCCTTTTAGTTTTCTTTTTGTGAGCGCTTTTTTTATTTGTTCTTCTGTACAGCCGCCAATATCCGTTTCATCTGCCGTTACAGCCTAGAAGGATTACAAGGCATTGGCCCTTTTATTATTTCTTCGGAAGCAGACTGTTCTGCCATTGGCTTTTCTTCTTTTGATTTACCTGCATTTGAACAGGACGTAATGAATAGCATTAAGCTAATAATTGCTATACCAAAAGGTTTCAATACTATTCTTTTTATGCTATTGAAAGTATTTTAATGACAAATTTTTTTTTATTTTCTGCTTTTCCAGTTTGCAGGATTGTAATAAAAAAAGGTTCCGGATGTACGAATATATTCTACTATTCTACTTTGTTTTCTGCAAAATTGCTATCAAATATTTTTATATTCTATTTCCCGGCGCTGGTTAAGTGAAGGTGATTTTAAACTGCAGATATGCAACCGGGTCTGGCTATTTTGATTAAAGTATTGAAAAGCCTTAATTTAATGTTTTACAAAAGTGGCGCTTTTAGCTGCAGGGTTACTTTACTATTACTGTATTAAACTCTTTAATTATTCCTTGTATCCACTTGTGCTACTTATTTATTTTATACTTTTCCCTGTAAGATTGGGCAATTACGGCTGCATCATAGGCCGCTGCTTCATTTGCTGTTTTTTCATGCAGCATTTTTATGGTCATATTGCTGGCGGGATGAGAGGAAATGGGGCCGTAAGTTCCGCTTGGCGTATATCCTTGGTTCCCAGTTCTTGATTCCACAATAGAGAAAAATTTATAACCCTTTTCAAGGGTAAGGTCTGCAGAACGAAGCATACAAAAATCAACTGATTTGTCTGGCCTGGTATTTCCATTTCCCTGAAATTTTACGGCATACATATCATTGCCCATCTGAGTTTCGGAATAACCTCCCATAAAACCCTTGGGGCCATACGAAGTAGATTTCGAAAACATGTAAAAAAAACCAACAATAATTAATAAAATAATAAAAAACCCCATTTGTATTAATTTTTAATATTTGGATAAAGTTTATTTTTAAAAATATTTGCTGTTACGAGTAGCTTTATATAAACAAAGTTTTTAAAAAAATTAATGGGTGAAAATAAAATTACAATTAAATTGCTTGTGAAAAAATAAAACAAAATTGGTTTTTCACCTTCCAAAATCATCCTGGAGCCTTACAATATCGTCTTCATCGCTAGGGTTTTCTTTATCGGTATGGCGCCAAATTTCGGCTATAACTCCCCAATTATTTAAGCCAATGAGGCGATGGCGTTCACCCTGTTTTAGTTCTACAATATCCCCAATATTTAAAAAACGGATATCTTTTTCATTGTCATTATCGCTGGTTACAACGCCGGCTTCACCCTCAATAAGTTTCCAAATCTCTGCCCTACGATAATGGTATTGCCAGCTGAGTCTTTTTTTTGGAGCAACCAATAATATTTTGGGACTAAGCTTACCGGAGATCATCAAATCTTGTTTTTTTAAATGGGGAAAAAATAAAGAAATAAACTTTTCGGCATCATTTTCTTCAATTACAAAAAATCCGCCCCAAGGCCTGTTTTCATCTTTTTTATCCCATTTTAAGCCATTTTTCACTAAAAAATCCTCAATTTTTGTAAATTTTGATATTTTTTCCATTTTTTCTTATTAAGTTTTAGCAATCAATTATATATAAAATAAAATCATTATCTTCCCATATAAATCATTAGTATTTGAACATCGCTTGGATTTACTCCGGAAATTCGGCTTGCCTGCCCCAGAGTTTGAGGTTGTATTTTTTTAAATTTTTGTTTAGCTTCGGTACTTAAAGATACCAGCTTTTCATAGTCGAAGTTGGAAGGAATTTGCAGGTTTTCGAGCATGCTCATTTTGTTTACCAGTTCTTGTTCTTTTTGCAAATAAGTATCATACTTGGTTTGAATTTCTGTCTGCTCCAGGCTTTCCCTGTCGAAATTTTTAAACATTTCTGAAAGAGAAGGTATGAACTGCAGCATTTCCAAAATTGAAACAGAAGGCCTTAATAACAATTGCGCTAATTTTTGCTTTACAACCATTTTTGAAGAGCCAATTTGAAGAAGATAGGTTTCTGCTTCAGTTGGTTCAATCGTTGTTGAATTAAATAAATTTAATATATTTTTAATATTTGATTCTTTTTCTATAACTTTATCTACTCTTTTTTGGCTGGCAAGCCCAAGTTTATACCCTATTTTTGTTAGCCTCAGGTCGGCATTATCCTGCCTTAAAAGAGTACGATATTCTGCCCTGCTGGTAAACATGCGGTAGGGTTCATCGGTACCTTTATTTATGAGGTCATCTATTAAAACACCAATATAGGCTTCGCTTCTTTTTAAAACCAGTGGTTCTGCATTGTGGGTAGCATTATAAGCATTAATTCCGGCCATAAGTCCCTGGCAGGCAGCTTCTTCATAACCTGTTGTACCATTTATTTGCCCGGCAAAAAACAGGTTTTTGATTAATTTTGTTTCGAGGCTTGCTTTAAGTTGTGTAGGCGGAAAGTAATCGTATTCTATAGCATAACCTGGTCTGAACATTTTACAATTTTCAAATCCGGGAACAAGCATTAGCGCTTTAAGCTGTACCTGTTCCGGCAAAGAAGTAGAAAAGCCATTTACATAAATTTCTACCGTATTCCAGCCTTCGGGTTCTACAAAAAGCTGGTGCCTTTCTCTTTCAGCAAAGCGGTTTATTTTATCTTCGATACTGGGGCAATACCTCGGTCCCGATCCTTTAATACGGCCCTGGAACATGGGGCTGCTGTTAAATCCGGTTTTTAAAATTTCATGTACCTGTGTATTCGTGTAAGTTACCCAACAACTTTTTTGGCTTTTAGGTAATAGTTTATTTTCTTCCAAAAAACTAAAACCTGATATAAACTCGTCGCCTTTTTGTTCCTCCATTTTAGAGTAATCAAGGCTTCGTCCGTCAATTCTAGGTGGAGTGCCCGTTTTTAGCCTTGCGCTTTCAAAACCCAGATCTACCAATTGCTCGGTAATTCCGGTTGCCGCCTTCTCTGCTACCCTTCCACCACCAAACTGTTTTTCTCCGATATGGATAACCCCATTTAAAAAAGTACCATTGGTAAGTACTACTGCCTTGCCCTTAATTTCGTGACCCAAGCCGGTTTTTACACCGTTTATGTAACCATCTTTTACCAATAGCCCGCTTACCATATCCTGGTAAAAATCAAGGTTTGGTGTATTTTCCAGCATTTCCCTCCATGTAGTAGAAAAAAGCATCCTGTCGCTTTGTACCCTTGGGCTCCACATGGCCGGGCCTTTGCTGCGGTTGAGCATTCGAAACTGAATCATACTCCTATCGCTTACAATACCGCTATATCCGCCCATTGCGTCAACCTCTCGTAATATTTGTCCTTTTGCAATACCACCCATGGCAGGGTTGCAACTCATTTGTGCAATGGTTTGCATATTCATTGTTATGAGCAGCACTTTGCTGCCCATATTTGCAGCAGCAGCAGCAGCTTCGCAGCCGGCATGGCCGGCACCAACAACAATAATATCATACTCTGGAAACATGGGGCGCAAAGGTATTTTTTTCTAACAGGTTTTTATGACTTTATTGCTAAATATTTATTGCTGCCTGCTATTGATTGAAAGGAAATGTTCTTCGTGGAACATCTAATGAAATAAAAAAAGGTTCCCTGTGGAACATCTAGGGTTTTAGGAGAAATATTTATCGATATAGAAATCTTCTTTGGCCCTAATTTGTTTTTGAAACCCTGGTGTTTTGTCCTTGTAACCGCAAAAATGGAGAATACCATGAAATATTACCCTGTGTAACTCCTGCTTAAATGAAACTTTTAAATCTTTTGCATTCTCACAAACCCTATCTACGCTGATATAAATTTCCCCCTGTACCGGCATTTTGTTTTCGGCAAGGTTAAAACTTATTACATCGGTAAAATAATGATGATTTAGAAAAGCCTGGTTTATACCAAGCAGATACGCATCATCACAAAAAATTACATTTAATAAGGCAAAGGCCGTTTTTTCTGTTTTAAAAATAGATTGTATAAATCCCTTTAATTTGTTACGCTCTTCTAACTTTGCCTGCTTTTGAAAATGAAAATATATATTCACGCTAAATTCTTCTTAATTCGAAATTACACAAATAAAGAATGGGGTAGTTTTGCACACAAATATGAAAGAAAAAAAGCTCTCTCAAATAAAGGTTGGTAAACAAGTGATTATTAAATCTTTTGAAAAAGACGAAATCTATTTAAAACTTATGGAAATGGGATGTGTACCCGGGGAACTGGTAACAGTTGATCAAATTGCACCTTTAAAAGATCCTATTTCTATAACCGTTGCTGGCTACAGGCTTAGTTTAAGATTAGATGAAGCAGATCAGATACTAGTAGAAGAAATATAATATATATTATTTTATAAATGAATATATAAAATGAATATTGGCCTTTTCTTTGGTTCTTTTAATCCCATTCATAATGGTCATTTAATTATTGCAAAATACGTTTTACAAAATAGCCAGCTAAATAAACTCTGGTTTGTAGTATCGCCGCAAAACCCATTTAAAAGCCCGCAAAGCCTGCTTAATGAAAACCATCGCCTGCACCTCGTAAACTCGGCTATTGAGGGAGAAACCGACTTAAAAGCCTGTAATATCGAATTTAAACTCCCTAAACCATCATACACTATCAACAGCCTTACCTATTTAGCCCAGCAATATCCGGATTATAAATTTACGCTTATTGTGGGTAGTGATTCGTTTCAAAATATTAATAAATGGAAAAATTATGAAACGCTTGTTTCCCGGTATCCCATCATCATATACAAGCGTCCGGGCTTTGAAGTTACCCAGGATTTTGGTGCAAATCTAACCATACTCGAAGCACCGCTCCTTGAAATATCCTCTACTTATATCCGCAGCTTAGTAAAAAAAAGTTTATCCATCCGTTATCTTGTTCCGGATGCAGTAAAAGAAGAAATTGAACGCAATAATTATTATCGTTCGGCTTTAGAAAACAAAGCCTAAAGCCAAACAGGTAATTACTATAACGGGCGCCGGAATTTTGGTAAATTTCAATAATAAAAAGGTTACCAATATTACCGCATAACCAATCAAACTAAAGGCATTTAAAGAATCAAGGTGTAATGTTCTAAACAGGTACAAAGATGCGGCCCACATTACGCCGGTTATTACTGCATAAATCCCTTCCAGCGACCGGTACACCACTACATATTTTTTTAAATACTGCCATACAGGGTAAAAAAACAAAACCAATAAAGCGCTGGGCAGAAAAATGGCAATTATTCCAATAATACAGCCTAATACCTGCATGGTTTTTCCCTGGCTTTTTAGCGATAAACCACCAGTGTAACTTGCCACAGAAAAAACAGGCCCCGGAATAGCCCTTACTAATCCAAATCCGGTAAGTATTTCATTTTTATCCAGTTTTATGGCGTTGGGATTTTTCTTTGAAATTTTAGGGGCTACGGGCCTTTCCACATATTGGTCCAGCATCATAGCTAATAATACATCACCGCCACCAAAAACAATACTGCCAAAGCGGTAATAATTTTCGAATAAATTATAAGCTTTACGGTGTTCCCAATTTTGTTTACGGGCCGTTTCACTAACAATACCTGCAACCAGAAAAATAAATACAAAAAGCCAAATATTTCGCCATCGTATTTTTTTATGATCTCTTTTTCCTGTTTCAGGAATTCGTTTGCTGCTTAGGTTTGTTGCAATACAACCGGAAACTATTAGCAAAGGAAAAATCCAGGGTGTGCGAAAAAACAGAAAAGTTGCCAGCATACTTACCAGCATTATAATTTGTGTAATAAGGCTACGCACCGAAACCGTAAACATTTTAACTGCGGCAAATACTAAAAAACCTATAGCCATTACACCCAGAAACTTTAAAGGGCTTTCTGAAATTGATGTTTTTACTTTATCGGAAACCACAAATGAAAAAAGACCCATTAAAAAAGAAGCAGGTAAAATCCAAATGAATAGCGTAATAATTGCAAGCGGTAAACCTCCCCGCTTAAAACCAATTAAAGTGATAGTTTGTGTGCTACTGGCTCCGGGTAAAAGCTGGCAAAAAGAGAAACACTCCATCAGTTCCTCTTCTGAAATATATTTCCTTTTACTCACAAAATTTTTTAGCATCATGCCCAGGTGGCCCTGCGGACCTCCAAAAGCCGTAACGCTGTATAACAAAACTGCTTTTAAAAAAGGTATATGACGAAATAATTTCAATAGAGAAAATGTATTGTTGTAAAATACAAAAACCTTTGCAATACAAGTAATTTTATAAGCCGTAGCGGGCGCTTATTTCAAGCATCCTGTCAATAGGTTTTTTTGCAGCCTGCCTTAATTTTTCATCCATAAGTATTTCTGGCTTTTCATATTTAATGCAGAGGTACAATTTTTCCAGTGTATTTAATTTCATGTATGGGCAGTCGTTACATGCGCAGGTATTTTCCGGAGGTGCAGGTATAAATGTTTTACCAGGGCATTTTTTTTGCATTTGGTAAATTATGCCGGCTTCGGTTGCAACAATAAAAATTTTATCGTTGCTGTTTTGTACGTATTTCAATAATCCGGAAGTGCTGCCAATATAATCAGCCATTTGTAATACTGGCTCTTCACATTCAGGGTGGGCAATAACTTTTGCCTGTGGATGGTGCAATTTAAGTTTAGTTATTTTTTCCATACTAAATATTTCGTGCACCAGGCAGGCGCCATTCCATAAAACCATATTGCGCCCGGTTTTTTTGTTGATGTAGGCTCCCAGGTTTTTATCTGGTGCAAAAATAATTTTTTGATTTGCAGGAAGGCTTTCAATTATTTTTTGGGCATTACTGCTGGTACAAATAATATCACTTAAGGCCTTCATACCAGCACTGCAATTAATATAAGTAATTACTATATGATCAGGGTATTTATCCCTAAAGGCTTTAAACAATGCAGGCGGTGCAGAATCACTTAAGGAACACCCGGCTTTAAGATCGGGTAAAACAACTTTTTTTGAAGGATTAAGGATTTTTGCCGTTTCTGCCATAAAATGAACACCGGCAAAAACAATCATATCAGCCGTTGTACTTTGGGCTTTTTGTGCAAGCCCAAGGCTGTCACCAATAAAATCTGCTACATCCTGTATATCGGGCTCCTGGTAATAATGGGCCAATATAATTGCATTTTTTTCTTTTTTTAGTTTTTCAATTTCTAAAAAAAGATCAAGCGCAGGATCAACCTCAATATCAAGAAAACCTTTTTTTTCCAAAAGGGTTTCTGCAATGTTAATATCCATTGTAATAACTATTAATAATTAATATTTAAATAAAGATCTATTATTATTAGGGCTGTGGATTTGTTGAAAAAATTATAATCCATTAATTGTAAAATTAAAACTTAATAATTATCCACTACTATTTTACCAATAATACACATATAAAAATAAAAGCATAAAATATTGTAATTGTGTTTTACAGGTAAACCAACCAAAAGCTATCAACAGTAGTTAATAAGTAGGACTGTTGAAAGAAATTTTAATAAATACAGTTTTTTGATGTGGATGAAAAATGTATAAAACCTAAGATGCCCACAGTAATTTTGGCCTTTGAGTTGGGCAAGGCAACTTATAATCAAATTCCAAACAAAAAATTTTTGAAAAAGATGTGGTTATACACATAAAAAGGCAGATTTTAACAGAGCAGGGTGGAAAAACAAAAGATACTAAAAACAACAATAAGTTTTTTTTACCGGCACTTGTGAGTAGAACATTACCCATACAGTATTATAAGGGTTATCCACAGTTAAAAATTAAAATGTGTGTAAGCTTTTTTGCACTATTTTTGCCGTCCAAAAAACTAATAGAACAGTAAAATGCAGATTATTCAAGGAATCAGGGACAAAGGTGCGGCAATTGTAATTATCGTTATCGCATTAAGTTTAATAGGATTTATATTAATGGATGCCCAGCAGGGAGGCAGCCGTTTGTTTGCCGGCATGAGTAACAATGTTGGAAGTGTTGATGGAGAAAAAATTTCTGTAGGAGAATTTACCAGCCAGGTATCACAAATTGAAGACCAGCAGGAACAGCGTAATGGCCAGCGGCCAAGTGGTGCACAAATTTACCAGGTGAGAGACCAGGCCTGGAATTTGCTGGTTGCTGAAAAGATTTTTTATAGAGAAGCCGAAAAACTGGGTATTAAATTTACAGGTAAAGAATTAAGCGCTTTGTTGCTTAGCAACGATCCTTCAAATCCTTTTTTACAACAAGGCTTAGCAGACCAGGCCACTGGTAAACTGGATTTAGCAAAAGCACAGGAAGCCCTGGCCAATATTAAAAAATTTACTGGCGAAAGAAGAAATGCTGTAAACGCACAATTAATAAACCCGGCAAAATTGAATAATATTGTATCAAAATACAGCAGCCTTCTTTCAGCAAGCGCTTATTATCCCGGATGGATGCAGGCTAAAGACTCTGCTGAAACCAATAATTTTGCAAGCATTAACTATGTGGCGGTTCCATACTCCGAAGTATCTGACAGCACGGTAAAAATATCTGATGCCGATATATTGGCTTATGTAGCCAAAAATAAAGAAATGTTTAAGCAGGAAGCAGGCCGAAAATTATCTTATATCTCTTTTAGCCAACTACCCAGTAGAGAAGATACGGCAAGAACCCTTAAAATGGTTGATGATTTAAAACCATTATTCCAGGCAGATTCAAATGCCAAGGCTTTTATTGCAAGGAATATTTCTGCCATTCCCTTTCTGGATGAATACCTGCCTAAATCAAAAGCACAAAGCAAGGAAATAGATACTATTTTAAAATATCCCGCCGGAACGGTATACGGCCCTTATTTAGATGGAAAAAATTATGTAACAGCAAAAGTTTTGGGAAGTAAAGAACTGCCCGATAGTGTAAGGGCAAGGCATATTTTAATTTCTTTGCAGGGAAAAGACGGCAAAACGCCTATTGAAGACAGTACTGCAAAAAAACTTGCCGATAGCCTACTGGCACAAATAAAAGCTGGAGCTGATTTTTCAATGCTGGCTATACAGTATTCTGCTGATCCGGGAAGCGCAGTAAAAGGCGGTGACCTTGGATTTTTTGGTTATGGACTGATGGTACCCGAGTTTAATGAATTTACATTTACAAAACCAGTGGGCAGCAAAGATGTAGTAAAAACACAATTTGGTTACCATATAATAGAAGTTACGGGCCAAAAGGATTTTAAACCAGCTTATAAAGTGGCATATCTTGCAAAAGAAATTACTGCAAGCGATATAACAATTAATAACGCAAGCCTTGCAGCAACAAAAGCCTCTGCAGAAAAAGATGCCAAATCTTTAAAAGAGTATGCAGCCAAAAATGGTTTGCAACTCATACAAAACCCGGTAATAGTTAAAGAAAATGATTATAGCGCCGGATCCCTGCAAGATGCCCGTTCATTAATTAAATGGGTTTTTGAAAATAAAGTAGGTACCGTAAGCGAACCCTTTGGGATAGGCGATGCATTTGTAGTGGCAACCGTAGATGAAATTATTAAAGAAGGTACACAAGACGCAGCAATAGCAAGAAGCGGGGCAGAAGCCATTGTACGCAACCAAAAGAAAGCGGCAATTATTAAAACTAAATTAGGCGCAACTCCTACCCTGGAATCTACGGCTGCAGCCTACGGCAAACAAATACAAACCGCAGGTGCAGACTCATCTATTTCCATGGCAACCCAAATGATAAATGGCGTGGGCATTGAGCCCAAGTTAATTGGCGCTTCTTTTAACAAAGATTTTATGGCAAAACCAACACCGCCAATTGAAGGAACTTCTGCTGTATATGTAATGAAAGTAAACCAGGTTCAATCAAAAGCTGCTGCAATACCGGCCACTCAGGCAAGCAGCAAGCTGGCTTTATTGAGGCAGCAAATTGGCAACTGGTACGAAAGCCTGAGAAAACAGGTTACCATTAAAGACGAACGCAGCAAGATTTTTTAATTTTTCTTAAAACGAAACTATAAAAGCCGGCACGTTAAAAACATGCCGGTTTTTTATTTTAAATTTGCACTATGGCAGAAGTGTTTGTAAATAAAGTAGCTGAAAGCGGGATTATAACCATAAACCTTGAAGATTTTTTACCCGGAGAAGATATTATTGCTTTTGACATGAAAGAATACTTGTTTATGGGTTTAATACTCAAAGAAAAAGAATTTAGGGAAGCCATAAAACAATTAGACATTTCTCCATATCAAAATAGAATAGTTACCCTTACTTGTACAACGGATGCTATTGTTCCCGTATGGGCTTATATGCTCGTAGCAAGTATTTTAAAACCGGTTGTAAAAGAAGTATTATTTGGCCAGATTAAGGATGCGGAGCTTAAGATTTTGCTGGCCAATATAAAGGCAATAGATGAATGCCAATATACCGATCAACGAATTGTAATTAAAGGTTGTGGTGAAAAGGCGATTCCTGAAGCTGCTTATGTAGAAATAACGCAAAAACTGAGGCCAATAGCCAAAAGCATTATGTATGGTGAGCCTTGCAGTACGGTGCCGGTTTTTAAAAAGCCAATGGCAAAAAGGTAAAACTACCCTTTAGTACCAGCCCCGTTTTCTAAAAATTACCATCATAATAATGGGTATAACCAGCATTACAGATACGGCAAGAAAAAAGCCGTAGGAAGTATGCAGCCAGGGTATTTCATCGAAGTTCATGCCAAAAATACCGCCAATAACTGTAGCGGGTGCAAGCAGGCAGGTTACAATTGCCATTACCTTCATTACTTCGTTGAGTTTTAAATTTACATTACTTAAATAAAGGTCTTGTAAGTTCATCATCATATCCCGGTAATTTTCGGCAAGGTCTGTGGCCTGAATAATATGATCGTAGACATCTTTAAAATATTTCTCGGTTCGCTCCTGTATCAATTCGCTTTCGCTGCGTAAAATTCCACTAACCATTTCCCTTACCGGTGCAATATTCCTTTTTAATAAAATCAATTCCTTTCGATGGTGGTTAATACGGGCCAGGCTGCGGTTATCTGCCCTTCTAATAATATCTTCTTCTAAAAGTTCAATTCTTTCGCCCATTTTTTCCATTACCAAAAAGTAATGATCTACAATTAAATCAACAAGGCTGTAAAACAAAAAATCGGAGCCGCTGTTACGTACTTTGCTTACCGCAATTTTTAGTTTTTCCCTTACGGGATTAAATACATCCCTATGTGCATCTTCCTGGAAACTAATTACAAAATTCTTTCCCAAAATAATACTTACCTGCTCCGATTCTACCGACTTAAGCTCCTCGTTGTAATAGAGCATGTTGAGCAGGCTAAACACAAGACCATTGATTTCATCGGTTTTGGGCCGCTGACCCATACTTAAAATATCTTCAATAATCAACTGGTGGATACCGTAATGCGTACAAAGGTTTTCTACATCTTCTTTTTTAATACCATCTACATTTATCCAGGTATTGGAGGCGCTGTTTAAAAAAGGGTAACAATCTTCTACATTATTTAAGGGAAATGTTTGCAGGCCATCCGGGCTATATTCATAGGCCATTATTTTTGACCCAACGTTAATTTTCCTTTCGGGGATTACTGTAGGGTTCACGTGCAGCACTTTTTTGCTGCGCAATAAATCAAAAGGGTTAAGAATATATTCCAGGTAGTTTTTTGAAGGCATAAGCTTTTTATAAAAAAAATAAATTTAAATTTCCGGATAAGGGAAGCAAACGGGTTTAAAGATATTTCATTTAGCTAAAAGCAAATAATTAAAATGCGGCACTCTTTGGATAACGGGGAAAAGGAATTACATCCCTAATATTGGTCATACCGGTTACAAACTGTACCATGCGCTCAAAGCCAAGCCCAAAGCCTGCATGAGGGCAGGTGCCGAACCTTCTTGTATCTAAAAACCAATCCATTTCCTGCACCGGAATATGCATTTCTTCCATACGCTTCAGCAATAAATCTAAGCGTTCTTCCCTTTGGGAGCCGCCCACTATTTCACCAATTCCTGGGGCAAGTATATCCATTGCCGCAACGGTTTTACCATCATCGTTCTGGCGCATGTAAAAGGCTTTTATCTCTTTGGGGTAGTTGGTTAAAATAACTGGTTTTTTAAAATGCTTTTCTACCAGGTAGCGTTCGTGTTCGCTTTGTAAATCAATACCCCAATTATTTACAGGGTATTGAAATTTCTTTTTCTTATTGTGGTTGCTTTCTTTTAAAATGTCAATGGCTTCGGTGTAAGTAAGGCGTTCAAAATTGTTGTTTACTACAAATTCCAGTTTTTCCAACAGGCCCATTTCACTTCTTTCCTGCTGTGGTTTTTGTTTTTCTTCTTCGGCAAGGCGCTGTGCTAAAAACTCAAGGTCGTCTTTATTCTGTTCCATAGCATAGCGAATGATGTATTTAATAAAATCCTCGGCAAGGTTCATATTGTCCTCCAGGTCGTTAAAAGCTACTTCGGGCTCTATCATCCAAAACTCGGCAAGGTGCCTTGTGGTATTGCTGTTTTCGGCCCTAAAAGTTGGGCCAAATGTATAAATATCGCTAAAAGCCATTGCAGCAAGTTCGCCTTCTAACTGGCCACTAACGGTAAGGTTGGTGCTGCGGCCAAAAAAATCTTCTTTAAAATTAATACTTCCATCATCGTTTCTTGGAGCAGAACCATCAAGAGGCAGCGTAGTTACCTGGAACATTTCACCTGCACCTTCCGCATCGCTTCCGGTAATAATGGGTGAGTGCAAATAAACAAAACCCCTTTCGTTAAAAAATTTATGGATGGCAAATGCCAGGCTATTTCTTACCCTGAATACAGCACCAAAAGTATTGGTGCGAAACCGCAAATGGGCAATTTCCCTTAAAAATTCAAGGCTGTGTTTTTTGGGTTGCAGGGGAAATTTTTCCGCATCGCTGTCGCCAAGTATTTCAATGGTTTCTGCCATCATTTCTACTTTTTGACCTTTTCCTAATGAGGCCACTATATTACCGGTTGCTTTAATGCAAGCCCCTGTTGTTATTCTTTTGAGTAGGGCATCATCAAAATTACCCAGCGTAGCCACTACCTGTAAATTGTTATTGGTACTGCCATCGTTTAGGGCAATAAACTGGTTGTTGCGAAAACTCCTTACCCAGCCCATAACTGTTGCCTGATAACTTGCGTTTTCATTTTGCAACAAGGCTTTTATTTTTATTCTTGTATTGAACATAATTAATATTTGGGCTGCAAATATAACAATCAATAGCAATAGAACTATAGGTGAGGCCTGCCGCAGCGCAGGTATTGGCAGCTAAATAAGAGAAATAGATTAACTTTGCCCTATGAAAAAAGCATGGGTGTTTTCAATTTTGTTTTCACTGGCTGTATGCTTTGGCGCCAATGTAAATGCACAGTGTGCCATGTGTACCAAAACCGCTCAGCAGCTTGGCGAAAAACCGGCACAGGGCATGAATGCCGGCATACTTTATTTAATGGCTGTACCTTATTGTATTGTTGGGTTTATTGGCTACCGCTGGTGGAAGGCACATCAAAATAATGCCATTTGAATTATCAATAATTTTTTATAAAATTAAATAAGTTAAAACCAGGCTTATTATACTGCTCTTTTATTTTCTCTTTCAATATAGTTTTGTCAACATCCTGCATCCTCTTTTTTTCAATTAAGTGGTAAGCTTTTTGGGTAAGCAAAAAATATTTCCTTTCATTATTTTTTTCTGCTTTTAGCAATGTTTCAATAGCTTTAAATAGATCAGCAATACCTGTATGGGTAATTGCAACCGTTTTTACAACCGGTATGAGGTGCTTTTTTGTGGCAAACGCCGGAGCCAGCATAAGGAGAAGATTTTTTACAAACATACCTGCATCTGGCCGGTCAGATTTATTTACAACAAACAAATCTGCAATTTCCATTAATCCTGCCTTCATGGTTTGTATTTCATCGCCAGCTTCGGGCACCAATACTACAAGGGTAATATCGGCCAGCCCTGCAATTTCCACCTCACTTTGCCCTACGCCGATGGTTTCAATAATTATGTAATCAAAAAAAGAAGACTTTAATAATTCGGTAATTTCAATAATTGCCGGATGCAGGCCACCCAACGAACCCCTTGAAGCCAGCGAACGGATAAATACATTAGGATGGTTGTACCAATCTGCCATGCGTATACGGTCGCCCAATAAGGAACCAAGGTTAAATGGAGAAGATGGATCTACACATAATACCGCAACTGCTTTTTGCTGGTCAACCATTTCTTTTAACAAGGCATTGGTAAGTGTGCTTTTGCCTGCTCCCGGCGGGCCGGTAATGCCAATTACGGGCACATTTTTTGGCTGAAGTGAACTGAGTATTTCCTCGTATCCCGGGGATTGGTTTTCAATTAAACTAATGGCACGGCTTAATTTTTTTTGATGTTGTACAACATCGTTACCATCAAAAATATTGTAGTCATACATTTGGTAAAAAATTACAGCATCAAAATTTTATTGTTCAAATTTACGCATGAAAGTAATAAGAAGGATTTTAAAACTTTATGGTATAATTGTTTTTATTTTACTGAGTAGAAATTGTGCCCTATGTGTATTTAAATGATATTTTAATAAATGTTCTCTTGCATTTGTTGCCATACGGTTACGTTCGTCATCGTTGAGGAGGTAATAATCAATTTTATCTATAAGGTTGCTTAGATTTTCTGAAACCCAGGCCACATGCTTGTTTTCTTCAAAATTATTGGGGATCAAAATTTCTGGTTTTTGGCTAATCATAAATGTTTCCATGGCAGGTGTTTCCCAATAGCGCATGGTATCCCATCCGCCGCCACGAAAATTCAATACAATTTTGCAACGGGAAATTTCCTCCAAATAAAACAAGCCTTTTCGTTTATAGGTTTTAAAGCCCTGGTTTAGGGTTGTGCCATTTTGGTCACAATCATATTTGCCCTTAAGTAATTTAATGGCTTGTTCCCTTATTAATGGTTTTTGCTGTGCCCAAAACGAAACCTGGTATTTTTTTTCTTGTACTGGTTTTTGGGAAAGGGTAAAAGGAAAGCTGAACGGAAACGGAAATACATGCGGCAAATGGCCATGAAGGGAAGGAAGGTATTCTCTTTTAAAAATTAAATCGGGGTAGCGTTTTTTGAAAACGCTTTCAAATTCTTTACCCAGGCCCAGGCGGTAAAAATCTCCGCCTATTTCTTCCCTGTCACCGCCGTCAATAAAAATTACGGGAAGCGATTGAATTTTTGGGATTAAATATTCATATTTTAGTAACGCTTCTTTTTTAGCCGATCCTATAATTACCGCATCATAGCCCTGAAAATTTTTTATAGTAAATTTTGGCAGGCTAAAACCGGTATAACCAAGGTTTTTAGGATAATTTTTTATGGGTAAATGATACTTCGGGTTCCAGGGATAATCGCAAACATTTTGATTGCCCAAAAGCTCCACCAGGCCGCAATAGGTTAAATCCTGCAGGTAATCAAATTGTGTGCTGCAAATGAACAACAACTTCATGAATGTTTATTTTTGTAACCCGTTTTTACAATAAAATTTTCCCAGGGTTATTTTTGCCGACATAAATGCATTGTTCTTTTTTTCCTGCTCTACAGTGAACCTTGTGGGGTGATTAATATGATATACAATTGCCCGGAACCGCATAGATTTAAAATAAACATACGGCAACTTTTTTAGCCGCCATTCAATATCCGAATCTTCGCCGCCGCCGGAAAAGTTATAATCTTCATCAAAACCATTTATTGCAAGTAACTCTTTTTTATTGATGGCCATATTGCAGCCCAATAAAATACCTTCTGTTTTTTTGAGCAAAAACCGTGGAACAGGAAAATAAATACCGTCTTCAATACGGCGGCAACGATATTTAAAAAGATTAAGTAGGCTGGGTAATTTTATGTTTTTTGTTTTTATGAGCAATGAAGAAAAATTTTCGCTTAACATTACCCTTCTGCCATACAATACGGCGCCCTGAGATTGCGCTTTTATGTATTGCTGTACGCATTTTTTATGAGGGATACAATCCCCGTCAAAAAAAATCAGGAGTTCGGCATTTGCCGCCCTGATAGCATTATTTAATGCTTTGCATTTTCTAAAACCCTGGTCGGGATGAGAAACATGGATTAGTGGAAAGCCCAAACCGTATTTTAGCTCATTCATAAAAGCAATGGTTTGAGGCGCATCATCATCTTCAGATATAATTACCTCGAAGCATCCTAAGGCCGATTGCATGTTTAAGGCCCGGAGCAATAGTTGAAGCTGAGCAAGATTTTTATAGTAAGATATGATAACCGAAGCCTGCATATTGTGGTTATTGGAGCAACTCTTTAAAGAGTTGATCATATTGCTTTGTAATATAAGCCATGCTGTGGTTTTTAACAACAAAGTTGTAAGCCTTTGCAGTAAGCCCACCTGCAAGCTCAGGGCTGGATAAAAGAGTTTCCGTTTTTTCACAATACTCCTCTGATGTACCCGATGTACATACCATTGCTTTTTCGGCAGTAACGATATCGGCCAATCCGCCGCTGGTGCCGGATACCACCGGAACCTTGTTTAAATACGCATCCAGTATGCTGCTGCCAAGCCCTTCATTTAATGAGGTCATTAAAAAAACATCAAAATGTTTAAACCAGGATAATACATTTTGTTGAAAGCCCACTAAAATATAATATTTCTCCATTCCGTTTGCCAGTATCTTCTCCTGCATTTCCTTGAATAACGAACCGGAGCCAAAATGCAGGCAAATAAAATTATTGTTTTTTTGATGCAAAAGATTTATGGCACTAAGGCAAACGAAGGGCTGTTTTTCATAAGTAAGTGCAGCAACAATGCCAATTATTTTTTTATTACCCGGGTTTAGTTTGGCAATTTCTTCAGTAAGGTTTTCCCATTCGGTTTCTTTAACAGCAATGTCAGATATTTTCATTACATCCTTTCGCTGCGTAAAACGAATAAGGGTTTGCTGGGCCGCAGTACTTATGCCAACTATTTTGTTGGTAAACCGGTATTTTAGTTTTGTAAAAAATCCGAACTGCTGAAAATTTACCCTTCGGGTATACACAATTTTTTTACGGTGAAATGGCTTTGTAACTACGCAGTAGGTGAGGATATGTGCCGTTTGAGCATGAAGGATATCAAAATGCCTGGCCTGGATAATTAAAAACCCAATAACCCGGAAAATATTTTTAAAACCATATACCGTAAAATTTTCCTGCTTGGCTTTTAAATATAACGAACTATTTTTTCTGCAAAGAAGAAAAACCTGCCGATTAATTTTTTGCAGCCCCTGCATATTCAAAAGGGTTTGCCGCTCTCCACCACGCCATTCGCCGGAAAAATTAAGTTCAAGTATTTTCATGATGACGAGGTAAGCTGTAGCGTATTAAATCATCTTTTACGGTTACTTTATAGGCTGGATCTTTTTGTTTTATAAATGCAGTTATTGCCTCAATTGTTGGATAATCTCCGGTGCCAATAAAACACCTGGCATCATCAATCAAAATAATATGCCCGGGGTTTGGTTCGCTAAAAATTGCGCTTAATTCTTCATAAATTGGGCAATCCTTTTCACCTTTTGCCGTTTCACCTGCCGAGTAGTGGCCATCGAGCCAAAAAATAGCGGGGCTTTTTATTTCTTTAATTAAGGTGTGCAACACTTTGCCGCTATCACCTTGCAGTATGGTTACATTTTTATTGTTTACAAATCTTTTTTTGGCTTCTTCAAAAAGTTTTTCACTTAGTTCAATTGAATAAATATGTTCAAAATTATCTTTTTGGGCAAATACCATATCTCCCTTAAAGGTTCCGGTTTCTACAAGAATTGTACAACCGGTAGTAGACTGGTACTCTTCAATAGCCTGTTGTTTAATATAATGCGGAGGCGGCGCTGGCCGGCCGGCCTTTTCCCATTTTTTTAAAGTGCGTTCTTTTTTTGAAGCAAAAATAAAATCTAAGAATCCTGCCATAATTGAGTATTAAACAGCAAAAGTACCATTGCCGGTAATGGCTGCAAAATATCTTTTTATATTTGGCGCATCCTTAAAATTCATTTTTTATTTTTATCCAGGTTTTGGGTATAAGGTCCCTAGTGCCGAAAAAGTGAGGCATCCAGTTTTGTGGGGTTAAAACCAATTTTATTTTATTGTTATTTAGCCAAGCAGCCCACCAGCTAAATGAACTGTTCGCAATTATATTATGTTTGCACTTGCTCATTAAAAACATATCCCAATAACTGTTTTCGGCTTTGTTCCAGTCCACAAATTCTGCTCCGTTAATTTGCAGGGTTTCTTTTGTCCAGTGAATATCATCGGAAAAAACAAAAAATACGGCATGTGGAAATTGTTTCTTTATATATGCTATTGCCGTTTGCCAATAGCCGCTGTTCAATACACAATTTCTACCATCAATTAAATAATCGCCTCTTCGAATATGGATGCTTACCGATTGCAATGAATTTATTTTTTGCAGCGCCGCCAAATTTCTTTCATCATTTGGATGTTGAAATGCAAAAGATTGTTTTACCAATTCTGCTGTACCGGTAAAATAATTTTCTGATTGCCAATAGCCTTTCAGGAAACCATTTTTAAACTTCGGTATGTTATTGTTAAAAATATATTGGTCTCCTGGCCTTTCCTTATAAGGCTTTCCCCAAAGTTTCGATTTTAATTTTCCATAATTTTTTAAGAACAAGCGTTCTGTTTTATTGCTATAATTTGCTTTAATATTAAATATTCTTTCTAACTCGTAACCGTTGTGTGTTTTTTGTTTGCCATAATGGCTTAAATCAATTTTAGGATTGGCGCCGGCTTGCTGCAATGTACAGTACAAAGCGTATTCAAACATTTGGTTCCCCAGGCCGCCGGAGAAATGCATAATCACCATAAAAAAGGGTTGATAAGTAAGTTAAAGATAAACAGAAAGCACAGATCCAAAATTTTAAAAATTGCCGGATGGCTTTCTTACATTTGCTTAATGACCAATTTTATTCCAATATTTCCTTTGGGCATTGTTGCTTATCCAGGGGAACAGCTGAACCTGCATATATTTGAACCAGGGTATAAGCAATTAATAAAAGAGTGTACCGAAAAAAACAAACCATTTGGCCTGCCACCAATAATAAATAACCGCATTGGTGAAATGGGAACCGTGATGCAGGTATTGGAAATTTCAAAAGTGTATGATGATGGTAAAATGGATATTAAAACCCTTGGAATAAGCATTTTTAGAATTTTAGAAACAGTAGTGCAGGTTCCCGAAAAATTATATAGTGGCGCAATTGTAAACTACCCATTACTTACTACACAGGGAAGCGCCTCTTTAATGAAAAAAATTTTAAGCAAAATAAGGCAAATGCACCGGGTAATTAATATCCATAAAGATTTTCAAAAACCAGATGAAGAGCTTTGCAGCTATGATGTAGCGCACCATGCAGGGTTAAATATGGAAGACGAATACCACCTGCTGGAGCTGGAACACGAATTGCATAGGCAGGAATTTTTGAAAAGGCATTTGGAAAAAATGCAACCGGTTATTACCGAAATGAATACCCTAAAGGGCCGTGTAAAAATGAACGGGCATTTTAAAAACCTGGGCAGCAACAAATGAAAACAGAAATAACACTTTGCTTTGACTTTGGCAACTCCAGGAAAAAACTGGCTGTTTTCAGCAATAAGAAAATAATAGCAGAGCGTATTTTGTACACCGATACAAGCGGGGAAATTGAAACCCTGCTTCATGAATTTAAACCTCAAAAATCTATCTTATCCTCGGTTATCAACCATAACCCCGGCATAGAAGACACATTAAAAGAAAAAACACACTTTCATAAATTATCGGTTGCTACAAAATTAAATTTTACTGCCCCCGTGGGTAAGCCCGAAACTATAGGTGCAGACAGGCTGGCAATTGCAGCTGCAGCAGTACATTTTTTTCCTAAAAAAAACAATTTGGTTATTGGCCTTGGGAGTTGCATTACTTTCAATTTTATAAGCCAGCAGCACGAGTTTTTAGGAGGCGCAATTTCGCCGGGTATGCAAATGCGTTTTAAGGCAATGCATGAATTTACGGCAATGTTGCCTTTGGTGGAAGAAGACTGGAACTTTCCCTTAATAGGTTACGATACCAGGACAAACCTGCAAAGCGGGGTTTTACATGGAATGGCCAGTGAATTAGATGGTATCATTAACAGGTATAGAGATAAATACAGGAACTTTAACGTGGTTTTAACCGGGGGCAATACAGCCCATTTTGCCAGTCGGTTGAAAAACAAGATATTTGCCGACCCAAATTTTTTATTTAAAGGACTGTATGCACTTAGCCAATACAACAACAACTGCGATATTTAACAGAATCACCGGTTTTATTTTTGCCTTACTCGTAACGCATTTTTCCCAGGCACAGGATAACTCACCTTACTCCAGGTATGGCATTGGCGATGTGGTGCCCAATGGCAATATTACCACCCGGGCAATGGGAGGTATTTCTGCAGCTTATTCATTCGATAATTCAATAAAGGCGGTACCCATAAGTAGTTTAAATATTGATAACCCGGCATCGCTGGGCTCTTTAAGCAATAACTCGTACATAAACGTACTTTTTGATATTGGCGGAGAAATAGATAAGCATACTTTAAAAAGCAATAATTCTCCGGCAAAATATACTTCAAACAATACCAATATTTCTTATTTACAATTTGGAATACCCATAGCCGGAAAAAAACTGGAAGATAAAGGCATACAATGGGGATTAAGTTTTGGCCTTAGGCCCGTAACCCGTATTAATTACAAAATAGAAGATTACAGGAGAATTAGCAATATTGACACGGCTTTATATACTTACGAAGGCAATGGCGGTATTTCGCAGGCAAATATCAGCACGGGTGTAAAAATTAAAAATTTTAGTTTTGGAGTTAGCACAGGTTATTCTTTTGGCTCTAAAGATTACAGTACCAAACTAAGGTTTTTAAATGATACCATACATTATTACAGTTCTAACAGCGCAGCAAAAACCAGGTTTGGCGGGGTGTTTTTAACCATTGGCGCCCAATATCATGTTCCTACAAAAAAAGGCAATCTTCAAATAGGCGCCTTTGCCAACCTGCAGCAAAATCTTAGGGCAAACCTCGACAGCATTGATGAAACCATTGGTTACGACTTTACCGGCGGAAACTATACTATTGACACAGTGAGTTATGCTTCGGAAATTTCAGGAAAAATAATTGTACCGGCAAATTATACCCTAGGCTTTATTTATAGCCAACCACACTGGTTGATGGGTGCAGATTTTACCATTTCCCGCTGGGGCGATTATAAATCGTATGGAAAAAAAGAAGCTGCCACCCAAAATAACTGGACACTTAAAATAGGCGGACAATATTTTGCGGCAAATGAAGCAACCGTTTCTAATAACTACTGGAAATTTGTGAAATACCGTGCCGGGTTTTATATTGGCCCAGATTATATAAAGCTGGATGATAAAAGCCGCAACCAATACGGGTTTAGCGTAGGAGCAGGGTTTCCGTTAACCAGCTTTCAACGCTTGAGGCTGGGGGAATTTGTAACGCTAAATACCGGAATTGAATTTAATGCAAGGGGAAATACGGGTAGCCGAAGCATGCGGGAAAACATCGTAAGGTTTAACTTTGGCATTTCTATGGGCCAGCATTGGTTCCAAAAGCGCAAATATGATTAATGAATTTGTGTATATTTCTTAATAATCATTTTTCGTTTTTATTAAGGGTAAATATTTTGACATTTCAATTTAAATATACTGTACTATCAGCAGCTATTTTTAGCTGTATTTTTTTATCGGGATGTGAGAATGATGAGAAAGCCATACAAAGTTTAAATAAAAAATCTATTGGAGTTGAAGAAGCAAAAAATGTTGAGATAATTTACACTACGGGCGGAAAAACTAAAGCAGTACTTACAGCACCATTAATGCTGCATATACAGGAATCAACTCCTTATTATGAGTTTCCCCAAACCCTGCAAACAACATTTTATAACGAAGCCGGAATTATTGAAAGCCGGCTAACCGCCCGATACGGAAAGTATAAAGAAAACGAAAATATAGTTTTTTTAAAAGACAGTGTAAGGGTTATAAACCTGCAAAAGAAAGATACCCTTTTTTGTAATGAACTATATTGGGACAGGAAGCGCACAGGCGCCGAATTTTATACCGAAAAAGCCGTAAGAATACGCACCCAAACCCAAATAATTGATGGTATTGGTATGGAAGCCAGGCAGGATTTTAAAAGCTGGCTTATTAAAAAAAGTGTAGGTACGGTGCAAGTTCCTGCATCAAAGTTTCCCATGTAAAAAACCACATTTGGCAAGCAGCCATAAAAAATTGTTGCGTAACTTTCCTGCCCTTTATCATTTTATAATATTCACTTTTAAAAAATAAAAACTATGAAGAGATTTTCAACAGCCAACTGGAAAGGCACAGGAAAAGAAGGCACAGGAACGGTAAGTACGCAAAGTACAGTACTCAACAACAGCCAATATTCCTATTCTTCCCGCTTTGAAAATGGCATTGGCACCAACCCCGAAGAACTTGTTGCAGCAGCACATGCAGGTTGCTTTTCCATGAAGTTAAGTTTTGTGTTAAATGCAGCGGGCTTTACAGCAGATAATATTGATACCCGTTGCGAAATAACTTTGGATAGCGGCGCAATTACTGAGTCTAAATTAACGGTTAAAGCAACCGTTACTGGAATATCCAAAGATCAGTTTGATGCAGCAGTTGCTGATGCAAAAGCCAATTGCCCTATTTCTAAATTGTATAACACCAATATTGTTGCAGAAGCGACATTGGCTTATTAAAGTATTCAAACAAAAAAGCCTGTTATTTCAACAGGCTTTTTTTATTTAAAGTTGGCGGATAATTTCTTTTACTACTGCTTCATTTACTTTTACCGGGTATTTTTTCTTAAGTGCAGTAATCCACTGTTGCTCCAGCAGGTCCTGGTAGTCGTTAATTACAAGCCCACGGGCATCGGTAAAGTTTCTTTGCTGCCCAGCCGGAAATAATTCAAGGTATTTTACAAACAAGGCAGTGCCATCTGTATTAGTAGTAATATCGCTGTAAGTATTGGCTTGCGGTACAATATTTTTATCTGGGCTGTTAATTTGCTCCAGGCTATACCGGCCGCTGTCTGCCTGCAGCCTTTCGCTCATTTCTGAAATTACGGTGTGCCAGCTTTTGCCGGCTTTTAAATCTTCCAGTGCATCCTGAGCATCTAATGCCGTAGTGGTATTAAAAATTAATATATTGGCGCTTTTATCCCATTTATATTTTTCTTTATGTTCATTATAATATTTTAAAAGGCCGGCACTGTCATTGGTGGCTTTGCCCCAAATTTTTCTCTCCATAATTTCAAAAAGCATATTACCTTCTTTAAATTCATTTACCTGAAAAGCAAAGTCTTCATTATATTTTTCCAGGTTTTTTTTGTAAAAATTTAAAGAGATATACCCTGCAAATTTTCGTAAAAGCTCAGCATTGCTTTCGCCTTTATACTGCTGGTAATCTGTTTTGTATTGTTTAATATAGTTAAGCCAATCGTACCCTTTTACCGAAGAGCCATCTTTAAATGTGCCGATGGTTTTATTGCTTACCGGAAGGGAGTACATTTTTTCTTTGGGCAGGTATTTCATAACCGTATCGGCATAGCGCAACAAATCTTCGTAATTTACCTGCTTGCTTTTTTTATAACCCGTAAGCAGGGTTACATCCTGTATAAACTTTTCTTTGGGTGCATTTACACGGCTGTCTACCAAAATTTTGTGTTTAATTTCGGTTTGAAAATCTTCATCAGCAACATCGGTTACCGCCGGTTTATGCGAAATCCGTTTTAAAATATGTATGCCAAAAGGGGTTTCAAAAGGCTTACTGATTGCCCCATCATTTTTTAATTCAATTACCTGTGTAAAAAATGCATCCGAATATTTTCCGGCGCCAAATTCCGGCAACTCACCTTCGGTTAAATAGGTATTTCTGTCGTCGCTGAAATTTTTTGCCGCTTCGGCAAAGCTCATCCCGTTTTGTAATAATGCATAAACAGAATCGGCTTTTTTTACCACCTCTGCCTTGCTGTAATCGTTGGCATCCGGCGGAAAAGAGAATAATATTTGCGCTACACGCCATTTTCCAGTACTTGGCCTGTCGCCTATAAACCTAAAAATATGCCAGCCGTTTTTGGCCTGGTAAGGTTTTGAATATTCACCCGGCTTTAAAGTGTAAATAATATTTTCGTATTCATAAGGCATATTAAATACCGTAATGTATCCCATATCGGCCTGGCGCAACATCGAAAATTTTCCGGTAATTTCTTTGGCCAGTGCAGTATAGTTGCTGTTTCCTTTTTTTAATTGTGCATACGCCTCTTCAATGGCGGCCTTGGCTTTAATGCTGTCGTAATCGGCATTTATAGGAGCAAAAAAGTGAATCACATGTAAGTCTCTCTTGCTTCTTTCAAAGGCTTCAGTTTGCAGCAAATCCATGCTTTTTTTATCGTTCAGGTACGATTCGGCTACCTGGTTGCGAAAATTTTCAACATCGTATTTTATTTGCGGCAGAGTATCCAGCTTTAGATCCTGCGCTTCTTTTACCTTTAACTTAAAATTGCTATATAGTTCCAGGTAATCCCTTACTGCTTTATCTTTATCGGTAATGGTAACTTTGTTTTTGTTGAAAGCCTTTAAAAATTCCTGTTTAGAAACAGCATTGTTGCCGTAAGAAAAAATATTTTGAGAAAAGCCGGCTGAAGAAATTAGCATTAATACAGGAACAAGGAAAATCTTTTTCATTCTTTATTTTTTATTCATACTGGTTAACAACGGCAATATTTCCGTAAAAAACAACATAGCGTTATTGAACCGCAGTTTTAAGTTTGGTTTCCAGGAGGTCGTTCATTTGCAATAAGGTAAGCTTTTTGCCAATAATCCTTTTTTCTTTATCGAGAAGGTAGAGCGTAGGCGTAGTAATTACATCGTAAAGCTGCCTAAAATTGGGTCTGTTGGAAGCCAATTCTTCATCGGCCTGCTTTTTACTTTGGTAAACATTTGTCCAGCCGGTTATATCGTGTTCCCGGATAAATTTTTTCCAGTTGTTTTTTTGGTCTTCTTTTTCTGAGAGCACGGCATATATTTTTACTTTTTTTGCTTTCCACGATGCCCTGTATATTGAATCGAGCCTGGGTATTTCTTCTTTGCAATGGCCGCAGTTGGGATCCCAAAAAATTACCACAGTATAATCAGAGGAAAGGTTGTAGAGTGGTTTGGGTTTTCCGGCGGTATCGAGCAACTCAAGGTTGGCGGCTTGTTCACCCAATTGGTTTGCCATTTGCATATAGGCACGGCGGGTAATAATTTCCATTTGCTTATCGGTAAGCCATGCTGTTAAGCCTTTGCTGTGGTATTTTTCAAACAGGTGAATAAATACTTTATCCTGGCCCATGTACTTAGGGTTAATATATTCATCAGTATACCAGTTGAGCAAAAATTTATACATTTCCGGAGCATTGCGTGCATATAAAAGCCGGTAATCTATATCTTTTATCAGGGAGTCCGGCGCTTGTTGCATTACTTCCCGGTAATAGCGCTCCAGCTTGGGCAAAAAGAACGGCGTACGGATGATACGGTCATCCATAAAAGTGATACCATCCCAATAATGTTGTTTATAAAAATAATAATTATTAAGGGTGTCCTGCCTTGTTACAGGCACTTTTGTGGGATAGGGTGCTTCTTTCATGGCATTAAACAATGAAGCCATTAAAGAATTGGAGTTGTTTTGGATAATATCTTCCCTGTATTTATTAATCTCTGTATTGAGTTTAATATAATTGGCTTCGTGCAAAGCAGAGTCTGCCTTGGTTTTGGAACGCATATATGCCTCCCTTTCACCCATGAGCAGGCGCCCTTTTTCATTTACAAATTTTTGATAGTTTATAAAAAGTTCATTGTCTTTAGAGCCGGTAATTTTTGCCTCTGGCAATTTTGTAGTATCTGTATCTATGGTAATAGTTTGTACATCGCTTACTAAAAAATCTAATGAAAAGCGTTTGCCGGGCAACACCAGGGCATATATCCCCTGTTGCAGTGGTGTATTTCCCTGGAAAACCACGGCACCTTTATTATTCACTTTACCCGAGTCTTCAATATTCAAATTTTTGCCATAATGATAAGTGAGGTAAGCCATTCCCGTATCATAATTGCAGGTTACACTTATTTTATATTGGGCCCAACTGTTAAAACAAATAAAGCAAAGAAAGGTAGCGCAGCGTAATTTTTTATTCATGAGGTTGTAAAAAGTAGAAACAAATATATTTAATTAACAGCGTTTTTCATAAGTCCCGGTGCCTGTATTAATAAAATTACATATCCTTAACAATTGAAAAAGCAAAGTTGTTAATAACTGTAGTATTCACTTTCAGATGCTTAATTTTGCCCCGTGAGGAAAAAACGCAATAAAGAAATACTGCAGGATGTACCCATAACCGGCTATGCAGCCGAAGGAAGGGCAATAGCAAGGCTTAAAAAAGAGAATGAAGAAGCCGGGAAAATCCTTTTTGTTTCATCTGTTATTCCGGGGGACAGGGCAGATATTTTGGTAGTAAAAAATAAAAAAGACTGGGCCGAAGGCCGGCCAATTAAAATTACCCATTTTTCCAGCGACAGGATTGAGCCCTTTTGCAGGCATTTTGGGGTTTGTGGCGGATGCAAATGGCAAATGTTACCCTATCAAAAGCAATTGGAATTTAAGCAGCAGGAAGCAGAACAAAATATTAAGCGAATTGGCCGGCAGGAAAATTTTTTGATTTTGCCTATTGCGGGCTCAGAAAAAACAAAGGCCTACCGCAATAAACTAGAATTTACGGCAAGCAACAAAGAATATATTGTTGATTTAAACTCAGGTAATGATACAAAAAAAGCTGGTGCGTTGGGATTTCATGTACCCAGGATTTTTGATAAAACCATTGATATTTACGAATGTCATTTGATGGACGATGTAAATAACCGTATTCGCAATACAATAAGGGATTATGCGCTTTATCATCAAATTGAATTTTATGATATCCGTGAGCATACCGGCTGGCTCAGGAATATTATTATAAGGTATTGCACTACAGGCGAATTAATGGTGAATGTTATCGTAAATTATGAAGATGACCAGCCTATAAAACTCCTACTCAATCATTTATTAGAAAAAGTACCGCATATCAGTACATTGCTTTATACCGTAAATACTAAATGGAACGATAGTATTTTTGATCTTAAACCGGTTGTGTATTTTGGAAATGGTTATGTAATAGAAAAGCTCGGTGCATATAAATTTATGATTGGCCCCAAATCTTTTTTTCAAACCAATACGGCACAGGCCGAAAAATTATATACTATTGCTGCGGGATTTGCTGCTTTAACGGGTATCGAAACAGTTTACGACCTTTACTGTGGCACGGGAAGCATTGGTATATTTATGAGCAATAAGGCAAAGAAAATTATTGGGGTAGAAATAATTGAAGAAGCCATTGAAGATGCAAAAAAAAATGCAGAGCTTAATAATGTAGGGCATATAAACTTTTTTGCCGGAGATGTAATTAAAATTTGTAACAACGAGTTTTTTGCAGCGCATGGACGGCCCGATGTAATCTTAACCGACCCACCAAGGGCAGGGATGCACGAAAAACTGGTAAACAAATTGCTGGAAATAGAAGCGCCAAAGATTGTATATATAAGCTGCAATACGGCTACCCAGGCAAGGGATATTGCATTATTATCTGAAAAATATAAATTAATAAAATTGCAACCCGTAGATATGTTTCCTCATACGCACCATATTGAAAGCGTTGCACTACTAACCTTAAAAGAAAATTAATAAAACAGGATATGGCATACAATAGTACCGGAAACCGATTTTTAAAAGACAGCCCCGTAGTAATGAACCTTGTAATCATTAATGTGCTAGTGTTTTTAATTCAGTTATTATTTGATGGCAAAGAAGGGGCAGTTACCGGAAAACTGGCTTTGTGGCCGGTGGACAGCGGTGAGTTTAAACCTTATCAACTGGTTACGCATATGTTCACACATGGAGGGTTTGCACACATCCTGTTTAATATGTTTGCCCTTTGGAGTTTTGGAACATGGTTGGAGAAAGTTTGGGGACCCAAAAAATTCCTGTTTTTTTATTTGGCTTGTGGTTTTACTGCTGCAGCTGCACAGCTTTTATTTTCAAATGCACCAGCAGTAGGCGCTTCGGGCGCAATTATGGGGCTATTTGCAGCTTTTGCATATTTGTTTCCCAATGCACAGCTTATCATGTTTCCTATTCCGGTACCGGTTAAAGCCAAGTGGGCCATTGCCATAATGGCGGCAATAGATTTATTTGGTGGAGTAAACCCCACGGGGAGTAATATTGCCCACTTTGCACACCTGGGCGGATTAATAATGGGTTTTATTTTGGTAATTTATTGGAACAAAACAAATAAGAAAACCTTTTATTAATAGCAGTTTAACAGGCAATTTTTTTCTTTTTTTTATCTTTAAAAAAACAACCGGTTATGGGTGAGTCAGACAGGTATAGCGATTTAAAAAAAAGGGTTACAGTCAGCAGGAATATTTTTAGCCCAGAAGGCAATGCTTTGCTTAGCCTGTTCTTTATTAATATTTCTTTTTTTTTGGTTTTGGCATTTTTAAAATTAGGCTTTACCGTAAGCAATTATGCGCCATCTTTATTTGAAAATAATATTTTGCAATGGATGGCTTTGCCGGGCAACTCATCTCATTTTTGGTCAAAGCCGTGGACCCTGCTTACCTATATGTTTTGCGATGTTGACATAGTACGTTTTATAGTAAATTTAATTTGGCTTTGGGTTTTTGGCAGGATTTTACAATCATTGTATGAAGAAGTAAAAATAGTACCTGTATACATTTACGGCGGTATAGTAGCCGGAATTACCTGGCTTATTGCTGCTTATTTTTTCTCAGGAGCAAATAAGGCGCCGGCCCTTTTATTAGGCGCCAACTTACCCATAGTTACCATAGCAGCTGTTGCAACTTTTATGGTTCCAAATTTTAAAATAATGCAACACTTAAATGGCGGAATATCGCTGTGGATTTTGTTTGTGATTTTTATTGCCATTACGGTTGCCTCCTCGGGTAGTGGATTACATGTAGCAGCAATTACCGGAGCAATAGTTACTGGCTTTGTATATGTTTTTTTATTAAGAAAAGGAATTGATGCCGCCGCATGGATGGTAAAAGTCTATACAAAGTCTGGTACATGGTTTGCGCCAAAAGACAAGCAAACAAAAATTAAAAAGCAAGTGTTTTACGAAGCCGGGAACCGCTTGCCGTTTTCTAAAGTTCAAAATGTTACTCAAAAAAGGGTTGATGAAATACTGGATAAAATAAGCCAAAAAGGATATGAATACCTGAGTAACGAAGAAAAAGAAATTTTAAAAAAGGCTTCGGAATCGGATGATATAAAATAAAAATGCCCGCCGAAAGGCAGGCTGTGCATTCCACGTTTTGCATTAATTAATTATTTTCCTGTGCTGTTGCAGGCTTAGCTTTTGCCAGTAAATCTTTTACATCCTGCGGCACATACTCTTCATAAATTTTTTGGCCCTTTGCCTTCACTTTATCTTTAAGTTGCTTTTTCTCAGCTGCATTCATTTTGTTGTATTTGTAAATGCCGTAAGCAGCAATGCCTGCAAGTAATAATCCTAATCCTTTTTTTCCGTTCATGGCTAATTGTTTTATAGGTGAAAAAAAATATTTAGTTTTTTGTTGAATCAGCAGCAGCTTTCTTTTTGTCTTTACTTCTACCAATAATTGTACCTGCGGCAGCACCTACCACGCCGCCAATAATAGCGCCTTTTGCATTTTTACCTACAGTGGCTCCCACTACTGCTCCACCTACGCCACCAATAATGGCGCCTTTAGCCGTGTTGCTCATGCCTTTCTTTTTTTCTGGTTCTGTGGTTGCTGGAGCTGTTTCTGTTGTTGTTCCTGTACCCTGTGTTCCGGCAGTTTGTCCTGAAACCGTTTCTGTAGTTGCTGCTGGAGTAGTTGTAGGTGTAGTTGTGTTTGTTTGTTGACTTGGAGCCTGTACTACTCTTTCTTTAATAATCACTTTTTCAATTACTTTGGGTTCGGCTTTGGAAGGAGCTGTAGCTGTATTTGTGCTTGTGGTTGCAGTATCTGCCATTGCATTTTGGCCATTCAATGCTGCAGAATCGGTTAAAATAAGATTTTGGTTGGCTTCATCCTGTTTTTGAGATTTGCAGGCTACAAGTACGGTTACTAGTGCAATTCCTGTGAGTAATTTTTTCATTTTTAAAGTTTAGATTTTTGTTAATAAAGGCAAAAATGTTGCCAATGTTTGTTATATGTTATGTTTTTTTGTTAACCCATACCTTTATGGAGTAAATAATTAAACACAACAGTCTGCAAACATATAGCAATAGACGTAATAGAATAAGAAATGTGTGCAGTAAAGCAATTTTTTGGCATTTCTTTATATATTTTGTTTACTGCTAAAATAAAAAAAGGCAGGAACCGAGTCCTGCCTTTTTGTGCAAAGAATTAAATATCTAAGCCACTGCTTTGCTACCGAGCATCAATAATTCATTGGCCTGGATTTCGGTAAAGTATTTTTTGTTGCCTTCTTTATCGGTATAAACCCGGCTTACCAGCTTTCCTTCAATGCATATTTCAGCGCCTTTAGAAAGGAATTTTTCAGCAATTTCAGCAACTTTACCCCAGGCGATAATATTATGCCATTGTGTTTCGGTTACCTTTTCGCCTTTTGCGTTGCGGTAAACTTCATTGGTTGCCATGGAGAAGCGCACTAATTTTTTACCATTTTCTGTGTTGCGTACGTCCGGTGCGTTGCCTAAATTGCCAATCAATTGAACTTTGTTTTTTAATGCGTACATGTCTTTAAAATTTAAATGTTTAAAATTTTTTTATTTCAGCCAACCGTTTTTCGATTGACAAGGCAAAGATGCAATGGCTAAAGAAACTAAGCCGGAGAATAAGTATTTATATACGGAAGTAAGTGATTGCAACCGTTTGTTGTCGGGCTAATTAGGAGTAAATGCTTTACAATCAAAGCATTTAAGGGTGCAATATTTTTTTTATTAGGGAGAAAAATTTTTATAAAAACTACGGGGCAATTGTATTTCCCATCTATTTTACCGCTTCCAGCGCCAGTTTCATCATGGGAATTAAGGCCTTTTCCCTTTCATTGGCAGAAATAAAACGATGCGTTGGTATAATATCAGAAACCGTAAGTAAGCTTGCTGCAGATTTACCCAAATGCAGTGCATTGGCAAATAAGGAAAAGGCTTCCATTTCTACGGCTAGGCAATTATGCTTTTTTGCAATTGCCGGTGTGCCCGGGTTTTTACGATAAAAAATATCGCTGCTGTGTATATTGCTGGTTTTTAAACCAAGGCCAAGTTTTTTTGCTGTGTATACTATTTTATTATAAGCATCGCCCTGGTGCTTTATTAAATCCCCTTCAATTTCCCAGGCATATTTGGCAAAAGTAGATTCGCTTGCGGCTGCATCTACCAGTACCAGGTCAAATAAATCCAACTCTGTTGTATAAGCGCCACAGGTACCTATGCGTATTATAGTATCCACTTCATACTCTGAATAAAGTTCGTAGGAATAGATGCCAATTGACGGGCAACCCATTCCGCTGGCGCCAATGGTTACCGGTGTGCCATCAAACTTTCCCGTAAAATAAAAAGCATTACGGGTTTGGCTTACCAGTTTTACTTCAGTTAAAAAATTATCGGCAACATATTTTGCCCTTAATGGGTCGCCGGGCATTAAAACGGTTTTGGCTATTTCTCCTTTTGCTGCGCTAATGTGTACACTCATAAATTTTTATTAAGTGCATGAAGATAAATAATTGAGAGTAATTTATTAAAAGAAATGAAAATCCTAAAAGGTAAAAATAAGCAGGTACTAATTTTTATTAAATAAAAAAACAAATGCTTTAGTTGGTGGCAACCTTACGAAAGCCCTGATGACAGCAGGCTTACGAATTACTGTATATTTATTGAGGTCAATAATTTCATGACATTTCACAAAATTATCTAAGGATTCTGCAGAGTAGAGCAATTTATGCAATTGCGTAACCTGACGCTCCATTGAGCGCTTAGTTAAAAACTCATTTCTGAACAATACCAATAAATCTCGATTATCTTTGTTCATGATCTAGCGGAAAACCGGATTGTTAATAACCTACCATGCCTTGTTTATTGGGGCAACCACACTGCCCTTTTTTAGCAGAGGAACAGCCTGCAGCCAGTAAAGCAAAGGCCATTAATAACAATGAGATAAATTTTAGCGGATTTTTCATATAAATAACGTTACAAATTAAACTATTTTCACGAATATTTATTGCCCTTTGTAAGATATGAGTAAAATTTCAGCAGGCGCTAAAAACCCCCTCACCATACTTATTGCTCCATTAGATTGGGGCCTTGGTCACGCTACACGTTGTGTACCAGTAATTCATGAATTAATAAAATTAGGGGTAACTGTTATTATTGCTGCAGAAGCTGCTGTTAAGGTTGTATTAAAAAATGAGTTTCCTGCTGTGGAAATTATTCCGCTAAAAGGCTATGAAATTAATTACAGCAAAACCAAAGCTGGATTTTTCTCAAAACTTATAATGCAGTCCCCAAAAATTATTAAAGCAATAAATTATGAGCACCATTGGCTTACACGGTTTTTAAAAAATAATGCCATTGATGCGGTAATATCCGATAACCGTTTTGGTTTATGGACAAAAACCGTTCCCTGTGTTTATATAACCCACCAGTTGAACCTTCACAGCCCTAACTTTGCCTTAACTATTCTGGGCCAAAAAGTTCATTATAGCTTTATAAACCGCTATACCGAATGTTGGGTGCCCGATTATGAAGAAAACGGAATTGCAGGAAAACTTTCGCATCCCATTCATCCACCAAAAACACCCTTAAAATATATTGGGCCATTATCCCGCCTCAAAAAAAAGAAGAGTAAAAAGGAACTGGATATTTTTGTGGCTTTATCCGGGCCGGAACCCCAGCGAACCATTTTTGAAAAAATACTGGCACCACAAATAAAAAAATCGGGCCTCAAATCTGTATTTGTTCGTGGGCTCCCCAGCGAAATAAAAACCAGCTATACCGATAACGATCATTTTAAAATGTATAACCATCTTCCATCGGCACAGTTTAATGAAATGATGCAAAAGGCAGAAATGGTGATTTGCAGGTCGGGCTATTCCTCTGTTATGGATCTTATTGTTTTGGGCCAAAAGGCAATATTGGTGCCTACTCCAGGGCAAACCGAGCAAGAGTACCTTGCTGCATTTTTACAGGATAAAAAATTGTTTATAGCCGCCAGCCAGCAGGATTTTTCATTGAGTGTGCAATTAGAAAAAGCAAAAAAATTCAATTTTCAATCAGCAGGAGATCCACAAACAAACTTAAAGCAAGTAGTAAAAAACCTGGTGGAAAGGCTAAGGGCAAATAGAAAAATTAAAGGAAACTAAAACCTGGTAATTATCCTACCGTTGCTGTTTTTGTTGTTACTGCCCACCATGCTGTTGCTGCCGGCGCTATAAATCAAAAACCCTTGCTTAACCTTTGTTTCCTGCATTTGGGTTATTATATTTTTAAACGTATTGCTGCCTTCACAAAAAGCAATAAGGGTTATTTTTTTTTGAGCAACCACAGTATTTATATTTTTCCAACTTCCTATGTTGGCGCCTGTGTCGTTTCTGGTATTGGCAATTCTGCCACAAACTGTAACCGGTGGCAGTGCAAATTTTATGAGCTGCAACATTTGGTTAAACTCCGGCTGTGTACTCACTATTGCAGCATTTAGGTTTTTAATAGGTTCCCGTTTTGATAAAAACTTTTTGATGCTTAATTTAAAACCGGCCAGGCATTGTGAGGCGGTAATAAACACATGCATAAAAGCCCTGGAGGTTTTATTTTGCTGATAATGCTTGTTTACATAAATGTGCATGGCATTGTAAAAATGTTTTACATAGCTTTTGGAGAACCTTTGTGTACTTTCACCTTTAAAATGTACAATGGTTGTTCCGGCAAAATAATGGTTTTCCATTCCGGCATTATGGATCCTATAACTAAGGTCAATATCATCGCCATACATAAAAAAATTTTCATCAAAGCCATTAATGGCTTCAATGGTCTTTTTTTGTAACATCAAAAAGGCGCCAGACAGTACTTCTACCCTGCCGCTTTTATTTTGTGGTAAATGGCCACAATAATATCCCGATATTTTTTTGGAATGAGGAAATACATTGCATAAACCCGAGAACCTAAAAAACGAACGGGCCAATGTTGGAAATCCCCTTTTGCTTTCTTTTAAGAAACTACCGTTGCCGTCAATCATCCTTACGCCCAATGCGCCGCAATTGCCATTTGTTTTAAAATATTCAAGGCATAGCATTAGGCTGTCTTCGGCAATTATTGTATCAGGATTGAGCAATAGTATATAATCAGCCTTTGCTTTTTGAAAAGCATAGTTGTTGGCTTTGCCAAACCCCAGGTTACTGCTAAGCCAGTAAAAGTGTACCTGCGGAAATTTATCTGTTAAGTATTCTTTGCTTCCATCGGTAGATGCATTATCAACTACTAGTATTTCACAATCAATTTCCTTTGCTGCTTTAAGTAAAGAAAGCAGGCAATGCTCCAGAAAAAATTTTACATTATAGTTTATGATGATTACCGATAACTGCAAAATGCCATTTTGCTGCAATTAATCGTTTTTAAAGCGTTTTACAAAGAAAAAGCTGCACTAATCTGCAAGATAAAGACAAACGGTATTCTTTATCTTTGCGGCATGCTAAAAACCACGCTTTTAAATGCGGTTAATGCCGGCGCTAACGAAATAAGGCGATACTATAATGGGAGCTTTACTATTTCAAACAAAGAAGGAATCAACAACCTGGTAACAGAAGCCGACCATGCTTCGGAAAAAGCCATATTTGACGTTATTAAAAAGGAATTTCCCAACCATTTTATTTTAAGTGAAGAAACCGGAGAAATTGTTACCAATAGTGAGTATAAATGGATTATTGACCCCATTGACGGAACGGTAAATTTTGCCAACGGCATCCCTTTGTGTTGCGTAAGTATAGGCGTGGAGCACAATGGCAAAATGGTGCTTGGCGCTGTTTATGCACCCATTTTAAACGAAATGTACTTTGCAGAAACAAAAAAAGGAGCCACACTTAACGATAAAAAAATACAAGTAAGCAATAAACAGGAGTTGGTTAAAAGCTGCCTGGTTACAGGGTTTCCCTATACTTACCTTGACAGCCCAAACGGCCCATTGCAAATTTTTGAAAAACTCATTAGGTGCGGTATACCGGTAAGAAGGCTTGGCAGCGCCGCCATTGATTTATGCTGGGTTGCGGCAGGGCGCTTTGATGGGTTTTATGAACATAAACTGGCAGCATGGGACAGCGCCGCCGGTTTTTTGCTCGTAAAAGAAGCCGGAGGAAAAATTACCGATTTTAAGGGAAACGACTTTTCGCCTTATCAACCGCATATTCTTGCCACCAATGGTAAAATACATGAGCAGCTACAAGCAGTAGTAAATGGAGCCCAGGTAAAAAACGCATCATCTTTATAAATGGACCAAAGAGCAGAAATATCAACGCTTGGTGAGTTTGGTTTAATTAACCATCTTACCCAAAATAACGAAACCAAAAATGCATCAACCATATTAAGCGTAGGCGACGATGCTGCCGTTATAGATAATTTTGGCCGGCAAACTGTTGTATCAACCGATTTATTGATTGAAGGCATCCACTTTGATTTATCTTATACGCCACTAAAACATTTGGGCTATAAAAGTATCGTGGTAAACCTGAGTGATATTTATGCCATGAATGCTACTCCGTCGCAGGTTACTGTAAGCATTGCATTCAGCAACCGCTTTGGTCTTGAGGCGCTTGATGAATTATATTCCGGCATTTATGCTGCCTGCGATAAATACCAGGTAGATTTAATTGGCGGCGATACCTCCACTTCGCAAAAAGGACTAATTATAAGCGTAACAGCAATTGGCGAAGTGGCCCCTGGAAATTTTATAAAAAGAAGTACGGCAAAACCCAACGACCTTATTTGTGTAAGTGGCGAACTTGGTGGCGCTTTTCTCGGGCTTACCCTTTTGGAAAGGGAAAAGAAAATTTTTGAAGAAACAGGCGCCCAGCCCGACCTTGAAAACCAGGCCTATATTGTAGGAAGGTTGCTAAAACCCGAAGCCCGAAATGATATAATAGCTTTTTTTGCCGAAAAAGAAATTGCCCCTTCAGCTATGATGGATATTAGCGATGGCCTTAGCAGCGATATATTGCATATTTGCAACCAAAGCAGGGTGGGTTGTGTATTGTATGAAGATAAATTTCCTATTCACGAAGAAGCAAAGCAATTTGCCTATAAGCTCCAATTGGATCCCACGGCTTGTGCACTTAGCGGTGGCGAAGATTATGAACTGCTGTTTACTATTTCGCAAACAGATTATGAGATAGTAAAAGACAATAAAGAAATTAGCGTAATTGGCTTCATTACAGAAGAAAAAGAAGGCAGCGTAATAATTACCCGTGCCGGCAATAAGCATCAATTAATTGCACAAGGCTGGAACCACGCTATACCAAAGTAGCACAGGGCCGTCTCGTGCTAAATATTTTTTTATTTTGTGATTAAAATGAAATTTCGGAATATCCTGTTTATATTGCTTTTGCCATTTTGGTATTCCTGTGCCACAAGCCATTATTCCCCGGCCAAAAAATATCCTGCTGCTGCCCTAAAGGAAGATTACAGGCTGCTTAGAAATATCCTTGAGGCAAAACACCCATCGCTTTACTGGTACACGTCAAAAGATAGCATGGATTATTATTTTGATTTTTATGAACGTGTAATCCCCGATAGCATGAACGAACCCATGTTTGCCTGGCATATACTTGCGCCGCTAACCCAAAAAATACACTGCGGCCATACCAGCGTAAGCCTAAGCAACAGCTATGCCAATTGGGTAAAAAACAGGCAACTTCCCTCATTTCCCTTATATATAAAAGCATGGAAAGATACCATTGTTGTTTTGGGAAGTTTAACCAGAAACGATTCTATTTTTAAAAGAGGAACATTAATTACATCAATAAATGGCATCCGCAACCGGTACATAATAGAAAGGATGTTTAATTTTTTACCCGAAGACGGCTATGCTAGCAATATTAACTATTTAAGAATAAGCTCCAATTTCCCCTACTTTCATAGAAATATTTTTGGCCTTTCCCGGCAATATTCAATTACATATTTAGATTCTTTACATACGGAAAAGCAGGTAACAATTGCAGCATGGGAGCCGCCTAAGCCCGATAGTACAAAAAAGAAAATGTCCAAAACAAAGATTAAAAAACTAAAACTACCCAAAGAAAAAAGAGAAAATAGGTTCAGAAGTTTTACTATAGACAGCACAGCAAATTTAGCAGTAATGAATATAAACAGCTTTACCAAAGGGCATCTTAGAAAATTTTACAGGCGGAGTTTTAAAAAATTAAAACAAGAAAACATTACAAATTTAATAGTTGATATACGGAGCAATGGTGGCGGACGTGTGGGCTTATCTACTATGCTTACCCGTTATGTTTCCCGTAAACCATTTAAAGTTGCCGACTCATTATACAGCGTTGCAAAATCAATGGCGCCATATACAAATCATATTAAAAACGGGTTATTAACCAATATCGAATTGTTTTTTATTACAAAAAAATATAAAGATGGCTACTTTCATTTGGGCCATTTAGAAAGAAAAACTTTTAAACCCAAAACTAAAAATAACTTTAAGGGCAAAGTGTATATCCTTACAAACGGCCCAACGTTTTCGGCATCTGCCCTGTTTTGCAATGCAATGAAAGGCCAGCCAGGCGTTACCCTTGTGGGTGAAGAAACAGGCGGTGGATGGTATGGCAACAATGGGATAATTATCCCTGATATTGTTTTGCCCAATACAAAAATAAGGGTGAGGTTGCCTTTGTTTAGGCTGTTGCAATTTGAGCATGATAAAGTGCCGCAAAAAGGAACAGGTGTAATTCCGGATATTTATTGCGGCCCAAGCCTGGATGCCCTGATTCATAAAGTTGATAACAAAATGGAGGCGGTAATTAAAATGATCAGGAGCGAAAACCCACAACAATAATATTTAGTGAAACCAATTTTAATAACCGGGGCAAACGGGTATATTGGCAGGCAACTGGCAGACCAACTATTGCAAAATGGGCATACCATAATTGCAACTTCACGAAATGGCCTATGCGATACAATTAAAATGGATTTTACAAATGAAACAGAAATAAAAAATGTATTGAATGGGCTAAAGCCATCTGTAGTAATACATTGTGGCGCCAAAGGAAAACCCGATGAATGTGAAAGCAATAAAGAAATGGCGCTGCTCAACAATGCTTCTGCAACAAAATTGCTGGTTCACTATGCTGCGGATATTAATGCTTCTTTTGTTTATTTATCTACCGACTTTGTATTTGACGGAACAAAAGCCTGGCTAACAGAAACAGATAAACCCAACCCGGTGAATTATTACGGTTATACAAAATACCTTGGGGAACAGGCAGTGCTCGCCTACGCTAATAGTTGTATTATAAGAACAGTACTGGTGTATGGAAAACCTTTGAACGGTAGGGAAAACCTGGTAACACTTACACAAAAAAAATTAATAGCAGGTGAAATTTTTCATGTGGTGAACGACCAAAAACGTACACCCACTTTTGTGAACGATCTTTTGAAAGCCGTTGAAGCTGCGGTATTGAGAAAAGCGAAAGGGATTTTTCACATTAGCGGAAATGAAATGTTTACACCCTATGAAATTGCCTGCGAAACCGCAAAATTCCTTAAGATTGACGCTTCATTATTACATCCCGTAACAAAAGATACATTTAGAGAAATAGCCCCAAGGCCACTATTAAGCGGGTTTAATTGCCAAAAAGCTTTTATTGAACTGGATTTTATACCTACTTCTTTCCATGCTGCATTAAAAAAAATATTTTAACTTCAAGGTATAATTTACCTTTTATGTCATCCGAATCCACAGCGCCCAAATTATGCCAGGCTTGTAACAAGCCGCTTAAAGGAAGAATAGATAAAAAATTTTGTGATGACTATTGCCGCAATAATTATAACAATGGCTTAAAATCTGCCGATGTAAATATTGTGCGTAACATCAATAATGCTTTGGGAAAAAACCGGAGGATATTAAACGACTTGCTGCCTGCCGCATCTGAAACGACTAAAACCACGCTTGAAAAACTTTCTGCAAAAGGCTTCCGTTTTAAATACCACACCCACACTTATACCAATAAAAAAGGCGATACTTATTTCTTTTGTTACGATTTAGGCTATCTTTCATTAGAAAACAACTGGTACTTAATTGTAAAACGAAAAGAAGAGCAATAAAAAGTACAATATGCCAAGCCTCAGCATTTCAACCATTCAGGCAAATTTAACCTGGGAAAACAAGGCAGCGAACCTGGAAATGTTTGCTGAAAAAATTGCCGCTATTGAAGAACCAACAGAACTGGTAATATTGCCCGAAATGTTTTCTACAGGTTTTAGCATGAACCCTGCTGTACTTGCAGAACCCATGAACGGCGATACGGTTGAATGGATGAAAGAAACTGCAATTAAAAATAAAATTATCCTTACCGGCTCCCTCATTATTGAAGAAGAAGGAAAATATTATAACCGGCTAATATGGATGCTTCCCAATGGGCAATTTACGAGTTATGACAAGCGCCATCTTTTTGCCTTTGTTGGCGAAGACAAATATTTTGCTGCCGGCAACAAAAGATTAATAGCTTCGGTAAAAGGCTGGCGCATTAACCTGCAGGTTTGTTATGATTTAAGGTTCCCTGTGTGGGCAAGGCAACAGCAAAATGAGGATAAACCTGAGTATGATGTATTGATTTATGTTGCCAACTGGCCCGAAAGGAGGAGCCATGCCTGGAAAACTTTATTGTGTGCAAGAGCTATTGAAAACCAATGTTACGCTATTGGCGTAAACCGTGTGGGCAATGATGGTAATGGCATTTATCATAGCGGCAATACCATGATAATTGACCCATTGGGCGAAGTACTCTACCATTTAAAAGATGAGGAAGATGTTTTTACCATTAGTTTGGAAAAAGAACATTTACAGCAGTCAAGGGAAAAATTTCCCTTTTGGAAAGATGGCGATGAATTTAAAATTTTTTAATACCCTTACTTTCTCCTGGCCACTACAATTATATTTTTAAACTTCCTGGATTTACCTTGCAGGTTAAACACTTCGGTATAAATAATATAAATACCAGAAGCCAATTTTTGTTGTTTTTCTCCCAACCCATCCCATCGGTAATAACCTTTTAAACCATTTAATGCATTGCGCTGCAAATAACGAACCGGCCTGCCATTAGCATCAAAAATGCTAATGTTAGCTACATAACCGGGTTCGGAGAAACTATAATTAATTGTTGCAAAATCATCAATACCGTCATTATCGGGGCTTATAATTTCAGGCGTTACCGTTATTTCGCCCTGTACAGCAGCATCTGCTTTATATTGAGAATTTTTATAGGTAGGCGTTCCATAATTTATGCTACTTGCTGCGCTATGCCAGTTTTGCTGGTTTTGAGTAGCTGCATTATAATCTATTCTTTCTAAAGCAACGCCATCTTCATTGCTGATTAATGCAAAATGCCAGTCGTCTAAATAGTTCAGTTGGTCAATTATTTTCCCCTGCTCGTTTAAAAGAATTACATTACCTGCATCATCGTTAAAAGAAGGCATAGTAGAAACTTCTAAAAAAGCTATTGGGTTTTGGGCAACATAATCCCTCATTACCAATGCAGCGCTTTCGGTAACCACAATAAAATCCCCCGGAAAAAACAGGTAATCTTCGGCAGAAAATTGTTTAATACTGCTTATTTGCCCGGCCGTATTTAAATTAGCGATATACGCATTTTTTAAATTTAATATTTTATTGCTGCGGTTGTAAAATTCTGCATAATCATTACCACCCGAAAGAGGATTAAATAAAATTTCGTTTACTACCACATCAAAACTATCGGTAGACTCATACAAGCCAACCCTTGCTGTATTTGGGGATCCAATTGTGTTGCCGCTGCAATCGGTAACAGCCGTAACGGTTACGGTATAAATTTTATTTCGAAGCAATGGGTTAAGCAAGGTTAAAGTTACCCTGTCAAAAACCGGGGCTAAAGCAGTTGCCAATATTGGGTTTCCTATACCATCGCTAATACTGTATTGAGAAGCAAGGGATGCGCTGATGCTGTCAACCGGCTCATTGAAAACAAGGGTAACGTGTACGCTATCTGCTGCGTAGGCTCTTAGCAATTTTGGGTTGGTAATGTCGCTGTTTATGGCGTCCGTAGAATTTTTCTTTCCCGGCGTTCCGCCGTTTGCATCGTTGCTTGCAATCCAGTTGCTCATGCCGGAGCAGGGGTTGTGTGTATCTATCATTTCCAGGCTCCAGCCACCATCTTTTTTTAAGGCATTTTGATACCAGCCATCAGTATAATTTACGCTGTGTATGGTATAGCCTTGCGGTGAAACTAAATATAAATTATCGCCTGTATTATTTAAACTCGGAAAACTGGTTACAGAAATTACAGGGCCAAATGCAGCTAAAGCGGCAACAGCGCTGCCCGTACATACTACTACAAAACTATCGGCCTTTAAAATATAATTAGGCATGGGCCCGCTTATGCCTGTGGGTTTGCCTACACGCCAGTTTTGAAGGTTGATATCAAAAGCGGTTGTATTCTTTAGTTCCAGCCATTCCGCATCGGGCAGTTGAACCAGCGGTGTAGGGTCGGCCATAAGTTCATCGATTACCACCGAATATGGGCTGGGAATAAAATAACTGAAAACGGATGTTCCATTGGTAATGCTATTGCCTGCTAAATCGGTAACGGCATTTATAGTTACCGTATGATTTTGGTTGCTGGGAAAATTGACTGCAAAATTCATGTGAACCAAAGATGCATTTGCAACATCTCTTACCGCTGTTAAAGGCATACCAATGCTATTGTTTACAACATAGTTGGATGCGGTTTCACTTGTTGCTAAATCTACAGGTTCGTTAAATAATATATCAACAGTGCTTTGAGAAGTTGCTGTTGCAGAAACTATTACAGGAGGATTGGTATCGGGCACATAGGTTTGAACAATGATGTTATCAAAAAAATGTTTTTGAAAAAAAGAAGCAGTGCTTTGTTTAATGTAGATACCAAAAAATGAAGAAGCAGCATAGGTAATATCGGTAACTAAACCTTCATTAAAAAAATTAGTTCCTGTGCCCGTAATATCCCTGTTAAGGCTCCATTGATTGGATGCATCCCTGCTAACCCTTATATTTAGGGTATTGTTGCTGGTATTTAGGGTTCCGTTTACGCCGTCAATTATTTTAATAGCAGTTGCGCCATCTTTCCTAAACAGTGAAATTTCATCATCGGTGCCACCCATGCGTACAAAATAGCCGTTGGTAGTATTTGCCGTTACATCTGCAGCCGAAGCAATAAGGAAAACATCCACATAATTTGCCGAAGAAGTGTTGAAAGCCAGTGTGGCATCAAAATCCCATTGTGCTGTAGTGGCCAAAGTGCTGGCAGTGCTTAAATAGAAAGCTGCATTGGCCGTGGTATTATTGCTTTGAAGTTGAAAGGATGCATTTACAATATAATCTGAAGTGCTGCCGCCCCAGGCTGGGTTTGCGGTAAAATCTCCATCAGCAAAATTTTCGGTAAACTGGGCTTTTACAGCTTCAAATAAAAACAGGGCCGCAAAGGCCAAAAATAGCTTTCTCATAATCAATATTATATCTTTAAAGATACGGTATTTGACGAACTGATATGTTTAATGGAAAGGAGAAAGATCAAGAAAGTAAAAATACGAAAGGGCCAATTATATAAAAAATGTCACATTTTTATTTCCAGGTACACAGGGCAATGGTCGCTGTGTTTTATTTCTGGATAAATTTCTGCATTTAGAAGATTGTTTTTTAATGCATCAGTTGCATTAATATAATCAATTCTCCAGCCTTTATTATTGAGCCTTACGCTGGGGAAGCGCTGGCTCCACCAGCTGTACCTGTGCGGCTCCGGGTGAAAAACCCTAAAGCTATCTATCCACCCGGCATCAAAAAACCGGGTAAACCATTCCCTTTCTCCGGGCAAAAAACCAGATGAGTTTTTATTTCCTTTTGGGTCGTGTATATCTATTTCATTATGGGCAATATTATAATCACCACAAAGGATAATTTTAGGGTTTTTCTTTTTTTCTTTTTTAAGATAATCCATTATTTCATCAAGCCATTGGTATTTATAGCTTTGCCTTTCATCGCCGGATGTGCCCGAAGGAAAATATGCGTTGATGATTTTAATATCGCCAAATTGCAGCTCAATCACCCTTCCTTCGCTATCGCTTAAATGGTGCCCAGTGCCGGTTTTTACTGCATTGGGTTTTATTTTAGTTAAAACGGCAACTCCGCTATATCCTTTTTTTTGTGCGCTGAACCAATAGTGGGAGTATCCTGCTTTTTCAAATAATTTTGTATCTACATCTTCTGCAGTGGCTTTAATTTCCTGGAGGCAAATTACATCTGCCGGGTTGCTGCTGAGCCATTCTAAAAAACCTTTTTTAATGGCAGCACGTATACCGTTTACATTGTAAGAAATAATACGCATGTAATTATGATTTAGTAAGGTTATTCCAAAACGGGGTTTAACCATTTTTCTGCTTCTTCTATACTCATTTCTTTTCGGCGGGCATAATCTTCTGCCTGGTCTTTATCAATTTTACCAACGCCAAAATAATGGCTTCCGGGATGCGCAAAATACCATCCACAAACACTTGCAGGAGGGCTCATAGCAAGGCTTTCCGTAAGTTCAATGCCAATATTTTTGGTTACTTCCATTATTTCAAACAGTTTGTATTTTTCCGTATGTTCCGGGCAGGCCGGGTAACCTGGAGCTGGCCTTATGCCTTTATATTCTTCTTTGATTAACTGGAAGTTGCTGAGGGTTTCCTGTTTATCGTAGCCCCAAAATTCTTTACGGGTTAACTGGTGCAGGCATTCTGCAAAAGCTTCTACAAACCTGTCGGCCAGTATTTGCACCATTATTTTATTGTATTCATCATTTTCTTTGGCAAATTTTTCAATATGCTGTTTGGCGCCGTGTATGGCTACGGCAAATGCGCCCATATAATCAGTTCCAAATTTTTCGGGCTTTACAAAGTCAGCCAAAGAAAAACTGGGTTGGCCCGGGGCTTTTTTTAATTGCTGGCGAAGGCTCTCCAGTTTTACAACTTTGCCATTTACAGTAAGCGTAATAGTATCTTTATTATTGCTGCTTGCCGGCCAGTAGCCTACAATACCATCGGCAATAAACCATTTTTCTGCTATAATTTTTTCTACTAATTTTTGGGCATCCTGGTAAAGTTTTTTTGCTTCTGTGCCAAATTTTTCATCTTCCAGTATTGCCGGGAACCTTCCGGGCATTTCCCATCCTATAAAAAAAGGGCCCCAGTCAATATAAGGGGCAATAGTTGCCAGGTTAAAACTTTTAAGCACTTTTACGCCATCTACCGCTGGCTTTACCGGTATAAAATTTTCCCAGTCAAAATTTTCTTTATTAGCCAAAGCATCGGGGTAACTGATTAAAGGTTTTGCGGCACGTTTATTTAAAAATTGTGTTCTTACGCCATCATATTCCTTAGCTATATTGTTTAAAAAATTTTGTTTTTGATCTTTGTTTAAGAGGCTGTTTACTACCGTTACGCTGCGGCTTGCATCCAATACATGCACCACGCCGTTATCGTATTTGGGCGCAATTTTTACGGCAGTATGGGTGCGGCTTGTTGTGGCGCCGCCAATAAGTAATGGTAAATCCATTCCCTTGCGCTTCATTTCGTGGGCAACATGTATCATTTCATCCAGCGAAGGGGTAATTAATCCCGAAAGGCCGATGATAGCAGCGCTGCATTTTACGGCTTCTTCTAAAATTTTATCGGCAGGAACCATTACACCCAGGTCCACAATATTAAAACCGTTGCAACCCAGTACAACACCTACTATATTTTTTCCAATATCGTGTACATCGCCCTTTACTGTTGCCAATAGTACGGTTGGCGCATTGCTTGCGCTTAGTTTTTCTGCCTCTATAAACGGATGTAAATACGCAACGGATTTTTTCATTACCCTGGCGCTTTTTACCACTTGCGGTAAAAACATTTTACCGGCGCCAAATAAATCGCCAACAATATTCATTCCATCCATTAAAGGGCCTTCAATTACATCCAGTGGCTTGGGTAATTTTTTTCGGGCTTCTTCGGTATCTTCTTCAATATAATCGGTAATGCCATTTACCAGCGAATGTGCCAGCCTTTTTTCTACCGGTTCTTTTCGCCAACTTTCATCTTTTACAATTTCTTTGCCTTTTGATTTTACGGTTTCTGCAAAAGCAATTAATTTTTCGGTGGCTTCATTATTGCTATTATTGCGGTTGAGGATTACGTCTTCACATAAGTTTTTGAGAACAGGTTCTATTTCATCATATACTACTAAAGCGCCTGCGTTTACAATGCCCATATCCATACCGGCCTTAATGGCATGATACAAAAAAACGGCATGTATGGCTTCTCTTACATGGTCGTTACCACGAAAGGAGAATGAAACATTGCTTACACCACCGCTAATTTTTGCAAGCGGCATCAATTGCTTTATTTCTTTTGTGGCTTCAATAAAATCTACCGCATAATTATTGTGCTCTTCCATGCCGGTGGCAATGGCAAAAATGTTGGGATCGAAAATGATGTCTTGCGGGGGAAAGCCTACTATATCTGTAAGTATTTGATAGGCACGATGACAAATTTCTACTTTTCGTTGCCTCGTATCTGCCTGGCCGGTTTCATCAAAAGCCATTACAATTACGGCTGCGCCAAAATTGTGGCACACGGTTGCCTGCTCAATAAATTTTTCTTCACCTTCTTTTAATGATATGGAATTTACAATGCACTTTCCCTGGATGCATTTTAAACCGGATTCTATAATTTCAAACTTGCTGCTGTCAAGCATTACGGGTATTTTGGCAATATCGGGCTCGCTTTGCAATAGGTTTACAAATGTTTGCATAGCTTTTACACCATCCAGCAAGGCATCATCCATATTAATATCCAGTACCTGGGCGCCGCTTTCCACCTGTTGCCTTGCAACGGTGAGCGCCTCTTCAAATTTATTTTCTCTTATGAGGCGGGCAAATTTTTTACTACCGGTAACATTTGTTCGTTCTCCAACATTTACAAAATTTGTTTCGGGTCGTACTATCAATGGTTCTAAACCAGACAGGCGTAAATAGGGCTGTATTGTATTCATTAAATAAGAATGTAAAAAGTATACTGCACAAATTTAATACAAAACTATGTGCGTTAAAAGCAGAATTGCTTTATGTTCCTTAAATAGAAAATAAAAAAATAAACGATGGTTTTTGCCGGGTTATACAATTAAATATTTAAACCGCCGCATACGCTGATGGTTTGGCCGGTAATATAACTGCTTAAATTACTGGCAAGAAATAGGGAAACATTGGCAATATCTTCTGTGGAGGCAAAACGGCCAAGGGGAATACCTGCTTTGTATTTTTCTGCGCCTTCGCCGTCTTTTAAGTAAGCCGTCATGTCGGTTTCTACAAAACCCGGGGCAATAGCATTGCAGCGTATGTTTCGGCTGCCAAGTTCTTTGGCCACACTTTTTGTAAACCCTATAATGCCTGCCTTGCTGGCTGCATAGCTGCTTTGGCCGGCATTACCCATTTCGCCAATTACCGAACTCATATTAATAATGGAACCCGACTTTGCTTTCATCATTACTTTTATTACCTGCTTTGTCATATTAAAAACACTGTTCAGGTTCACTTGTATTACATCGTTCCATTGCTCCAGGCTCATGCGTAATAATAGATTATCTTTAGAAATACCGGCATTATTTACACAAATATCTACGGAGCCAAATTCTTTTATTACATCGTTTACAAAAATTTCACACTGGGTAAAATCGCCTGCATTACTTTTATATGCTTTTGCTTTTATGCCTAAGCCTTTCAGCTTTGTTTCAAGGGCCGTTGCTTTTTCGGCGCTGCTATCACTCACATACGAAAAAGCCACATTGGCGCCATTTTCGGCAAAAAGAATGGCAATAGCTTCTCCAATGCCCCTTGCAGCGCCAGTTACAATTGCCGTTTTTCCCTGTAATAATTTCATAAACCCTGGTTTTATAGGCAACAAAAATAGCTGTTTCTGTTGTTTCTTGATCTATGTCAATGATAAACACGGGATAAAGGGCGAATTTTGTGTTATAAAATTTAAAAATATGTCAATAGTAAAATGGACCTTAGACCCGGCGCACAGCGAATTGAGTTTTAAAATAAGGCACATGATGATTGCCAATGTGCAGGGTTTATATAAAAATTTTATCGCTTCTATTGAAGCAAATGGAGATGAATTTAACCAAGCTAAAGTAAGCGCTTCTGTAGATGTGGGTTCTATCTTTACCAATAATGCCGACAGGGATACCCATTTAAAATCGGCCGATTTTTTTGATGCTGCTAGTTTTCCGCAAATGGTTTTTGAAGCGTTACAATTTGAGCAAAAGAGTTCAGGTAATTATACCCTTGCCGGCAACTTAACTATAAAAAATATTACAAAGTCCATTACTCTTGATGTGGAATGTGGTGGTATTTTAAAAGATCCTTACGGAAATATAAAAGCCGGCTTTTCATTTACCGGAAAACTAAACCGTAAAGACTGGGGCTTAAACTGGAATGCAACCCTTGAATCCGGTGCTGTGCTGGTGAGCGATGAAGTAAGGCTTATGGGTGACCTGCAATTTGTAAAATCACAATAAAAGAATATAAAGTTTGAGAAATAAAAAAACCACGGGTTTGATACCGTGGTTTTTTTATTTTAATATATTTAAACAGCCTCTGCGCTCATTTTTTTTGCTTCTTTTTTTCTTTCTTCCTCATCTAAAATAACTTTTCTCATGCGGATGCATACAGGTGTTACTTCAATACATTCATCCTGTTGGATATACTCCATGCATTCTTCCAGTGTCAATTGGGTTTTGGGGGCAATATTGGTGGCAGCATCGCTTCCGCTGGCACGCATATTAGTAAGTTTTTTACCTTCTACCACATTTACCACAAGGTCGCCGGGTTTTATATGCTCGGCTACAATTTGGCCGGAGTAAACATCTTCTCCCGGATCAATAAAAAAGGTTCCCCTGTCCTGCAGTTTGTCTATAGAGTAACCTGTACTGGTGCCGCCTTGTTTTACAAGCAATACGCCATTATTGCGCCCGGGTATTGGGCCTTTCCAGGGTTTGTAATCTATAAAGCGATGCGCCATAACGGCCTCACCTGTTGTTGCCGTAAGCATTTGGGTTCTTAACCCTATTAATCCACGGGATGGAATTTCAAATTCAAGGTGCTGCATTTCACCCTTGGTATCCATTACATGCATTTCGCCTTTACGGCGGGTTACCAGGTCAATTACTTTGCTGGCAAATTCTACCGGTACATCCACCACCAGGGTTTCGTAAGGCTCGCATTTGGCACCATTAATTTCTTTTACAATTACCTGCGGCTGTCCTACGGTAAGCTCATAACCTTCACGGCGCATGGTTTCAATTAATACACCCAGGTGCAAAATGCCACGGCCATAAACCACAAAACTTTCTCCTCTTTCACTGTCTTCTACCCTTAGTGCAAGATTTTTTTCTGTTTCTTTTATTAAGCGGTCACGCAGATGTCGGCTGGTTAAAAATTTTCCGCCGGATTTTTCTGCATTACCAAAAAAGGGAGAATTGTTAATGCCAAAAAGCATGTTCATGGTGGGTTCATCAACACTAATTACAGGTAATGCTTCGGGGTTTTCAAAGTCGGCTATTGTATCGCCAATATTAAAATCTTCAAGGCCTACCACGGCACAAATATCTCCAGGCAAAACTTCGGTAACTTTCTTTTTGCCCATACCTTCAAATACGTATAATTCTTTTACCCTCGATTTTTTTATTGTTCCATCTGTTTTAACTAGTGAAATAGGTTGGTTTTCTTTAATAACTCCCCGAGTTACTTTACCTACGGCAATTCGGCCCAAAAAGGAGCTGTAATCAAGCGAAGTGATTTGTAACTGAAGCGTACCTACTTCTATTTTTGGAGCAGGTACATATTTAATAACACCATCTAATAGCGGTGTAATATTATCTATTTCAACCAGTGAGTTATTAAACCAACCGTTTTTACCCGAGCCGTAAAAAGTAGGAAAATCCAATTGTTCTTCTGTGGCATCCAGCGTAAAAAACAATTCAAAAACGGCATCATGCACTTCATCGGGGCGACAATTTGGCTTATCGACTTTATTAATAACTACAATGGGTTTTAAGTTAAGTTGCAGGGCTTTTTGCAGTACAAACCTGGTTTGCGGCATTGGGCCTTCAAAAGCATCTACCAATAAAATTACACCATCGGCCATTTTAAGCACTCGCTCTACCTCGCCGCCAAAATCACTGTGCCCGGGTGTATCAATTACATTTATTTTTGTACCGTTGTATTCTACAGCAGCATTTTTGCTAAAAATGGTAATTCCCCGTTCTTTTTCAAGATCGTTATTATCCATAATTAATTCACCGGTAGCCTGGTTTTCTCTAAACACTTTTGTAGCATGTAAAATTTTATCAACCAGTGTGGTTTTGCCATGGTCAACGTGGGCAATAATAGCAATGTTGCGAATGTTCATTTAAGTTAAATTAAGGGTTTAGATTTTGATGCACCGTGATGCCGTTAAACCCAAAGCGGGCGCAAAGGTATTGTTTTTTGGCCGCTTAAAGAAGCTTTTTTTGAATAAATTAAGAGCTTGATTTTAAAGTTCAGAAAGGCTAAAAGGGTATAAAAAACACTTGAATGAAGCAGTTTTATCAAAACTTTAAGCCGGAAAACAGAATTTTAATAAATATATAATCGTCATTTAATAGTTCAAAATAAAAATCCATGAAAATATTAAGTACACATAAAAACCCCAGACAGAGTGCCTTACCCAGCTTAATACTTTGCATTGTACTGGATGTAATTGGTATGGCCAGTTTTACTATACCTTTTATAGGGGAATTTTCTGATGTGATTTGGGCGCCACTATCCGGCTTAGTTTATAACCGACTTTTTGGTGGTAAAATGGGTGTGTTTGGGGGAATGTTCAGCTTTTTGGAAGAAGCGCTACCCTTTACCGATATTTTACCCACTTTTACTTTAAGCTGGCTTATAAGGAGGAGAAACCTGCAAAAAGAGGCAAAACCGCTGCATACCATACTACTAAGCGCCCAATAACAGTATTAAATACTGTTTAATCTTTTTTTCTGCTTCTTATGGAGCAGTTTTTTTATTTTTGAGAAAACTATTAATTATGAAAACAATATTTCTACTGTTCATTTCTATTTTAGCAGTAGCCGTTTTACCGGCCCAACCCAATTTTACTGCATTGCAATTGAACCCGGTTTATCCCGGTCAGAATTCGGGTGTTGAATTTGTTTATAACCAATCCCTTTCTTCGCTTATAAGAAAAGAACCGATAAAAGTTGCCGTATATCTTATTGGCAAAGAAATAAAGGCAATGGAGCCAACCTTAAAACACTATGGCTCTAACTATAAAGGCTGGGTACAAACCGATAGCACAACCAATGCTATTGCATTTGTGTTTTATGCAGGAGAAGAAAAAGATGTAAACGCCAATAAAGGATATGTGGTTCCGGTTTACAATAATAAAAAAGAACCAGTAAGTGGCTATTATGGCGCTGCTGCAAATTTATGGGGCGGTGGAATGTCGGATTATTTTTTAGGTATTGAAGCCAATACCGGCGTGGCTTTAATGGTACTGGAAGAAGGTATTGCAAAGGACCCTCAATTAAAATACGACCCTGAATTTTTAGGGAACTATTTCAACTTTTTATCCCGTGCAAAGAAAAAAGAGGCTAAACACTTAATTACAAAAGAGCTGCAATTATTTGCAGCTAAGCCCAACCTTAGCGAAATAGATTATACCCTTATTGCGCAATGGTACGACAGGTTTAAAGAAAAAAATGTTGCAGACAGTTTCCGCAACATTATGAAAACCACTTATCCTAAAGGAAACTGGGTAAAAGCAGACGCAACCAATGCATTGGTGCTAAGCCTGAGGGCAAAAAAACCGGCCGATGAAAAGAAAGCCCAGGTAGAGGAATTTTTGAAACAAAACAGTTCCGATAACCAGGAATCTATTAAAGAATTTTTACAGCAGCAAGTAGCCAATGCTTACGTACAGGAAAAAAACTGGAAGGGCCTTTTTGAATATGCCAAAAATTTAACGGCAGCCAGCCGTGCGTCTATGTTTAATAATGTAAGCTGGAATATGGCCGAAGAAGGAATAGAAAATATACAGGAAGCAAAACGTATGAGCTACGAAGCCACAAGCTGGGCAGAAAATGAAGTAAAAGCGCCAACAGAAAAAAAGCCTGCTATGCTCACCGGCCTGCAATGGGAAGAACAGCGCAAAAGAAACTTTGCCATGTATGCCGATACCTATGCATTTATTTTATACCAAAATGAAACGTATAAAGAAGGGTTACCCTATGCAAAAAGTGCTGCAACCTATAATAAATTTGCCGATGCCGAATACAATGAACGCTATGCATTGCTGGCAGAAAAAGCCTTGCCAGCTTCAGAAGCCCAAAAGCTAATTGAAGGATTTGTAAAAAGTGGTAAAGCATCTGCAAAAACAAAAGCTGCTCTTAAAAATATATATGTAAAAGAAAAAGGAAGCGATACCGGCTATGCAGCTTATTTAACAAACCTGGAAGAAGAAGCAATAATTGCCCGTAGGGCTGAAATTGCTAAAGGCATGATTAATGAACCTGCACCAGCTTTTGCCCTTAAAGATTTTGAAGGGAATAGCGTAAGCCTGGCAAGCCTTAAAGGAAAAGTAGTAGTAGTGGATTTTTGGGCAACATGGTGCGGGCCTTGTATTGCATCAATGCCAGGAATGAAAAAAGCCCAGGATAAATATAAAGGCAACCCAAATGTGAAATTTTTATTTGTAGATACCTGGGAAAAAGTAGATAACAAATTACAAAATGCCAAAGATTTTATGACCAAAAAAGGGTATGATTTTCATGTATTGCTTGATACGGAAGATAATGTAGTATCGGATTTTAAAGTAAGCGGCATCCCTACAAAATTTATTGTGGATGGCAAGGGCAATATTCGTTTTAAAGCCGTAGGTTTTGACGGAAATGACGATGCGCTTGTTGAAGAACTTACCACAATGATTGAGCTTGCAGGAAAATAATATTGAAAATAATATTGCCATGAAACCGATTGGAGATTTAAGAAAAGTGTATGAAAAAGAGACTTTATCAGAATCCTGCGTTGCAAAAAATCCATTAGATCAATTTTCGCTATGGTGGAAAGACGCAGTTGATAATAAAGTAGATGAAGCCAATGCCATGACGCTGGCTACAGCCGGTGAAGACGGCGCCCCACATGCAAGGATTGTTTTACTAAAAGGATTTGATAAAGACGGCTTTGTTTTTTTTACCAATTATCAAAGCCATAAATCACTGCAAATAATCCAAAACCCAAAAGTATCTTTACTTTTCTTTTGGCGAGAACTGGAACGGCAGGTACGTATAGAAGGCACTGCACTAAAAATAAGCGACGCAGATAGTGATGCATATTTTAACAGCAGGCCTTATGAAAGCCGTATTGGCGCATGGGTATCTGCCCAAAGTGAAATAATTGCATCCAGGGAAATACTGGAGAACAAAGTGAAAGAAATGGAAAAAAATTTTGAAGAAAAAACTATTGAACGTCCAAAGTTTTGGGGAGGCTTTTGCGTACAACCCCATAGTTTAGAATTTTGGCAGGGAAGGCCCGGCCGCTTACACGACCGGCTATTATATTCACTAAAGGAGGATAATAAGTGGACTATTTCCCGGCTTTCACCGTAATGCCATTAAATAAAGGACTTTGTAGTACTTTTTCATAAAAACATTCGTAAAATTACTATTTTATTTTTGAAAAATCTAATAGATATTTGCAATAACCTTTCATAATCAATAATCTGTATCGCCCTATGCAACAGGTTCCCGGTATTGTAATTTTGCTTTCAGTTTTATCAATTGCTATTGTTGCAACAGGTATGCTGCTGGATTTTTTCTTTAAAGTTTGGTGGGTTTTCCTTTTTTCATTTGTAAGCGGGTTTATTATGCTTGCAATTGCCTTATTTATTCTGCTGCATAAACTATTAAAAAAAGATTACAACAAGTAATCTTTTATCTAACACTTTTCTTTAAGAATTTATTAACTACCTAAAAGGTTTTGAAAATAAACCTTGAAGCATCTCTCTTGTCTGAATTTTATAGACAAGAATCAACTATTTCCTAAATAACTAAATTAACGATCATGAACAAAGTTTTACTTTCTTTATCCATAGTAGCAGCATTTACTGCTTGCAAACAGAGTCAACAAAAAAATGAAACGGAAACCCCACTTTTGCTATCGCCCAATACTGCTTATCAAAACAGCAGTTTAACCGATACGGCATTGAATTTAAATGAGCAAAAGCAGGCGACACAAGCACCAAGAATAATTGAAAAAACAACAATTATTTACCGCAATGCGCCGCAAAAATCGCCTAAATCCCCTAAGCCCGTTTTTGAATCCGAGCCCACGGCTACAACAAACCCTAGTGCACCAGAAACAAAAGATTCTACCCAGTCAGGAGGCACAGCCTCTGTTGAAACGGGAAATACCAATGGCCAGTTAGATGGAGCTGATGCTGATACCAAAGAAGAAAAAAAGGGTATAAGTAAAGCGGCAAAAGCTGCAATAATTGGTGCTGTTGGCGGAGCTGTTGCCGGTGCGGTAATTGGCAAAAATGGTAAAGGTGCCATAATTGGAGGCGTAATTGGTGCAGCTGGTGGTTATGTGCTTGGCAGAAAGCAGGATAAAAAAGACGGCCGGGTAAACTAACAGCCTATTAAAAGGTAAACCCTATTTAAATATTTCCCGCCTGTGCAAAGGCGGGTTTTTTTATTTTCCTAAAGCTGAAACTATAATTCCATTGAAAAAAAACCGTATATTAGACATCCTAATTATGAGCTCATGAAAAAATCTTTACTGATTTTGGTTGCCTGTATTTTTTCAGGCACCATTTATGCCCAAAGCCTTTCAGTAGTAAGTATGGATAGGTCTGGCGATAAAATACTTTTGTGTTTTAGAACCATAGATAATGCGTTGATTAATGTTTCTAAAGAAGGGCAATTGGTTGGCTATGGCATGGAAAATTTGCAAAGACAAAATTTGCATTGGATGTTTCCACCACAACTGGATCCATATATGGGCCGTGTGGAAAATTATTCAGATAACGAGGATGTGAACTTTAGAGGAAAAGTAAAATATATAGGGCAAACAATGATTACTTACTATGCCTCCTATGATAAAGATGAACTTCGTGGAAAGATAAAATCTATTGGCGCTACCGATTTTGTATATTTTGAAAGTTACAGCGATAACTCCTTTTCTGGCAATATGCAAAGGGCAGGAAACAACAATTTCACCTATTACAGTTCTTTTGATAATGAAGCGCTAAAAGGAAAATTTAAAACTATTGGAAATACCGGCCTAAGCTATTATCCTTCTTTTGAAGATAAAGCTATAAAGGGAAGAATTAAAAATATTGGAACAGACAATTTTACTTACTATACATCTTTTGACCGCAAAGGTTACCAGGGTGCTCAAAAATCTGGCTTTCAAACTAAGTTTATAAACAGCATTAGGTTCCAGGTATTCCCTTAATGGAAATTTAATTATTCACCAACCATATCTATATCTCTTTCATTATCCCAATTGGCTTTTACCGTTAACTTTTGAGATAAGGTAACGGCAATTTCGGGTTGACGTTTTGTGTTATAATCACCCGGGTCCCATTTTCCGTTTTGGTTGTTATCGTACAAAACCCTTAATTCATAATCTCCGGGTAGTATCATATTGTTTTGCCATGTACTACCGCCCACTGCAGCCGAAAGTTTAATTTCTTCTCCCTGCACCAGTTGTAAAACAGGGTGTTTTGTTAAATCCAGGTTTTGAAACCTCAATTGTATGGCACCGTAATCTTCTTTGCTAAAAGTTTTAAATCTTAGCGTATCGTTTTTGGTAATTTTTAAACCTATACTATCTTCAAACGCCGCTTGCTGGATTAATAATACATAATCTTTATTGGCAATCCAGGGTACTTTAAATGAAAAAATCCTTTGCGTACTGTCTGTAGTAATAGAAAAGGGCAAAGGCAAATAATTGGTGTCGGTGAGAGATACTTTGCTGCTGTCAAAATTTTTTATTTTGTTAGAAAATTTCAAATCAAAATTTTTTAATAAATCCTGTTTATAGGGGCTGGATAAGTTGCTGGTAAACTTTAATTCTTTATCGGGTTGGTTACGCCGGTTAGTTACAGGGTGGCCGGATGTAGTTCTTAAAGGTTGTTGTTTTGGTTTTTCAAGTGCATAGGCATTTAGGAAAAGAGGAGCAGTGGCATTGTTTATTTGAACCGGGGCACTTGCAAAAGCAAATAATTCGGAGCCGGAATTGTAGGTTTTCCCACCATCTTCGTCTTTTAAGGCAAAGGCATAAAAAGTACCTTCCGGCAAATTTTGAAATTGGAATGATCCTTTACCGTCAAGTTTGGCAATATAAAGGGGCCGCTCTTTATAAACGGAGCTGTCAGTAATATTTTTATAAAGCATTACAAGCAGGGTACTATCTGTTTTGCCGGTTTGGGCAAGGGTTACTTTTCCGGAAAGCGATAAGGAATCAATATAATTGCCGGTAGAAAAAGCATAGCTGAAGTTTTTTAAAATATTTCCTTCATTAACATCTTTTATTGCATTACCAAATTGCAGGGCGTAGGTTATATTTTCTTTTAACGTGTCCCGCAGTTTTATTACCAGCGTTTTTAAGTTGCCGCTTACGGTTGGGTTTTTTTGGGGTAATGGAGAAACCAAAAGGTTGTTCTGAATATTTTGTATATCAATATATTCATTAAACAACAGGGTAATTTTATTACCGCTAAAGTTTATGGTATTTATTTCGGGGGTTGCCTTAATCAATACCGGAGCTAAAGAATCTTTGGGGCCTCCTGATGGGTAGCCCATTTGGGCACAGCCACTACTTATAAAAACCAACAAGCCATAAAAGGCCAAAGCCAGTATTGCAGATAGGCAATATTTTACCATGGCGCAAATTTATAACAATACAGGAGCATAGCAGGCAACGAATTGTCAATTGTTTGCAGAAAATATTATTAAAAGTTGTTAAAACTTACCTTATAGCAGCCCTTTTTCATAGGCAAGGTGAAGTGCCTGTGCCCGGCTATTTACATGCAGCTTTTGATAAATATTAACCACGTGTTTTTTTGCGGTATTGGTGCTGATATTTAATTTTTGGCCAATTTCTTTATAAAATAAGCCTTGAACCAGCAATTGAAGTATCTCCATTTCTCTTTGCGAAAGATCGAAAAAATTTTTTTCGATTGTATTTGCTTTGGCTTTTTTTATAGTAAGTTCATTTTTTTGAACCAATTGTAAAATTTTATGTGCAATACCGGGCGAAATTGGCCCCGCACCGTTTTCATGCATTTGCCAAAGCATTTCTGCAATATTTTCTGCACTCTCATCTTTTAAAAGATAGCCATAAGCCCCGGCTTTAATGGCTTTAAATATTTTTTCTTCATCATCAAAAATGGTGAGCACAACAAATTTAATACTGGGGTAAAACGATGAGCCGGCAGCAATGGCATCTACGCCATCCATTTTGGGCATTTCCAAATCCATTAAAGCCACCTGTGGAATATCTATTGCCGGAATAGCTTTCATTTTTTCTAAAAAATCCTTCCCGTCTTCGGCTATAAGGGTAATTTTAAAATTGGGGTTGCGCAGTAATTTATCACGAATAATATTCCGGTTACTAAGCTTATCGTCTATTATGGCAATATTAATGTGCATTGGTATTTAAGCAAAAGTGGTTTTTCATACAAATTTCATTTTTCTAATGCAAACAGGCGCTAATCCAAATAGGTACTATACAACTATTATACGAATAGTAGTTCCGGTATCATTAGAAAAAATACCTAATTCAAACCCTGCTTCCTGGCTGCGCTTCTTCATATTTTCCAATCCATAGCCGGCAGAGTTAAATTCTTTATTATAAACAAAGCCATTTCCATTATCTATTACCTCAATTACCCATTTATTATTTTCCTCAAAGCTGTTAATAATGAGATTTGAAGCATTACTATGCTTTATGGCGTTGGATAGGGCTTCCTGTACAATGCGTACCAGGTTTAAGGCTTTGGAATAATGCAAATAATAACCTGCCGGAGCATTACCTTTTATAAAAAAAGATTTAGTGGGATAATACCGGTTAAAAGGCTGAATAAAATTTTTTAACCTCATCAGGCATTCTTCTGCGGAATATTTTTCTTTTTTTAAAGCCCAAATGGTTTCCCTTAATGCTGTAATAATATCTTTTGAGGCATATTTCAGGTCAGTCATGAGCAATGTTTTTTTGCTTTCTTCTTTTTCTTCCTCCAAAAGTTGGGTATTGTATAACACTGCATTGGCGTAAGCACCTACACTGTCATGCAGGTTCCTGGATATGCGTTCCCTTTCTACCTGCATTTTTTGTTCTTCTTCTAATGCTTTTAGTTTATGCTTGAATTTAGACCTTAGATAAAAATAAACGCCACCAATTGTAATGAGCAGGGAAAGAAATATAATGCCAGTAATAAACCACCACGTTTGCCAAAAGGGAGGATTAATAACTATATAGATTTCTTTTAATGGTATTGGGTTTTTGTCCAGAGACCTTGATGCCGACACCTGTAATACATATTTGCCCGGGGGCAATAAGTAACGTATGGCTTGTTGGTTGAGTAATTGAATCCACGAGCCATCAAAGCCTTTCATGCGGTAATTATAAAAATATTGATCAGGGTTTTGCGGTCCAATGGCAATAAAATCAAATGACAGGGAATTTAAATTATAAGGCAGAGTAATTTTTTTTATTTTCCAAATTGCAGAATCTCCAAAAATATTAATGCCATTCGATTTAATATCTGTAAGCAGGATACTTATATTTTCAGTTATAGCTACAATATTTTGAGGATAAAAACTGCTAATGCCTTTTACCCCGCCAAAAAACATTTCTCTATCCTTATCAACAGCAGATACATTGGTATTAAATTCATTTTCCTGCAACCCATCCTGTCGGGTAAGGTTTAAAACCAGGTTATTTTTACTTATTCTAATAATCCCTTTATTGGTACTGCACCAAAGCTGGCCCAGCTTATCTACCTCAATGGCATAAATACATTCATCGGGCAATCCCCATTTTTTATCCCAATGCTGCAGCGTTTTTCCTGTAGTGTCTATTTTAAAAACACCTTTATTGGTACCCATAAATATTTCAGCATTTGGCCCTTTTACAAAACTGCGTACACCGGCTGTATTGGGGAAGTATATTTTTTTTACAATTTTTATGGATGCTGTATCCAGGAAAAAGAGGGAATCGTTTACATGGCTAATAATATATTGGTTGTATACCAAAGCGCTCATTGGGTGGTCTTTAGTAAATGTGTAACAATGAATGGTATTGCGGACAAGGTTTATTTTATAAATATTGTTTTGGGAGGCTATAAGTGCGGTATGGTCATCCAGGTAATCAGTTTTGGTGTAATACTTTACGGCAGGGTTAATAGTAGTATCGGAGCAAAAAATAGTTATAGGCGATAATTGACTTAAATTTTTAGTAAGTTTCCAAACAATTTTTTCTCCCCAAAGAAAAATTAAATAGTCGCCAACGAGGTTTTTAATTATGGCAACAGGTGTGGTATTATGTTTAATTTTTGGAAAAAATTTTATCGTCTTTTTTACTTGTTGTAAAGTGTCAAATATTATTAATCCGTCACCCCTTATTCCGGCCAGAATTTTATTGTTAACCTTATCGGGGAGTACACAGTTAACAAACTTGTTTTCGGCGTGGCTATCACTATAAATATTTATGGGAAAATTATTTTTAATAATTTTTCGAATACCGTCCTGAATAGTGCTTGCGATAAGGTTTCCAAAATTATCTACTTTGATTCGGGATATAGCGGAACTTGTACTAATGGGCTGTCCCTGGAAATTTAAAATTTCAGATTTTGGGTATAGGGAGTTCGCATCCGACTCATAAATTTTATTATCAAAAACATAAACAAGTTTATTGTCCCAACATTGAATGAAAGACCGTAAGTCTCTTTTGGCTGTTATTGTACTTAAATTTTTAAGGGAAGAAGTTTTTCCATTGGTAAAATTGATGCTGTATAAAATTCCCTTTTGGGTTTTTAGAAAAAAAATGGCTTCGTTGCTGCTATTTAAGTATATGCTGGACGGTAGTACATCATCAATTATTATGGACTTTGTTGCATGAGTGGGTTGAGTAAAATTCCAAAGTATTAAAAAATTACCCTGGCATAATATTATTTTACCCTGGGTAATATTGCTAAAGTATTTGTAGTCATCCCTAATTATGGATGAAGGAAAAATGAGAGGCGTTTTTGATACTTCTTTAAAAGATCCGGTAGCATCTAATCCTACAATTTCATCATAGTAATTCCATAAGTAAACCACATGGTTATATTCCCCTAAAAAAACTGTTCCTTTTGCTTGTGTTTTATTCAGTTTTGCCACTTGTATAAAATAGTTGGAGGCTACATTGTACAAACTAATACCCTGGGCATGTTTAATTAATAGATCACCGGAACTAAGCCTTAAAAAACTTACAAATTTATCATCGGGCAGCCCGTTTTGAACCGGGATATTTGTAAAGGAGCTGCCATCAAACTTTTGAATACCATTGGGAAAAGCAATCCAGCAATAATTATTTTTATCAAAAGCCATATCCAAAATACTACTTTGCAAAAGGCCATTATTTACACTGTAACTAAAGGTATTATAGCGTTTTACTAACTGGGCTGCTGTAAAAAGCGGAAAGTAAAGTAAAAAAGCAAGGTTATATATTATCCTTAACGGCATATTGAAGTGCGTAGATTTTTTTCAATTTACAAAAACTAATAATGAAAGCAGTAAATACTATCCAAATGGATTATTGGCAGTTTATTTTCCTTTCGTTTGTTTTGTAAAGAGTTAATGCATACAACAAAAGGTCTTTATTTTATAATGGGGGTAATAAAAACAGAATTTAAATTTTTTATACCGGGATGCCCGCTCCGGATAAAGTAGCCGGGCATTAGGGGTTGCTTCGGTGCTTTTTTCGGGGATTTTATTTTCGGGTGAATTTTTAAGTGTGCAATTTTAACTATAAATGCTGCAGTTTTTACTGCGGCATTTTAATTTTAAGCAAAAAAAAGCGGAAACTTTAAGTTTCCGCTTTTAGCAAAATAAGGTTTAACCCAACGCCACTCTTTTGAATTCGGTAACTTTTAAATTGGGGTTGATGCTTTTTAAATAGTCAGCAACAGATTTATTGTTATCCTTTACAAAAGCCTGGGCAAGTAATGTATTTTCTTTAAAAAATTTATTGAGTTTTCCCATGGCAATTTTTTCGGCCATTTCAGCAGGTTTACCTTCTGCTTTAACCACTTCAATTGCAATATTTTTTTCTCTTTCTACCACATCGGTGGGTATTGAAGTTTCGTCAACAGCCAATGGGTTCATTGCGGCTATTTGCATGGCTACATCTTTACCGGCTTCTTCTGCCTGCATGGTTAAACCTACCAGCACACCCATGCGGTTGGCTCCATGTATATAGCTGGCTACATAAGGGGCTTCAATTCTTTCAAATTTAGAGATGCCAATTTTTTCGCCAATTGCTGCAAGCTTATCATTGATAAGATCAGAAACTTTTGCGCCATTTATAGTTACAGCGTTTAGTTCATCTGCAGATTTTACATTGTTGGATATTGCGGCATCAGCAATGCTTTGGGCAAAAGCCACAAATTCCGCATTTTTACTTACAAAGTCAGTTTCGCAACTGATACATACTACAAATCCTGTTTTGTTGTCGGTTGTAGTTTGTGCAATTACCACTCCTTCTTTTGCTTCCCTGTCGCTTCGTTTTGCTGCAACTTTTTGCCCTTGTTTACGCAGCCAGTCAATTGCTGCTTCAAAATCCCCATTTGCTTCTGTTAATGCTTTGCGGCAGTCCATCATTCCGGCGCCGGTTGCCTGGCGAAGTTTGTTTATGTCTGCTGCTGTAATTGTTACACTCATTTTTATTGCTCCATAATTCCCCCGGGGGGAATTTAATTTTACGGTTAAAAATTTATTTAAATCCAGCTTACTTAGCTGCAGGCTTTCTGCCACCACCTCCTGCGCTGGGGAAACGGCGTTTAGTTCCTCCGGTTCCACCACTACTACGGCTGCGTTTGCCTTTATCATCGCCTTCTGCATCTTTTTGTTCAAAACGGGATGCCCTTGCTGCTGCAGATTCTTCTACTTCATGCTGTTCTTCATCATCTTTGCTGCTTTGGCGCTCCTGCAACCCTTCTGCAATTGCGGCAGTAATGTAATTGGTAATAATGGCAATTGATTTTGTTGCATCATCGTTTGACGGAATGGCAAAATCAACTTTATTGGGATCGCAATTGGAATCTACCATACCAAAGGTGTTGATGCCAAGCTTTTTTGCTTCTGCCAAAGCAATATGTTCGTGTCCAATATCTATCAAAAATAAAGCGGCAGGTATACGGCTTATTTGCGCAATACCACCCAATACTTTTTCCATTTTTTCTTTTTCACGGCTCAGGGTAAGTTTTTCTTTTTTGTTTAGGCTTTCGGCGCTTCCGTCGTTAAGCAGTTTTTCAATGCTTTGCATTTTCTTTACACTTTTACGAACGGTGTTGAAGTTGGTAAGCATACCACCAAGCCAGCGTTCGGTAACATAAGGCATATTTACCCGCTGGGCACATTCTGTTACTAATTCTTTAGCTTGCTTTTTTGTTGCAACAAACATGATCTTTTTACCGCTACGGGCAATGGCTTTCATTGCAGCAGCAGCTTCCTGCAAACCTTCTACAGTTTTGTTAAGGTCTATAATATGGATACCTTTTTTTTCTGCAAAAATGTAGGGTAACATTTTAGGGTTCCATTTTTTCTTTAAGTGACCAAAATGAACGCCTGCTTCTAAAAGTTGCTGTTGTAAGGATGTATTATTTTCCATTTAATTGATTTCTTTTTTTGTGTTTAATTGTTTGGGGTTTGCTGCTATAAAACAACAAATGATAATTGCCAAACGTATTAACGTTTTGAGAACTGGTAACTTCTTCTTGCTTTTTTGCGGCCCGGTTTTTTACGTTCTACAGAACGAGGGTCACGCCTTAATAATCCTGCAGCTTTTAAAGTAGGCCTGTAATCGGCACTTAATTCTATAAGCGCACGGGCAATACCCAGTTTTGCCGCTTCTGCCTGGCCTTTTACACCGCCGCCTGTTGCATTAATTACAATCGAATATTTGCCAGTTGCATCTGTCGCTTTTAAGGGCGCTTCTACCTGGTTTTGCAGGTAAACCAAAGGAAAATAGGTTTTGTAATCTTTTCCGTTAATAGTAATAGAGCCTTCTCCTTTACTTAAGAATACCCTGGTTACGGCTTCTTTTCTACGGCCTACTGCGTTTTTTTGCTTTTCCATTTATTTTGAATTATTTTTTTATACCTGAAGTGGCAGGCGTTAATTTAGGAAATGTAAGTTCTTTGGGTTGTTGGGCGCCATGCGGATGTTCGGTTCCGGCATATACAAAAAGTTTTTTAAACAGTTTACGCCCAAGCCTGTTTTTAGGAAGCATCCCTTTTACGGCACGCTCTATGAGTACATCTGGCCGGCGTTTTAATAGATCTTTTGCTGTTTCGGCTTTAAGGCCGCCGGGGTAACCGCTATAGGTTAAATAATCTTTGTCATCTATTTTATTGCCAGTAAATTTTACTTTATCGGCATTTATAATAATAACAAAATCCCCGCAGTCTACGTGTGGGGTGTAAGAAGCCTTGTTTTTTCCTCGAAGAACAGAAGCAACTTTAGCGCACATGCGGCCTACAGTTTGATTAGTACCATCTACAACATACCAGTTGCGTATAACGGTAGCTGCGTTTGCATGCTTGGTGGTGAAATGTAATTTGCTCATATTATTGTTTTTTAGCTTACAACCGGGGCTATCCCCGCCGGTAGTTGAAATAATGTCCGAAATTTTCGGGCTGCAAAGGTAAGGGGTTAATTTGCTTTTCAACAAAGAAAAACCCAGTATTTTTTTAAAGAACTTTTATAAGTTATTGGTTTTTAATAAAAAAATGTTCTATTTTTATAATGATCAATTTGTGCAGGTAGTTTTTTTACTTCTATGCCGTGCCATTTTTTTCCTAAACCTACTGTGAAGCATCTAATATTAATTTTTTTAATTTTTTAATTTTTATTTTATGTCAACAAAAGAAATTACCCTTACACAACTCAGGGATTTGCACCAAAACTATTTAAACCAGAAAGAGCCATTATTGCGTGCAGCCATTAATAAGCCCGAAACCCAATCAGTTTGGTTTGAACTTAACGATGCATTGAGGGATAACCTTAATAGTATTTTAAAAGGCGCTAATGTAGATGGCTTACGTGTTTATTTTACTGCGTATAAAAGCAGGGCCGAAAATGGTTTCCCTGAAGATGCAAAAGATTTGGAGAAAATGAGTGTTGCTCTTGTAGCAACAGAAAGGAGTATTTCTGGCGCATCAATAGACGCTACAAATATTCCTCCGCTAAACCATGGCAACCAACAACCCTAGTTAATGCATTTTAGTACTTTTTTAATTGTAGAGTTTTTAGCTTTGTTAACGGCTATTTATTATTGGAGAGAAACCCGGCATACAAAGCTGCATTATTTAGTGTTTTTTTTAATGTTTATTTGCTGCATAGAAATTATTAGTTTGATTTTGATTAATAATAATATGCGGGCAGAAACAAAATGGGTGTATATAATTTCAGTGCCTGTTGAATTTTCTTTTTATTTATTTCTTATTTATTTGCACGGAGAAAGTTTTAGCAAAAAAGCCAGTTGCATCTTTTTGATATTTTTCAATTTAGCAAATATTGTCGGGCTATTGGCGCAATCTGCTTATAAAGGATCAAATATTTCCATTTTACTGGGTGATATTTGTGTAGCATTAGCAGTGTGTTTTTACCTGGTAAATTTATTTAACAAAGAAACAGATGTACCTTTGTTTCATAATTACTTTTTTTGGATTGCCTCGGGCTTACTGTTGTTTTGCCTTGGGGAAATGGGCTATTTTTTTTTAATTCCTTATATTAAAGCTAATAAATTAGATGAGTTTGGAAAAATGTTTAAATTGATTAATAATAATTTAATGGTTGTTTTGTATGGTTCTTATATTATAGCATTAATAATGCATCACAGGCAATTGAAAAAGAATGCAGCTTGATTTTAAATTTTATTTATTTGGAATTGTAGTAACCATGCTGGTATTGGGGTTTTTTCTTTTGTTGTTAACTACATTGTTTTCTAAAAAGCAACAAAAAAACAAAGCAGAGAAACTCAAAATGCAAAACGAATACCAGCAATCGTTAATTGAAGTGCAGGAGCAAACGCTTACCAATATAAGCCAGGAAATTCATGATAATGTGGGCCAGGTGCTAAGCCTTGCTAAGCTCAACCTAAATAGAGTATATATTGAATACCCCGGAAATGAGGATAAGGAAAAAATTAGCAGTACCGTAGAACTTATTACAAAGGCAATAGAAGATTTAAGGGCCTTAAGCAAAAGCCTAAATGGAGAAATGTTTGTGGATATAGGCTTGCACGAAGCCGTGAAAAGGGAGGTTGGCATATTGCAAAAAGGAGGGTTTATCAATGCAGAATTTATTTCCCTGGGGAAAACATTTGCATTGCCAAGGCAAACAGAAGTGGTGATATACCGTATTGTTCAGGAATGTATCCAAAATGCTATTAAGCATTCCAGTGCAAAAAATATTGCAACCACATTTAAGTATCAGGAACCGGAAATTTTAGTAACAATAGCCGATGATGGAAAAGGGTTTTCCGAAAAAGCAATGATACCCTCAAAGGCCGGCCTGGGTTTAAGAAACATGAAATCGAGGGCGGCGCATATTGGCGCCGATTTAAAAATTAATTCGGCGCCGGGTAAAGGAACGCAGGTAAATATTCACTATGCTCTTTAATAGAAAATAGTATAATGGCAAACATTGTTTTAGTTGATGATCATACCTTATTGCGCAACGGGCTTGCCGGCCTGGTTTTAAGCCTTGGCCATAAAGTTTTATTTGAAGCCAACAATGGTATGGACCTTATTCAAAAAATTAACGAAACACTGGAATTGCCCGATATTGTTTTACTGGATATTAATATGCCCGAAATGGATGGCTATGAAACAGCATCCTGGCTAAAAAAAAACAAACCGTTGGTTTCTATACTTGCATTAAGTATGTATGATAATGAAACCGCTATTTTGCGTATGCTCAGGAATGGCGCTTCAGGATATATTTTAAAAGATTCACATCCGCAGGACCTTCAATTGGCCATTAACGCTATTTTGAACAAAGGATTTTATCATTCTGAATTAATATCGGGCAAAATATTACATGCCTATGCAAAGCCCGATGAAGATGCCGGCAATATGCTAAAAGCCCATGAGTTATCCGACAAGGAAATCCATTTTTTACAATATGCATGCAGCGAATTAACCTATAGGGAAATTGCCGATAATATGGGAGTGAGCCCACGTACTGTTGACGGCTACCGGGATGCCTTATTTAATAAATTAAATATTAAAACCAGGGTTGGCCTTGCTGTTTATGCAATTAAAAGCGGTATTTTTCAAATATAGGTATTTGCTAAAAACCTGCTCCCATATTATATAACACAAAGCTCCAAATATCGGCAGCTTCATCAATAGATTTTGAGGTAGGTTTTCCTGCCCCATGCCCGGCCTTGCTGTCAATGCGTATCAATACAGGGTTTTCGCAGCCCTGAGCTTCTTGTAAAGTTGCTGCAAACTTAAAGGAGTGAGCAGGTACCACTCTATCGTCATGATCGGCAGTAGTAATTAAAGTAGCCGGGTAACAGGTTCCTTTTTTTATATTGTGTAAAGGAGAGTATTTTATTAAATATTCAAACTGATTTATTTTGTCGCTGCTGCCATATTCTACAGCCCAGCCCCAGCCTACGGTAAATTTATGATAGCGGAGCATATCTAAAACACCCACCTGAGGAATAGCCACTTTGAATAAATCAGGCCTTTGCGTTAAGCAGGCGCCTACAAGTAGCCCACCGTTGCTACCTCCTTTAATTGCCAGCTTTGCAGATGAAGTATATTTTTCTTTAATTAAATATTCAGCAGCAGCAATAAAATCATCAAAAACATTTTGCTTGTTTTGTAGCATACCTGCTTTATGCCACTCTTCTCCATATTCACCACCGCCACGCAGGTTGGCTACGCAGTAAATACCTCCGTTTTCAATAAACGGAATGTTGGCAACAGAAAATGCCGGGGTTATATTTATATTAAACCCACCATAGGCATAAAGCATTGCAGGGTTGCTGCCGTTTAATACTAAGCCTTTTTTATAAGTGATAAACATCGGCACTTTTGTACCATCTTTACTGGGGTAAAAAACCTGGCGGGTTTCAAAATTTTCCGGGTTGAATTTTACCTCAGCCTTACGGTATAGGGTAGATTTTCCGGAGGCTATATCATATTTAAAAATTGTAGCCGGATAGGTAAATGAAGTAAATATGTAGTAAAACTCCTTGTCTTCTTTTTTTGATCCAAAGCCAACGGCAGTACCTACACCGGGCAATTGTATGCTGTGCTCAAGTTTGCCCGAAAGATCATGCTGGTTTACTAGGGTATTTGCATCTTTAAGGTAGCCGGCAAATATTTTGTTTCCACCGGTTGTGGCAAAGGTAAGCGGCTCTTTTGTTTCGGGTATAATGCTTTTCCAGTTAGCTTCCGAAGGGTTTTTGGGATCGGCCAAAACTAACTTATAATTAGGGGCCGCACTATTGGTTTTTAGCAGTATTTTATCGCCAATATTATCTACCACATCGGCATTGGTTGAAAAGCCCTGTACAAGCGTAATAAAACCTGTTGCCGATTTGTCCTGTAAATCTTTTATTTTTATTTCGCTGCCATCTGTACCTTCTGCAATGCTTAAAATAAGGAAGCGCTCATCTTCGGTAACGCCGGCGCCTACATATCTCAACGGATGCTCTTTATCTTCATAAATAAGCATGTCTTCTTCCTGGGTAGTGCCTACTTTATGGTAAAATACTTTCTGGTACTCTGTTTTTGCGCTGTACTTTGTTTTTTCTTCTTTGGGTTTGCTGTAGCCACTGTAATAAAAACCATCATCGCCTACCCAACTCATTCCGGTAAATTTTACATATTCAATTTTATCGGAAAGTAATTTTTTAGTATTAAAATCCAGGATATTAATTTCCTGCCAATCACTGCCTGATGCAGAAACTGCATAAGCAAAATAGCGTTGCTTTTTTGAAAAAGCTGTAGCTTGTAAAGCCACTGTACCATCTATGGAAAGTTTATTGGGGTCTATAAGTATTTCCGGCTTACCCTTAATCCCTTTTTGCACATACAGCAGCGCCTGGTTTTGTAACCCGTTATTTTTATAAAATGTAAAATATTCTCCATTTTTTTCGGGTGCAGAATATTTTGGGTAATTCCAAAGCTCGGAAAGCCTTTTGTGTAATTTATTACGAAAAGGGATTTGTTCGAAATAGCTTTGCGTAACCTTGTTTTCTTCTACTACCCATGCAGCAGTATTTTTTGCTGTATCATCCTCCAGCCACCGGTAAGGGTCTTCTATAATTGTTCCAAAATAATTGTCTGACTGGTTTACTTTTTGTGTAGAAGGATATTGAATTTTTTGGGCCATAATTCCTAATGAGATGATACATAAACTAAGTAATATAAAAACTTTCATTTTAATAAATTTTGTGTAATAAAGTTAAATGAAAAAATAACCGTGTGCGCTTAATGTAATTAATACAATGTATAGATATGGTGCTTAATTTATACCCCAAACATTAGCGCCATTCAAATATACGTTCTTCACTTTTGTATTTAATATATTGTTTTCGTTGCATTGCATTAAATCAGTATCTAAAATTATAAAATCTGCCGCTTTTCCTTTTTCCAGGCTGCCCTTTTCATTTTCCTGGAAAGCGGCTTTTGCCGCCCAAATGGTCATGCCCCGTATGGCTTCCTGGCGGCTAAGTGCATTTTCAAAATGAAAGCCGTTTTGGGGAAAACCTTTTGCATCTTTTCTTACTACGGCTGCAAAAAAGGTTTTTATAGGGCTTATATCTTCTACAGGAAAATCGGTGCCTAATGGCATCCATCCGTTGGTTTGTAACAGTTGCTTATATGCATATGAATTTTTTTCCCTTTCTTCACCCAGCCTTTCATTTGTCCAGTACATATCGCTGGTAGCATGTGTGGGCTGTACAGATGGTATAATTTTATAATCTGCAAAAAAGTGAAAATCGTTTTCATTAATTACCTGGGCATGTTCTATGCGCCAGCGCTTATCATTTTTTTCTTTTAAAACGGATGCGTATATTTTTAATATTTGCCTGTTGCCACTGTCGCCAATGGCATGAGTGCACAATTGCAGGTTTGATGTGGCAAGTTTTTGTGCAACCTGCATAAACCATTCGGGTTTGCTCAATAAAAACCCACGCCAGCCTGGCTTATCAGAATAATCCTGTAATAAACATGCGCCCCTACTGCCCAGTGCGCCATCTGCATATAATTTAAACCCGCCAACGGTTAGGTTGCCATTGGTATATCTTCCTTTTTTTATCCAGCTGTCATAATATTGGACAGAATCGGTAAGCAATGCAAAAATTTTAATTTTTAAATCACCGGTTTTTTGCGCTTCTTCAAGTAACTGAACGGTATGCTCACTTATGCCACAATCATGTAAGCTGGTTAGGCCGTTTTTAAAACATGCGGTTTGCATTTTTGTAAAATAGGCTTTGGCCAAAGAATCACTTATTAAAGGAATTTTATTTTCCACTAAATGCATGGCATTATCAATAAGTATACCGGTAGGTTTACCCTTGAGTAATTCAACGCTGCCGCCATCAACTTTTGTTGCTGCTGTAATACCTGCAATTTGTAGTGCAGCGCTATTGGCAATTACTGCATGGCCATCAATTCTTTTTAAATATACCGGCCTGTAGGGAAAAAGGCTGTCGAGTAAATGGTTATCAGGGAATTTTTTTTCCGGCCAGTCATTTTGGTCCCATCCACGGCCGTATAACCAAAGCATTGGTGCTGCTTTGCTGTAATCAGAAATTTTTGCCAATACATCTTCCCATGATTTTGTTCCTGTTAAATCGCACTTCCACCCATCCATAGCATAGCCTGTAAAATGACAATGTGCATCAATAAGTCCCGGAAAAATTGCCTTGCCTTTGGCATCCAGTATTTCAGCGGCATAATATGCCTTTAGTATATTTTCGTTACTGCCAGTGGCTATAATTTTTCCATTTTCAATTGCCATAGCTTCTGCGATTGTAAAAGCAGAATCAACCGTATAAATTACCGCATGGTGAACAACGAGGGAAACCTTTTGTTTTTTATTGCAGGAAGTAAACAATGAAATTGAAACCAATATATAAACAAAAGGTTTCAAAAAAAGATGGACAGGTTTCATGTGTATTTTTTTTGTTTACTAAAAACAGGATGGTTGTTGTATGAAATAAAAGCAATTGTATTGAAAAAGCAATTTTTATTGCCATAATAAATACTGCAATAATCAAAAGGGTAAATAATTAGTACGGGTAAAAAATCAGGCAAGCGCTTCTACTTTACTGGTTTTTTCCAGGGCTGTTTTAAGCATTTGCAACATTTCATTTATCTCTTCTTTTTTGCAGCAGCCTACACTAAGCCTGTACCAAATACTTTTTTTTGAAGCGCCAAATGCATAAAAAGGAACAATGGCCAGCCTTGCTTCATTGAGGATATAAGCTGTTACATCTTCCTGTGTTTTTAAAAGAATTCCTTTGGCCGTTTGGCGGCCCACAAGGTTTATTTGTATGGTGAGATAAATAGCAGCCTGTGGCGGAATGGCATCAATAGGCAAACCGCTTTCAGCCATTTTTTTAATGCCGGCATAAATAGCATCCAGGCGAAATGCAATTTCATTTTTAAAATGTATAAACCATTTTTTTACGGCAGTTTCATTTTTAAAATATCCGGCAACGGCATGTTGCTCGGCCATTGGCGCCCATGCCCCAACATGGCTATTAATAGAACGCATTTTTGCCATTACCGCAGCCGGGCCCATTGCCCAGCCAACCCTTACGCCGGTTGCAGCAAATGATTTGCTTATGCCATCAATGAGTATGGTAAACTCTTTCATTTCTGGCCTTAAAGAAACGGGGTTATAATGTATGGCACCACCAAAAGTAAGCGTCCAGTAAATTTGGTCGTACATGAGATACAGCTTCTTTTCATCTTCTCTCCTCGTTTTGTTTTCTTCAATAATTAAATCACAAATTGCTTCAAGTTCTTGTTTTTTAAAAGTTGTTCCGGTAGGGTTTAGCGGGGAGCAAAGTGCAATTAAAGAAGCGGTTTTTATATATGGCCTAAGCTGTTCGGCTGTGGGCATAAAATTATTTTCCGGTGTGGCTTCAATTAATATATGTTCGCCTTCGGTAAAATGAACATAATGGTTATTGTTCCAGCTGGGTACGGGATAAATTACTTTATCGCCTTTATCTACAATAGCCCTGTAAGTAGCGTAAATTAACGGCCTGCCACCTGCGCCTATTAAAATTTCGTTTGTTGCATATTTTGTTCCTAACTGTGTTTCCATAAAACGGCTTACCTGGTTACGGAGTTCAGTTTCACCCTCGGCGGCAGGATAGGTAGTAAATCCTTTATTGTATGCTTCAATTATGGCTTCCTGCAGTTCGTTGGGTATAGGAAATTGTGTGGAGTCAAAGTCGCCAATTGTATAATTATAAATTTTTTCGCCTGCATTTATTTTTTGCTTAATGGTTGCTCCAAGCTGAACAATTTCAGAAGCAATTAATGTTTCGGCCAGTAAGCTGAGTTTTAAAGAGGCCATAAATATTTTTTTAATAATACAGAATATTGCAAATGTAAGTTTTCACTACTTTATTTCAAAGGCTGGGATAAAATGGGTTTTTGTTCAGAGAAAGGGTGTTTTATTTGTTCGTTTTCAAAAATTTTGTATTTAAAGTGTAATTTTTACAAATTATTATTACATTGCCCGTACTAAAAACTAACTTTATAAATAGTGCTGCCACTAAATCAGTAGCCGCTTTATTACAATAGAATATGTTCAACTTAATATTATTTGGCCCACCCGGCAGCGGAAAAGGTACACAAAGCGAAAAATTAATGGCCCTTTATAAGTTAAGGCACCTGAGTACCGGTGATTTACTACGGTCGGAAATAAGCCGCCAAACAGCTTTGGGCATTGAAGCCAAAAAGTTTATGGACAAAGGCCAACTTGTACCCGATGAAGTGGTTATTGGAATGATAAGTACGGTTATTGACGAAAATAAAAATGCAACCGGCTTTTTATTTGATGGGTTTCCCCGTACCAGCGCTCAGGCAGAAGCATTGGATAATTTACTGGAGTTTAAAAATGCGCCTATTTCGGTAATGCTTGCTTTGGAAGTGAGTGAGGAAGAACTGGTAAAACGCCTTTTGAAGCGTGGCCAAACCAGTGGCCGCAGCGATGATACCAATGAACAGGTGATAAGGGCACGCATAGAAGAATACAGGAAAAAAACCGAAGCTGTTGCAGATTATTACCGCCAGTTTAATAAAGTTGTAATGGTAAAAGGCGAGGGCTCAATAGAAGAAATTTTCAAAAACCTTTGCTATGAAATAGAAAAGAAAATATGAACAGCTTAGTACCCTGATAAATGACCCAACAACAAATTTTATTTTTGAAGCATGATGCAGCTTTTCTGCTACCAGGTTTATCAGCATCCTCAACGGGTAAATGGGGCGTAATGAATGCGCAGGAAATGGTAGAGCACCTTACCGATTTTTTTGATATTTCCTACGAAAAAATAACGATACCCCTGGTTACCCCAGTGGAACATTTGCCCCAATACAGGGCATTTATTTATAGTGATAAAGAATTTAGACCCAACACAAAAGCCCCGGTAGAAATAATTGGCGATAAACCATTTCCTTTGCGTTGCGAAAATCTTGATGAAGCAAAAGAAAAATTAGTTACCAGCATCAATAAATTTTTTCTTCATTTTGATAATAATACCGGTAAAGCTACGCTGCACCCGGTTTTTGGCATTTTGAATTTTGAAGATTGGGTTTTGCTTCATGGCAAACATGTGCGCCACCATTACCGGCAGTTTGGGCTTTTGGATTAGGGGCTTTCTTCCTGCAATAATTCCCCATTTCTGTAAGATTGATAAGGCGTATACTTTTTATTTTGTTGTTCCGCAATCCGGTCGGTTAATAAAATACCAAAGAGGTGATCGGTTTCATGTTGAAAAATTACGGCTGTAAAATCTTCCAGCATTTCAATATGCTGTACACCACTTATATCGGTATAAGAAATGAGTATGGAATGGCTGCGTACCACATCGCCCCAGTTTTCTTTAAAAGATAAATCGCCCTCAAAACCTTTGCGTAATAATTTTGAATGCCAGATAATTTTTGGGTTAATAAAAAACTCAAAGGGCATACTGGGTTTGTCGTAACGCTTTACCCAAATGAGGTTTCTGTTAATGCCCACCTGCGGTGCAGCAATACCCACACCTTTATGATTGGAATCTGTTACAGCTTTATACATTCTTTCTTTTAACAAAGGCAACAATGGGTCATTGCAGGTTATGTCCAGCGATATTTTCCGTAAATATTTTTTTCCTTCGGGTTCGGCAAGTGGAATAAGCCGCAATAGTTTTGATGTATCTCCGCTTACAATGAGCGCTTGCTCGGCGACTGTAAAATTTTGGGCTTTACAATTAAGCGAACAAAGGATAGTGAGCGTTCCAATTAAAAGTTTAATCATTTTTATTGTGCTTCTCAAATATTAAGGTTATAGATTTTCATTTTTGCAGAGGCCTTTTGTATAAGACTTTATGCCTTCGCAGTTTGCAACACAGGCGTTGCCATAGGTTTTGCCATCACATCCGCAAACCGGGTCGTATTGCATACTGCAAACGCAATCTTTAAATTTTTCACCTGCGCAATCTTCAGTAGGTAATTTTGTGCCTTTACAGCTTAATAAAAATGCAGCAATAATTAGTAAAAGAATTTTCATTATTTAATTGTAAATGTATGAAATCAAATTTACGTTAGTATGTTATTATTGAAGCCCATGGTTATAAACAAATATCCCGGGCATTATTTCATTTTGCTGTTTTTTTGAAAAGGCCAACTAATATATCACCCTTTGGGGTATTTGCAGGCAAACAGGGAAAAGCTAACTTCATGTGTTTGAATGAGAAAATGTATCTTAACCATACTCTTACACATTGGAGCCTGTGCTATGGCGCAGCCTGTTATATTAATAGACAGTAACCTGCAGTCTATTAATATAAGTAAGCAGGGTTATGTACGTACCGGAAATGATTTTTTGCCCTTTGATAAGTTCAAAGAAAGCTGGCTGGCATTGGCCAGCGATAAGTTGTATTGGTTGCCCAACAATACTCAATGGTTTTATTGTAAGCTTAAAAACAATGCTTGTAAAAGCAGGGTTTTTAAACTCTGGCTTAATAACGTACAGGCCGGAGTTACCCAAATGTATCTGGTAAGAAATGGAGTAATAGATTCTTCACAAAAAACAGGCTCTTTGCTCGGCCCTAAACAACGTAGTACCGGCGACAGACTGCTATCTATGCAGGTTGTATTAAATGCCGGAGAAGAAACGGGGTTGTATTTAAAATCTTTTAGGAGGCAAATTGGCATTACGGTTTCTCCTATGCTTTACAATGTGATGAATGACAATATTAATGAGCGGCTGGACAACTGGATGATTTTTGGCCTGTCGTTTATGCTTATTATTAGTATTACGGCCCTAAGTATTTATTTTTCATTTCCCTCTAAAGAGTTGTTTTGGTTTGCAGCTTATTCCTTTGCAGTATTATTTTACAGTATTGCAGTTTCAGGCTTTGGTTCATTATATATTTGGGGGAGCTTTCCCCTGTTTGAAGAAAATGCTGCTGTATTTTTAGGCTCACTTGCTTCGGTATGTTTATTTCAGCTAAGCCGATTGTTGTTTAATACGGCCCAGGCTCATAAAAAAACCGATAGGTTTTTAGGTTTATTCAATGTAGCCAATATTGTTGTAGCGGCATTGGGGTTTAATATGCTTATTAATTATTTTAGTATCCATACATTCACTATCCTGCTGCTGTTACTTTACTTACTGCAAATTGTGGGTTATGTTGTAATTTTTATTCTCGCCTTAGCGGCCGTATTCGTTCAAAAGCGAAAAGAATTTATTTTAATTGCTATTTTATTTGGCATTATACTTATTGCAGTGAACATCCTCATATTACAGGAAACTGGCGCAATTCCTTTTGATTATCGTTTTCATTCTTATATGGTTTCTTTTAGCCTTTTTCCGCAAACGCTTATTCCTTTATTGTTTTTTGTAAAGCGTATTGAAAAACAATTGCAGCAAAAAGGCGAACAAATTATGCAGGAAAGATTAATGGCCGAAAGCAATATTCTCAATGAAAGGATAAGGCTTGGCAGGGAGCTGCATGATGATATTGGTGGCACCATGAGCGGCATAAAATTATACAGTCACCTTGCCGGGAGCCAATTGGATGCCGGAAACAGTAAAGCCCTGAGCCAATCTTTGCAAACCATTCAGCAATCTGCCGAGGAAATGATTTTACGTATTAACGACCAGGTATGGCTTATGCAAAGCAATAGCAATACACTGGAGCAGGTTTTACAGCACCTTGTGGAATATGCCGGAAAAATGGCCTTTTCAAAAAATATGGATATAAAAATATCGGTAGGCCAGAATATTACGAGCGAAGACGATAGTAAAACGCATAAAAACCTTTACCTGCTTTGCAAAGAAGCCATAAACAATGCAGTGAAGTATAGCGAAGGTTCAATGCTTATTTTTGAAGCCTGGCAGCAAGAGGGAGTGTTGCAAATTATCATTGCAGACAATGGAAAAGGGTTTGATACCGGAAAGGAATACCCTGGAAACGGGTTAAAAAATATGAAGCAAAGGGCACAGGAAATAGAGGCAAAATTAACTTTTGAAAGTTCACCAATGACAGGTACTAAACTGGTAATTTTAAAATAATCACTCATTGGGGTATAGATTATAAGTAGATTTTATTTCATCTTTACATCATGCAAATAGATGTTGCTATTTTTGAAGATAATAAACTAATTCGGGATGCCCTGGTAGCCATATTAAATGGTACGCATCAATATAATTGTGTAGGGGCTTTTGACAATGGAAAATTTTGGGAAGAGCAACTGCAGCGGAGCAAACCAGATATAGTACTCATGGATATTGAAATGCCGGGCCTGGATGGTATTGAACTAACAAGGTTAATAACTCAAAAATTTGAAAACATTAAAGTCCTCATCCAAACTGTGTTTGACGATACTGGCAAAATTTTTCATGCACTTTGTGCTGGCGCCAGTGGGTATATTTTAAAAACCGATCCACCCCATAAATACCTAGAAGCAATTACCGAAGTGTACAACGGCGGTTCATTTATGAATGCAGGTGTAGCCCGTAAAACATTGAGTTTTTTTACCAATAAAAATATAATGATGATGGCTCCCCAGAGTGAAAAATTCAACCTCACCGAAAGGGAAAAAGAAATTTTACAGCGCCTTATCGAAAGCCGCTCTTTACGATCAATTGCAGAATCGTTATTCATAAGCCTTGAAACCGTACGTACACACGTAAAGCATATCTACAAAAAACTCCACGTAGCCAATCGTACCGAAGCAGTAATGAAAGCCATACAACAGGGCCTGGTATAGCTTTTACAAAATCACCCGTTGAGGTATTGTTGTTATTTGTTCCTAAAGCTATTTTGCGGCAAATTTACTGCAATGAAAAAAATTTGTCTTTTCTGCTTCATTATTATAGTTTACTTGAAAGTGCCTGAACAAAATATAGTAATTGATATAAATACTCCAGTCACAGACCTAAAAAACATGTGATTTAAGGATCACTGGAAATTTTTTAATGTTGCAACAAATCCAATTCGTAATGTCTTTAAGTTTAATTATGATCTTTTAAAATTTGGTAGATGTTTTCCCCCGGCATTAAGATAAAATTGTACAAGATCTGGAGGAGCTTGTGCAGTGACAAAATCACCCGTTGAGGTATTGTACAGTATTGCTCAATAAAATAATTTTGGCAGCAATAATATTGGTTTACATAAAACCTTGCTGTTATGAATTTGATTCTACCTTTTAAAACAATTGTATTTATTGTTTTTCTTACCATTTTTTCTTTTACATTGTTTGCACAGCCTGTACGCTATGTAAAACCCGTAGCCACTGGCTTTGCCGATGGCAGTAGCTGGGCCAATGCCAGCGCCGACCTGCAGGCAATGATAAACATTAGCCCGGCAGGCGGAGAAGTGTGGGTGGCTGCCGGAACTTATAAACCTACTTACCACCCGGTTACTGGTGCAATAAACCCAATAGATAGAAATAACACTTTTGTACTATTGCCCAATGTAAATGTATATGGTGGCTTTGCAGGTACCGAAACCCTTCTTAGCCAGCGTAATTATGCAGCCAATGCCACAATACTCAGCGCCGATATTGGCACGGTGGGACTTACTACAGATAATTGTTACCATATTTTGCTTAGTTTACCTGGTATGCAACCCCGGCTTTTGGATGGCTTTTACATACAGGAAGCATTCTCAAACGGGCCAGATATTAATTTGGCTGGAAGCTTAATTTCCGGAGGCAATGGCGCCGGTGCATATTTTGCTAATACGCAGCTTACTCTTGCCAATTGTGTATTTAGGGGCAATAGGAGTTTTGTAAACGGAGGAGCAATTTGCAGCCATTCCTCAAATATTTCTTTGTTTAATTGTGTTCTTTCGGGTAATCGTACTGCTTATGCCGGCTCTGCCATTCATTTAAGTAACGGAGAGGCAGATATCATAAACTGTACCATAGCTGGTAATTTAAATGATAATGCCGACTTTGCCGCAATCACTGCATCGGGAGCGGCTCCTTCAAATTTCCGGTTGGTTAATTCAATTGTATATCATAATAAACCCAATTTTCAGGCATTAGGCGTAGAAGGGAAAAATAGTATATTAGAAATATTAACAGGCATTACAGGATCTAATTTAATATCTTCCAATCCTGCCTTTATTAACCCGGTTATCCCTGCAGCAATAAACAGCCCCAATTTATTGGGAGATTATCGGCTAAGTAATTGCAGCCCGGCATTTAATTTTGGCGATCAGCTTGAAATACCTGCTGGTTTTACTAAAGACCTTGATTATAATAACCGGGTAATGTATGGTGGAGTTGATGCGGGCGCCTATGAAATACAAGTTGCCCCATATAACAGTAGTATTGTACCCGGCGCAGGAGGTATTGTATATGTAAATAAAGCAACTGCCATAAGCGGCAATGGCAGCAATTGGGCAAGTGCCGTAAAAGAACTTGCCGATGCATTAGTTGCTGCAAAATACAATACAGCCATTTCACAAATATGGGTGGCAGCAGGAACGTATATGCCATTGTATAGTAAAGCAAATATTAATTGTATTAATAACACAGATAGAGAAAATACTTTTGAATTAGTTAATAATGTAAAAATATATGGTGGTTTTGCCGGCACCGAAACCTTATTGAATCAGCGTAACATTACTGCAAACCCTACCATATTGAGTGGTGATATTGGAGATGCTGGAAATAACACAGATAACTGCTTTCATGTGGTTGTTGGTGCAGGTAATGTTGGTTTGGCAGAGTTAAATGGATTTACAATAACAAAAGGTAATGCAGTCCCATTTAGCCCTCAATTTATTAATGGGTTTGCTATTAAAGCAGAAGAGGGTGGTGCCATTCATTTAAATACTGCTTCGCCGGCAATTGTAAATTGTATCATCAGGGATAATTATGCCATCTTTGGTTCAGGAATACATACTTATAATTTAGCGGCTACTTTAAATATTGATAGTTGTACTTTTTTAAATAATAAATCCCAGAATTTGGGTGCTGCTTTAAAATTTGAAAAAGGCTCGGGAACTGGTAATGTTGAAGTAAAAAATTGCAATTTTAAAGCAAATATTTCTAATGGAAATGGTGGAGTGGCCTGTATTCATGGTGTGCCTGCAAGGTTTATAAATTGTTTGGCATCGGGTAATAGAATTGGCAGTAATAATCAGGGTATCTTTCATGTAATGATGAACGCTACTGCCACTTTTGATAATTGTACCATTGCCGGAAATGCAGGTGTTTCCGGGTGCAGTGCTATATATATTAGTGATGGTGGATCTTTTGCAAATGCTAATAATTCCATTATACATAGCAATGCAATGCAGTACCCGGTTTTTGGACCTGGTACTTTTAATCCGCAATATTGTTTTATTAATGGCAACTATGCAGGCCCCAATGTGTTTAACATGGATCCTTCTTTTGAAGCACCCGTTTTTATATCAGATACAACCAGCGCAGGCAATTACAGGCTTAGCAAATGCAGCCCGGCTATTAATGCAGGCAGCAATGCTTTAGTGCCTATGGGTACCACTACAGATTTGGATGGCAATAATCGTTTTTTGGGAACTGTTGATTTAGGTGCTTATGAATACCCCACAAGCAATACCCTGGCAATACCGGGAGCCGGAGGAATTGTATATGTAAATAAAAATATTTCTGTACCGGGCAATGGCAATAGCTGGGCCAATGCCGTAAAAGAATTAGCAGATGCTTTAAAAGCAGCACAAACCAATACTGCTATTCAACAAATTTGGGTTGCACAGTCAACTTATTATCCAATGTATGATGTAACAAACTTCAACTCCTGCCTTAATAATAATGAAAGAAACAATGCCTTTGTACTGGTAAATAATGTAAAAATATATGGTGGTTTTACTGGTACCGAAACCTTATTGAATCAACGAAATATTACAGCAAACACTACCATATTGAGTGGCGATATTGGGATTGCAGGAAACAACACAGATAACAGCTTTCATGTAGTAATTAGTGCCGGCCCGGTGGGCACCGCAGAGTTAAACGGGTTTACAATTACCAGCGGCTACGCAAACAGCGCTCATCCCTATACTGTAAATTCCATAACTACAGAAGCTAATAATGGTGGGGCCATTTACTGCGGCTCTTCATCCCCGCTTATTAAAAATTGCACTATTATCAATAACTATGCATCTAATGAAGCGGGTGGGTTGTTTAACAAAAGCGGGTCAAATACTCAGGTGGATAGTTGCAGTTTTATTGCTAATACCGTTAGCGCTAATGGAGGTGGTGCAATTTATAATGAAACGAATACAAATGTGGTGATTAATAATTCTACTTTTATGCAAAACAGTACTGCCGCAGGCAGGTACGGCGCTGCTATTTTAAATTCAACCAGCTCTAACACCACAATTTTTAAATGTCATTTTGTGAATAATAATGCTGGGTTTGGTGGCGCTATTCACAATAACTCCTGTTCTCCTGTAATTGATTCATGCAGCTTTGAAAATAACCTTGCTACTATTAATGGAGGCGCTATTTCAATATACGGAAGTACTTCCATGCCACAAATATCCGGAAGCACATTTATAAAAAATAAAGCAACAGGTAATGGTGGTGCAATATATGGCAATGCATCTAAACCACAGATAACAGCCAATAATTTTAGTGGTAATAAAGCATATAATGGTGCATCAATTTTTAGTGAGTCATCATCTGCTGCAATCTTAATAAAGCAATGTAATTTTTTGTCAGATACCGCTACATCGGGCGGTGGTAGTTTATACTTAAATAATTCAAATGCATCCATTGTAAGGTGCAGGATATCGGGTAGTAAGGCCATAGATGGCGGAGCCATTTATCTCAGAAGTGCATCCGACATTAAGTTAATCAACAATTTGCTAACGGGTAACAGGGCAACCGGTGATGGAGGAGGAATATATAACGACGCTTCTAAAATTGTAATTACTAATAGTAGTATTGCCGCTAACTGGGCTAATGGCGATGGAGCCGGCATGTATTTTATCAACATCCCTATCGGGCAGCAACCCTTACTATATAATTGTATCGTTTACGGCAACCGTTCCGGAACTTCTGCAGCAACCATTAATAATTTAGAAACATCAGCATTTGGAATTAATGCCAATGCCTATCGTTGTTTTATCGAAAATACTACGGATTTTACCGGCAGCGATGGTACCGCTACCACCAATCCACTCTTTACGCAACCCGAACCTGCAGCATCTGCACCTACTACAAATGGCATTTATACTGTACAAAAATGCAGCCCGGCAATAAATGGAGGCAACAATACTTATATCAACGCAACTGGCGAAATAACAGATTTGCCTGGAAATGCCCGAATTCAAAATTTACTGGTTGATATTGGGGCTTACGAAAGCGATAATGCCGTACTGGCTGCGCCGGATATAAGTGGTATCGTGTATGTAGATAAAACAAAATCGGGTAATGGAAGCAGTTGGGCCGATGCAGTGCCTGAGCTTTCTGACGCACTCAAAGCAGCGGCTTCCAATAATGCTATTCAGGAAATATGGGTTGCCAAAGGAACCTATTATCCTTTGATAGATGCAGCATTAACCTGCCTGCCTGCCAATAACAGGGATAAAACTTTTTTACTAAGAACCGGCGTAAAATTATTTGGTGGATTTGCCGGTAATGAAACTGCTATAAGCCAAAGAGATTATATTAGCAATGAAACTATTTTGAGTGGTGATATAGGAACAGCTGGGGTAACTACTGATAACTGCTACCATGTAGTAGTAAGCGCCGGACCAGTAGGCGATGCAGAAATAAATGGATTTACTATAACCGGAGGAAATGCCAATAGTTCAGCCAATGTAACTATTAATGCGCAAACAGTAAGCAGGAGCATTGGCGGCGGCTTGGTTTTACAAGCTTCCATTCCATTGGTTTCTAATTGTAAAATAATATCGAATAATGCAGGCAATGGCGGCGGCATTTATTTAAGCACTTCAAACAATGCTATTATAATCAATAACAGGTTTTCCGGCAATACTGTTACTACAAGCGGTGGCGGCATTTATTTAAGCAATAGTACAAATGTTACTTTAAATAATTGCCTTTCTTCAGGCAATACTTCAGCCTCTTACGGTGGTGGGTTTTATAGTAATACTACCGGAACCATTATACGCAACAGCAGTTTTTCAGGCAACAGAAGCGGTAACGATGGCGGCGGTTTGTTTTTTTCAATGCTTTCACCGGGTACAATTTATAATTCTATTATTTATGGCAACAGAAACGGCGTAGCAGTAGATAATATATCAACTGTATTTTTAGGCAATGGCCCAACTGTATCTTATTCTAATATTGAAGAATTGTCGGCAACTGGCAGATATACGAACGGAGGTAATAACTTAACCGGCACATCGGGCACACCACTTTTTGTAAACCCTGTTGCAGCTTCGCTTGCTCCAAATGCAATTGGTAATTATCGCTTGAGAAAATGCAGCCCGGCTATTAATACAGGCTCCAACGCTGCAGCTCCTGCAGGTAATGATTTAGACAATAATAGCCGAATTGCCTATACCACAGTTGACAGGGGCGCTTATGAAAAAATACTGGCTACTCCTTCTGCATCGGGTATTATTTATGTAAATGCTGCCAATATAGATAACGAAAGCGATGGCAGCAGTTGGGCAAAAGCCATTACCCAACTGGGCGATGCATTTAAAATTGCAAAATTCAATAGCAATGTAAAAGAAATATGGGTTGCCAAAGGAATCTATAAACCAATTTGGCGTGCCGATTTTACTACCAATAATATTACCGATTGCCCCACACTCACCGATAGAGATAATGCTTTTGTATTGGTAAATAATGTAAAAGTTTACGGTGGCTTTTTTGGCAACGAAACAGATACAAGCAATAGAGATTTTGTAACAAATGAAACAATTTTAAGCGGTGATTTTAATAATGATGATGTGATTTCCGGAACCGGAGCAACACTTTTAATTACCAATAATGCGGAGAATGCCCTTCATGTAATAATAAGTGCAGGTGCAGTAGGCACAGCAGAACTGGATGGATTTACAGTTACAAAAGGCTTGGCAAACACTGCCGTTACGGGGATTATAGTAAATACATTTAATATTTTTAAAAACATTGGGGGAGGCATGCATATTAACACTTCTTCACCGATAGTTACCAATTGTAATTTCATTGGCAACACAGCCAGCCAGGGTGGCGGCATTTATAATTATTTTTCATCACCCGTTATAAAAAAATGTAGTTTTAAATGGATCTATGCTACCGAAGGTGGCGGAATTTATAATTACACATCATTGCCGCTTATTACCCATTGTAGTTTTACAGGAAACCTGGCTGGGTTTAGTGGCGGAGGAATTAGAAACCGTAGTTATTCCTCACCAACCATAAATTTTTGTAATTTTAATGCAAATTTCTCTTTAACCAATGGAGGTGGATTGACGAATGATAATCATTCCTCTCCACTAATTGAAAATTGTGCTTTTGTAGAAAATTCATCCATTTCAACCGGTGGTGGAATGTCGAATTTTTCTTCTTCTTTGCCCACAATCCGCAACAGTAGTTTTATTGGCAATGTTTCAAACAACGGAGGAGGAGTGTATAACTCATTATCCTCATCACCCACCATTACAAACTGTAGTATCTCAGGTAATGCTGCAAGCGCCCTTGGCGGCGGAGTGTTTAATACACAATCCTCATCACCCATTATTATTAATAGTACCATTGCCTCCAATAAAGCCACTACAAATGGCGGCGGTATATACAACAATATTGGCACCACACCTACAATAAAAAATAGTATTGTATGGGGCAACAGTACCAATATACTCCCTGCGGCAACAGCTATAATTAGCAATAGTATTGTACAGGGAGGTTATGCAGGAACCAATGTGTTGACTATAGACCCTCTCTTTATTGCGCCTGAGCTGGAAGCCAATGCCCCAACTTCTTTAGGAAATTACCGTTTACAACCTTGCAGTCCGGCGCTTAATATAGGCAACAATGCAGATATACCTACTGGAGTAACCAACGACTTAGACCTTAACCCAAGAATTTTTTATGATGATGTGGACCTGGGCGCTTATGAACAGCAAACTAATATTTATGCAGATGGTAAATACACAACCTGGAAAGGCATTAATACAAATTGGCACAATAAAATAAACTGGTGCGGTGGTATAGTGCCAACCAGTTTAATTGATGCTGACATTCCTGCTACCAGCAACAATCCGGTAATTTCCGCCGCAGGCGAAACAAAAAATTTAGTGTTGAATAATAATACTGCAATTGCTATAACAGGAGCAGGTTCCTTAAACATCAATGGTACTTATGCTAATAGCGGCAGCGCTATTACCAACGATGGCTTATGGGTTATGGAGGGTAGCGAAGCCGGGCAAAGTTTTCCTGGAACCAACGCTACAGTTGCAGCAATGAACAAGCTGGAAATAAAAAATACCAGCGGTGTACAGTTAGATAAATCATTTGAAATTACGGGTGCTCTTATTCCTACTGCCGGTAATATTAATGTAAACAATGGCATTACCATTACGCTTAATTCCAATGCCGATTCTACAGCAAGTGTGGCCATTATTCAGCCTACGGCATCTATAAGCTATAGCGGAACTGGCAGGTTTGAAGTGGAACGATTTATAAAAACGCCCCGTAAATGGCAGCTCCTAAGTGTACCTACAGATGATAATTTACAAACCGTAAAAGCTGCCTGGGCCGAAGGCCAAAATGCCGGAGTTAATACAACCGCAGGATTTGGCACTAATATTACCGGACCTCCAGGCCCGCCAAATTTAGATTTTACCAGCCCCGGCTATTCATTAAAATATTGGGACGCCAGCATTCTTAATTGGCAGTATGTAACTACAAAAGATACAGTGATTCAAAACCCACATGGATTTTATTTGTTTGTAAGAGGAGACAGGAGCGCCATTGCAGGCGGTCCTTATGGTACTACTACCCTGCGATCAAGAGGTAAAATATTTGTAAATCCAACAGTACCATTAATAACCAATGATTTTAATAGTATAGGTAACCCGCTTGCCTCCGAAATTGATTTAAGGCAATTGCAATTAACAACAAGCAGTATTACTACGGCAACAAAATTTTATTTGTGGGATCCTACTTTACCTGGCTCTCATAATATCGGCGCTTACCAAACGCTCACATTTAATGGAAATGATTTTGAAATTACTCCCGGAGGTAGCGGCGTTTCTATTTACCCTGCAGGCGGTTCAATAATTAATGAAGTGCAAAGTGGCCAGGCGTTCTTTATTAAAGATACTTTAGCAACGGCTATAACTTTTCCGGAAATAGCTAAAACCTACCGTAATGGCTCAAGCCCGGTTACGCCTACCCGTATCAGTAATAGCAATGATTGGCAAAGGATGCGCATCAATATGTTTGTAATCAATAATGCCGATACATTACTTGCCGATGGTACTGCAGCAGATATAAGCCCGGATTTTAGCAGCGATTTTGATGCCAATGATGCCGATAAATTTTTAAACGCCGGTGAAAACCTTTATTTATACCGTGCATCAAAAAAACTTGCCGTGGAAAGACATGCCCCAATTACCGTAAACGATACTTTCTTTTTGCGTATGGAAAAAGTATTGGTAAGGAATTATTTTTTTACCATAAACTTTAGCGGCTTTATTTTACCAAACACGCTACAACCTTTTATTGTAGATAATTACCTGCAAACGGAATCAGCTTTAAACCTTCAGCAGCCTTCAATTTATAATTTTAACGTAATTGCCCTTGCAGGCTCTTATGCAACAAACCGTTTTTATATTGTGTTTAAACCTATCGGTACGGTTCCTGTTACATTTATAGATGTAGCAGCTACTAGAAATACAGATAAAAGTATAGCGGTAAAATGGAAGGTAGAAAATGAACTCAATATTATTACTTACAGTATAGAGAGAAGCAGCAATGGTATTCACTTTTCAGTGCTTGGTGCAACTACGGCAAATGGTAATCGCTATTATTTATACAACGATTTGCAACCTTTAATGCAGATAAATTATTATAGAATAAAAGCAAGCGGCCTTAATGGCGAAACCATTTACAGCAATATTGTAAAAGTATTGCCCGAAAAAATTAAACCTGGCATGAGCGTATATCCCAACCCAGTAACAAACAATAAAATAAATATAAGGTTTACTAATATGCCGCTTGGAAATTATAACCTGCAGCTCTTACAGGCCGATGGCAAACTGGTGCAGCAGCAAATAGTTGCTATACTGGCGCCGGTTTACGAGTATGGAATGATGTTGGGCAAAACAGTTGCAGCAGGTTATTATGTGTTAAAGATAATTTCAGAAACGGGCGAAGAAAATCAAATACCGGTAACGGTTGAATAATGGTTATTGTAGCTTGTTATCATCTTTTTATAAATAATTCCACAACACATGTTACAAAAACTGCAAACGGAAATTTTAAAATAAAATCAGTTTTTTATAACAATAGATATTTAAGTAAAATATTAATAAAAAAAAGAAAGATTCCCGTGCTGTAAATAAAAAATTAATTTACAAAATAGGAACAGCATTACTACCCCATTTGTGGTATTGCGTAAAACTTTTATTAATAATAATTTTGGGCTTCTCCTTTAAGGTAATTATTTCTTTTGCCTAAAATTATTTTATGAGACTTAAATTACTCACTGCCTTTTTATTTTTCACGACAATATTTTCCAGTCAAAATATTATTGCACAGTCGCTTGCTGTAAATACTACAGGAGCAGTAGCAGATAATAGTGCAATTTTAGATATTACCAGTACAGCCAAAGGCATGCTTATTCCACGAATGACCAAGGACGAAAAAAACGGTATAGTAGCGCCGGCTACAGGTTTGCTGGTTTATCAATCTGGCCCCGATAGTACGGGCTTTCATTATTTTAACGGTACACTTTGGGTGTGGCTGGCAAATGCCGATGCCAAGCTCGGTTGGCTTACTACAGGCAATAACGGTACAGATACTGCAATAAATTTTTTAGGCACATTGGATAATAAACCATTGATGCTAAGACAAAATAATTTTTGGATGGGCCAGCTAAATACTTCTAAAAAAAATTATTTTATTGGCGCAGCTTCGGGTTTTAATAATGCTTCAGGCATTTTATTATCTGCTTTTGGCGATAGCGCACTGTTTAACAATACAACCGGAAATGGGAATACCGCTTTTGGTAGCGGAGCCTTAAAAGGCCTAAAAGGAGCAATTACCGGCCATGTAAATGTAGCAGTAGGTAATAATGCAATGCCAAGTATTACAACTGGCGGTCAAAATATTGCCATAGGAGATAATGCTATGTTTAGTAACGAAACGGGAGCTATTAATGTAGCTATTGGTGCAGGCGCATTTGAAAATGCCAAAAAAGGAGATGGTAATATTAGTATTGGCTTATGGTCGCAGCGGCTTAATGATAGCGGTTATAATAATATTGCCATAGGCACACAGGCATTATACAACAATGATTCATCGAGAAATACGGCTGTTGGTTTTCAAAGTTTGTTTTATAATAACAGGTTTAACAATGTTGCTTATGGTTATGGTAGCGGTACAATAGCAAGCTATTTGCAAACCGATCCTTTGCTGGGTATTGAAAATACTTACATTGGTTATGCATCGGGTTATTATACAAATACCGGCAGTAAAAATGTAGCCGTTGGCAACAGGGCCTTACAAGGTATGGGATATTTTAATGGAGATGTACCGGGCAATGATAATTATAAACGAAATGTAGCCGTTGGCGATTCGGCAATGCTTTATGCAGTAGGCAGCGATAATGTGGCCATCGGTTTTAAAACATTATCCAACAGCCAGTATGGCGGGCGGCATGTAGCTATTGGCAGCAGGGCTTTATCCAGCACAAGCTCCACTTATCCTAATACGGCAATTGGATATTTAAGTATGGACAGCATTACTACAACCGGCGCCAATACCGCACTTGGGAGCTATACTTTGGCTACAGCAAAAACAGGTAGCGCCAATACCGCAATTGGCAATGCAGCTATGTACGAAGCTGGCGTAACCTGGGCTACGCTTACCAATAACACAGCTGTGGGGAATAATAGCTTTAGAAAAGGAAGGTATTATGGCAATAGCGCCTTTGGTTCAGAAGCATTAAGTGCCGATACTTCCGGTATTTGGAATACAGCAATTGGGAATGTTTCCATGGAAAAAAACTTAAGCGGTATTCTAAACGCTGGCGTAGGAGTTTCCAGTTTAAGAAATAATACAATTGGAAGTTTTAATACTGCAATGGGCTCAAATGCTTTATATGCACAGGATACTGCCGACCGTGTAACGGCAGTGGGTTATGAAGCTTTGTTTTATAATAACAGGGATTTTAATACAGCGGTAGGTGTACACGCAGGTTGGGGAAATTCATGGAATTCCAATAATATTAACGAAGGAGATGAAAATACCATGATTGGGTATGGAGCCTTATCCGGAAATGGTTATGGTAGCAAAAATGTAGCAGTTGGTCACATGGCCATGAGTATATTTACACCCGCATCTTTTATTTCGGGTGGAACCCCTTCACAAAATGTAGGAGTGGGTGATTCGGCTCTGCAACAAAACCGTGGAAACAATAATACCGCAATTGGTTTTAGGGCCTTGAGCAAAAACTTTACGGCTGTAGGCAATACAGCCCTCGGTTCTTATGCTTTAAGCAATCATCAAAACGATAATTATAACACCGCATTAGGATTTGAATCTATGGTAGAAGATACTACTGGTTTTTTGAATACAGCTGTAGGTTGGCGGTCATTACGTAAAGTATTTAAAGGAGAAGAAAATACAGCAATAGGTGTAGGTGCTATAGAATTTTCAGATTCGGCAAAGTGGAACACTGCAGTGGGCCGTGGCGCTATGATAAGCCGTGGCGGAGAAGGAAATACGGCAATTGGATATTATGCTTCTGGCTTCAATACAACAACAAATACAGCTAATATTAAATATACTACTACCGTTGGTTACCTTGCCGGGTATAAAAATTATGCTGATGAAAACACCTTTGTAGGCGCTAATGCAGGTTATGGCGCAACCGTAAACGATTCTATATCGGGAATAGAAAATGTAGGTATTGGCGCTTATACCCTTACCTTTCTTACCAGTGGCAAAAGCAATACGGCTGTGGGCCTTGGCCCCATGTATTTTAATACCACAGGCAAAGGCAATGTTGCAATTGGTACCCGTGCATTAGTAGATAACAGGGTAGGTAATTATAATGTAGCTGTTGGAGATAGCGCCTTATTTTGGAATCGATCCAGTTTAAATGTGGGCGTTGGAAACAGGGCTTTATTTGCCAATATAAACGGCAGTTCAAATACGGCAATAGGAAACTCTTCTTTGAGTAAATTAAATGGCGGGCTATACAATGTAAGTATGGGCGACAGTTCTTCAACAAACTTAGTGTTGGGCAGCAACAATGTAGTAATGGGTTCCTGGGCATTTAAAGATCACACTATAGGAAGCCGAAATACAGCAATTGGAAATTTTGCAATGGGTGAAAGAGAATCAGGAAACGACAATACAGCCGTGGGAGAAGGAAGTTTATGGAATACCAATAATAACCTGAATACCGGAATCGGCAGCAGGGCAGGATTTACAAATGTGTCGGGAGTTCGAAATGTTTTTTTGGGCGCAAATACAGATGCTCAATTCGATAACCTTATAAATGCAGCAGCCATAGGAGCAAATGCTTATGTAGGACAAAGTAATAGCATTGTTTTAGGAAGTATAAATGGTATTAATGCGGCAACTTCTTCTACAAAGGTTGGTATTGGTACTATTGTTCCGGATTCAACCCTTTCTATTGCCAATAATTTTTCGGTAGGTAGTGTGGGAACGGTTCAATTTCCCAATACAGAAACCATGATAAATATGTTTAGAACGGGTACGAACAACCCCGATCGTATGGTATTTGCACACAGCAGGGCTTACCAAAACTGGGGATTGCAATACAGGGACAATATTGACCAGTTTAATTTTATTGGAGGGGGCGTTGTGGCAATGTCTGTTAGATTGAGTGGAGGTGTTGGCATTGGTACTGCGGCTCCTTCATATCAACTGGAGGTATCAACCAACTCGGCAGGCAAGCCGGGATCTTCATTTTGGACAATATCTTCCGATGAAAGATTAAAAGATATTCACGGCAGTTATACCAAGGGCATGGCCGAAATTTTAAAACTAAATTCCATAAAGTATCATTATAAAAAAGATAATCAACTCAACCTGCCATCCAACGAAGAGTTTTATGGCTTTTCGGCACAGGAAGTACAAAAGGTATTTCCCGAAGCTGTGAAAAAAAATGAAAACGGTTACCTCAGCCTGGATATACAACCTATAATAATGGCCTATATCAATGCTTTTAAAGAGCAGGAGGCAATTTTAGATAAACAACAGCAGGAGCTGAAAGATCAAAAAAATACTATAAATCAATTGCTTAAAAGAATTGAAGCAATTGAGAAAAAAAACAACCATTAAAATTCAGTAAATAAATTTTTTGTATGAAAAATTATTATCTACCCGTTGCCATCTTTTTTATGGGCTTAATGTTAAGTTCATCAAAAACAAATGCACAGGATAAAACGCAATCAGAAATTCCGTTAAAATTTGTTCCATTTAAACCGGCACCTTACCCGTTGCCCGATTTGGGAAAAATCTTAAAGTCTGATCCCGGCATTCCGGTTCCAAAAAATGTACAAAAAAATGCAGTTCCGGATTTAGAAAAAACCGATGTAATAAAATCGGCCGCATTAGTAAAATTAGCAACAGAAGCTCCGCTCATAGAAGGAAATAAGAATATGCCGACTGGAAAAAATTATTCAAAAGCTGCTACAGAATCCATAAAGTTATCAAAACCATAAAGATTAATTTCAATCCTAATTATGTATATAAAATACATTTTAGTTTTTTTAAGTTTTTTTGCAATGCCCATTTTACTTTTGGCACAAACCGTTAATATGGATGCAGGCATACAGCTTGTAGCAAAAGGTACCATTGCACTGGTGGTTAATAATGGGGAATTAATGAACAATGGTATTTATATTCCCGATAGCAGCACAGTATATTTTGACGGGCCTGCAAATATCTCCTTAAGTGGAACTCAGCCCACTAATTTTTTTAATCTTACATTCAAGGGTGCAGGTTTAAAAAGAAATGAAAATACAGATACCAGCAGGGTATATAATACACTGGCAGCAGAAGGCTCTACAACATTTGATGCGGATGGCAATACCAATAACCGGGCATTTGTATTAAGGTCTGTAAACGCAGCTACAGCAAATGTAGCGGTAATACCGGCAAGCGCCAATATAACCGGCAATGTGATTGTGGAGAGATATATTCATACTCCACGCAAATGGCAGTTGCTTGCTGTACCTACCAATACAGCACAAACTATTTATGAAACATGGCAGGAAAACGGTTTGGCCCCAATAGGTTTTGGAACAGCCGTTACCATGCCTGCACCACTTGGCCCAGGCCTGGATTTTGCAAGCCCTGGAGGGCCTTCTTTAAAATATTTAAATGCAACGGGAACCGATTTTATTCCGGTAACCAATACCATTGTACCTATAGCAACTGTAAAAGATGGCGCTTATTATATTTTTGTAAGGGGCGATCGCACCAATCTTACGGGTACACAATCCGGTAACACAACGTTAAGAACCAAAGGCCCGTTGAATGTGCATAATTTTTCTCCCATTGCTGTTAGTTTGCCTGCAGGTGTTTGGAAATCTATCGGCAACCCTTATGCAAGTGCAATAAATTTTGAACAAATTCTTACCCATAGTACACTTGATGATGAATTTCAACTTTGGGACCCTAAGCGACCGGGAATTTATACACTTGGTGCATACGTATCTTTCAGCAGCTCTTCAGCAACACCATGGTCGCCTGTGCCACCCATTGGAGGAAGTTATATCAGCTCCAATACAAGGATAGAATCGGGCCAGGGATTTTTAGTAACGAACACAGGGTCGCCGGGAGCAATAAATTTTGAAGAGAATGATAAAACATCTGGTAGTAGTAATGTAAACCGTTTTTCCATAGATAGCTCTATTAATAATTATATTGCCGGCCGCAGCCAGTTTAATATGCTTGCCTACGCCGTGGGTGGAAGCGAAGAAATGATATTGGATGGAAACGCAACTGTTTTTGGCGCCGAATTTAATAATGATTACGATAGCCGGGATGTTGATAAAATTAACAACGGCTCAGATAATTTTGGCATTAATGATAAGCAATCTCACCAGCTCATTATTGATACAAGGCCCGAAGTATCCAATAACGATACCATTCATTATAATATGAACCTACTGCGCTATCAAAACTATAGGTTTAAATTTTATGCCGAAAATTTCTTTGGCAATGTACAGGCATGGTTACTGGATAATTTTTTGCAAACAGAAGCGCCATTAAATACTTCCGGAGATACTTCTCTTTATAATTTTTCGATAAACAGCAATCCTGCATCAAAAGCTGCAGATCGGTTTAAGGTAGTGTTTAAGCTAGCTGTTGTGGTGCCAGTAAGGTTTGTAAATGTAACTGCATCCAGAAATGTAAACAGCACAATTACCATAAAGTGGCATATTGCAAATGAAGAGAATATTGAAAAATATGATGTAGAGCGCAGCGCTTCATCAACCGGTTTTGCCAAAGTATATGAAGCTACAGCCACCAACAGCAGTAATTATTTACAAATTGATGCAGCGCCTTTGCCATTAAATAATTACTACCGTATAAAAGCCATTGGCCTTAATGGAGAAACAACTTACAGCAATATTGTAAAAGTGTTGCCCGAAAAAAGTCATTCCGCTATCAGCGTTTATCCAAATCCGGTTGCCAACAAAACGCTGGGTATTTATTTTAATAATGTACAACCCGGCCCTTACCTTTTGCAATTAATACAGGAAGATGGTAAAATGCTGCAGCAGGCAAATATTGAAGTAAATACTGCATTGCAATCTTTCAGCATGCCTTTAGATAAAAGCTTGCCCCAAGGATATTATATGGTGAGGTTGCTGTTACACAACAATGAGCAGGTTGCTATAATACCTGTTACTATTCTGTAAATTTTTATAAATAAAATTGTTTTGTAGCCGGGCATCCACGTGTTGCCCGTTTTTTATTTGCAGTATTGCTATAGCTCCTGTCAATTTGCTTAGTTTTGCCCTTTAATAAGAATTTATGCAAAAATTAGAAAACTATATTTTGGGAAAATGGGTTGAAGGGGAAGGAAGCGGGCAACAATTATATCATGCAATATCCGGGCAACCCATTTATGTTGCAGGCACACAAGGCATAGATTTTGAAAGCGCACTAAAATATGCACGTTCAAAAGGCAACCCGGCGTTAAGAAAATTGACTTTTCAGCAAAGGGGAAGGATGCTGAGGTCGCTTGCTTTGCATTTATTAAACCAAAAAGAAAAATTTTATACCATAAGCTATAAAACAGGCGCTACACGTGCAGATAGCTGGATAGATATTGAAGGCGGAATTGGTAATTTATTTGCCAATGCCTCGCTAAGGAGGCGGTTGCCCGATGATAATTTTTGTTTGGATGGCGAACCCATTTCACTGGGTAAAGAAAAAACTTTTATGGGCCACCACCTGCTGGTTCCTAAAGAAGGTGTGGCTATACATATAAATGCTTACAATTTTCCCGTGTGGGGAATGCTGGAAAAAATTGCAGTGAATTTATTGGCCGGTATGCCGGCAATTGTTAAGCCTGCCACGGTTACATCCTATCTTACCGAAGCGGTAGTTAAGGAAATAATTGCCAGCAAAATATTGCCCGAAGGTTCGCTACAACTGCTTTGCGGCAGCGCAGGCAATATGCTGGACTATGTAACATCGCAGGATGTTGTTACGTTTACCGGCTCTGCAGCCACCGGTTTAAAATTAAAATCACATCCTGCTATTTTAAAAGAATCGGTTCCGTTTAATATGGAAGCAGATTCGCTGAACTGCATGGTGCTGGGTGATGATATACAACCCGGCATGCCCGAATGGGACATTTTTATTAAAGAAGTAAGAAAAGAAATTACCGTAAAAGCAGGGCAAAAATGTACGGCTGTAAGGAGAATTTTTGTTCCGCAAAATAAACTGGAAAATGTTTCCCGTGCATTAGCCGATGCATTACAAAAGACTTTTGTAGGCAACCCGCAAAATGAAAAAGTGAGAATGGGCGCTTTAGCAGGCCAGGAGCAGCGTACCGAAGTAAAAACACAGGTGCAAAAATTACTGGCATCCTCACAAATTATTTATGGTTCATTGGATAGTGTGCAGCTTATTGATGCCGATGCGGAACTTGGCGCCTTTTTAAGCCCGCTTTTATTGCTCAACGAAAAGCCCTTGCAATCAGAAGAGCCGCATAATATTGAGGCATTTGGGCCGGTAAGCACGCTAATGCCTTATAAAAATATAGACGAGGTAATTGAATTAAGCAAAAAAGGAAAAGGCAGTTTGTGTTCCACTATTGTAACAGCAAATGCATCAGTGGCTAAAAAATATGTACTGGGTGCAGCAACATTTCATGGGCGAATTTTAGTGCTCAATGAGGATTGTGCAAAAGAAAGTACCGGGCATGGCTCACCCTTGCCCATGCTGGTTCATGGCGGGCCTGGCCGTGCAGGTGGCGGAGAAGAAATGGGTGGCTTAAGGGGCATTAAACATTATTTGCAGCGTACTGCTATACAAGGTTCGCCAACGATGCTTACAGCAATTACCAATGTATACCAACCCAATGCAAAGGGGGTTGTTGGCGAAAAGCATCCTTTTTCAAAATATTTTGATGAGCTGCAAATTGGCGACCAAATAGTAACAGAAAAACGCATCATAACTTCTGAAGATATTGACCGCTTTGCCCAATTAAGCGGCGACCAGTTTTATGCCCATTTAAAAGATACCGATTTTAACGGAACCATGTTTGAGCAGCAGGTTGCTCACGGTTATTTTATTATGAGCGCTGCTGCTGGTTTGTTTGTGCAAAGCTTTGTAAAAAACCCGGTATTGCTTAATTATGGTATTGATGAGTTGCGTTTTACAAAACCTGTTTACCCGGAATCCGCAATTTTTATTCGCTTTACCTGCAAAGAAAAAATTGAGCAGGAAGTTAAAGAACCCAATCCCGATGTGCCTTTTGTGCGTGGGCAGGATATTCCTAAGGGAATTGTAAAATGGTATGTGGAAATATTTGACGATACCGATGAACTTGCAGGAGTAGCAACGATTTTAACGATGGTGGAAAGAAAAGAAAAACAATAATTTGCATCATTTATAATAAATATTTTTTTAAATGAGTATAGAAATAATTGAGGGCTATGTAAAAGCAGGAACAGTTAATAGTATTACCACAATCGAATTCCATCATCCGCAAAGCAACTCGCTTCCCGGAAAAATGTTAAGTGCTTTGGCCACAGCCATACAAAAAGCCGGGCTGGATGCAGCTACTAAAGTTATAGTTTTGAAAAGCAGTGGCGAAAAAGCTTTTTGCGCAGGAGCAAGTTTTAATGAATTAACAGCGATACAAGATGAAAAGCAGGGGCTTGAATTTTTTAGCGGATTTGCAAATGTGATTAATGCTATGCGCAATAGCCAAAAATTTATTATTGCCCGTGTACAGGGTAAATGCGTGGGTGGAGGCGTTGGACTTGCAGCGGCTGCGGATTATGCCATTGCTTTGCAATCTGCAGATATTAAACTCAGTGAACTGGCAGTTGGCATTGGCCCTTTTGTGGTAGGCCCTGCCGTGGAGCGAAAAATTGGCGCTGCAGCTTTTAGTTCACTTTCTATTGATGCTACAAATTGGCGCAATAGTAATTGGGCATTGCAGCACGGGCTATTTGCCGAAGTTCATGAAAGTTCCGAGGTGCTGGATAAAGCTGTTTCTGCTTTGGCAAATACACTGGCCCAAAGCAGTGCAGAGGCAATGGCTGCGCTTAAAAAAATATTTTGGGCCGGCACCGAAAACTGGGACAGCTTGTTGTATGAACGGGCAGCTGTAAGTGGTAGACTGGTATTGAGCAATTATACCAAAGAAGCCATTGAAAAGTTTAAGACAAAATAAGGTATGAGAAAAAAGAGCCCCGCATTTTGCAGGGCCCCAACGTAGGCATTATGCTTTTTAGTTAAAATCGTATATGCGGTATGTTTCCGCAAAAAAGAAATGGCTAAATACGTCTTTTATCTTTTCTCTCCACTTGAGATTTGCAGCATTTTTACTTTCAAAATATTCGGCCTGGGCAATTTTGAGTTTTACTAATACAAGCCTTCCCTTTGTTCCTTTGCTGTAATTACTCATGGTTAAAAAACTTTCGCCTTCATCATCTACCAGTACAGCCCGGCCACTTACCCTTATGCGGCAGTCGGTACCTTTTTTGTAATAATCAAGGCTGGCAAAAAATGATTTCTCTACATTATCGGCATAATCGCCGGCGCAGGATGTAAAAAACCAAATATTCCCATCGTTATCCATTTGCAATGTGCTGATCACATTATTGGGCAATTGTAATTCCGAATAACTTTCAGAACGGAATAAAGCAATTTTGATTTCCTTTATTCTTTCTTTTAAAAATTCAAGGTTTGAGTCGAGGTATTGCATGATATTCTTGTTTTATAGTTAAGCATTTTTATAGCTTTTCATACACTGGATGTGTATTTGTCAAGGATATCAGTACAAATGGTTTTTGATGAGTAGAAATTTTTTTAACTACTTGTGGAGGATACTGAGTTTAGGAGCTGGTAAGCCGGATGTATTAAGTAAGAAGGGCTTTTTGGAGGATGAACTGGATTACAAATGTAAATCTAATAAAGGTTTTTGGAATTTCATAATTAGCCGGAAGGTTTTTAAAACTTATTAACAGCTATCTATAAATTATTGAAATGTAAGTGATAACGATGTTAAATAATTATCATTTTATGGAATAATAAAATGGAAGAAATAGAAAAAGCGAAGGAAGGAATAACTAATCGTATTTTAAAAATAGCTTTGCTAATTGTTGTTAAACACTTCTGTTTTGGCACGTATATTTTGTTGTTCGTCATCTTCATTTTTCTTTTTTTTGGCAAAAAGGTTATGGATAAGAGATGTTCCGTAAGCCATTAATTTGTCGGCATTATTGGCGAGCAACGCAGCGCCCCAGGTTTTTGCCGCATTGGCTGCAAAAGCAGTTAGTGACAGGCCTTGTTTTGAGGGTGAAATAATTTTACCGGCTACAGCACCTGCGGTAATTCCGCCTAAGGCTTTTACCAAAATATTGCCTATGCTGCCATTGCCCACAAATTGTTCCAGCAGGTTGCCCACTGTGTTTTTGGCAATATTAGCCGGCTTTAAGCTTGCTTTTGTAATGAAAAATTGTTCTTTAAGCGCTGCATGTTTTTGCTTCACCAATATTTCAGATTCGGCAATGGCATTTTCTAATTCTTCAATATTATTGATTTTCCTGGTTGCCATTACCGTTAAAAATTTTTTGAATAATGTTGTTTTTTACCGAGTTTTCTATCACCGGTTTTCTAAAGGCTTTAATAATAAGCGCAACAATTAAATAAACGGCAGACAAAATTAAAAAGCCTGCAAAATTGCTGCTAAGCAACTGGCCCACCCAAATGGCAATTCCAATATTAATGAGCAGTAATGCAATAGCAACAATGCCCCAAAAAAGCAGGTTAAAAGCTATCCCCGAAGCTAAATTGGCCGTTTGCCTTGCAGTTTTAAGCTTAAATAGTTGAATTTTTTCTTCGGTATATTCCTCTGCCTTTTCCAGCAGTTCATCCAGGTTGTGAAGCGGATCGGTTTTTGCTGAATTATTATTGCTCATGCCAAAATTTAAATATTGATTTTCGTTTATTTTATGAAACAAATAATTTGCCTGCAACTTAAAGAATACTTTTTTCTTTTGCCTTAGTAAGGATATCATTAGCTTCATTACGGATATCCTGGTATTTATCCTGCATCTTGTTGCCAACTTCATCAAAACGGTGTTTTAATTTTTCACCCAGTTCGTTGCTTTTATTTTTTAATTTTTTCCTGGTTTCTTTTCCTTTATCGGGGGCAAATAAAATACCCAGTACAGCGCCGGCGGCTGCTCCCAATAGTATCCCGGCCAGTAGTTTGTTTGTTTTCATGTTTGTAAATTTTAATATTATGCAGCTAAAATGCTGCCAAAAACTTTATTATTCAAATAAGTGGACATAATTGCAGTATATGTATTGAATTTTAAGTATTATTTACCGTTTAAATTCAATTCATAACATTGCTTATAGCCAATTTATTGAATATAGATTAATACGCATTAGTAACCTTAAGTAAGATAAAGGCAAAGAAAAAGATACTAAGCTGTTAAGTTTACACATTAATCCTGTATAGAAAGTGAAGAGGTAATAAACTCCAGTAATTCCCGGTTAATATTATGCATGGTGTTTGTACCGGAATGTAATATTTGCCATTCCTCGTTTTCTATTTCCTGCAGGGTGTACAGGTATTTATTATTTCTATTGTATATTTCAAACATAAGGCAATTGCCTTTGTGGTAAGCATAATAACCAAAAACCCTGTAGTTGGGCTTCAATACGCTATATTGCCAGGTAAGTATTTTAGGTACATGAACCGGGTAAAGTAATAATTTATTTATTTGCGTACCAACCAGCTCAGCTAACAGGGTGTAACCCAAATCTTCTTCTATCCATTTACCGTTTTCCACATTGGTATAAAAAATATTTTCGTATCCGTTTTCAAAACACACCCGGAAAATATTGTTGCGGTAATGCATTGCTTTTAATACCGTTGCTGTAATTGTACCTCTTTTTGTATTGATGCCGATACTATTCATTCAAATATTTTTTTTCAATTTTAGCCATACCTTTTCCATGCTGTAAATAACATTTCTATACGGTTTTGCTACCTGCTTCCGTAAAAGCGGGTTTTATTTGGGAGTGGTTAATGAGGAGCAGAATAGTATTTTTCAATACTTTGGTAAGGCATAGTAAATGGTTATGCAGATAACGCTTTTTAAATATAAAACGCAACTACTATATAGGTTTCATTAGGGCGGGAATGATTAGAAATCTTTGATACAACAAATGTAATTTCTCAAATTGAAAATTTATAGTAAAAGCTTAATTAATTTTGTGGTTCTGGAAAAAATTTTTCAGGTTATAAATATTTTTAACGTATGCTGCAGAATAACGACCCTTTTTATGATAAATTTTGAACGGTTTATTTTAAGTAATGGCCTGCGCCTTTTGGTGCACACCGATAAAAGTACGCCTATGGCTGTTGTTAATGTGTTATATGATGTAGGCGCAAAAGATGAAAATCCACACAAAACGGGATTTGCCCATTTATTTGAACACCTCATGTTTGGAGGCAGTATAAACATCCCTGTTTATGATGAGCCTTTGCAGCAGGCAGGCGGGGAAAATAATGCCTTCACTACAAATGATTTTACCAATTATTTTTGCCAGTTGCCGGCAGAAAATATTGAAACTGCTTTTTGGCTGGAAAGCGACCGTATGCTAAGCCTTGCTTTCAGCAAAAAAAGCCTGGAGGTACAAAGAAAAGTGGTATGCGAAGAGTTTAAAGAAAACTATATCAATAAACCTTATGGCGATGTGTGGCATAAACTTAGGGAACTGGCTTACAGTACACATCCCTATCGCTGGATGACCATTGGAAAAGAATTAAAACATGTAGAAGACGCTTCGCTTGAAGACGTAAAAGGATTTTTTCATAAATTTTATACGCCGGCCAATGCCATTTTAGTAGTGGCAGGCAATGTTGATGTAGTGCAGGTAAAGCTGCTTGCAGAAAAATGGTTTGGCCCGATTCCCAACGGCGAAAAATATGAACGGAAATTACCTGTAGAACCTCCGCAAACAGCCCCAAGAAAGCTGGAAGTAAAGGCAGATGTGCCTTTGGATGCAATTTATAAATGCTGGCATATATACCCAAGGCTCGATGATAAATATTATACAGCCGATTTAATTACCGATGTTTTGGGTGGCGGCGCATCATCGAGGTTGTTTAATGCATTGGTTAAAGATAAAAAGCTTTTCAGCAATATTAATTGCTACCACCTGGGCAGCACCGATGCAGGCCTTTTGGTTATAGACGGAAAACTGGTAAAAGGAGTGGAAATGAAAATTGCAGAAGCCGCTATTGATGAGGAAATAATGAAATTATTAGAGAAAGGTGTGTCAGAGACAGAATTGGAAAAAGTGAAAAACAAAACAGAAAGCGCAATGGTATTTGAAGATATTGGCCTTGCCAACAGGGCTTCCAGCATTGCTATTTATGAATTACTGGGTGATGCTTCGCTGGTAAATACCGAATTGGATAAATATAAAGCAGTAACCACAGCATCTATTGCAATGGTAAGCAAAGAAATTTTTAATGAAAATAACTGCAGCACATTATATTACCTTTCTAAAACCATTTAAAATATTTGATGAACAGGAAATCAGCACCCAAAATTACCGAAGCGGTAAATTTTACTTTAAATCTTAAACCTTACGAAACCCTGGTACTGGATAACGGCGTAAAGGTGTATGCCATAAATGAAGGGCCACAGGATATCATACAAATTGAAATTGTTTTTTCGGCAGGCAACTGGTTCGAAAATAAAAACGGTATTGCAGGAGCAACTAATTTTATGCTCAAAAACGGCACGACTCAAAAAACAGCATTGCAAATAAACGAAGCTTTTGAGTACTATGGCACTTTTTGTAGCAGGCATTGTTATAACGAAACCGCCACACTTAGCCTTCATACCCTTACTAAATACCTCCATCATTTGCTTCCGGTTATGCAGGAGCTTATCAGTGATTCGGTTTTTCCGGAAAATGAGCTTGAATTGTTTAAACAGAACTCACTGCAAAAATTAACAGTGAATTTACGTAATGCCGAATTTGTTGCCGGGAGGTTAATTGACAGTTATGTTTATGGAGAAAACCACCCTTATGGTATTTACACCCGGCCAGATACCTTAGAGCAATTAACAGTAGAAGAACTAAAATTGTTCTACAATCAATATTATCTTAATGGGGAAGCTGTACTTTTTGTTTCTGGAAATTTGCCGGAAAAGATATTTGAATTACTCAACAACAATTTTGGTAAGCTCAGTTTAAAACCCGCAACCTTTCATTATCCTGCTAAAGTGGCGACACCTTCAATAGTAAAAAAATACCGTATAGAAAACGATAAAACATCGGTGCAAGGAGCAATTAGGCTGGCACAGCCTTTCCCCAACAGGCACCACCCCGACTTTAAAAAAGTTATGTTGCTTAATTGCCTGTTCGGTGGCTTTTTTGGCTCCAGGTTAATGAGTAATATCAGGGAAGATAAAGGCTTTACTTACGGTATTTACAGTTATATACAAAACCATTTGCAGCAAAGTGCGTGGCTTATCAGTACCGAAGCAGGCAAAGATGTTTGCGAAGCAACCATTAGCGAAGTGTATAAGGAAATGAAGGCGCTCACACAAAAGCACGTAGGTAAAGATGAATTGTTGCTGGTAAAAAATTATATGATGGGTACCATACTTGGCGATCTCAATGGCCCTTTTCAAATAATGGGCAGATGGAAAAATATTATACTCAACCAACTGGATGAAACCTATTTTTATGATTCTGTAAAAGCCATAAAGGAAACCACTGCCGAAGAACTCATGGAACTTTCAAAAAAATATTTAAGCCCCGAACAATTTTATGAGTTGGTTGTATATTAGGTTAATGTACCTTTGAGTTACCAGCACAACAAAAATGAATTTTTTAATAAAACTATTAATTACCGCAGGCGTTTCTTACCTGTTGCCTCAGTTGCTTTCCGGCATACATGTGGATAGTTTTAAGGCGGCTGTTTTATTCGCCCTTTTGCTGGGTATATTAAATGTACTGGTAAAACCTATTTTTATAATACTCACTTTGCCCGCAACTATACTTACGCTGGGTTTGTTTTTACTGGTTATAAATGCCGTTATGGTAATGCTGTCTGCAAAGTTTATATCCGGCTTTCATGTAGATGGCTTTTGGTGGGCACTGCTTTTCAGTATTTGCCTTTCGTTAATTACTTCGTTCCTGCACTCTGTTATTGACAACCCACGAAAATAATTTTTAATTCTAACCCGTAAATTGAAGACGATGTTGAACTACAAGTCCATTTTTGGGTTTGTATAAATTTTTTTTTAAAATGAGAAAAAATCAAACAAGGGCAATCGTTATTTGCCTTGCATTGCTGGGCATGCTTACTGTTTTTGCAGGTGGTTCTGTGCTGTTTGATTTATTTGATATGAGGGAAAGAGAAGGTAATTATATACTGTATATCGTTTGGGCAAATTTTATCTGCGGCTTTATTTATCTTATTGCTGCTTACGGGATATTAAAAAAGCAACGTTGGGCAGCATATCTTCTTTTCCTGGCTTCTGCTTTACTACTGCTGGTATTTTCCGAGCTGATTATACATATTAATAGAGGTGGATTGTATGAAACAAAAACGGTATATGCAATGAGTTTTAGAACAGCTGCTACCATTTTGTTTTCTATTTTAAGCTATTTGATCTTAGTAAAAAAAAGCCATAAAAACCAGCGGGATAACTAATTTCCAATTGTAGCGTAATGTATAAAATTTGGATGATTTTTTAAAAACCGGCGCTACAAATTAATAAAAGATAAAAATGTCTATATTTGCATTTATGCGGTAGTAAGAATCTGTAAAGCCGTTCTAATACAGGGCAGATACTGCTGTTTAAAATATTAAGTTGCCAAACTAAATGGGAAGAAAAGTATTTTTATGATGACGGACAGGCCCAAAAAGCTCATAGCTTTTTTATTGATTTTCTCTTTTATTATTTACACCATTTGCATTTATTTTAATTTTTCCCAAACAAATGTTCGCATAAACGCTCCTGCACAGGAAGGCAAGCTGGTATGGCAGCAATATGGCTGTAACTCCTGTCACCAGGTATATGGTCTGGGGGGCTATTTGGGCCCTGATTTAACGAATGTATATTCAAAAGGAGGATCAGGGTATATTAAAGCATTCCTAAAATCGGGAACTGAGGTTATGCCTAAATTTCAATTAACCGAAAATGAAATGAACAATTTGGCGGCCTATCTTAAGGTTGTGGACTCTTCAGGTAAGAGTAGCCCCCATTTGTTTAAAATAAATTACGATGGCACCATTCAGCAATAAACAAGATATTATACTACGCAACTTTTTAATTACTGTTTTATGCCTGCTGTTTTTGGGTATGTTTTTTGGCTTAACTGGCGCTTTACAATACTTGTCGCCCGGTTTTTTGAAAAATTACTTATCGTTTGAAAGAGTAAGGCCGCTGCACGTTTCTTCTGTGGTTTTTTGGATAATCTTTGGTGCTGCCTGTTGTGTTTTAACGTATGTAAAAGAGTATGTAGCAGGCAGTTTATTTTCATGGAAAATATTAAAGCTTGCATATGTTATTTTTTTATTTTCTACCATTATTATTTTAAGCTCTTATGTTTACGGCATTTTTGGCGGCAGGGAATACTGGGAGTTTAATCCTGTATTAGCTATTCCCGTTACAATAGTATGGGTATTATTACTGATCATCTTTGTAAAGTCAATTAAAACTTTTAAAAAGCAGCCTGTATATATCTGGATGTGGCTAACTGGTTTTTGCTTTTTTTTATTTACCTACCTCGAATCTAATTTATGGCTTATTCCTTTTTTTAGGAACAATGTTGTTTATGAATTAACGGTTCAATGGAAATCTTATGGCGCCATGGTGGGCTCATGGAATATGTTGATTTATGGCTGCGGTATTTATTTAATGGATAAAATTTCAGGCACTAAAGAATATGGCTTTTCTAAAACGGCATTTGCTATTTATTTTTTAGGGCTGTTTAATTTAATGTTTAACTGGGGCCACCATATTTATACTTTGCCTACTCATAGCCTTATAAAAAACATTGCGTATGTAGTAAGTATGACAGAGCTTATATTGTTTGTCCGTATTATCTATCTCTGGAAATCATCTTTAAGTACGGCATTAAAACATTTTCATTATTTGCCGTATAAATTTTTAATGGCAGCCGATATTTGGATTTTCCTCACCCTGGCATTGGCCATTCCCATGTCCATTCCTGCCGTAAATATTTATACGCATGGCACGCATGTTACGGTTGGCCATACCATGGGAGCTACTATTGGTATCAATACCATGTTGCTTTTCGCTTTTATTTTCGATATTATTTGGAAAGAAAAAATAATTGCACCTGAAAAAATAAAAAACTTTAACCTGGTTTATTGGATAGCTAATGGCGCTTTGCTCAGCTTTTGGCTTGCGCTGGTAATTGCCGGATTTTTAAAAGGCCACTGGCAAATGCATCCAGCATCGGTTCCCTTTTCTGCAATGATGTCAAGCTTAAAACCTTTTTTTATAATTTTTTTTATTGCGGGCAGTTTATTGTTTTTAAGTTTATCGGTATTTATTTTCGTGGCGGTATCTGCATTAGTAAAAATGAAACCGCAAGCAACACCACAAGCTGCTACTTAATATTTATTAAGAAAATTAATGAAAACCCGGTTACAGAAAATTGTTTACAAAGCATTTCCCCATTCAGCATAGGAGTCGGCTGTTTCAAAAAGTTTTAGTTTTAAAAGTTGTAATTCCCCTGGAAAATGCATTTGTAACTGCTGCCTTATAAAGAGCAAAATATTTTCAACAGACGGTTCCATTTCCCATATCAGTAAATTTTCAGCAGCCATAAAAGCGGGGTTTGTATTTAAATAGGTTCCTGACAATACCAGTTGATGGTCGAGCTTTTGGAGTATGAGGTCATCAACAATTTTTTTCAAATCTTTAAAATCAAAAATAAGGCCGGGTGCTGGCAAATAACCCTGCTTGTTGACGCTGCTGGTTACGGTAACGTGTAATACATAAGAGTGCCCGTGAATATTTTTGCATTTTCCGGCGTAGCCATATAATGCATGGGCCATTTCAAAGCGGAATATTTTTGTTACACTTAGCATTTATGGGCCAATTTAAATTGGTTCAATTGAGCTGCAAAATTAAAGATTAAAAGACGGAATTTAAACATATAATTTTTTGATTTTATCTTTTGCTTTTTGGCTAAAAACCAGGTTTTGGTTTCTGCCAAATAAATCTTTCCTTGTTCATTTCATTATTAAAACTGAAATTGCAACATGCAGTTTTTAAAACAAGATTTATCGGCTGAAAAGCTCATAGAATTATACAAGCAACTGGTTCTTCCCCGTTTAATAGAAGAAAAAATGCTGGTATTGCTCCGGCAGGGAAAAATAAGTAAATGGTTCAGCGGAATTGGCCAGGAAGCTATAGCAGCAGGCGCTACGGCAGCTTTGCAGCCCGATGAGTGGATAATGCCTTTGCACAGGAACCTGGCTGTTTTTACCGGCCGCAACATGCCTTTATCTAAATTATTTATGCAATGGCAGGGCAATAAGGACGGGTACAGCAAAGGCAGGGAACGCAGCTTTCATTTTGGCAGTAAAGAACATCATGTGTGCGGAATGATAAGCCATCTTGGCCCGCAACTTGCCATTGCAGATGGTGTTGCACTTGCCTATAAATTACAAAAAGCCAATAAAGTTGCTTTGGCATTTACCGGCGATGGCGGTACCAGCGAAGGGGATTTTCATGAAGCACTAAATATAGCAGCAGTATGGGATTTGCCGGTAATTTTTATTATTGAAAATAACGGCTATGGCTTAAGCACACCGGTAAATGAGCAATACCGGTGTAAAAATCTAGTGGATAAAGCTGCCGGTTATGGAATAGATGGCGTACAAATTGACGGCAATAATATTCTTACGGTTTATGATACTATTAAAGGCGTAAGGGAGTATTGTATCAAAAATCAAAAACCGTACTTAATTGAATGTATTACATTTCGGATGCGTGGGCACGAGGAAGCCAGCGGCGTAAAATATGTTCCCAAAGAACTATTTGAACTATGGGAAAAAAAAGACCCGGTAAAAAACTATGAAAACTGGCTTATTGAAGAAAAAATTTTATTGGAACCGCAGGTGAACGATATTAAAACAAAAGCCAAAGAGTATATAGAAAGGGAATTACAAGCTGCTTATAATGCCGCAGCTTTGCATCCCAATACTACAGAAGAAGTAAACGATGTTTATGCCAAAAGAAAAGGCCCGGTTTTTTATAATATTCCAGCAAGTCAGCAGGCTGGCGGTAGCCGATTTTCAAAACTCAGGCTTTCAGAAAACGACCATCAACCCAAAGCACAGGAAAAACGTTTTATAGAAGCCATAAGTGAAGGACTAAAACAAAGTATGCAGCAGCATGATAATTTAATATTAATGGGGCAGGATATTGCAGAGTATGGCGGCGCATTTAAAGTTACCGAAGGATTTGTAAATGAATTTGGAAAAGAAAGGGTACGCAATACACCACTTTGCGAAAGTGCAATTGTAGGCGCTGCATTGGGCTTAAGCCTTGAAGGGTATAAAGCAATGATGGAAATGCAATTTGCCGATTTTGTAACCGTTGGGTTCAACCAAATTATCAATAACCTGGCAAAAATACATTATCGCTGGAGCCAAAATGCCGATGTAGTAATCAGGATGCCCACCGGCGGCGGCGTGGGCGCTGGCCCTTTTCACAGCCAAAGTAATGAAGCATGGTTTGTACATTGCCCGGGATTAAAAGTTGTGTATCCTTCTACCGCATACGATGCAAAGGGCTTGTTGATAGCAGCCATTAATGATCCCAATCCTGTACTATTTTTTGAACATAAAGCATTATACAGGAGCATTAGTGGCCAGGTGCCGGAAGAATATTATGAAGTGGAAATTGGCAAAGCCAAACATGTAAAGGAAGGACAAGATATTTCTATTATTACTTATGGTGCAGGTGTACACTGGGCAATAGAATATGCCGAAAAAAACAAAAAAATTTCTGTTGATATTGTTGACCTGCGCAGCTTGCTGCCACTGGATTACGATGCTTTGCAACAAGCAGTAAGCAGAACGGGTAAAATACTGGTGCTGCATGAAGATACTTTAACAGGTGGTATTGGCGGAGAAATAGCCGCTTGGATAAGCGAACATTGTTTTGATAAACTGGATGCACCGGTTATGCGTTGTGCCAGCCTGGATACCCCCATTCCTTTTAACCTTGACCTGGAGAAAAATTTTATGGCCTATTCAAGGCTTGGCCAAAAAATTGAACAACTCATGAGTTACTAAACAAAAATTTACACCTCAAAAATCCCTTCACCCTGCCTTATTACCTGCCAGTTATCTGTGGTACAATCAACCACCGTAGAAGGATTGATACCGCCAATGCCACCATCAATAACATAATCTACTTTGTCACCAAAAATCTCATTAATAATTTCCGGGTCGGTATAGTCTTCTACCCTTTCGCCGGGCAACGAAGCGCTTAAAACCGGGTGGCCTATGGTTTTCAGCATTTGCTGGCATATTTCATTATCGGGCACTCTTAGCCCAATGGTGGACCGCTTGCTTTGAATAAACCTGGGCACCACTTTACTAGCAGGCAATATAAAAGTAAATGGCCCCGGAAGATAAGATTTCAGCATTCGGTAAAGTGGTGTGTTGATGCTTTTGGTATATTCACTCAGGTGGCTCAAATCATTGCACAAAAAGGTCATTAAATGTTTTTTAGGGTCGGCATTTTTTATTTTGGCAATACGTTCAATGGCTTTGTGTTCAAAAATAGTACAGCCAATTCCATATACACTGTCTGTAGGGTATATTACCACACCGCCATTCAGCAGGCAATCGGCTACCTGCTGTATCAATCTGGGCTGGGGGTTTTGTGGGTGTATCCTTAATAACATTAAAACTATTGAGGTGAGGATAAGTAAAACACAAGGCAATTTAAATTTTATCCTCTACTTTTGCAGCGTTTTTTAATTTTTATACTAATACGTTAAGCAATATGTCACTTATTACTGTGGGCACTATGGCTTTTGATGCCATTGAAACACCTTTTGGAAAAGTAGATAAAATAGTTGGCGGCTCTGCAACCTATGTTGCCTACGCAGCAAGTAACTTTGTATCTCCGGTGCAGCAAATATCCATTGTAGGGTACGATTTTCCAGAAGAAGAAATGAAAAGCCTGCAAAAACGGGGCGTACAAACAGAAGGCGTAGAAGTGGTAAAAGATAAAAAATCTTTTTTTTGGAGCGGTAAATATCATATTGATATGAACTCCCGTGATACTTTAATAACCGACCTGAATGTATTAGAAGACTTTAATCCTATAGTACCAGATAGTTACCAGGGTTCAGAATTTTTATTATTGGGTAACCTGATGCCCAAACTGCAGTTAAGCGTAATTAACCAGTTGAAAAAAAGACCTCGCCTCATTGTTATGGACACCATGAACTTTTGGATGGACATTGCCATGGACGATTTAAAAACAGTATTAAAAAAAGTAGATGTATTATTGGTGAACGATGGGGAAGCCAGGCAACTAAGCGGCGAAGTTTCCTTAGTAAAAGCGGCCAAAGCCATTATGGCAATGGGCCCGCAATACCTTATTATCAAAAAAGGCGAGCATGGCGCATTGTTGTTTCACCAAAACAGCGTGTTTTTTGCACCGGCTTTACCGTTGGAAGATGTGATAGACCCAACCGGCGCCGGTGATACTTTTGCCGGGGGGTTTACCGGTTACTTAGCCAAAGTAAAAGACATCAGTTTCGACAGCATGAAAACAGCCATTATAGTAGGTAGCGCTATGGCAAGTTTTTGTGTAGAAAAATTTGGCCCGGAAAGATTAAAAGAAATTACCGCAGATGATATTACAGCCCGTATCAATGAATTTGTGCAATTGGTAAATTTTGATATAGACCTTATTTGATAAGAAAGATTTTAGATAAGTTGCTTTATAATTAACTTTGAGCAGAAGGAGTTAAAGCAATGTACAACCAAAGCGAATCAAAAATATTACAGCAGCAAACCCAGCAATGGCTTGCATTTATAGACAGCAAAACCATTAATGAAAAAATTGCGGCAGGTATTGATAACTTGCGCAATGTATTACGTTTTCATGAATATCGCTATTATGTTTTAAATAATCCGCATTTGGCCGATGCTGAGTATGATCTTCTTTATAAACTACTCGAAAATTACGAGAAAGATAATCCATCTTCTATTACCCCGAACTCTCCTACGCAAAGGGTTGGCGTTGCTTTTATTAAAGACTTCCCCAAAAGACAACACCTTGTTCCCATGCTTTCGTTGGAAAATTCTTATAATGCAGAAGACCTTTTGGACTGGGACAGGAAAGCCAGGGAATTAAGCGGCTTAAGCAGTATTGAATATTGTGTGGAACCAAAATTTGACGGAGCAAGCATTTCTGTTATTTATGAAAACGATTTATTGATGCATGGCGTTACCCGTGGAGATGGCGAAACAGGAGATGATATTACACCCAATATCAGACAAATAAAATCGTTACCCTTATCGGCTTTATTCAGCAACTATGGTATTGCTCAAATTGAAATAAGGGGCGAAGTTTTGATGAATAAAAATAATTTTAAAAAATATAACGACGGGCTTATGGAAGAGGGCTTGCCGCCCCTGGCCAACCCAAGAAATGCCGCCGCAGGTAGCCTGCGTATTAAGGAAACGGCTGAAGTAAGAAAAAGAAACCTTGAGGCTTTTTTATACCACGTTAGCTATTTTACAGCTTATAATTTACCCTTTACCCTTAACGGTAAAAAAATGGAGAAGGCTTTAAATAGCAAACCTGCAACCCATAGCACAATGCTGGAAATGCTTTGGAACCTTGGCTTCCGCAGCCCAAAAGCTGAAATGACAGTTGTGGAAGGAATTGATGCAGTAACGGAACATATTCAGGCATACGAAGAAAAAAGAGATAGCCTGCCTTATGAAATAGATGGAATGGTGATAAAGGTTAACGATTTGAATTTACAGGAGAAACTGGGCATGACGTCGCACCATCCCCGATGGGCAATTGCGTTTAAATTTAAAGCAAGGCAGGCTACAAGCAAATTAATTTTAGTGGATTTCCAGGTAGGGAGAACAGGCGCCGTAACACCGGTAGCAAAAATACAACCGGTGCAGGTAGGAGGCGTTACGGTAAGCAGCATATCCATTCATAACGAAGAGTATATTAAAGAAAAAAACTTAATGCTTGGCGACGCTATTCTTATTGAAAGAAGCGGCGATGTAATTCCCCAAATTGTAAAATCATTACCCGAACTAAGGGACGGAAATGAAAAGAAAATAATTTTCCCCAAAAAATGTCCAGTATGTAAAGAACAACTGTACAAAGCGCAGGATGAAGCCGTTTGGCGTTGCACCAATATAAATTGCGAAGCACAGGTAGTGGAACGCATTATTCATTTTGCCGGCAAAAATGCAATGGATATTCGTAGTTTAGGAGATGCCAACATCCGAAAGTTTTATCAGCTTGGCTTATTAAAATCTGTTTCTGATATTTACCAATTTCCTTTTGAAGCAGTAAAATCGCTGGAAGGCTTTGGTACAAAATCTATTGAAAACCTGCAAACCGCTATTGAAAACAGTAAGCAACAACCTTTGCACAGGTTTATTTATGCTTTGGGCATACGGTATGTGGGCGAAACTACGGCCAAATCACTGGCGCAGGCAGTAAATAATATTTTTGACTTAAGTGCATATAGCTTGGAAAAATTGCAGCAGCTGGATGATATTGGGGTAAAAGTAGCATCCAGCATTTTCGATTTTTTTAAAAATTTAGACAATATTAAAATGCTGTATTCCCTTCAGGAGTTGGGCTTAAATATGAGTGCAGCAAAAGCAACTAAAAGCGGTAACCTTACAGGCCAAACTTTTTTATTTACCGGCACACTGGAAAAAATGAAACGTACCGAAGCCGAAGAACTGGTAGAAAAAAACGGTGGTAAAATTTTAGGCAGTGTAAGCAGTAAATTAAATTACCTGGTAGTAGGCGCCGAAGCAGGGAGCAAGTTGGAGAAAGCAAAAAAAATAAGCTCGGTAAAAATTTTAACAGAAGAAGATTTTTTACAAATGATTCAGGCCAAATAAAATTATTTATATGTTGCAACAGTCAACGCTAAGATTTTTAAAACAATTACGTTCCAATAACAATAAACCCTGGTTTGATAACCATCGGCAGGAATATGAAAAAGTAAAAGAAGATTTTATAAACCTGGTTCAGCAAGTATTGGATAATGCTGCCAGGTTTGATGCAAATTTGCAAAACCTGCAACATAAAAATTGTGTTTTTCGCATCAACAGGGATGTAAGATTTAGCGCCGATAAGCGGCCTTATAAAAATAACCTTGCTGCTTATTTTAATAAAGATGGAAAAAAGGGCGAAGGAGCAGGATATTACCTGCATATAGAACCCGGAAAAAGTTTTATTGGTGTGGGAATATGGCAACCATTGCCCGAAGTGCTGGCAAAAATACGGCAGGAAATAGATTACAACTTGCCCGGGTTTAAATTATTGCTGAAAAATGCAAAGTTTAAAAAACATTTTTTCAATGGCCTTGTCACAGAGAATAAGCTTTCCCGTCCGCCAAAAGGCTATAACGACGATAACCCCGCAATTGAATGGATAAAATTGAAAAGTTTTATTGTTACCTGCACAATAAGCGATGCCGATATTGTAAAAAAAACTTTCTCCAAACAGGTTGCCGATGTTTTTGGCGCCGCATTACCACTCGTAAATTTTATTAATAAAGCCCTGGATTAAAAAAAATGGCCAGTGATAAAAATCACCGGCCTTGCTTACCTCTGAAACCACAAGAAAAAATCTTTACGAGGTAAAGTATAACTATATTAAACAAAACGAAACAAAAATCTTTGGCCTTTTGGGGTGATTTTTTACTGGAAGTTTGGAATAGAGAAGTATGCTCTTTTGAAGGGCTTCAGATAAGATAGAATTGGAAATAATCGTTTTATAGAGGGTGACTGTAAAATTATAATAAATATTTTATTATAATAATTTTTTTGCCTTTTTTTTGCTCAATTTTTCTTTTGTATCTTTTTTTGCAAATTCATTGAGGTAAATTTTGTATTGACTATACCAGTAATAGGGCGCTTTTTTACTATAACCTATCTATATTACTCATATCCGTTGGCAAGGCCACTATGCTTAAAGCTTCATCCGTGCTGCTTGAATAGCAGTTTTAACAATAACTGGAAATAGCCCATCATAGTGAATATTTTCATAATAATTTAAAGTAATTATTAAATTTATAGCTTACTAGTACCTTAAGAGGGGTTTAATTTGCGCTTATTTAGAACCTGCAAAACTAATTACCATTAGTTTTGTAGCAGATCTGGTAAAAATGGCAAAAATAAAAGCCGGCAAAAAGGAAAGTAAAAAAGCGGCAATGCTTTTCAGAAAGAATGGCTTTACCTCCACTAGTATGCAGCATATTGCTGCAGAACTTGGCGTGGAAGCACCAAGCCTGTACAACCATATTACCGGAAAGGCTCAACTGCTGCAAAGTATTTGTTTTGCCGTAGGCGATGATTTTACGGCCCATTGGTACCGTGTTAAGAACAGTTCAGAAACCGTTTCTCAAAAACTGGAACTACTCATAAAACTGCATATACGAAAAATCACAACAGATTTTAATGAAGTTTTTGTTGCCAACCATGAGTGGAAGCAATTGAAAGGGCCTTTTTTGAAACAGTTTATTTTACAAAGGCAGGCGTATGAGAATTTTATGATAGAACTTATTGCTGAAGGAGTCAAATTAAAAGCATTTAAAACTATTCATCCCAAAGTTGCAGCGCTCAGCATCCTTTATACCATTCGTGGCATAGAGTACTGGAAGCGAAAAGAAAATATTTTGAGCAATAAAGAAATCGAAGAAAATATTATCAATCATTTATTATTTGGATTAATACAGTAACAATGGCAGCACATTTTCATCTATTAAAAATTAAGAAGGTAATTCTGGAAACAGCGGAAAGCGTTTCTATAATTTTTGAAATTCCTGAAAAAATTGCGCCTGAATTTTTGTATACCGAAGGGCAAAATATTACCTTAAAAGCAGTGGTTAACGGGGAAGAAATAAGGCGGTCTTATTCCTTATGCACAGCGCCATATGAAAATGAAATTAAAGTTGCAGTAAAATTGGCTTTTGCCGGCAAGTTTTCAACTTTTGCACAAACGTTAAAAGCTGGAGATGTACTGGAAGTGCTGCCGCCGGTAGGAAAATTTAATGCACGCCTTAAAAAAGGTTTTGGTAATTACCTGGCTATTGCGGCTGGTAGCGGTATTACGCCTGTACTCTCAATAATAAAGCATACCATCAAGCAACAACCCGAAAGTTCTTTTACATTGATATACGGCAATAAAAGCCGGGGTTCCATTATGTTTTTTGAAGAGCTGGAATCGCTTAAAAATAAATTTATGGGCCGTTTTAATTTGATACATATCCTGAGCAGGGAAAAAACCGAAGTTCCATTAAATTACGGCAGGATAAACCCGGCAAAATTAGCAGAGCTGCAACCCATGATTGACTTTTCAAAATTTGACAGTGTGTACATTTGCGGCCCCGAGGATATGATTTTTTCAACCGTTGAATTTTTAGAAAAAAACAGGCTGGAGAGAAGTAAACTTCATTTTGAACTGTTTACAACACCCGGGCAAAAACAAAACCTGAATACTTTGCCTGATGCCAATATACAAGATGAAACAAAACCCAAAAGCAATATTACCGTAAAGGTAGATGGCCGAAGTTTTTCATTTGATTTAAGCACCAAAGGAAAAAGTATTTTAGCAGCAGCTTTAGCCCAGGGTGCAGATCTTCCCTTTGCTTGCAAAGGCGGCGTTTGCAGTACCTGTAAAGCAAAACTGGTAAGCGGTAACGTAAAAATGGATGTAAATTATGCATTGGAGCCCGATGAAGTAGAACAGGGATTTATCCTCACCTGCCAAAGCCATCCCATTACCGAAAACGTAGTTGTGGATTATGATGTAAAATAAAAAATAAAGCCTACCATTATGGCAGGCCTTATCGCTTGTATGAAGAAGAACTAAGATTTTATAATCAGTCATGCCCCGAAAAGTATGATCCGTCAACAAATTTTAAAATTTATTTTGGGGAACAGCAGTAGAGAAATTGTCCGCTAATAAACGATTATATAAGGTATGGTTTAAAACAAATTAATATTTAGCAATCAATTTTTTTCTAAAAAAATAGCATCCCTGCGCAATATCAAAATATTATGTTTATGCGAATTCATATAGGCCTATTATTCAACAAAGAAATTGATTCATCGGAATTTTTAAAAACTAACAATCATTAGTTATTGTTTACATTTGTAGGCCAAAATATTCAAATGAGTATACAAAATTTAGAAGCACATTTTCAGTCCAGCATTGACAAAGAAATAAAAATTGAACCCAAAGACTGGATGCCTGATGCATACCGTAAAACCAACCTTAGGCAAATAAGCCAGCACGCACATAGCGAAATTGTAGGCATGTTGCCTGAAGGAAACTGGATAACACGGGCACCTTCTTTAAAACGCAAAGCCATACTTATTGCCAAGGTTCAGGATGAAGCAGGCCATGGCCTGTATTTATATTGCGCTGCCGAAACACTGGGAATGGATAGGGCGCAAATGATTGACGATTTACATAGCGGCAAAGCAAAATATTCTTCTATTTTTAATTACCCTACAATTACCTGGGCAGATATGGGTGCAATAGGCTGGCTGGTAGATGGCGCCGCAATTTTAAACCAGGTAATGCTTTGCCGCACCAGTTACGGGCCTTATGCAAGAGGTATGGTACGTATTTGCAAAGAAGAAAGTTTTCACCAACGCCAGGGTTTTGAAAGCCTTTTGGTTTTATCTAAAGGAACAGCAGAGCAAAAAGCCATGTGCCAGGATGCCATTAACCGCTGGTGGTGGCCAAGCCTTATGATGTTTGGCCCAAAAGACAGCGAAAGTACCAACAGCGACCAAAGCATGAAATGGAAAATTAAAAGAAAAACAAACGATGAACTTAGGCAGCAGTTTGTAGATATGATTGCGGAGCAGGTGAAGCTATTAGGAATGACACTGCCCGATGCCGAACTAAAATGGAACGAAGAAAGAAAGCATTTCGATTTTGGCGAAATAAACTGGGATGAATTTTGGAATGTGGTAAAAGGCAACGGCCCATGCAATAAACAACGGCTGGATGCAAGGCGCAAGGCCCACGAAAACGGAGCATGGGTGCGAGAAGCAGCAATGGCGTATGCCTCAAAAAAAGCAACCCCAAATGTAAAGGAGCAGGTAGCATAAGTAATAGAACTTAAAATTATTTAAAATCATGAGTTTCAAAATAAACAAATATTTCTACGGCGATATTCCCGAAGAAAAAGCAGGCAGCAGTAATTACGAAACAAAGCCCGATGTTGCAAACTGGCCGCTTTGGGAAGTGTTTATCCGCAGCAAACAAGGGCTGGACCATAAACACGCCGGCAGTCTGCATGCCGCAGATGCAACTATGGCAATTGAAAATGCAAGAGATGTTTATACCAGGAGGCAGGAAGGTATCAGCATTTGGGTGGTTGAAAGTAAACAGATACATGCCAGCAACCCCGATGAAGCCGAAAGTTTTTTTGACCCTGCAGAAGATAAAGTGTACCGGCACCCTACTTTTTACAATTTACCCGATGCAGTAAAGCATATGTAATTGATGGATAATTATTCAATTGATAATTTTTAATGATGAGCCAAAATAAATTGAATTATGTTTTATTTATGGCCGATACCAATCTAATCCTTGCACAACGCAATGCAGAATGGTGCGGCCACGGGCCAGTATTGGAGCAGGATATTGCTATTACCAATATTACCCTTGACCTCTTGGGCCAGGCAAGAAATTTTTATCAATACGCAGCATCGCTAATAAACCAATCAGCCAGGCAACCAATTGAAGCAACAGAAGACAGCCTTGCCAATTTAAGAACAGAAAGGGAATTTAAAAACTTATTACTATGCGAATTGCCAAACGGAGATTGGGCACAAAGCATCCTTAAGTTATTTTTCTTTAGTGCATATACGCAATTATTATACACCCAATTGCAGCACAGCAAATACGATCGCATTGCAGCTATTGCCCAAAAATCTTTAAAAGAAACCAACTATCTTTTGCGCTGGAGCAGCGAGTGGGTAATAAGGCTTGGTGACGGAACAGAAGAAAGTAATCAACGCATTAAAAATGCTTTAACTTACCTATGGCCTTTTACCGGCGAAATGTTTGTTGCTGCAGATTTTGAAGATGAAATTGATTTGAAAGGAATAAAAGATAAATGGCAACAAAAAATACATGCTGTTTTGAGCGAAGCAACCCTTGCTGTTCCCGATATGCAAATGCTTATGCAAAGCGGTGGCAAGCAGGGAATTCATACAGAGCATTTGGGATATATTCTGGCCGAAATGCAGTATTTGCAAAGAACCTATCCTGGGGCAGAATGGTAAACTAAATTTTTAGTGCAAAAGCAAACGATAGATATTAAACAATTGGAAAATAGGATATGGCAAATACTTGCAAGAATTACTGACCCCGAAGTGCCTGTTTTAACCATTCTCGATTTGGGCATTGTAAGAGAAGTTATTGCCGATGATACAGGCGTGCAGGTTTCCATTACACCTACCTATTCTGGTTGCCCTGCAATGGATATGATTGCAACACAAATCCGCATGGAACTTTTGAGCGAAGGCATTAAAAAAGTGGATATTAAAAGTATCCTTTCTCCTGCATGGACAACCGATTGGATGAGCGAAGCCGGAAAACAAAAACTAAAAGCTTATGGCATAGCGCCACCCAATCAAAAGCAACAGGTTTGCCAGCAGGATTTATTTGCAGCAAACGAAGCCATACAATGCCCACGCTGTAACTCATATCATACCCAAAGAATAAGTGAATTTGGGAGCACAGCATGTAAAGCACTGTATCAATGCCTCCACTGTAAAGAACCCTTTGACTATTTTAAATGCCACTAACTAAGCCTGCAAAAGTTTACTTTTACTATTCTTAAAATTACATTCATGTTTGTTGTAATTTGCTGTTGCAAAAAAACTTTATTATTACAATTCTAACGGGTTTATGGAATTAATTACTTTATACCTTGCCGAAATTGGCCAGGTAGTTTTTGCCTTTGTAATAGGTGCCATTATTGGTATTGAAAGGGAATTTAGGAGCAAACCTGCCGGTTTTAGGACCATGATTTTAATTTGTGTGGGCTCCTGCCTTTTTACCATTTTATCAAAAGAATCCGATAGCGGCAGTGCAGACAGGATTGCCAGTAACATTGTAACCGGTATTGGTTTTATAGGCGCCGGGGTAATTTTTAAAGAAGGCATTTCTATAAATGGCATTACTACCGCAGCCTTAATTTGGGTAACGGCAGCTTTAGGTATGGCAATTGGCTTCCATAACTATCCGCTTACCATTGTGGTAGCGGCAATTGTGGTAATTGTATTATTTATTTTAGAACCAGTACAGCGTTATTTTGAACGTTTTCACAAAGTAAAAGATTACCGCATCCACAGTTCTAATATTAGCCCGGCTTTTAGAACAGAAATTGAAACTTTTTTTGAACAAAATAAATTTGGCTTCAGGTGTATGAAGGCATCTAAAGACCGAAACGAAGCAGTTTATCTTTACCGTGTAAGTGCATCGGACAGGAATTATACACTTGTAGATGAATATTTAATAAACCATATTTCTATTTCAGGTTTTGAAGTATAAATAATTATAAATTTTTTTATGTCCTCTATTCTTTTTGAAACTAAAGGCAATGCCGCCTATATTATCCTCAACCGGCCCGATAAATTCAATGCATTTAACCGGGAAATGGCGCTGGAACTTCAGCGAGTACTGGATGAATGTGGAAAAAATTCCACCATCAAAGCCGTTGCCCTTAGCGGCAGCGGAAAAGCTTTTTGTTCCGGCCAGGATATTAGCGAACTGGTAGGTGATAACGCCATTGGAATAGATAAAATTCTTACGGAACATTATAACCCGGTTGTATGCCGCATCCGGGAACTGGACAAACCCGTAATTGCCTGCGTAAATGGCGTTGCAGCCGGCGCTGGCGCAAACATTGCCCTGGCTTGCGATATTGTAGTAGCAACAGCATCTGCAAGTTTTATACAGGCTTTTAGCAAAATTGGATTAATACCCGATAGTGGCGGCACATTTATTTTGCCCAGGCTCATTGGTTTTCAAAAAGCTTCTGCCCTAATGATGCTGGGCGATAAAATTAAAGCAGAAGATGCGGAACGAATAGGTATGATTTATAAATTTTTTAGTGATGAAAGTTTTAAAGAAGAATCGGATAAAATAATAACCACAATTGCCAATATGCCCACCCTGGGATTGGCTTATACCAAACAGGCGCTGAACCAATCGTTACAAAATAATTTTTATGATCAGTTGCAACTCGAAGATAAATTTCAGCGAAAAGCAGCAGCTACAAAAGATTATGAAGAAGGCATCAATGCATTTTTGGAAAAAAGGGTTGCTGTGTTTAAAGGGGAGTAGTGTTGATGGATAAAAGGTTTGAAATACTAATCAGTTTTAAAACGGCTTTTCAAAATTTTGAAGAGTTGGAGGGTTGGAAAGAATTCCGGGGGGATTTAATATATGAAAACGGTTGCTTTAGTAAAAACTATACAGGCAAATGAAAGGTATTATTGCCCGGGGCTCATTAAATGAAACCCTTAAACAGTTAATTGATACAAACAATTGTAAGTATATTGCAAATGCAAGGCTCATATATTTTAGAAGCCCAATAAATGAAGTTGAACGATTGTTGAATGGCTATATTCATTAAATGGAAAAACTAATTCATTAGCCTTGCCTCATCATCACTATTATATCTATCAACTAAATCAACTCATCAAATTTGTCAACTCACTCAACCCCACAACAAGTAGTAACCCACATGATGCAGCATGATTTATTCAGCCAATGGCTGGGTATTGAAGTGCTGGAGGTTATAGAAGGGTATAGCAAAATTAAAATGCTGGTTCGCCATGAAATGATTAATGGCTTTGGTATTGTGCATGGCGGCATTGCTTTTTCCCTTGCCGATAGTTGCTTTGCCTTTGCTTGCAACAATCGCAATGTATTATCGGTTGCTTTAGATACGGCTATTAATTTTACAAAACCCGTTCATATAGGAGATATGTTAACGGCCGAAGCCAAAGAAATACACAATGGAAAAAGTACGGGGCTTTATCATATTACTATCCAAAACCAAAATGGGCACATTGTAGCACTATTTAAAGGCACTTGTTTTAGAACCAATAAAGCCCTTATATGATCTACTCATTTAAAGGAATTTTGCCGGTTATCCATCCTTCTTCATTTATTCATCCGCAGGCTGTGGTTACGGGCAATGTAATTATTGGCAAAAATGTATATGTAGGCCCAGGCGCTGCTTTGCGTGGAGATTGGGGTAAAATTATTATTGAAGATGGATGTAATGTTCAGGAAAATTGTTCGCTTCACATGTTTCCCGGAGTTACCGTGTTGCTCAAAGAAGCGGCGCATATTGGCCATGGCGCTGTAATACATGGCGCAACAATTGGTAAAAATTGTTTGATTGGTATGAACGCTGTAATCATGGATAATGTGGTGCTGGGAGAGGAATGTATTGTGGGCGCTTTGAGTTTTATTAAAGCGGATGAGTATTTTGAAGCAAGAAGTTTGATTGTAGGCAACCCTGCAAAAAAAATAAAGGAAGTAAGCAACGAAATGATTGACTGGAAAACAAGGGGAACAAAACTATACCAGCAGTTACCACAAGATTTAAGGGATAGTTTAAAGGAATGCAAACCTTTGAGTGAATTACCTGCCAGCAGAGTAATGGGTTTCCCGGAGTATAAACCATGGAACGAATCAAAATAACCGGTGCCTATTTCCTCCCTTATCGTTTGTCTTTTTTCTCTACTTTCTCTTGTCAGCCCAAATCAATTGCTCATGTGTTTTGGTTTCATTAAAGTCGGGAAAATTTCCATCGCCCCTTCCGGTAAATCCACCATCGGGGTGGCCCAGTAAATTACAATTTTCGTCATACAAATCATTAAAATTATCGCAACAGGGAGCCGTAACGTAATAAACTTTTTTTTCTTTATATGTATAGCTGAATATTTTTCTTGGCGGATTTTGTTTTTCTTCGGAAGAAAATTGGTGAATAAGCTTTGTTACACAAGCCGGTATTGTTGTTTCTTTATTTACCGTTGAGGCAACGTTTTTTTGAGAGTGGCAACATCCCGAGGAAATAATAAAGGCAAAGAAGATTAAATTTTTCATGATCAAAAATTATCAGTAAATATATTTATTAAAAGCAGACCTTTGCCAAAATGGAGAAATCAAATTTTGTAGACCAGATAAAAATTTTTTGCCGCAGCGGGCATGGTGGTGCAGGGAGCCGTCATTTTTTACGCAACAAGTTAACTGCAAAAGGCGGGCCCGATGGTGGCGATGGTGGAAGGGGCGCCCATATAATTTTAAAAGGCAATACCCAATTATGGACCTTGCTCCATTTGCGTTATTATAAAAATGTACTAGCCGAAAATGGCGAAAACGGCAGTGGCAACAATTCCACCGGCCGAAACGGAAAAGATATTATTATAGAAGTGCCTTTAGGCACTATTGCAAGAGATGCCGATACCGGCGAATTAGAAGCAGAAATTTTAAGCGACGGCCAGGAAATAATTTGGATGAAGGGCGGCCGTGGCGGATTGGGAAACAGCAATTTTAAAACTGCCACCAACCAGGCGCCTGAATACGCACAACCAGGTGAACCCGGCGTTGAAGGAATAAAGGTTTTGGAGTTAAAAGTTTTGGCCGATGTTGGACTAGTGGGTTTTCCCAATGCAGGTAAAAGCACCTTGCTTTCGGTGATTACTGCTGCAAAACCTAAAATAGCCGATTATGCTTTTACAACCCTCATCCCTCAGTTGGGTATGGTAGAATACCGGGATGGAAAAAGCTTTTGTATAGCCGATTTGCCGGGTATTATTGAAGGCGCTGCCGAAGGAAAAGGCCTTGGACACAGGTTTTTAAGGCATATTGAAAGAAATTCTATCCTCCTTTTTTTAATACCTGCAGATAGTAAAGACCATAAGAAAGAATTTGAAATACTGCGTAGCGAACTGGAGCGCTATAACCCGGAAATGCTGCAAAAAGATTTTATAATCGCCATCAGTAAATCCGATTTGCTGGATGACGAACTTAGAGATGCCATATCAAATGAACTTCCGGCAAATATCCCTCATATCTTTTTCTCAGCCATAAGCCAAAAAGGGATTATGGAATTAAAGGATTTGCTTTGGAAAACACTTAGCCAAAAGCAAGATTAATTTTTGGGAGGATATAGAAATAAGCGGTAACCTGTTTGAGGGCAATAAAGTACATTTGGTTAAATATCTACGTAAATTAAAAAGATTGTTTATGCCACAAACTGTAATAGCAGGTATTGGCCACTATGTTCCCCAAAATATAATTACCAATCAACAGTTGCTGAAGTATATGGATACTTCGGATGAATGGATACAGGAAAGAACCGGTATTAAAGAAAGACGCTATGCCAGCCGCACTGGAGAAACCACCACAACAATGGGCGTTGAAGCGGCTAAAATTGCCATTGATAAAGCAGGTATTTCTGCCGGCGATGTTGACTTTATCATTTTTGCCACACTCAGCCCCGATTATTATTTTCCCGGCTGCGGCGTTTTGCTGCAAAGGGCTTTAAAAATGAAAGAAGTGGGCGCTTTAGATATACGCAACCAATGCAGTGGTTTTGTTTATGCGCTTTCTGTTGCCGACCAGTTTATAAAAACCGGCATGTATAAAAATATTCTTTTGGTGTGCAGTGAAAAACATTCTTTCGGACTGGATTTTAGTACAAGAGGCCGGAATATTTCGGTAATTTTTGGCGATGGCGCAGCAGCTATAGTTTTACAACCTACCCAAGAAAATGAAAAAGGCATATTAAGCACACATTTACACAGCGATGGCGAAAGTGCAGAAATACTGGCCATGTTCAACCCCGGAACCCATGCAAACTATTGGCTGGAACAGAACCTTGCAGATTTTGATGATGCAGAAGTTGGCCAAATGTTTATGAGCCATGACATGATAGATAAAGCGCAAAATTTCCCAAATATGGATGGCCCGGCGGTTTTTAAAAAAGCAGTAGTTAAATTTCCCGAAGTAATTATGGAAGCTTTGGATAAAAACGGGTATAAACCTTCCGATATTGATTTATTAATACCACACCAGGCCAATTTGCGTATTTCCCAGTTTGTGCAGCAAAAGCTGGGCTTAAGTAACGATAAGGTTTTTAATAATATTGATAAATACGGCAATACTACGGCAGCTTCCATTCCTCTTGCACTGAGTGAAGCTGTGGAGCAAGGCAGGATAAAAAAAGGCGATTTGCTTTGTATGGCGGCATTTGGTAGCGGCTTTACATGGGCAAGCGCTTTAGTAAGGTGGTAACCCATTTTACTTATCCATTTGGATTAGATAAAAAATTAGGCAAAACAATACTTTTAACGTTTAAAACCAACCAAAATGTCAAAGGTTTTAATTTTTTGCTTAATGGTTGCACTGTCGTTTTCCTGCACAGTTATAAAACCCAACCAGGTAAACATTGCAGAAAATTATGCAACAGTTTTAAAAGGGGTGAGTGCTGTGCCGGAGAATATGTATTTTAGGTTATACAGTTTAAAGGCACAGTCGGAGCAGGCACAATTAAGCGGGCTTGTATCTACAACAGGTGCTGCAAATGAAGCAATACAGTATTTGGACGAAAGTTTTAAAAACAGGATTGCTTTTTTGAACCTTGTTGATTCAATAACAGAAGCCTATAATATTGTAAGGGATTATGCAGATTTACTTTTGGCCCTTGTTAACGAATCTTATTTATCAAGGTTTATTGCCCAAAAATCCAGCTGGCAGTTATCTTTTGAAAAACTTACTTCCAAATATTTTCTTACTGCTGGCAAAGTGAGCAACTCTTTTACCCCGGTTTCGGTTGGGGCAAGCGGTTTAATTGGCAATATTTTACAGGAAATAGGCACCACAAAAATTAAATCACTGCAAAAAAAATATTTGCAGCAGGCCATAGCATCATCTACTCCCATTGTAAAAGTTATTTGTCAAAATTTTATTGACTTAGACCTTCCGAGGCTAAAAGCAGATTATGTAGCTATGCCTTCTTTTTTGCGGGAAAACTATAAAGATTTTTTAGGCAATATTAATGCATACGAAAAGGCATCTGGCAACAACCCTTATAGCTATTATAGAAATTACATGCCGGTATATAACTACATGCAGTTTCAATATTACGAAGCAGGCCTTTTATTAACCCGTTTGGAAAAATGCATGAAGGACCTGTTGTTGTCATTTGATGCTTTTTTATTTTGTTTTGACCATGATGTTAGCCGCAGCAACCTGCCTGAAGCCATTTCTATTTTAAATGATAGTTACAGTTCATTGCAATTGGTGATAAGCAACTTTGAAACCATCCACAATAAATACTATAAAATGTTTTGAGTATGTGCCCAAATGGCTTTATTAAAATATTTGTTATTGGGTTATTGTTTTCTGCATGTGAAAACAAAGGCACCAGCACTGTAAAAGATATCAATGCAGAGTATGAAGGCAATACAGCCGTAGATTATGATAAAGTAAAACCTTCAGCAGGTAATGCCCATGGCGCCATGGGTTATGTGCCTGCAGATGGTGAAAGCGCAGAAGAAAGTAAGGCCAAAGCCATTCAAATGCAAATAGATTCGGCTTATAAAAGTATTGCCCTGCTTGAAGAGGCAAAAATAGCCCTTAACAATACTCAGGATGAATTACTTTCTGCTGCCGATAGAAATGCCAAATCAAAAGCCATTTATTATATTAACCAAATACAAAATGAAATGTGCAGAGCGGTAGATGCCAGCATCATCAATAACCTTAAAATAAATGCTGCAAAACTGTCAGAAATTACTTCTACTATGGAAGACAATGTAAATAACTTAAAAAGCGCTTCCGAATCTTTGCAAAAAGCTGCAGCTTATGTAACTAAAACCAGCAATATTTTTTCAACATGTTTCACCAGTGGTTGGATAAAACCTGCTATTAAAAAGAAAGCACAATAAAAATGCCACCCAATGGATGGCAGTTGAAAAAAATTTATTGTCCTTTTAATCAGGAAGCATCGTTATCACTTCTCCTTTTTTGTACTTCCTTTACATTATGCGTAATATCAATGGGGTTTACATCAGATATCTGCTGCTGGGTTGCCGGCCTGGTAATTCTTGGGGCTGATAGCCTGGCAGCCGTGAAGTTTTTATAGAATAGCCATAAACTGGCAGCAATTAAAATAAAGCCGAGATACCTTAAAATGCTGCTGAACGTTCCGGATGGCACAGGCGAGTTGTACGTAAGCAGCATTTTATCAAAACTGTCTTTTTCTATTTTGGCATCCGAAGCAGATTTGGGAAGTATGATTTTCATGGTTTGTCCGCTTTGATCATCTATCATTAAAAATTGCTGGTCGGAAACCTTGGTAATATTGGCTTCTTTATTTTCCGGGGTAGATAAATCGGCAAACCATTTTCCCTTTTTGTTCATTTCTGCCATACCTAAAACCTTAAATTTAGCAGAAACAGTCCGTTCAAGGTCATCCAGTTTAATTTCAAAATCTGTCAATTCATTTTTTGGAAAAGCTTTTTTAAATTGATTTTTTATTACCGAAGCGCCGGTTGCTCCCATTTGCTTGAGCATGTCCCACCACTGGGCATTATATTTTGAACTTACACTAAGTACACCGTTGCCCACATCATCGCATACTACTTCAATGGTTGTTTTAACCGGGCTTTTGCCCTGCGCCATTACTTTTACAGTAAAGCCAAGTGAAAACACTAAAATAAAAAATATTGCTGTTTTTATTTTTATGGTAAACTGTTTCATAATTATTGTAGCGTGTTTAAAATATTAGAAATTGTACTTTGATATTTGTTGCCGGATTGTGCATTGGTTCCCAGTATGAGACCTGCTAATTTATTATTTCCCTGTGGTTTAAATGCTGCAACCCAATTTATTGAAATCACATTGGGTATAGAGGTATTGCCATTATACACCTGGTAACCCCCGGCTGATCCTGATTTTTGGTATTGAAGCCCACCTCCATAAGCGCTGGAAACATATTGGTTCAGGTAATTTAAAGCAGCCTCGGGGCTATTGGTTCCGGAGAAACTATATACTTCGGCATTTGCCATACCATCCCTGCTATATATTACTGTTTTTAGTTCGGGTATTTGTGCAGATTTGGCCTTTACTGACCATGAACTGGGGTAAGCAAATTTAAGCACGCCATTATAGGCTTTATAACCTGATGGTACAGTAGAGCCGCCACCATTTCCACCACCACCACCACCATTTCCACCTCCATCATTTCCACCGCCACCATTACCACCACCATCATTACCACCGCCACCGCCCTGGTTACCGCCGCCTGCATTTGCATTATTTACCTGTGGCGTTTGTGATATTGCACCAGATGTAAATGACTTGGCAATTTCATCAACTTTTTGTCTTAAAAACTGGTCGTCTTTTAATTCAATAGCCAGGGCGCCATTTTTAATGGCATTGCGCACATCCACTACAAAATATCTTGGGTCTCCGGCATTTGCTTTTTGAAAAAATTCAGCGAGCTGTTTCATGCCTTGTTGTAATGCCGCATCAGGAGTACCAATATTGCCAAGCCCTTCTCCACCAATTGCAGTAGCTTCAATGGCATAGTAGCTTCCGTTAACTTTAAAACCGGGATAAGCATGGCCCGGGATCATATAAATTATTGGATCCATTCCTGCGCTCATCATTATGCTTGCATATAAAATGGAGAGTTCTATACATAAGCCTGTTTTTCCCGATATTACTTCCCTGGGTAGCCTGATGCTTTGTACTATGGAATTTACATCACTTAAAGATACCGGTACACCTGTAGTGCCGCTATACACCATGTGGCTTACCAGCGTTGCATAATAAATGCCTTGCAAAAAGCGTACACTCTCCTTTTCGGAATTAGTAACTGAGGCTGTTTCGCCTTTTAAAACTTTCTCCTGTATTTGCTGGGTGAAATATTTAATAATCGGGTCTTCCGGGGTTACATAGCAGGCTACGGTTTGCATATTATCAAAGTATTCATCCGGTGTACGAATTTCATCACTTGGTAAAAAAGTGTACATAAATTCGTTTCGGCCTTTTACCGGTATGCTAAAATCATTTTCTATTGCGGAAACATTTGAACCCTTAACCACCGTATTCACCGTTTCTTTTGAAGTGGTTGTTTTTTCAACAATTTTATCCTCAAATTTTGGATAGGCATTTACCACCACCGTTTGTCCGGGTTGTATTAAGGGTATTTTTTTTGCCGTTGTCCAATCCAGAAAACCACTCATTTTATACGTAACTTCTACATTTTTTGCAGGCACCGAGCTGTTGTTGGTAATTACCATTTTAAAAAGGCTGTATTTGCCTTCAAGCGCATCTTCATTGGCATATACTTTATACAATGCCGGCATTACTACAGGTGGTTTTGATATTTTTATGTCTAAAGAGGCAGGTGAAACCAAGCCGGTAATTGACGAATTGAAGGACATAAGTAAACCGGCTCCTAATAAAATAAAAGGGAGATACTTTTTCATTTGCAAACAGTTTAAAATTTATATAAAAACTTGTTAAAGCTATGGGTAATTACCTATTTGGATTATAATCCATTTGGATAGTTTTTTATAGCTTGCAACCAATTTATTCTAATAAAATATTTAATTTTTTTAAAATGATACAGTTAAAAAGACGCTTTTTTTGCTTTTTCTGTATTTCTATACTTTTTTATGGATGTAGCAGCAATAACGAGGCTAAAATACCTGCATCCAACCTTGTAAATTTTGAAGAAACCCCATTGCCCAAGGGTAAATTTATTTTACAGGATGATAATATAAGGTCTGGGATTATCGGCGACACTTCGCCGGGCTCAATGAACAATTATAAAGACAACAACCAGGACAGTAGCGGCATTTCTACCGTACATAATAAAGAAGTATCCAAGCTCCCGGCCAATATGCTAAAGAAAAAATTTAAAGATTTGCTCTGTTTTCATGCCGATGATACTATGCTTATAGATAAAGCCTATATAGCTACTTTGGTATTGGGAAAAAATCAAAAATTTGAAGTAGTACAAAGAGATGCGCTGGAAAGCTCCAATGCCACCGATGATAAAATTGTGTTTGATACCAGTATGGAAATTGGTTCAAAAATGCAGGCAAGGTTAATAGATATGAGCAGCAGTTCCGATAAAGGTTTTGATATTGAATTAATAGGTGGCCAGGGTTCCGAAACGCAAAGTTTAAATGCTAAGCGCTCTAAAGTTTACTGGCAATGGAAACTCACGCCGCTTACACCAGGGTTAAAAGAATTGAAGCTATCTATCAATATTGTTGAAAAAGATGGAGAAGTGGTAAATATCCCTGCAAGAAATATCCCCGTGGTTATTTATGGTAAAGAAGGGTTTATGTATAAAACCGGCCAGTTTTTTAAAAACGAGGGTAAATGGATAATCACCGCTATATTAATACCCATATTTATTGCTATTGTTACCAATAGATTGAAAAACAGGGAAAAAAAGGCAAAGATTTAATTATTTGCTTCGATGTTTTCCATTTGCTGTTGCACAAATTCAACCAGCACTTTAATTTTTTCCGGGGAAAAATCAAACGATAGTCCTGCGTATTTATAGAGATCGGGCAAAGTTTGTGTTCCGCCCAGGGAAAGCGCATTGCAGTATTTTTCAATTGCGGCCTGCCTGTTTTGTTTAAACTGCATCCATACGCCTATAGCGCCAAGCTGGGCAATACCATATTCTATATAATAAAAAGGCACTTCAAATAAATGGAGTTGCCGCTGCCAGGCATTGTTGCGAAAATCTTCCAGGCCACTATAATCGGTTACTTCATCTTTAAATTCGTTAAGGATATTTATCCATTCTTTGCTGCGTTCTTCAATACTATGTTGCGGGCGCTCATATAACCAATGCTGAAACTTATCAATTACTGCAATCCAGGGAAAAATGGTAATTACCCTTTCCAACTGATGGATTTTTGCACGCTTTAATTCGTTTTCATTGCTAAAAAAACTATCCCAGTCATCCATACTCATCAACTCCATGGCCATGCTGGCCACTTCGGCAATTTCCATGGGGTATTCTTTAAACCCGGTTAATGCCAATGGATGTGCAAGAAAAGAATGAACAGCGTGGCCGCCTTCATGCAGCATGGTGGTAACATCGTTCATTTGGCCGGCGGCATTCATAAAAATAAAAGGCGCCCCGCTTTCGGCAAGCGGGCAGTTGTATCCGCCTGGCGATTTTCCTTTACGGCTGTCCAAGTCAAAATGTTTCATTTCATCCATTTTTAATAAGCATTGCCCAAAAAACGGATGCAGTTTGTTAAAACAAATAACGGTTTTTTGCAAAAGTTCTTTTCCGTTACTAAAAGGATGCAAGGGTTCTGTTCCTTCCGGCTCGGCATCTAAATCCCAGGGTCGTAATTTTTCCAGGCCAAGTTTTGCTACTTTTTTTTGATAAATTTTATTTATTAAGGGAAGGATATGTTGCTTTACGGCTTCATGAAATTTAAAACAATCTTCTTTTGTGTAATCAAAGCGGCCCAATTCTTTAAACCGGTAATCCCGGTAATTGGCAAAACCAGCATTTAGTGCCTGCTGGTTGCGTAACTGTAATAATTTATTGAAAAGTTCATTTAATTCTGACTTGCTTTGCAGCCTTCGTTCCTGTATTTTTCTGTAGGCAGCTTCCCTGATTTCTCTTTTGGGCGATTCTAAAAATTTTGCGGCTTGCTGTAAAGTGTATTCCTCGTTATTGATGTTTACCGTCATGTCTCCGGTAACCTGGCCATACTGTTGTTGCAGCACCGATGTTTCTGCCTGAAGCGGAATATTTTCTTCCCGAAAAAGTTCAATGTTTTTGCGGATGTTGCGGAAGTAAGTAAAATATCTTTGCTGGTCAAGTTGCTTTAATGCAGGCGCAGCCATTAGTTTTTTATTGAGTGCATCGGCAAAAGGTTCAATCTTTGGCTGAATTTCGAGGCAATAAAAATTGTAGGCATCTTCCAGGGCCTGGTTTTCGGTATCGCAGGTCATGCGTATTTGCCTCCAGCAGGCATCTTCACTAATAGCGGCTTCCAACTCACTTAAATCTTTCAGCCAGTTTTCTAATAAATGTTTACTTTCTATATCCCCGTTAAGTAATTGTTGTAAATAGGGTTCCACATCTTCCCATGTACCCAGTGTAAAATCTTCGGGTAAAAACCGGCGCTTATTTTTTATAATGTCTGCTGAGTAGTTCATAAAAGAAAACCCCTTTTTGGGGCTATGAATTTGTAAAACAAAAAAATATAATTACTTAAGCCATTTTACGGGGAACATTTATTTTTTTAGCGGGTGCATTTTTAGGCGCTGAAGTTTTGTTTGCTGCCGTATGTGTGGCATTGGTATTTTTTTCAGGGTGCTCGGCATGGCCATCCTGACCAATAACTTCACTGCGCTTTATTTCTACGCCAGCTTTATTTAAAATTTCATACCACTTAATCATTTTTTTCATGTCGCTTACATATACCCTTTCAAAATCTAGCTTGGGATAAACTTTTTCAAAATATGCTTTAACAGCTTTATTGTCGTACGCTGCACCAGGTAGCGCTTCTTTACTTGCTTTAAAGGCATCAAAAATTTCTACAAGATTTACATTTTCATCGGTGGTAAAAATTTCAATTCCTTCAAGCTGTGAAAAACTATGGATGCGGTTACTCACAAATTTTGTGGTTTTATCATCAAGTGAGCGAACAACTCCGCCATCTCCCCTTGAAGAAACCAGTTCATATAAACCGCTAAGCCCGGTTACAGATACGATTTTCCTATATTCCATTATTTGATTATTTGAGGCTGCAATTTACTTGTAAAAATGCAAATAAAAGGGGTGTATTTAAGAATCGGGCTATTATTTGCTAATAAAATGTGAAAGCCACTATAGAGGCCGACGGTTTTTTTTAAATGCTGCGTCAAACTCACAATTATTATCAAATTTTATGTTTAAATTATTATTTAGCATTTTTTTAAGTGTAGTTTCTTTTAGCGGTATGGCACAGTACTCCTTATCTGGAGTGGTAGTTGATGCCGACGACAAATCGCCCGTTCAGGGAGCAACAGTATCTCTTTATTTTCAAAAAGACTCCTCTATTGTTGCAAATACGGTAACAACTACCGATGGAGAATTTATTTTTCAAAACCTGGCTACAGACAGTTTCTTTGTGAGTATTAATGCCTTAAGCCACCAGGCTCATACAGTTTTTGCCACTATTACCAATACGGATAAAAACTTTGGGGTGCTCAATCTTTATAAAAAAGGAAAAGATTTGGCCGGTGTTACCGTAACAGCAACAGGCAGCCCGGTGGTTAACAAAGCAGATACCACCCAGTACAGTGCAAGTCAGTACAAAGTAAACCCGGATGCAACAACCGAAGATTTAATTAAAAAAATGCCCGGAATAACAGTAGCGAAAGACGGAACGGTAACCGCACAGGGCGAAACGGTTAAAAAAGTAACCATTGATGGCAAAGATTTTTTTGGCGATGATGCCTCGGCAGCGCTAAAAAACATGCCATCGGAAGTGGTGGATAAAATACAGGTTTTTGATAAGCTCAGCGATCAGGCACAACTTACAGGCGTGGATGATGGCAACTCTGTAAAAGCTATAAATGTGGTAACAAAGTCGGGTATTAAAAACGGGCAGTTTGGCAGGGCTTACGCAGGTTACGGAACCGATGAAAGGTATGCTGCAGGAGGTAATGTGAGTTTTTTTAATGGAGACAGAAGGGTTTCTATTGTAGCTAATCTTAATAATGTTAACCAGCAAAATTTTGGTTCGCAGGATTTACTGGGTGTAACCGGCTCAGGCGGCGGCGGCGGAAGGGGTGGTGGCCGCATGTTTGGCGGCTCTGATAATTTTACAGTAGGCCAGCAAAATGGCATTAGCCGTACCAATGCTTTTGGCATTAACTATAACGATAAATGGGGCAAAAATTTCACCCTTTCCGGGAGCTATTTTTATAATAGTAGCAAGCTAAATACCGAGTCGGATATTAAAGCCCAAATTTTAGACAGATCTGGAAAATGGTATAAGGATAATAGCAACAGCACATCTTTTACCAATAATACCAATCACCGCATAAACTTTAGAGCAGAGTACAAAATTGATAGTAACAACAGCATTTTTATTATTCCCAGCTTAAGTTTTCAAGCCAACAACGCCAATGGAATTTCCAATGGCCAAACATTTTATGGGGCAAATGATTCCTTAAATACTTCTATGGCCAACACAATCCGTGGCAGCAGCGGGTACAATATCCGTAACCGTGTAATGTTCCGCCATTCCTTTGCCAACAGGAGGAGGTCGCTTTCCGTAGGCTTTAATACTACATTTACCCGCAACAGTAGCGAAAATATTTTAGACGGCCGTTATCGCTTTTTTGATGATATGGGCAATGTTACCGATTCTTTACCCAACCAGTTTTATGATAACCTCACTAACGGTACTAACTATGAAGGAAATTTAACATACACCGAGCCTTTGGGCAAAAGCGGTATGCTGCAATTTGAATACAACCCATCTATTCAAAAAAATAAAGCCGATCAGCAAACCTTTCATTTCGATAATGGGAAGTACACAGCATTTGATACATCGCTATCCAATAAATTCGATAATACCGTTACCACCCAAAACGGTGGCATCAGCTATCGCTATAACCCAAACAGGGATAATATGCTTATGTTTGGTTTAAACTTTCAAAACAGCAATTTGCAAAGCGATAGAATTTTCCCTACAGTAACCAATGTAGATCAATCTTTCTTTAACCTGTTGCCCAGGTTAATGTTCAGGAAAAAATTCAACAGCAGCAATAACCTATGGATTTTTTATAGGGCAAGGGTAAATTTTCCCAGCGTAACTCAGTTGCAGGATGTGGTGAATTTATCAGACCCTTTAAGGGTAAGTATGGGCAACTCATTGCTTAAGCAAGCATATACTAATTTTATTTCTACCCGCTACAGCTTTGCCAATTCAAAGAGCGGTAAAAGTTTTTTTGCTAACCTTTTTGCACAAACTACAAGCGATTACATAAGCAATGCAACTTACCTTTTAAACGCAGATAGTACGCTGCATAATAATATTGTTTTAAAAGCCGGATCCCAATTGGTGAAACCTGTAAACCTGGATGGGTACAAAAATATTCGTACCATGTTTACTTATACCTTCCCGGTAAAATTTATAAAATCTAATTTAAGTATCAATACAGGCGCCGGTTATTCTAAAATGCCGAGCCTTACCAATAACCTTCCCGTTACAACTAATAATTACACTTATAATGCAGGCGTAAGTATTGCAAGTAATATAAGTGAGTATGTGGATTTTAATGTTTCCTATTCTGCTAATTTTAATAATGCCACAACAAAGTCGGCAGTAATTGCATCAAAAAATAATTTTGTAAATCAAACCATGGGTTTACAATTAAATTTATTGAATAAAAAAGGCTGGTTTATACAAAATGATGTAAGCAACCAATCGTACACAGGGTTATCAACCGGGCTCAACCAAAGTTTTTGGTTGTGGAATGCCGGCATTGGAAAAAAATTCCTGAAAAATAATGCAGCCGAATTAAAACTCACCGTATTTGATTTGCTTAAACAAAACCAAAGCATTACCCGAACCGTATCGGCAAACTATATTGAAGATGCCAGGTACAATGTGCTGGAACAGTATTTTATGCTTACGTTTACCTACAACCTTAAAAATTTTGGTAAAGGAAAGAGCAAAGACAGTGGTGATGGCAGGCCAATGGGAATGCCCCCTTATGGTGGCGGACATGGACCATCGCCTGCAGGTGGGCTGTTTTAAAATTGAAAATATATAGTTCATTGTTTTAGATTTAGAAGGCATAGCGGGTTTTCGGACATATTGATTATTTTTAATTTTGATGTAAACTGAAAATAATTTTTTGACTTCCGATAACAACGATAACAATATTCCGGGTTTTGCCGAAATTGTAAACCAACTCCAGGGCTTGGTTTACAATACCGTTTTGGGAATTGTACAAAATGAAACCGATGCAGAAGATGTAACTCAGGAGGTGTTTATACAAATCCACGAATCGCTGGCAGGCTATAAAGGAGAGGCAAAGTTATCTACCTGGGCATATAGGATTGCCATAAATAAAGCGCTGGATTTTGAAAAACGAAAAAAAGCTCAGAGGCGTGGTGGTTTATTCAAAAGGGTTTTTAATACAGCCGAAGCAGAAGAACCCGTAAGTTTTTACCACCCCGGAGTTGCACTGGAGCAAAAAGAGGAAGCTGCCGTTTTGTTTAACGCAATAGATAAATTGCCTGAAAAACAAAAAATTGTTTTTTTATTACACAAAACCGAAGCCATGCCTTATATGGAAATAGCAGAAGTGTTGGAAACGAGTGTGCTGGCTGTAGAATCTCTAATGGCAAGGGCAAAACAAAATTTAAAAACATATTTGCAAAACTATTACCAGAAAAACAATGAATAATGTCCATTAAAAACAATGATATTAACCATAAAGTAGTATCAACGCTGCAAAGTATTGATAACATGGAGCGTGCGGAACCGGCGCCTTATTTATTAACCAGGGTAAATGCCGCACTGGCAAAAGCACCGGCAAGGGAAACTGTATGGTCACAAATTGGCTATTGGATAAGTAAGCCGGCAGTTGCTGTATCCATAGTAGCAATGTTTTTATTACTGAATATGCTGGGGATTTTTATTAAAAAGTCCAACGTTAATGATATGGCAGATACGCAAAGTGCTTACGAATATATTGCCAATATTTCCAGCAATTACGAAATCGTAAATATTCCACAATAATGTTTAAACAAACGAACAATAAATTTTTAATTCTACTGGTGGTGGTATTGGCACTTTCCAATATTGCACTTTTAAGTATCCTTATTTTTCAAAAGCCACAAAGCCATAGTAAAAAAAAGTACAGAGAAGAGCGCATGAAGAATTTTCTGGTAAAGGATATAGGTTTAAGCGCTTCGCAAATGGCAACTTATGATGCGCTGTACAAAACTCATAAGCAATCTATGGAGCTGCTTTTTGATTCAATGCGTACCGGCGGCAACCAAAATTTTGAACTTTTGGGTAAAAAAGGATTTAGTGATAGCGCTATAAATGTGGTAGTAAACCGGTCGGCAGTGCAACAAAAAATTGTAGACCAAAAGGTTTTGGCACATTTCAAAGAAATTCGCAATATTTGCAGTGGTGAACAAAAAGCCAGGTTTGATTCGGGCATAAGCAAATTATTTTTTAAAAAAGAACAAAAACAAAAAAGATAAATAATATGAAAAAGCAATTTTTTTTAGGCGCATTAATAGTGCTCTTCAGCATTAATACTGTATGGGCCCAGGGCAACAGGCAAAAAATGAGCCCTCAGGAAAAAGCAGTTAAAATAATGGGCCAGCTTGCACCATTGCAACTTAACGATGAGCAAGTAAAAAAAACCCAGGTAGTATTTCTGAGTTTTTTTGAAGAACAGCAAAAAGCCAATGACGAAGCCCGTGCTAATGGCAATTTTGACCGTGAAGTTTTTATGGCTAAAAGAAAGGAACTCATTGCTAAAAGAGATGCCGAACTTTCCAAAATTTTTACAGAGGAGCAAATGAAAAAGTGGAATGAATCGGTAGAGCCAGGGTTAAAATTTCGTAAAAAGGAAGCAGCAACAAACTAAAGCAGCAAAATTTTATTGAAGGTTGTTTATGTGGTACTTACTATATAAACAACCTTTTTTATGTTATGATCAGTGTTTAAAAAAAAACCATCCTTAGAAAAAGACGGTTGTATACTTAATAAACCAACTTAAAAAAAGCTATCAACTATTGAGATTGTATTTCTTTGATTTTATCCTTTATTTTTCCTTCCAGTTCATTCATAAGTTCAGGATTGTCTGAAAGCAGCTTTTTAACCGCATCTCTTCCCTGGCCCAGTTTATCGCTATTATAGCTAAACCAGCTACCGCTTTTTTGAACAATACCCAACTCTACTCCCATATCTACTATTTCGCCTACTTTGGATATACCTTCGCCATAAATAATATCAAATTCGGCCTGGCGAAAAGGAGGCGCTACTTTGTTTTTTACCACTTTCACTTTTACATGGTTGCCCACCACTTCGTCGCCATCTTTAATTTGAGCCTGCCTGCGTATATCCAGCCTTACAGAAGCATAAAACTTAAGTGCATTACCACCAGTTGTGGTTTCGGGGTTGCCAAACATTACACCAATTTTTTCCCTTAGCTGGTTTATGAATATGCAGCAGCTATTTGTTTTTGAAATAGTGGCAGTAAGTTTACGCAAAGCCTGGCTCATAAGCCTTGCCTGTAAACCCATTTTACTGTCGCCCATTTCTCCTTCCAGTTCACCTTTGGGAACCAGCGCTGCAACAGAGTCAATTACTACCACATCTAATGCGCCAGATAAAATAAGCCTGTCGGCAATTTCCAGCGCCTGCTCACCATAATCGGGCTGAGAGATCAACAAGTTATCAATATCTACCCCCAATTTTTGTGCATATACACTGTCAAAAGCATGCTCTGCATCAATAAAGGCACAAATGCCGCCCTTTTTTTGTGCTTCAGCAATTACATGTATAGCCAAAGTAGTTTTTCCCGAAGATTCCGGGCCGTAAATTTCAACTACCCGCCCTTTGGGCAAGCCACCAATACCCAGCGCTACATCCAGGCCAAGCGATCCGGTGGAAATGGCTTCCTGCTCTGTAACGCCTTTTTCATTCATCATCATTACCGATCCTTTGCCGAAATCTTTATCAATTTTATCCATTGTAAGTTTCAGCGCCTTTAGTTTTTCTACATTACTCATTGTTTCTGTTTTTTAAAAATTGATGTATATACGTTTAGCTTGTAAAATTATCCTGAACCACAAATGTAGGGGTTTTATTTTATCAACACTAATAAATTTAGTATTTATTTTGATAAAAACTTTAGCTATCAAAATTCAGGGCAAAAAAAATCCCACTCCGGGGAACCGGAACGGGAAGAGTGTTCAAGCATGAGAAAAAGATGAGAGCCGAAAAAGGCTATATAATAAATTAAATGAACTTTTTTGTTTGTTGCACAAAGAGAACATTAATATTTTGTTTCAACAATACCCAAAATGGGGTATTTTTTGGCAAAATGGGGTAAATTTTTAAGCTAAACTAAGGGAAGCAGCATTTACCGGCAGTGGCCTTGGGGAATAGTTTCGGGCTTTTTGGGCAATTGCTTTTATATGATTGGGGGTAGTTCCGCAGCAACCGCCAACAATATTTAAAAACCCTTCTTTGGCCCAATCTTCAATAATGAGCGCTGTTTCATGCGGCTGTTCATCGTATTCGCCCATTGAGTTGGGTAAGCCGGCGTTGGGATAGGCAGATGTAAAGCAGGAAGCTATGCCTGAGAGTTCTTCAATATGTGGCCTCATTTCTTTTGCTCCAAGGGCACAGTTGAGCCCTACGCTTAATGGGTTGGCATGTTGTATGGAAATATAAAACGACTCCAGGGTTTGCCCACTCAGGGTTCTTCCGCTTGCATCGGTTATAGTTCCCGATATCATAATGGGGAGTTCTATATTATTTTTTTGAAAATAATTTTTTGCAGCAAAAATGGCTGCTTTGGCATTGAGGGTATCAAAAATGGTTTCTATCAATAACACATCCACCCCACCCTCTGCAAGGCCATGTATTTGTTCTGTATATGCATCAGCAACTTCATCAAAGCTCACAGCCCTGTAACCGGGGTTATTTACATCGGGAGATAATGATAAGGTTTTATTGAGTGGGCCAATGGCGCCGGCAACAAATTTTGGTGTGCTATCACCAGTTTCTTTTTGATAGGCTTCAATGGCTTTTTTGGCGCATGTAGCACTTTGCTTGTTGAGTTCATAAGCCAGTGATTGCATATCGTAGTCTGCCTGTGCAATGGAAGTAGAACTAAAAGTATTGGTTTCAATAATATCTGCACCGGCCTGTAAATATTCTTTATGGATGCCGGTAATAATTTCCGGCTGGGTAATACTCAACAAATCAATATTGCCTTTTACATCTTTGGGCCAATTTTTAAACCGCTCTCCTCGAAAATCTCCTTCGGTAAGTTTATGCTGCTGTATCATGGTGCCCATGGCGCCATCTATAATGAGTATTCTTTTTTTAAGTTCTTCTTTAATGGTTGACATAATAAGTGTTTTAAGCTAATTGTATTTGAAGGTTTCTTTAACTGCAATTAAAAAAAGCATAATGAAATTACCCAACCAATAAAAATGAAAAATAACTGTAAGAATATATTAATTGCCTCCAGTTTATTAGTTCAGTTTAAGATGGGGATGAACAATAAACAAATCCGCTCCCTGTATGGATTGCAAATATAAAATAACAAAGCCGTAATTCAAAATGGTTACGGCTTGTACTGTTTAGAGCTATTGGAGTTTTAAAACGAATGAGCAACTTTATAGCTTAGTAAATTCCAGCTTGTCGTCCTGTGCCGGGTTATCGTCTTTCAGTTTTATTGAAGTGCTGTTTTTTTCTACAATTAACCAGTCGTCGTTGAGGTCTTCAAAAACCGGTGTGGTGCCAAAGCTTATAATAGCTGTAAAAACTGTTGCTAATATCAAAAGTTTTTTCATTTGTTAAGTTTTATTGTTTTCCATTGCCACAACTTGTCCCGATATAATGTTGGGATGAAATTCGCCCATGAACATTCTCATTTTTAATACACATCTGCTTTAAGGCCAAGGTCGGCATCGGCCCCACCAATTCCGCTGCAAATTCCTTTAAGGTTTATAGGGTTACCGGTTTTAACTAAATCGTTGAGTTCTTCCAAAGTGGTATAAATGCTGGCATCGCCAGAAGCGGTACGTAATAATACAACCTGCTCGTTTTGCTGGTTTAAACTTACCTCTTTTACTATGCCTTTTACCTGCACTATTTTGCCAGTATATTTTTTGTTTGCAGCAATGCTATCTTTTTTAAATGCAGTATATAAAAATGCTGCCGCTACATGAATTGCCCTGGCCTTTTTTACATTTATGGGGCCTTTGTTGTACATATATAAACCCAAAGCGACTGCTGCAATAATGAGCAAAGTAAGGCTAAGCCAAATTATTTTTTTTTATTGCTTTTCATACAATAAAAATAGTAGTAGCTATTTGCCACAAAAAAATAAGGTTACCGAACCGGGAAAAATAATAGCTGAACTGGGAATGGCTATTCGTTATTTACATAATGAACCACGGGAATGCGGTTGCTGATGCTTTTGCCCAGAGTTATTTCATCGGCATATTCCAGCTCACCGCCAAAAGCTATGCCCCGGGCAATGGTAGTAATTTTTACGGAACAGCCGTTGAGTTTTTTGGTAATATAATAAATGGTAGTATCGCCTTGTATATTGGGGTTTAAGGCAAAAATAAGCTCCTGTGTATTTTCTTTACTCAGCCGTTCTATCAGCGGGTCAATGGTAAGTTGATGCGGCCCAATTCCATCCAACGGAGAAATAATGCCCCCCAACACATGATAAAGTCCATTAAACTGCTGGGTGTTTTCAATGGCAATTACATCTCTTATAGTTTCTACTACACATATATGCTGCTGTTGCCGCATAGGGTTATTGCAAATAGTGCATAATTCTTTATCGGAAATATTGTGGCAACGTTTACAAAACATTATTTCCTGTCGCATTTTTACAATAGTTTCTCCAAAAATTTTTGCTTCGGCTTCGGGTTGTTTTATTAAATGCAAAGCAAGCCGCAGCGCCGTTTTTTTTCCTATGCCGGGCAATTTGGCAAATTCGTTTACCGCATTTTCCAAAAGTGTAGATGAAAAAGACATAATGCAAGGTAGTAAAAAGTAAGCCTGTTTATTTCTTTTGTTCCAGCAGCGCTTTATACCGGGCTATGGTGTTGTTGGCTTCTATCAACTTCATTTTAAGGTCGTGGATCAATGGCTGGCCTGCTTTTAAAAGTTTTTCGGTTTCTTCATTATCCTTTTGTAAAAGTACAAGGCTTTCATCCATAAAATTTTTATAGTCTGTAGCTTCTTGTGATAACGAGTGCAATTCCGTTTCGGTTAATTTTTTTTGCTGGTAAACCAATTGATTTTCTTTGTTGAGTGTATCTTTTTTTAATTTTTCGCTTTCCAAGTAGCCTTTTGTGCTGCTGAGCTCTTTTTTGATTTTAATAATTTGCATGGTGCGTATAAACCATGCCATTAAAAAGCCGCCTAAAAAAATTCCGGTATATAAAAATGTTGCTGTCAATTTTTGCAGGTATATTTTTTTGCAAATCTATAATTTCCTCGGTATATAAAAAATCCCGGTACAGGCCCGGGATTTTTTTGGCTGTTAATTTTGCCTGTTACTATTGAATTATTTTTATTAATGTGCCGGAAGGTATGCTGGTATTTAATTCTACAGCATTTAAAATAGCATGTTCATTATACCTTGCTGCTGCTACATTAAATGATTTTAAGACTTGTTCAAAACTGGTTGTGGTTTTAACGGTTTTAATGCGCACCCTTTCCGGTTTTTTATTGATTTTAGAAGCATCGGAAAGCTGCTTAAAGCTTTTCATGGATTTTTCAAAAGTAGGTGCAAGCTGGTTAAATGCATTTGGAGAAGTAACGCCTACCATTTGAAAAAGAGATTTGTTATACTGTACAACATATGAAAGGCCCCTTAAGGCAAGGGCCGATGTGCCATCTTGTTGTTGCTGCATTTGGCTAAATACAATTGCATAAGCAGGAAGCCCATTTATGGTTACCTGCGCTGTTTGCTCGGCTGTAAGTTTATTGTTTTGAATAAAAGCATTGGCGGCTTCCTGCAAAGTATTTCCCTGGGCAGAGCCAAGGTAAAATAAAGCAGAACCATCTTTGGGTGCATATTGAACCCTTGTAGGGCTGTTATGGTATTGCCATCCTGTGGGCGGCGTAAATTGAAATTTAATTTCGGGGTGATAAAAAACGCCATCATCCATATATCCGCCACGAGGGTCTTCACCATATACAATGCCATCAATTTTTTGCAGGTAAGAATTCCTGTTTAAAACAGGGTTGGTAATATTGTATTTCTTTTGGTATTCATCTGCAAGTTGCTGCACATGTGTGTTCCTGTTTCCCGGGTCGGGGTGGGTGCTTAAAAATTCAGGCAACTGGCCTGCCGTTTCACCGCTTGACCTTTTTAGTGTAGTAAAAAAGTTGCCCATGGAATGGGCGTTATAACCCAGTTTTGTGCTATAGTCTGCGCCCAGTACATCCGATTGGTTCTCGTCATCTCTCCCAAATTTTAACATCAAAAGGCCAAGCCCTTGTGAAGCGCTTTCTGCAAACCTTGCAAGATTGGGATTAATAACAACACCGGCAATAATACCCAACTGGCCAAGCATGGCATTTCTTTGTTGCTTTACCGAATGGCGGGCCGCAATATGGCCAATTTCGTGGCCTATTACACCTGCCAGTTGTGCCTCATCGTTTAAATAGGCCAAAATTCCCCTGGTTATATAAATAAAGCCACCAGGTACCGCAAATGCATTGATTACATCTGAATCTATTACCCGAAAAGTATAAGGGATATTTGCCCTGTGTGAAACCTTTGCCAGTTTTTGGCCAAGGTTGTTTACATAATGTTGAATGCTGCTATCGGGGTAAACGCCAAACTCCGCCTGTATTTGCGGATCGGCCTCCTGGCCCATTGCAAGCTCCTGCGATTCCGACATTAAAGTGAGCTCCTTTTTGCCGGAAACCGGGTTTCGGGAGCAGGTGGTAAAAACTATAGTGATTAGCGCAAGCAAACTATATTTTAAAATAAATTTCATCTGTTTTTATTTGTTTAAAAAGTTTATAAAGCAACAATAATGCCCGGTTGTATTAATCTAATTTATATTTTATGACGAAATTACAAATTACAGGGTTTAATTTTGAAAGAGAATTACCACTCTTAATTTTTTACATCATACTAAAGGAAAATTACATAGGTTTGCCGCATAAATAAAGACTATGAAGAAAATTTTAGTATTACTTGTATTTACAGCAAGTATTTTTAAAGCAAAAGCTGATGAAGGCATGTGGTTGCCCATGTTGTTGGGCAAGCAAGTATATGCTGATATGGTAAAGAAAGGCCTTAAACTTACCAAAGATCAATTGTATTCTATCAACAAATCATCCATTAAAGATGCCATTATTATATTTGGCGGCGGATGTACAGGCGAAATTGTAAGTAACCAGGGTTTGATTTTTACCAATCACCATTGCGGTTACGATGCAATTGCCCGGGCAAGTAGCGTAGAGCATAATTACTTGCGTGACGGCTTTTATGCATTCAATAAAGACCAGGAAATCGAAAGTGAACTTACGGTTCAGTTTTTGGAAAAAATTGTAGATGTAACTACAGAAGTAGAAGCCGGGGTAAAAGGCTTAAACTGGGAAGAGCGTTCCAAAAAAATTAATGATGTAATGAAGGCCATAACGGATAAGCTGGCCGATAAAGAAAATGGAATTTCAGCAAGAATTTACAGCATGTTTAAAGGCAACCAGTATATCATGTATGTATATAAAACATACAGGGATATAAGGCTGGTGGGTGCGCCACCGGAAAGTGTGGGTAAATTTGGCGGAGATACAGATAATTGGGAATGGCCACGCCATACCGGCGACTTTTCCATTTTTCGTGTATATACTGCAAAAGACGGGAAACCTACCGAATACAGCAAAGACAATGTTCCCTTAAAGCCTAAATATTTTTTACCGGTAAGTTTAAAAGGGGTTAAAGATGGCGACTTTGCCATGATATACGGTTATCCCGGAGGTACCAACCGTTACGAAACCAGCTATGGCATTAAACTAAAAAACGAAATTGAGAACCCCACTTTAGTGGAGCTTAGGGCCATTCGTTTAAAGTATATGCATGAGCAAATGATTAAAGACCCAGCAGTAAAATTAAAATTGGCCAGCAGCTATGCAGGCATTGCTAATTACTGGAAGTTTTTTGATGGCGAAACAAAGCAGTTAAAAAAATTTCACACCTATGAGCAAAAGCAAGCTTATGAAAATAATTTTCAAAAATGGGCAAATGGTAAACCAGCGTATGAAAATATATTCAGTGATTATGCAAAAAATTATGCAGCATGGGAGCCTTACAGCAAATTGCGCCAATTTTTAAATGAAGGTATTGCCGGCTCGCCGCTGGTAGCATTTGCGGCATCTTCTCTCATGGGTCTCGAAAGGGCCCTTGTAAAAACCGGCGCTTTGCCTGAGGATATTAAGAAAGCTGCGGAAGCGGCTAATGCAAGGAGAACCACCTGGCTGGAAGATGAAGATAAACCCAGTGATGAAAAAATACTGGCTGCTGTAACCCAAATGTTTTATAACGAAATTGATAAAAGCCAGCACCCGGTTGGGTTTTACGAAGGCCTTAAAAACAGTTACGGTCCTTTGGACGATGATGCCACTTATAAAAAATGGGCAAAATACGTTTTTGCCAACACTATGATTTTTGATAGTGTAAAATGGAATGCCTTTATTGCAAATCCCGATGCCAATGTTTTACAGGCCGATCCTGCATTTAGTTTTGCATCGGCATTTGTAAAAAATTACACAGGTAAATACTCCACATTATATTCTGCGTTTGTAAGTAAAAATAATGAACTGGGGCAGGCCTATATGAAAGGCATTATGGAAATGAACCCTACAGCCGCTGCTAAAATGTACCCTGATGCAAATTTTAGCATGAGGGTAAGTTATGGCAATGTAAAAAGCTATAGCCCAAGAGATGCGGTGAAATACGATTATGTAACAACCAGCCGTGGCGTTTTGGAAAAATATATTCCCGGCGATTATGAATTTGACCTGCCTAAAAAAGAAATTGAATTGTTTAAAAATAAGGATTTTGGGCAGTATATTGACAAAAAACGCAACGACCTTGTAATTGGTTTTATTACTACCAACGATATTACAGGAGGAAACAGCGGCAGCCCGGTAATGGATGCTTATGGCAACCTTATTGGCCTTGCTTTTGACGGCAACTACGAGGCATTAAGCCACAAAATTGCATTTGACAAAGACCTTAATCGTACCATAAATGTAGATATCCGCTATGTTTTATGGTGCATAGATAAACTGGGAGGAGCCAAAAATATTATCAACGAACTGAAGTTGGTTCGCTAAAATACATAGATTAAATATTTATAAAAAAATCCGGTGAAATATTTCTACCGGATTTTTTTGTAACAATGATTTTATGGAATTTTTTTTTAAAATGGAGCAATATAACATTAAAGAATAATAGTGTCATCTGTACAAACAAAACTTTTAAGAAATATTATTGTTGTTTAGATTTTTCTCTCAAAAAATTAATTACTTAATAAAAATAATACAACTAAAGCAGGAGCAATTTTTGTTTGCCAAAATAATAAACTCCAGCTTGATACTCTAATTTCCAGTTTTTGTGATAAATTAAGGTGCAATCCCTGCAGTTTAAATTAATAAAGAGGAGCTACTTGTATTTTAAATAGTTTTTTATTTTTCTTTTTCTACAATTTCAAATTGCCGGGTTACAGTTATACCATTTTCATCTACAAGCGTAATAGTATGTTTGCCAACAGGTGGGTTTATTGCAACCTGGTGAAAAAGTTGAGTCGTAACAATAAACTCATCATCCAGGCTCCAAAAAATTTTCGCATTGCTCCTTCTGTGTGTTGCAGAAAATATTGTTTTTCCTCTTTGCCCGTTTATTTCAAGCGGCACATAAATTTTAGCGTTGGGTAATGGATAAATAATATCAATAGTTTTTCCGGCATCGCTAAAAGCGCAACCCGGTTTAAAAGCAGGCAAAGGGATGTAGTCGGCATTTTTTTGTTTATAATAATATTCCATTGCCGGTGTAAGCACAAACCAGCTTTTGTGTTGCATGGCAGATGGGCTTTCACACTCGGCGGTAACCCTGTAGAGTCCGGAAGCATCTAAATTTACCATACGATGATAAGGGCATAAAGGCGATTTACTTCCATTTTCAGAAACAAATAACGTATCTACATCATTACAATCGAGGTTTGCTTTAAAGCCGCTTTGCCGGCACACAGGCACAAAACTAAAATTGTAAACCGGTTTTTTGAACCAACCGCCATGTGGCAGCAAGCGAAAAATATCAAACATTACCGGCGCTGCTGTTTTGATGCCAATTAAATCGGGTCGGCCTTCGCCATCGGCATTACCACACCATACCGCTACTACATATTTTGGGGTAACGCCAACGGCCCATCCATCCCTAAACCCGAAACTGGTTCCGGTTTTCCAGGCTATGGTTTGCGAGGATGAAAATTGCTGCCATAACCCTTCTTCACCTGGCCGCATTACTTCTTTCATGGCCTGGAAGGTAAAATAAAGAGACGTTGCATCTAAGGCTACATTTTGAACTATACTTTTGTTGGGCGATTTTTTTTGAAGATAATTTGGTGCATGAAAATCACTGTTGTTTATCTTGCCTTTATTTAAAGTTTGATGATTTAAAGTTCTTGCCATTGAAGCATAAACTCCGGCAAGATCCCATAATGTTACTTCGCATCCTCCAAGCACAAGGCTTAAGCCATAATTACCTGCCGGCCTGTTTAATGTTGTAATGCCGCAAGATTTTAGTACTTCATAAAATCGCTGGTATTTATATTGCTGCAACATTTTTAATGCCGGTATGTTTAGGCTGCGTGCAAGTGCGTTGTGAGCAGGTACGGCACCATCATAGCCCAGGTCGAAATTTTTGGGTGCATAATTTCCAATTTGCATGGGCACATCCGGCACTAATGTACCGGGTAAAATTAAACCTTCGCTTAGCATGGCTGCATACAGTATAGGTTTTAATGCACTCCCCGGGCTTCTTGGCGCTGCAATTACATCTACATCACTTTCCATTTCGGGGTTTAATCTTTCAGAAATATTACCTACATAAGCCAGTGCATTTCCTGTTTCCACATCAAGCACCAGGGCACAGGCATTATTAATGCCATTGCCTTTGAGTATTGCCTGCTGTTGCCTTAGTATTGCAGCTACGTTTTTTTGAAGCGCAATGCTTATAGTAGTCTTAGCTTTTGTAAGCGTAATGCTTTTTTTGTTTTCGTTTAAAAACCGCTGAAACAAATGCGTAGCATTTTGCGGCAGGGACAAGGGCACGCCGGGTAATGGCTCTAATTTTGCCAGTTCGCAATCGGTTGTACTCATTTTATTCGCCTGCTGTAATTTATCTAATAGATAATTTCTTTTTCTTAATAATACTTCCCTGTTTTTTCCGGGATGCACTAAAGATGGTGCATTGGGCAAAACAGCTAATGTTGCCATTTGCCCCCAGCTGAGCTTTTCGGGGCTTGTACCAAAGTATCTCCAGGCTGCGGCATCTAGGCCTACAACATTGCCGCCAAATGGGGCATTACATGCATATAAGGCAAGGATATATTTTTTGGAATAACGGCACTCCAGCCTTACGGCAAGTATACTTTCCTTAAGCTTGTTCCATAAATTACGTTTGTTGTTTTTTTGTGCAAGGCGAAGTACCTGCATGCTTATTGTACTTCCGCCCTGGGGGACGCCTTTATTGCGCATATTTTTAATAAATGCCCTTGTAAATGCTATAGGATCCACACCGGGATGATAATAAAACCTTTTGTCTTCAAATTCTGTTATGCAATCTGAAAACTTTTTTGGGACTTTTTCATTAAAAGGAAACCGCCATTGTCCGTCTTTCGCAATGGTTGCATTTAAAAGTACAGCGTCTTTGTCTTCCAGCACATAGCAGGTGGGTGTATTAAACAAAGTTTTGGGCAATGAAAAGTAAAACCATATCAACAGTGCTGCTAGTACCAGTAAAATAATCTTGGTTTTGGGTTTGAGGGAATTTATTTTGAATAATATGACGGGAAAGAAATTTTTCAAAACAGGGCTTTTAATTTAAAGGGCTTTGTGCCGTAGGTACAAAACATTTTTAGTAATTCAATAAATATGAGATTGAGTCCCGTAGGGACGATGGATTCCTTATTCAATTTCTTTAAAAATATAATTTTCGTCATATTCAATTTCAAAGGCTTTTAAAAATTCTTTATATTCATCTGAAAATTTTTTTCTCCTGTGATGTTCTTCCTGGTTTTTTACATATTCAATTAACTTTGGTAATGCAGATTTGCTGTAGGAAAATGCAGCATACCCTTCCTGCCATTGAAATTTTCCTTTGACCAATTTGTTATCATTGATCCATTTTGAAGAACTGCCCTTTATGTCTTGAAGCAAATCGGAGATGGACTGTGTTGGACGCATGCCAATTACAATATGCATATGGTCGGGCATTCCGTTAACAATAAGCATTTTGTGTTTGTTTTTTTGTATAATGCCTGTTATATATTGATATAGCCTGTCTTGCCATTCTTTTTGTATTAATGACATCCTGTTTTGAACAGCAAAAATAAATTGCAAATGAATCTGCGTGTATGTATTTGCCATATTGATGTTTTTTTTTCTACCCATGTTATGTCCCTACGGGACACGATTGTTGTTTTTATTTATCTATCTACCTATGTATTGTCCCTACGGGACACGATTGTTTTTTGCTTCAAAAAGATTCAATAGTACAAGAGTGCGACGCAACGATGTTGAATACTATTGCTACTGCCGGTATCAAAAAAAATACCCTGCTTAGAAATGAAGCAGCTTAAAAATTTCATTTACTGGTTCACTACTTCTACCCATTTTCCATTCACTCCTGCAGAAATATTATTATCATACATGGCGGCCGCATAAGTACCCGGCATAAAATACCTGCCCAGGTAAGCGGCGTTTAGTTGCACATAATAAGTAACCGCTTCTCCTTCTTTTAAATCAAAATACGTATAAACCCTGTCGTCCCTTATATCCTGGTAAGTGAAATATGAAGATTTAAATTCTCCTTCTCCGCCTGTCATTCTTGCATTGAGTATTTCCCATCCGCTGGGGAATATCTGGTTTAGCGCTATGTTCTCATAATGGCCACGCTTTCCGGGGTTTGTAATAGTTACCTTTGCAATAAAATCGGTTCCCTGCAATATTTTATTAACTTCAAGTGCAGTACCATTTTGATTTAAAAAATTAATATTCATCCCAAGCAACGATGGATTGTTGTTGATTTTTAAGCTGTCACCGCTTAAAGGCTGGCCCTGAGTGATGAGGCGGATATATAAAGTATTGTTGCCGCCATTGCTTATTGAAATATTGTTGTTACCATTTTGCACATTTACCGGTACTTGTTGGATATATGCATTGGAGTTTATATTTATGGCTTTTCCGTTTACAATGGTTTTTGCTATAATTTTTGCTCCTGAAGGATTTTTGCCGCAATACCTGGCAATAGCTATTAAAGAATAGGCGGTGGTTTGAGTACTGTACCAATTCTCCTGTGCTAATTTTTCTGCAACGGTATTGAGTACTTGCGATGCCTGTTGCCTTCTTCCAAGTAGCGTTAATGTTTCGAGTACCATTGCCTGGTCCCTTAATTCGGAGCCAAAAGTGAAACCGGGCTTATTCCTAACATCAAATGAAACAGGTAAATTGCTGATGAGGTTTAAGGCAATATTTTGCTGCCCGGAAAGTTGGTAGGCAGCAGCTAATCTCCATTTTGCTTCGGAAGATAAATATTTAAATTCTTTCAAACGGTTCATGGCGCCTAGTTCGGGGGATTTGGCTAAAGCAAGGGTAAACAAACGGTAAGCCTGGTCCAGATCTGAACCATAATAATTTTCACCGGTAACGCTCCAACTGTTTGCTTTTCCTTTTTGAAAATTTTTCCATTGCTGTAGCATGTAATCGCTTACAAAATATCCGTTGGCCTGGGCTTCTAATAAAAAATGTCCGGCATAATTGCTGCCCCATGCATCGCTCTCCGAAAGCCCTGGCCAGTAGCTAAAGCCACCATCGGGCCTTTGAAAGTTTTGTAATTTTACAATACCTGCTTTAATGTTTTTTTCAATGCTTGCTTTTTTATTATTGTCGAGTTCTGTTAATTGGTTTAAAACCAGTTGCGGAAAAATAGCCGAAGTAGTTTGCTCAATACATCCATGCGGATATTGAATGAGAAACTCCAACCTTTTTTGTAAGTTCATTGATGGGATGCTGGAAATTTCCAATACCGAGGTACTTGTATTTGGTGAGCCAATGGCCGATGCGGTTGCATTCCATTCTTTACCGGGTTCAAGCGAGTATGGCGTTACATTGGTAATATACGGATTGGCGTTACGTATATTCAATTCTACTTCATAAGTTGCTTTTTCATTGCCGCTGGATGCCAATATTTTTACTTTTCCTATGCCTGTATTTTCTTTTACCCTTACATCAAAAAAGGTCATTTGTTCGCCCGGTTGTGTAAAGTTTATATTTTGAGTACTACTGCCTGCTATTTCAAAATAAGGATTGGATTGTAAAGAGATAGCTACATTTTTAATATTATTTTCCATTGCAAAAACAGTAACTGGCAATTTTATGCTTTCTCCCGGGCCAAGCACTCTGGGCATAGTAGCTAATAGCATCAAAGGCTTTTTTACCGTAATATTTTTTTCGGTAGCGCCATAGCTGCCGTTGTTTGCTGCTATTACCATTGCCCTTACCGAGCCTATGTATGCTGGTAATTTAAATTGCTGAGTTTGTTTTTGGCCTTTGCCAAGATGAAAAGGGCCAAAATAAGCTACCACCGGTTTAAAGCGGTTGGCCGATTTTTGTTTTACAGGTCCTGCATCTGCATCGCCACCAATGGTAAGTATTCTTTCTAATCCACCGCCCCATGCGCCTATTACATAATCATACATGTCAAAACTTTTTACACCCAGCGCTTCTCTAGCATAAAATGCATCGTGTGGGTTTGGGGTTTTAAACCGGGTTAAATCAAGCAGTCCTTCATCAACAATAGCTACGCAGTAACTCATTTCATTACCATTTTTTTCACTTACGGTAAAGTTTGCAAGCTGCTCCGGCCTAATGGTTGTAGCAATATCCAGTACCGGTTGTAAAAGGCTGTTTTTATTTTCTACAAAAATGGGGATGCTTCCATACATACGAATGGGAAGATCGTTAACCGTTTGCGAATGAGGCTGCAAAAGGCTTACAGTGGCATAAATATTAGGCGCCATTTCGGGTTCGGCTTTAAACTTCACTAAGGTTTGCCCCTGGCTGGTTTCCTGCCAAAATGTTTTAATTACTTTACTACCGTTTTCGAGGCTTACTAATATTTTGCCTCCTTTGCTGCCTGGAATATTTAAAACCACTTCATCACCAACGTTATACTTCTCTTTATTACAGTTAAAAGAAAGCATGGTAGCTGCTGTTTGGTCTTCGTCGTTACCTCCACGGCTTTGCCAATTAGGCTGGTCAATATAAAAAACTCTGCCTGTAATATGGCCACTTTTTAAATCTTTGGCTAATATTAAATAGCGCCCCCAATCATCAGGCGAAGATTTAAACTGCCATTTTCCTTTTCCGTTTGATAAAGAAACGGTATCGCTTTTTATGAGTTTATTGTATTCGTTTTGGGTAAAGTTGCTCAGGTTTTCCCCGTTATCATCCCACCACCAGCGCCATTGTATGCGATACAGCTGTACTTGTAAAGAAGAATTTCCTGCAACTGCATTTCCCCTGGCATCTACATCAGCAAGCTCTGCTGTATGTGTTTTTCCTGATAATAAATAATTAAAAGGTTTTTCTCCCTGGGGCATTTTTATGCCTGCATAACTGTTATAGGGGCTGTAATTAATTGCAACATTGTCAATACTAAAAGCACCACCTGGTTCAAAAACTTTTATGAGCATGTTGGCCGTAAGCATTCCCGGAGCTGTTTCTTCTGTTTCAAATTTTGGGTTTAAAGTAGCATATCCTTCTTCATTTAAGGTGCCTTCAAAAATTGTTTTTGTTTGTGTGCTGTAATCCGTAGCAGGGTTATCAAATATATAACCTGCAAATTTTGCAAAGCTGGTAGGTTTTGCAATTAAAGAGGCATCAATTTTTGTTTTTAAATTTTTTGCCGTTGCACCAAACAACCATTTAGCATTTATCTTTCCCGATGTTGTTCCACCTGTGCCCAGCAATGGGTCTTTACCAAAGTCAACATTTATTTTTAGCCTGTTAGGCATTACGGTTTCTATTTTTATTTTTTTTTCAAAAACAGCGCCGCCACATTTTACCTTTGCCAGCCAGTTGCCGGTAGGCGATGAGGGTTCTGTAAATGTTTTAAAAAGATAAAAGCCACCTGTTGCATTGCTTTGTACTGCCTGTTTATAGAGCTGGCCTTGTGGTGTGTATAAACTCATTTCTACAGGATGGTCTTTTGGGAGCTTGCCTGTTTTATCTTCAATAATACAGTTGAGATACAAAGTATCTCCTGGCCGCCACACACCCCGTTCGCCAAAAATAAAACCCTTGATCCCATTTTTTACTTCTTCTCCACCTACATCAAACCTGCTCAAAGCCAAAGAATTTCCATCATCTAATTTCAGGTATCCTCTTTCATTTCCTTTTTTTGCAATAAGTAAATAGGGTTTTCTTTTTATTTCAATACCGGCAAAACCATCGTTGCTGCTTTTGCCTTTGCTGATAATGGTTTGCTGATAGTCCAATACTTCCAAATCAATTCCGCTTAATGGCTCTGTGGTTAAAATACTGCTTACTGCAACCATCAGTTGATTGTCATTTCCCCGTTTTGCCGTTAAACCAATATTGCTTGCTAAAATATTTCTAGTGGCCCAGCGGTCTTTGCTGTAGTAAGATTTACTGTTTGGGTCATCCCTTCTTTCCCAATTGTAGCCGTAAGGATAGTAAGTGTCGTATCTCTTCCAAAAATCATTATCATCATCTACTCCTGAACTGTTTTCGTCATCGTAATAGCCGTAATATTCTTCGTCTTCATTATTATTTTTTTGAGAAGTATCTACTTTGGAATACAGGCTGTACTCCGGCCTGAAGCCAATGGTAACCCGGTAAATTGCGCCAGGCTCTGTTTTTAAAAATTTATCTATATCCAGCGTAAAACGCTGTTTTTTATGGAGGTCAAGGCTGTTGTCGTTATCGAGCCTTAATGTTTTTTCTACTACTGGTCTTGCTACCCTTCTGAGGGAGTTGTTTCCGTCGAGTGTGTTATCCTGTAAAAAGCGAGGTACATTATTTTCATAAACTTTAATGATGCTTATATCAACAGCGCTGAGGTTAATGGCTTCAAATGGCAGTACTAACCTCCCTGCATTGGGCAAAATATTTCCTTTACCAAAAATTTTTACTGAAGGAAGTTTATTTTCAAAGTTAATATTGGAGGCAAATTCCAAATCCAAAATATTTCCCCAGCTATTTCTTATTCCGCTATTGATGTTTACGGTATAATTTCCATCGAGGTTGCCGTTGGCATACACTTTTACTTCGCTGCCATCAATGGTATAGGAAAGGTTGCTGTTATTGCTTATGGAAATGAGGCCGTTTAAATCCTGGCCAATGGCAATTGGGTCGCTAAACTGTACCGATGCGTATTGCTGTGCATCATTCATGGCCACTACATTCAATACTTTAAAATCTCCACTTGCAGGAACAGCAATATCTTTTTCGCCGGTTATTTTTGACATAAGCGCTTTTCCGCTCCAGTTTATTTTTACATTGCCAGTAGTGGACTTCCTTTCTATACCTTCTACAGTAAATAAATGCATTTTTGAAGCATCGTTGTGCTGCCATTTTACAGCTAATGCTTTATTGTTTTGGATTGCGCTAAGCAATTGTTCTACGGCTTTGTTGTCTTCCCTATCTGCAGTTTCCAGTTGGCCGGATAAATACATTTTATTTTTTGCAGCTGTGCTTTTTAATGAAAGGTCACTTATAGCAAATGAAGGCTCAACTGTTTTTATTGAAAATTTAAATTCTTTAAGTTTGCTTTCGCTTACCTGTGTAACTTTTCCCAGTTTAAAATTTACTTCATAAAGTTTATTGGGTTCCAAATTTTTTTCGGGTTTAAATTCAAGTGTAGTTGCATCGAGCCAAACGGCTCTACCTTTTACGGCCGGGGACAAGCTAATAAGCGGCTCTTTTACTTCTTCACCAATGCTATGTGTTGCATTTGCAGCATGGGCAAGCTGTATACGAATAGGAGATGTTTTGGAAATAATGCCAGTGGTATATGCATCCACATAGTGGCTAAAGGCAGGGTCCACATCAATCCATTTTTCTTTTTGCTTGCAGGAAAAAAGTAGCAGGCTTAGTGAACTAATAAAGAGCAGGCGCAATAAATTAGTACTGCGCTTTTTGGGGCAATTGGGTGCAAGGGCTTGCATGGTAAAAGTTGATTTGAATTGTTCAGCAAAACCAGGCCGGCCTTGCTGTGTTTTTGACGATATAAATGTTGTACAATTTTTCATAATACAAGAAATTTAGTAAAATAAATTTTTGTTAAAGGCCCTGTTTTAAATAAAGAGAAGTCTCCTTAATAGGAGGAATTGCCCCCCGGGAAAAGATTACCAACAAAAGTAAGAAAGTAAGTACAGCCTAATACCCAAAAAAGTAAACCGGAACTGGCCGTTTTAGATGGCAAGTGGGCTGAAAGTAGAAACTAAATAGCTTCAACTGTTTTCCCCGGTAGAAGATGTTATAGTACAATTGGGCAATGGAATAATTGATCAGTTTTGTTTTCCATTTTGTCAATTTCAGGTTATTTGTAAATAGCTACCGGTTTTATATTCCAGGAAAATTTGCAACTTATTTAAAGGTAGATTCCTAAATCAATCAATTTATATTTTATTACTTTTTGCATCGGAATGTAAAGAACTTACTGATAATTACAACAAATTAAGAAAATTATATTTCTCACTGTCGTATCATTTTAAAAAACATCCCTAATTCAGGGTACATTTTGCTGTATAAAATAATATAATTTAGATTATTTATTTAAATATTTTCTTATATTGCAGTATGTTAAAAATATTTAGTATGAATAACATTAAATACACAGGAACAAATATTGCAGCTGCGGCATTAATATTATTTTACTTTTTTCCCTGGGTTAATGCCATTGCAATATCAATGTCGGGTTTTTCATTAACTACTAATGGGCTTTCGCCGGGCATAATGGCCTATTTTATTACGGGTTTAAACCGTTTATTTATGATACTTGCTTTATTGGTACCCTTAAGTGGTGCTATTATATTGTACCAAAATATAACGGGCAATATGAAGTTTAGTAAATTTTATAAGCCTGCTCATTTTGTCCCGTTTGTATATCTTATTGTAGGGCTCGTAGGGCTTTATTTTAAAATGAAACCGGAGGTGCCCAAAATGTCTGCCCAGGAGAGCGCCCTTTTTCAGGAAATGTCAAAAAACATAAAGGATATGACCCCTGGTGCTTTTGATGTTTTGAGCTATGGTTTTTATCTTTCTGTTATTGCAGCTATATATTTACTGCTGGTAAATTTGGGTAAAATAAAAGATAAAGAATATTATAAACCTGCAGAAGCTACTAAGAGCCAGCCTCCAACGGAAAACAGCAATAACCCTTAGAATATTTATTTTGCCGCCGCCTGGCCTTTGGCATTGTATATACTTCAGTTTTTTACTAAAATAGATACTTATATACAAAGCCAATATTTTTTTTAATGCGCATTGAGCATTGTAATTTTATTTAAAAAATAGACACATACAATATCCTGTTGGCCGTAAGCCAGGCTGGGTTTTGTAACTTTATTTCTATGGCGGAGAAATGTGCCCATCACAGGGCTTCCCAAATGGAATAGGGTAACTGGGGGATACGGTTTAATTTAATATTGATCTCTGCTTCCTTACAAAATAAATATAGTAATTAGTGTTATCACTAATTACTATATCATTCCCTTATTTGTATATCCTTTACTATTGCATTTGAATAATTAGCTTCTGATGAAGAATTCCACTTGAACTGGAAATAAAAATTTTTCTTCTTTGGAACAGCTAAAGAAAATGGTAAGAAGAAAAGCCAGCGAAATTAAAGGGATAGTCTTACGGAACTTAAAAAATGGTTATTTTTTTGGGTTTTTATAGAAAAATTTTTCTGGCAAATGGGCCACTTTGTTTATAAACTAAATAGGGTTGCTACTCAATTTTGTCTCAAGGTAAACAACATATTTACTTATGAACGTATACGTTGATAAAAATTTTAAACCTTATGATTAGCATTGGGTATGCCCATTTCAAAGTCAGAAAAGTTATCCTAAAAGAATTGTATCTTTTAAAGTTGTGCGAAGGATTAGAAATATCCTTATGCAGTTTACTAAAAGAGTAAGATGAAAACTAAAACCTATAAATCAGCATATTTTACAGCCTTCCGTCTTTAATGCTATCTACAACTGTTGGGTCGAGCAGGGTTGATGTATCGCCAAGGTTGGCAATTTCGCCTTCGGCAATTTTCCTCAAAATGCGCCGCATTATTTTACCGCTCCTGGTTTTGGGAAGCCCGCTTACAAATTGTATTTTATCTGGTTTTGCAATGGGCCCAATTACCCTGGATACGGTTTGTAAAATATCGGCACGGGTTAAATTTTCATCATTATGTGTTGAAGACTGGTAAATAACAAAGGCATAAATTCCCTGGCCTTTAATATTATGAGGGTAACCCACTACGGCGCTTTCTACCACGCCGGAGTGCATATTAATGGCATTTTCTACTTCGGCTGTGCCAATGCGGTGGCCGCTTACGTTGAGTACATCATCTACCCGGCCGGTAATCCTATACAGCCCGTTTTCGTCCCTCAAGGCGCCATCGCCGGTAAAATAATAATTGGGATAAGTAGAAAAATAATTGAGTCTGCAGCGTTCATGGTCGCCATAGGTTGTGCGTAAAATAGAAGGCCATGGCGCTTTTATGCAAAGGTTGCCGCTTACATTATTGCCTGTAATTTCCACTCCGTTTTCATCTACCAGCACGGGTTGTATGCCCGGCAAAGGAAGGGTTGCGTAAGTGGGTTTGCTATCGGTAACGCCGGCAATATTGCTTATCATAATGCAACCGGTTTCTGTTTGCCACCAGGTATCTACTATGGGGCAGCGCTTTTTCCCTATGTTTTCGTTGTACCAATGCCATGCTTCTTCGTTAATAGGTTCGCCTACGGTGCCTAAAACTTTTAATGTAGATAAATCTTTTCCTTTTACAGGGTCTAAGCCAAAACCCATAAGGCTGCGTATGGCTGTGGGTGCGGTGTATAAAATATTTACTTTGTGTTTATCAATAATTTCCCAAAACCTGCCAGCATTGGGCCAGGTAGGAATACCTTCAAACATTACCGATGTAGCTCCGGCACATAAAGGGCCATACACAATATAACTATGGCCGGTTATCCAGCCAATATCTGCCGTGCAAAAATGTATATCGCCGGGCTGGTATTGAAATACGTTTACAAAACTGTAAGCAGAAAAAACCATGTAGCCGCCGCTGGTATGCACTACGCCTTTGGGTTTTCCGGTGCTGCCTGATGTATAAAGGATAAATAGTGGATCTTCTGCATCCATTTCTTCGGCGGGTAAATGGCCATTGTGGGCTTCCAGCATTTCTTCGGCACGGTCCATTTCATCTTCCCACCATACATCCCGGCCTTTTATCATGCTTATGGGTGTTCTTGTTCGGGTATAAACAATTACTTTTTTTACCTGCCGGCTTCCAATTAATGCATCATCAATTACACTTTTTAATGGAATATCTTTATTTCCCCGGTAAGCGCCATCGCAGGTAATTATAAATTCGGCATTGGCATCCTGCAACCTGTCGGAAATACTTTGTGCGCTAAAACCGCCAAAAATTACGGAGTGAATGGCGCCAATTCTTGCACATCCTAAAACGGCATAAGCCAGTTCGGGAACCATGCCCATGTAAATACAAACCCTGTCGCCTTTTTTTACGCCATTATTGAGTAATACCTGCGCAAACTGGCAAACCCTTTTGTGCAACCGGTTGTAGGTAACTACCCTCACCCTTTCTTCCGGGTTGTTGGGTTCCCAAATTATTGCAGGTTTGTCGCCCATTTTTTCCAAATGCCGGTCTATACAGTTTTCGGTAATATTAAGTTTGCCGCCGCTAAACCATTTTATATCGGGCTCCGTAAAATTCCACTCCAGGGTTTTGGCCCAGGGCTTGCGCCACAAAAAAGTATTAGCTATATCGTTCCAGAAAGATTCGGGATTCTCTATACTTTTTTTATACGCTGCTTCGTAATCGGCCCTGGTTTTAATTTGAAAAGAATTTGGCATGGCAATAATGGTTGAAAGATTAAATGTATAATCGTCTTATTAAACAACAATAAGCTATTTATTTATTAAATTCTCTTAATGAAAAATGCATTTACTGCAATTTATTAACGATTGTTGAAAAACTAATTTTTAATTTTGTGTACTTTACTGCAAGTTGCAGTTGTAAAGAGAAGATAATACATGAAATACACCCAGGCTACATTAGATAAAATAGAAAATATAATTGAAGAGAGTGGTTATATCATCCGCTACGAAAGGGGAAATTTTCAAAGCGGCTACTGTATTTTGCAGGCTAAGAAAGTAGTGGTACTCAACAAATTTTTTCAAACCGAAGGAAGGATAAATACCTTAATTGACCTCTTGCCCGAGCTGCACATTAATTTTGATGCACTCACCTACGAAAGCCAGCAGTTGTATGGGGAATTGTTGCATTTTGAAAAGGAAACCCACTAATTGCTAAATTGCTTCTGCAAATTATTAAAATTATTTTCTACAAGTGGTCATTTTACCGGGCTCTTTAAAAAAATAAAAGGCAGGTGTATTGTAGCAGATCATAGCTGTAAAACCCTATTTATTTTTTCCATTTTTTTATAAAAAAGAAAATTACCAGGGCAAAGCCAATGCCCGATATCAGGTAATAAACAATATTGGATACTGCAGCTTTGCCTTCAAAAAAAGCGTATCCTTTATACAGGCCATAATAAAGATTGGGCATCATCCAAAGCAATAATAAAGCAACGCTATTGGCAATTTTTAGAAAAAAATCTTTGCTGTCCAGCTCTGTGTTCATAGTAAAAAAGTTACACTACAAATATAATTATTCTTTGGCCAATTATATTGATACGATTTTTCTTTGCCCTGTTTTTTTGCAATTATTCTTTTAGCAATAACTTTTTAAAGGCAGAACTGTCCCCATTAAATACATTAAAGTCAACAAAAGCGTCAATACCGTTTACATGGCCGGTTTCGCTATGCTGCCAAAAAGACCATTTACGACCAATCCTGGGTTTGCCATTGGCAAAATAATGTGCAATCCACAGTGGGTATCCATCAAATTGCGGGGAAAGAAAGCGGTTATAAAAATCAACATTTGTATAAATAATGGGTTGCACATTATATTCTTTTTCCACTAATTGCAGCCACTCTTTTACCCGTTGTTGTATCAGTATTTTAGCAACGCCATTATCCTGCTCAATATCTAAAACAGGCGGTAAATCGCCAGGTTGTAATTTTACCCTTTGCAAAAAATTTTTTGCCTGCCGGGCTGGGTTGGTTGTGGCATTAAAAAAATGGTAAGCGCCCTTAGTAATTTTCTGGTTTTGTGCTTTGGCCCAGTTTTTTCCAAAATGTTCATCAATTAAATCGGTACCTTCTGTTGCTTTAATAAATGCAAATCCGATTTTTACGCCGTTGATTTCCATTTTTTTTACTTCCTTCCAGGATATATTTTTTTGGTGATGGCTCACATCTACGCCATGAATACCATAGGCAACGGGCAAATCAATGCCAAATGCCGCATAATGTTTAAAAGATGGCCTGTAGTAATAATTATTAAACATCCAAATTGCGGTAACAACAGATGCCAGTACAATAAGTATAATTAAGACAGTTTTGCCTATCCTGGGTTTCTTTTTTCTTTTTGCCATTTGTGAATGGGAGTAGGTGCAAATGTGCAAAATAGATTACACAATTTTATTAAATGCATATCGCTTTTTAAAGCATTTAACTTATTTAAAACCTTACGGTTGTAGCTTAATGTTTAATAATTGAAACAGGTTTTAAGCCCGGGGATTTGATGATATATCTTCCGGAAGGTAAATATCCAATATCATTTCTGCCGTTTATTAGTGTTGAAATCAATTGGCCTACGGCATTGTAAAGAAATATTTTACCGGGAGCAAAAACAAAAAGTTCACCAGTAGTTAAAGTAGGATATGCTTTTAATGTTTTGCTTGCTTCAATGGTTAATACAATTACATTGCTGTACAGTACACTGCCATTGGTATGGGTTTGCTTTATGCGGTAATAATAATCACCGGCAGGTACATTACTATCGTTAAAATTATATTGACGTGGAGCAGTAGAATTTCCGGCTGCGGGTATTGTGCCTTTGCTGCTAAAGTTTATGCCATCTGCACTGCGTTCTATAATAAATTCCTGACTGTTAAACTCTGCATTGGTATTCCATTGAAGTAGCGCTGTTTCGTTTTGTACATTTCCCGTTAAGTTAATTTGCGATATGGGCAATGTGCTGGGGTCCACTTGTACAACAGTATTGTTCCGGCTTATAATTCTCAGCGTAGGGTCAAACTGTGCAGCAGTAGGGTTAAAGTTTATGGGAAATGAAAAGAGTTGGTTGTTGCTGTCGTTGTATACAATATAAGTAGTATCCTGCGTACTGTTATTAAACCTTACCGGAACGGGCATTTTAAAAAAAGGCACACTGCTGTGGGAGGTGGTTTGCGAAATTTTAAAATAAACATGGGTGCCTCCAACAGGCGCCCACTCTACATGGTAGGAAGGATAGCCTTCACCTGTGTACCATTGATTGAAAAAGTCGGTAAAGTTGATACTGGTTTCGGTTTCCAATACCCTTTTTAAATCGCTTGTTCTTGCAAAGCCATATTTTACGGCAGGGTCGTTAAGGTAAGTTTGTATAGTTTGAAAGAAAAGATTATCTCCTAAAATAAACTGAATCATATTTACCAGGTAAGAGCCTTTATTGTAGCTGAGCCTGCTGCTAAAAATACGGTTTACATTATTGGTATCATTTACTTTTACCGAACCGTTAGGTAGCGATGTAATATTATTTAATACAGATTGACGGTTGCTAATTGCCGTTGCCGGGTATTTTGTTTCCATATGCAACTGGGCAGCATAAGTAGCAAAACCTTCATTGAGCCAAATATCTTCCCAACTTCCTGTAGTAACTTTATCGCCGAACCATTGATGACCAAGTTCATGTGCCATAAGGCTTTCGCCGGGTGAAATAAGAAATGTAGCAGTTTGATGCTCCATACCGCCACCCCAGCCAAATTGTACATGGCCATATTTTTCCTGTATAAAAGGGTATTCGCCAAATTTGTCATGAAATAATACCATTGCTTCAAGTACTTTGAATGTATTGGTTTGGAAGCTGGATAAACTTTCTGGATAGCAATAAGTTTGCATGGGTAAATAAACAGAACCCAGCATAACGGAATTATTAAAGACAACATAGTTGGTTACTGCAAATGCTACCAGGTATGAAGCAATAGGATAACGATGTTTCCAATGAGTAGTAGTTTGGCTGCCATTTACAATCTCTGATTGTAGAATGCCATTTGAGGCAGCTTTGTAAGCAGATGGGTGGATAATATAAATATCAATAGAATCTGCTTTATCGCCAAGCTGACTTTTGCAGGGCCACCAGTCGGCTGAGCCGTAAGGTTCGCTCAGCGTCCATATAACCGGCGTGCCGGCATGGGTATCATCTATAAAAGAACCAAATCCTGTTGAAGAAGGCGAACCCTGGTAATATACCGAAACCGAGTCAAGCGTTCCCACAGTTAACGATGGTGAAAAATTAATATTTAAAGCGCTGTCTATATGCGTAAAAGTTAAAAGCTGGTTATTTCGTTTTACACTATCTACTGTTAAAAACCCGGTTACAAGATCAAGGGTAATAGCATTGCCGTTTGATAAAACAGTAAAATACATAGTAAGCTTACCTTTAATGTATCTTACTGCAGGGTCTACCTGCCACTCGCCACGGTAATATTTTACATCAAAATTATTAGATGCTAATGACCTGTTAATAAACCCGTTTGCAAACATTTTTGCATGGGCATTTCTTTCCATTTCGGGGATAGATAAGTTAGCTTTGCACTCCAATTGTTGCGCCTTAAGGTAAAATGGGGCAACCAATAAAATAATCGCAATTAGTAATCTCATTTTCAATTATTTATATACTGTTTTTACTTAATTAATTTTTTTTTCAGGCAATAAGCCCCGGTCAGGTACCGTTTTAGATTAATTGTGGCTTAAATCAACTTGTTGCTAAATAAAAACTTATGAAGAACAGTATTATTGCAAAGGTTATTATTTTTTTATTCCCTTTATTCATTTCTGCCAATATTGTTTTGGGCAATACTGCCTTAAAAGACACTACGCAAAAATTAATTGCTGCTTCAAAAATACCGGCAAAAAATATCGCCTTTTTAATTAAGGAAGCAAATGTAGTATATCCTGAGATTTTACAAGGCCATGAAGAAGAAAGTTTGGAATATGTAGAAAAATTTAGCAAGAACCGAAGGGAATACCTGGTGCGTACCTACAACCGCAGTAAAAACTATTTCCCAAAAGTTCAAAAAATATTAAAGCGCTACGATGTTCCGCAGGAATACGCCGTATTAATGGCGTTGGAAAGTTGTTTTAAGGCCAATGCAAAATCCAGCGCCGGTGCTTATGGTTACTGGCAGTTTATGGATGATGTGGCAAAAGAATATGGCTTAAGAGTACATACGGTTGTAAAAACTACCCATTCAAAAGCACATAATAAAAATAAAAAACCATTTAAATCTTCTACGCACAAAAAAGCAATAGACGACAGGTCTAATTTTATAAAGTCCACCAATGCGGCTGCAAAATACCTGAAGGACAGGAGCCGCAACCTGGATAATGACTGGTTGCTGATAGCCGCAAGCTACAATTATGGTATAGGCAATGTAAAAAACGCTATGCAAAAAACCGGAAAAGAAAACCCCAGCTTTTGGGATATTAAAAAATATTTGCCGGCAGAAACAAAATCGTATGTGATGAATTTTATTGCCTTGAATGTAATTTTTAATAATTACGATAAGTTTATTAAAAACGAATTAATTTTTACTGATGAGTATTCCCGTGATATTGAGTTGGATGCCGTGCTTTTGCAATCATTGTCGGCGCTGCCGGGTTCATTATAGAGAACATAATTATTTAAAAATGGGCAGTAATTGGTACTGCCTTTTTTTTATTTATCGAAAGGCGGAATTTTATTTACCGGCATTTTTTCCTTCAATATATTGGCAATGGCTTTTAATATCTTTGCGCCAATGAATGCATTCAATTTTCAGGATACCGTTAATTTGGCTGCAAAGCTTTCACCCAGGCGCTTGTGGAATGGTATAAAAGTTTTGAGTAGTTTTTATATAAGCCGTTTGTTCGGCAGGCCGGTTCAATGGGGTTATCCATTATCGGTTTCATTTGAGCCTACAACAAGCTGCAACCTGCGCTGCCCGGAGTGCCCAAGTGGGTTAAGGGCTTTTACAAGGCCTACCGGTATGTTAAAAAAAGATTTTTTTAGCCAAACCATTGATGAAATACACAAAGATCTGCTCTATCTGATTTTTTATTTTCAGGGCGAACCTTATTTAAACCCCGATTTTTTGGAAATGGTGAAATATGCTGCTTCAAAAAAAATTTATACCGCTACCTCTACCAATGCCCATTACCTTACCGATGCAATTGCAAAAAAAACTATCGAAAGCGGGCTGGACAGGTTGATAATTTCCGTAGATGGTACAACACAGGAAGTGTACCAGCAATACCGGGTAGGCGGTAACCTGCAAAAAGTTTTTGAAGGCGCAAGGAATATTGTAAAATGGAAAAAAAGCCTCAGGAGTAAAACGCCATTTATCATTTTTCAGTTTTTAGTGGTTAAGCCCAATGAACACCAGGTAGAAGAAATTAAAAAACTGGCAAAAGAAATTGGGGTAGATCAGGTGAGGTTTAAAACCGCACAGGTATATAATTATGAACAAGACCCCAACCAACTCATTCCCGAAACCGATAAATACAGTAGGTATAAAAAAAATGAAGACGGCACTTATTTGCCCAAAAATAAAATGGCCAACCATTGCTGGAAGCTTTGGCATGCCAATGTAATAACCTGGGATGGGCTGGTAGTACCCTGCTGCTTTGATAAAGATGCCCTGCACAAACTGGGCAACCTCGGTAATCAATCTTTTAAAGAAATATGGCACAACGAAAATTACCGACGGTTTAGAAAAGAGCTGATGACCGGCCGCAAACAAATTGATATTTGTGCCAATTGCAGTGAAGGCACAAGCGTTTGGAAATAATTTAATAATTTTTGTTTACCTTACTTTTATGAACCAACATGAGTTTAACCAGCGCTTGCGGCAAGCCCTGTTGTTAATGGTAATTATTGCCATTGGCATACTGCTGGTAGCGCAGCTCTCCTCTTTTATTCCCGGTTTTTTAGGTGGTATTACTTTGTACATCCTTAGCCGCTCACTTTATTACAAACTGGTGTATTTAAAAAAATGGAAAAAAGGCTTAACGGCAACTTTGTTCATACTGGTGTACCTAATTATTATTTCCCTGCCCATTTATTTCAGCATTACGCTTATTACACCAAAAATTAATGAAGTACTGCATAAGCAGGATAAAATTATTGCTATAGTGCAGCAAATTTCCACTTTAGTGCAGGAAAAAACAGGGTATGAAATTTTAACAGGAGAAACAGCAAAGCAATTTGCCGGGAAAATAGCAACCATAATCCCTAAGTTGCTCAATAGTACTGCAAATATAGTAACCAATATAGTGATGATGTTTTTTCTTTTATATTTTTTATTAGTTGAAGGCAGAAGCATGGAAAAATACATCAGCAGGATGATCCCTTTGCAGAAACATAATGTAAGCGCACTCTCCAGCGAAACCAAAACGATGATAAAAGCCAATGCACTCGGCATCCCAATAATTTCTTTGATACAGGGTGTTACTTCTGCAATTGGCTATTGGATTTTTGGGGTAGAAGATTGGGGAATGTGGGGTTTTGTAACCGGTGTTTTTGCATTTTTTCCTATTGTGGGCACTACAATTATTTGGCTGCCATTGGTAATATTTCTTTACTCAAAAGGGCTTACCTGGCCGGCAACTGGCTTATTAATATACAGCTTATTAATAACTGGTAATGTAGATTATTTGGCAAGGCTAAGTTTAATGAAGCGTATGGGAGATGTACACCCGTTGGTAACCATACTGGGGGTAATAGTAGGCCTTGGCTTATTTGGTTTCATAGGCCTCATTTTTGGGCCTTTGCTTATCAGCTATTTTTTGGTGCTGGTAAAAATTTATATGAACGAGTTTAGCGAAAGCACGGATACCGAAGCTGCAAACGATGCTTAAATGCTCTTAACCTGAATAAATAATTTTTTTTCTTCTCCTCAAAATATTTGCCCGTTATAGAGCAAGGTTTAAATCATACTAGCAACTTACTCAGGTTATATAATTTTTACATTTGCATATCTGGAAAACAGCGCATCATTTTAAGATACAACTTTGTTTTTATAAATCCAGTTTTTCAGACAATTTTATTTTTAATAATGAAAATAATTATAGCAAAAGATTGATTTTCCGTAAGTTGAGGAGATATAAATAAATATAACAAAAATCATGCTAAAAATTGTCATAATCGCATTATCTTGGTAAAGAATGAAGAAAATAGTATTGAATTAGCCCTCAAAATGTGCTTCAATATTATTAAAAAAGGAAGACCATGGCACTACAGCAAAGTTTGCAGCAAAAGCTGCTTCAAAAATTATCTCCCCAGCAAATTCAGCTCATGAAACTCCTGCAGGTGCCTACTGCAGTATTGGATGAGCGCATTAAAGAAGAAATAGAAGAAAACCCCGCTTTGGAACTTAGTGAAGAATCGTTTAATGATGAATATGAAAATAATGATACAACAGATGAGCCAGAGGATTATGAAATGGATGGAAGCGAAAATGATTATGAAAATATTGATATCAGTGAATATGTTCAGGAAGGTGACGATGAAGTGGCCGATTATAAATTACGGGATACCAATTATGCCGACCAGGGTGAAGCCATAGTAATTCCCCATAAAACTGAAGTAAGTTTTATGGAATTAATGCATCAACAGTTGGGTATGTTAACAATGAGCGACCATCAGCGCAAAGTAGCAGAGCAACTCATTGGTAGCCTTGATGAAGACGGCTACCTTCGCAGGGAAATTAATGCCATTATTGATGATTTGGCGTTTCGGCAAAACATAATTACTTCGGCGGAAGAAGTAGCCGGCCTGCTGGTTCAATTGCAACAATTTGACCCACCAGGGGTTGGTGCCCGTAGCCTGCAGGAGTGCTTGCTGCTGCAGTTAGAACGAAAATTATCGGGCACACATGAAAAACCGGTTAGCCTTGCCATTAAAGTGCTGGAAAAATATTTTGATGAGTTTATAAAGAAGCACTATGGGAAAATACAAAAAGTGTTAAACATTACCGATGAAGAACTGCGTGAAGTTATAGGGCAAATAACCCGTTTAAACCCCAAGCCTGGCGGACTTATAACACAGGGCAATTTAAACAGCAACTACATTATCCCCGATTTTTTTGTGCTTAATAATAGTGGCAAGCTGGAGCTTTCGCTCAACAGCAAAAACGCCCCCGACCTTAGGATTAGCGAAGGCTACAGAGAAATGCTTAAAAATTATGATAAAGGAAGTAAAAAAGATAAGCGGCAAAAAGAAGCAGTGTTGTTCATTAAACAAAAAATAGATTCGGCCAAATGGTTTATTGATGCCATTAAGCAACGGCAAAATACTTTGCTTAACACAATGGAAGCAATTATGATATACCAGTATGAATTTTTTGTATCCGGAGATGAAACCAGGTTAAAACCCATGATCCTTAAGGATATTGCCGAACGTACCCACCTCGATATTTCCACCGTAAGCCGGGTAGCCAATAGTAAATTTGTACAAACAGAATTTGGCACTTATCGCTTAAAATTTTTCTTTAGCGAAAGCCTGCAAACAGAAAGTGGCGAAGAAGTAAGTACAAGAGAAGTTAAAAAAATACTTACCCAGCTTATTAAAGATGAAAGCAAGAAGCACCCTTACAGTGATGAAAAATTAACAGAACTGCTTCAGGAAAAAGGATATAATATTGCACGGCGAACCGTAGCAAAATACAGGGAACTACTTAATATTCCCGTAGCAAGGCTAAGAAAAATTATTTAAAGAAATGGAACCCAATGTCACTTTACAGCATCAACCTTCATCCGACACAATTGGCAATGCATTTAAATGGCCGGCAATTTTAGTTTCCTATTTATTTCACCCGGTTTTGGTACCTCTTTATTGCATTGCTTTTATAGTGTACATACACCCTTCTTATTTTACCGGCTTTTCCGGTAAAGAGAAAATTTATACCCTACTTATAAGTGCAGTAAACCTGGTTTTTTTTCCACTGCTTACTGTATTGCTTCTAAAGGCGCTGGGCTTTATCAGTTCCATTTACATGCATAGTAAAAAAGACCGCATCATCCCATATATTGCCTGCAGCATATTTTATTTTTGGGCCTACCTTGTGTTTCGCAACCAAACAATGTATCCGCTTATTTTACCCACTTTTATTTTTGGGATGTTTTTATCGGTTAATGCCGGGCTTATTGCCAATATTTATTTTAAAATAAGCATGCATGCGCTGGGCATGGGTGGATGGCTGGGCCTGTTTTTGGTAATTACTCTTTCTCAAACAATGCTCATTACCGGTTTTTTGTGTTTGGTAATTTTAGCTTGCGGTATAGTAGGTACTTCAAGAATGCTGCTAAGTAGCCATTCTCCAGGAGAAATTTACAGTGGCTTTTTTTGGGGCATGATGGGGCAATTTGTAGCAGCAATTTTTTTAATGGGATAAAATCTCCTTCCTGAGCATGAATTGCTAAACCCTTTCATTTATTTTTATTATTTTTTTAACCACGGGGCTGTAATGCTGCTCAGTAATAATAGCTAAGCAGGGTATAGAAAAAATGAGGAAGCCCCGTCCAATACCGGGGCCCTCGTGTCCTGTATGCCTAACAAAAAAATATGGTGTACAGTAAAAAATACCACTGTAAAAATTATTTTATAAAACCAACAAAAGAATAGATTAATGTGTATGAAATACAACCGGTAAGCATAGTTGCATTTCGTAAGGTTAAGGTGTTTTCTTCTTCTGGTTTTTCATGGCAAATTATTGCCGTATATATTAAGCGTTTTTTGGTAAAAAATATTGTGAATAAAAACGCAATAGAAAACATATTTTTTATTACAATGTTTTTTTCGTAATACTACTTTCAAAAAAGAAGAAAAAATTGGAAACGCAATAAGTAAATCTACTAATTATAATACTGCCTGGGGTTTATGCAACGTACGAAACGTAACAATCACACTAACCAACATCAGTAATGCGCCAAGCAAAAATGATACACCTGAAAAATGAAAAGGAGTTGATGGCTTGGTAAAATAAGCAAATAAGCCGGTCATTAATGGTGGTCCAACAATTGAGGTTAGGCTCATAATACCGGTAAGCGCCCCCTGTATTTCGCCCTGTTCATTATTGGGTACTTTTGATGCAATAATGGATTGCAGCGCAGGGCCGGCAATACCACCCATGCAATATGGAATTAAAAATAAAAACATCATCCATCCCTGTGTGGCAAAAGCAAATAAAAATAATCCAAAGCTGTAAAAAGACAACCCGATATAAACGCTTTTTTCACTGCCCAATTTTGGATGCGTAAACCTTACAAGTACACCTTGAACCAATGCAACCAATAAGCCCACAACACCAAGTGATATGCCAATGGTTTTCTCCGACCAGTGAAATTTTTCTATGGTAAAATAACTCCAGTTACTTTGAACGGCATGTGCAGCAAGATATATTAATACAAATGCACCCACTAGGCCGCCCAGTTCGGGATGCCTTTTGAGTTCAAGTAAAGATTTTCCGGGTACCATGGATTTGGGATTAAATTGCCTCCTGTTTTCTATTGGCAAAGATTCTGGCAGGATAAAATATCCGTAAAGCCAGTTTAAAAAACTTAGGATTGCCGCCGCCATAAAAGGAACCCTCGGCCCAAAAGAGCCCAGCAAACCACCAATTACCGGCCCAAGTATAAAGCCTAATCCAAAAGCAGCGCCAATTATCCCAAAATTTTTTGCTCTTGTTTCTACATTACTTATATCTGCTATATAAGCAGTGGCCGTAGTAAAACTTGCGCCGGTAATACCACTAATTGCACGGCCAATAAATAACCAAAAAAGCGTTGGCGCAAAAGATAAAAACAAATAATCTATCGCTGCGCCAAATAATGCAAAAAGCAATACCGGCCTCCTGCCAAATTTATCACTCAGGGCCCCCAGCATAGGAGCAAATAAAAACTGCATTATGGCATAAGTAAACGTTAACCAGCCACCATACTTGGCAGCATGGCTTATACCTTCACCCGTAAGCTCTTCCAAAAGTTTTGGCATTACCGGAATAATTAAACCTATACCGGTAATGTCAATTAAAAGGGTAATAAAAATAAAACCAATAGCAGCCTGTTTTTTAGATGCCATATAAAGTTGAATCTGTTAAGGGGAGCATTTAGTATTTCAATTATCAGGGAGTAAATGTTATAGAGCCAATAGTTGCGGGCCTTTCTGTACAATGAAACTCCAGATTGCCGTCAATATCTTTTTTTAAAGTAAAAAATTTTCCGGAGTTTACAATCACCGAATCAAAAAATGCGCTGTTGTGGGATACTAATTTTCGGGAAGCAGAAGTATTGTTCACAAATACTATTGTTGTGCCGGCAACCGTAGTAAGCGAAGCCGGAGAAAACGTACTGTCCCTAATGTCTATATATTTGGCAGGCAGGTTGCCGCCAGGCAAATCGGTAATTTCTTTTTCTTTGTTACAGGAGGTGAGCAACAGTATATAAGCTATGAAAAAAAATACTAATGCTGGGACTTGCCTTTTCATTTTGCTGTTAAAATTGGGTATGTAAGATAATAAAAAAATGAAGAGCAGATTAATTACCTGTAAAAATCTATTTTAAATTAACTTTGTTGTATGCTTAATTATCTTCAGGGGCTCAATGAAATGCAGCAAAAAGCCGTACTTCATAAAGATGGCCCGTTAATGATTATTGCCGGCGCAGGCAGCGGCAAAACCAAAGTGCTTACTACCCGTATTACACACCTTATGGCAGCACACAATGTAGATGCCTTTAATATACTTGCCCTTACGTTTACCAATAAGGCAGCCGCCGAAATGAAAGAACGTATTGCACATATTTTGGGAAATACCGAAGCCAGGAATTTATATATTGGTACCTTTCATAGTGTATTTGCAAGAATTTTAAGAACAGAAGCACCTAAAATTGGGTACCCCAATAATTTTACCATTTATGATACCGAAGATGCAAAAAGCGTTATTAAAACCGTTATTAATGAATTAAATTTAGACGATAAGCAATATAAACCCAATACGGTGTATAGCCGTATTTCCGCTGCAAAAAATGCATTGGTAGGCCCCGCAGATTATGCCAATGATTACCATTTGCAGCAGGAAGACGCTAAGGCAAACCGACCCATGCTGGGACAAATTTTTGTAGCCTACGCCAACCGTTGTTTTAAAAACGGCGCTATGGATTTTGACGACCTGCTCATAAAAATGTATGAATTGCTCAAAAATTACCCCGATGCATTAAGCAAATACCAGCGTAAATTTAAATACATTTTAATTGATGAGTACCAGGATACCAACCCTGCACAGTATGAAATAATAAAACTGCTGGGCGCAATGCACGAAAACGTATGCGTAGTAGGCGATGATGCTCAAAGTATTTATAGTTTTCGTGGCGCCACTATAGAAAACATCCTCCAGTTTAAAAAAGATTATGACGATGTGGCAATAGTAAAGTTGGAACAAAACTACCGCAGCACAAAAAATATATTGCATATTGCCAACCAGGTAATCGGTAATAATAAAGGGCAAATTGAAAAAGTTTTATTTACCGATAATGCCGAAGGCGAAAAAATAAAACTGGTACGCACACTTACCGATAACGAGGAAGGAAAAATGGTAGCCGATACCATACAGGAACAAAGGCTGCGTTACCATTTGGCCAATAAAGATTTTGCCATACTTTACCGCACCAATGCACAAAGCCGGAGTTTTGAAGAAGCGCTTCGCCGCATGGGCATTCCTTATCGTATTTATGGCGGTATAAGTTTTTACCAGAGAAAAGAAATAAAAGATTTACTTGCCTACTTGCGCTTTATTGTTAATACCAATGATGATGAAGCGTTAAAACGCATAATTAATTATCCCGCCAGGGGAATTGGAAAAACCAGCATGGAAAAAGTGGCTTTGTATGCCAATGAAAAAAATATCCACATGTGGGAAGTGCTATGCAATGCCGCAATGTTTGGCTTTAAAAGCGGTGCACTGGAGAGCATTGACAATTTTGTTATCACAATTAAAATGTTTCAAAGTGAGTTAACAAAACAAAATGCCTACGACCTGGCAGTACTTGTGGGCAAACACAGCAATATTGTAAAAGAATTATTTAATGATAAAACTACCGAAGGCCTTGCCCGTTACGAAAACGTACAGGAATTACTCAACTCCATAAAAGAGTTTATAGAAACGCCATTGAATGAAGAAGATGGAGAAGTGGGGGATAAAGGCCTGGGTACTTATTTGCAACAAATTTCTTTGCTTACCGATGCAGATGCAGATTCGGATGAAAATGCAGATACCGTAAAGCTCATGACCATACACGCTGCAAAAGGCCTGGAGTTTACTATGGTATTTGTGGCAGGCCTGGAAGAAACATTGTTTCCCAATGCCATGAGCATCAATACACGTGAAGAACTTGAAGAAGAAAGAAGGTTGTTTTATGTTGCAATTACCAGGGCAAAAGCCAAATTGGTTTTAAGTTATGCCAATGCCCGTTACCGCTTTGGGCAATTGCAGCAAAATGATTCCAGCAGGTTTTTGGAAGAAATACCGGAGGAATATATAGAGCGAAGTTATGCAGGGCAGGCAGCCCGTAATAATGGCAATAACTGGCAGCAGGGTACGGCTTTTGAACGCATGAACCGTGGCTTTGGAAATAATAATTTTTCTGCTTCAAATTCATCCGAAAAAAAGAAGCCCTCTTATCTAACTCCTCCTCCAAGGCCGGCAATAAAAGAGCATGTGCCCAGCAATAATTTTGAAGCAAGTAATACAGCTTTGTTGCAGGCCGGCCAAAGGGTTGAACACCAAAAATTTGGGTTTGGCCAAATTGTAACTATGGAAGGAGCTTCACACAATCCCATTGCTACCATTCATTTTGAACAAAACGGGGAGAAAAAAATAATGCTCAATTATGCTAAGTTGAGAATTGTAGAATGATTTTACAGGCAGTAGATTTTAATAATTTAGAAATGAAAAAACTTTTTGTAACCCTTCTGCTTTTTACTTTTTTTATTGCAGTACAGGCACAAGTTACCGATGAAATAATTACCTTATCTACCCCTACCGGGGATTTAAAAGGCACCCTTGTATTGCCCAATTATGGGAAACATTTTAACCTGGTTATTCTTCAACCGGGCAGCGGGCCTACAGACAGAAACGGGAACAACCCAATGGGAATAAAAGCAAACAGTTACCGGCTGCTTGCAGAAGCGCTGGCAAAAAAAAATATTGCCACACTGCTTATGGATAAAAGAGGAATTGCCGCTAGCGCCCTTGCAGCAAAGTCGGAAGCAGACCTGCGCTTTGATGATTATATTAACGACCTGGAAGGCTGGGCAGATTGGATGAAGAAAGATAAACGATTTAAAAAAATAACTTTAGCCGGGCATAGCGAAGGCTCATTAATTGCCATGGTTGCAGCACAAAAAATAAGTATTGATAATTATATTTCAATTTCCGGCATCTCCCAACCCATTGAAAATATTATAACCTGGCAAATATCCCAGCAGGCGCCAAAGCTTGCACCTATTGTAGATTCTTTGTTTTTAAGGTTAAAGTTGGGTGAAAAACTCGATTCCGTTCCACCTTATCTTTTTTCTGTACTCAGGCCTTCTGTTCAGCCTTATATGGCTTCCTGGATGAAGTATAACCCCTGCAATGAAATTAAAAAACTTACCCTGCCTGTGTTAATTATTCAGGGAACAACCGATATACAGGTTAAAACAGAAGAAGCCGAAAAACTGCATGAATGCAATCCCCAAACCTCCTTAATAATTATTGCCGGTATGAACCATATTTTAAAAAAAGCGCCGGAAGACAGAACCCAGAATATGCAAACCTACTCCGATGAAAAATTGCCGGTAATGCCGGAGCTGGTTAATGCTATAGCCGATTTTATAAAATAAGTAAAACCAGGTAAACAAATTTATATCAACTATCTTGCCCACGCATATCTTTCCTTTAATCATCCTGCCATTTTAACCGGCAATATGATTAGCGATTTTGTGAAGGGAAAAGCAAAAGAAAATTTTCCTGCAGCGATACAAAAAGGGATAATGCTGCACCGGGCAATTGATAACTTTACGGATAAGCATGAAGCAACTGCTGCTGTAAAAAAATTGTTCCGTCCGGATTACCGCCTGTATTCAGGCGCATTTACCGATGTGGTTTATGATTATTTCCTGGCCAATGATAGGCAGGAATTTTCTTCTGCCGAAGCATTAATGCAGTTTTCGCAAAATACTTTTGATTTGCTGGAAAAGCAACAGCAATGGTTTGCGCCACGCTTTGCTGCTATGTTTCCGTATATGAAAAGCCAAAACTGGCTTTATCATTACCAATACGATGAAGGCATTCAAAAAAGTATGGAAGGCCTCCGGAGACGGGCGTTGTATATAAAAGAAACCCAAACAGCGTACCAGGTTTTTTTAGCTAATAAAGTGGTAATCAAAAAAGAATATGACCTGTTTTTTCCCCAATTAAAGCAATATACCGCTGATTTGCTATACAATTTATTGGCATATTGATTGATTATCTTTGAAAAGTATTTTTATTGTTCAATTTTTATGGATTAAAAATTATGCGGCTTTTTCTTAAAAATTTTTCCCTGGGTTTAATTGCTGTGATTGCATTAAACGCATGCAAACAAAAAGCAAATAATTCTGGCAATTCCCCCAGGGCCGATTCTGCCCAGGTGGTTCAAAAAAATCCCTATAGTAGTTTAGATCTGTCGCCGATGGATATGATTTATTATCCCGCCAATTATCCTTTGCTAAAAATGACCAACACCGATAGCTTGCCCCTAATTGCAAGGGTTATCTATAGCCGTCCGCATAAAAAAGGGAGAGAAATTTTTAGCAACAACCCTAAAAGCCTCTGCCCTTATGGCAAGGCCTGGAGGCTTGGCGCAAATGAAGCAACCGAAATTGAATTTTTCACCAACGTTTTTATTGCAGGCAAAAATATTCCAAGGGGCGAGTATGTACTTTACTGCATTCCCTACAGCGACCATTGGACCATAGTATTTAATACACAACTGCATAGCTGGGGTTTGCATATTGAAGAAGCGAAAGATATTTTTAGAACAGAAATCCCGGTAACCGTTCAAAATCCGCCCATTGAAGATTTTACAATGCTTTTTAAACAAGCCGGTTATGGTGCAGACCTGCTTATGGCCTGGGATAGCGTAAAGGCAGTTTTGCCCATAAAGTTTTCAATACCTTAGTTTTCTTTTTTACGGCATTATGTTTTATTGCAAAATGGTTAATTAACTTTACGCCATGTGTGGCATAGCTGGTATTTTATCTCCCAATCATTCTGCAATCAGCAATACTGTTTTGCAAAAAATGGCTCATGTACTCAGGCACCGTGGCCCCGATGGCGAAGGTATTTGGATAAATGAAAAAATAAATATAGGATTTGCCCACCGCAGGCTGGCTATTATTGACCTTTCGCCTGCAGCAGCGCAGCCCATGCATTATATGAACCGGTACAGCATTGTGTACAATGGCGAAATATATAATTATAAAGAATTAAAAAAAGACCTTCAAAAAGCTGGTTATAGTTTTAAATCGCAAAGCGATACCGAGGTAATTTTAGCCGCTTACGATTGCTACCGGGAGCGCTGCCTTCAATATTTTGACGGCATGTTTGCCTTTGCCCTTTGGGATGAAAAGCAACAAACTTTGTGTATTGCCAGGGACAGATTTGGAGAAAAGCCATTTTACTTTCATTCCAGCAATAACGTATTTTATTTTGCCAGCGAAATGAAGGCCTTTTGGGCTTTGGGTATTGAAAGGGCGCCCGAAAAAAAAATGCTGCTCAATTATCTTTCTTTGGGCAATGTGCAAAACCCTTCCAACAAACAAGCTACATTTTATAAAGAGATACTATCCTTGCCCCCGGCACATTATGCACTTATTCCTCTGCAAACAATGCAGGTGAACTTAAAACAATATTGGGATATTGATAAACAGTTTACCCAAAAATTCCACGAAGATGCAGTGCTTCACCGGCTGGAGCTGTTACTCAAAACTTCTGTTGAACGCAGGCTCAGGAGCGATGTGGCTTTGGGAAGCAGTTTAAGTGGCGGTATTGATAGCAGCGCCATTGCCTGGTATGTGCACAATATTATCCATAATATTACAGGCCCGGTAAATTTTAAAACTTTTACCGCTGTATTTCCGGGTTTTGAAAAAGATGAAAGCCTGTTTGCCAAAGAAGTTTCGGATAACCTTTCTTTTCAAAATTATAATGTTACGCCCAGGGCCGATGAACTGGCCGCTGACCTTAAAACCATATTTTATTACCAGGAAGAGCCCTTTCCATCCTCCAGCATTTTTGCCCAATACAAGCTGTATGAACTGGCTAAAAACCAGGGTGTAAAAGTGTTGCTTGACGGGCAAGGTGCCGATGAGATTTTAGCAGGCTACAATCGTTACCTGCATTGGTATATTCAAGAGCTGCTGTGTAATTACCAAATACGGCTTGCCTTTAAAGAAAAAAACGAGTTAAAGAAAAATTATAAAGGTCTTCAATGGGGAATAAAAAATATTGCCGCTGCATTTTTCCCCTCTCATGTTGCCATTGCTTTGGAAAAAAGGGAGTACAATAAAATTGTTTCTAATCATGATATTGACCCCGGGTTTATGCAATGTGTAATTGGCAGGGAATGGGATGGTATCCATAAACCCATTATCACCAAGTTAAATGATATTTTATATTTTAGCAGCATGCAAATGGGTTTGGAAGAACTGCTGCGCTATGCCGACAGGAACAGCATGGCACATGGTGTGGAAGTAAGGTTGCCTTTTTTAAATGCCGAGCTGGTACAATTTATTTTTTCCCTTTCTTCATCGCAAAAAATTAAAAACGGGTTTAATAAATGGCCATTGCGAAAACTTTTAAACAATAAGTTGCCCGCTTCTATTGTATGGCGAAAAGAGAAAATTGGGTTTGAGCCACCTCAAAAGCAATGGATGAACTCAGATGCATTCAGGAACTATCTTTTTGATGCCAAGAAAATACTTATTGCAGAAAAAATACTGCGTCCGGCTGTATTAAAGAAGCAACAGCAAAGCCTCGATGCATTTGAAGCCAACAATACCGATTGGCGATATGCCTGTGCCGCACAAATGTTTTATTAATTCTATCCTTTAATCTTTAAATTTGCGCAATAAAAAAACTTTACAATATGGGTGCAAATTCGCTTGCTTCAAAAAAAATTGCCACTAAACTTATTCATGCCGGAGCAGATCCCGATCCTTCCACCGGAGCAATTATGACGCCTATTTTTCAAACCTCAACTTATGTGCAGGAGGCGCCGGGTGTAAACAAAGGTTTTGAATATGCCCGCAGCCAAAACCCCACCCGTAAAGCTTTGGAAGATGCTTTGGCAATAATTGAAAACGGAAAATATGGCCTGGCTTTCAGCAGTGGTGTAGCAGCTACCGATGCCGTTATAAAATTACTAAATCCAGGCGATGAAGTGATAGCCGCAAATGATATGTATGGCGGTACCTACAGGTTGTTCAGTAAAGTGTTTGAACGCTTTGGTATAAAATTTATTTATGTAGATACTACAAATGTTGCCAATATAAAAGCTGCACTAACGCCTAAAACAAAATTGGTATGGATTGAAACACCAACCAATCCATTAATGAATATTACTGATATAGCTGCCGTTGCCTCCCTTACAAAACCTGCGGGAGCCTTGCTTTGTGTAGATAATACTTTTGCTTCGCCTTACCTGCAAAACCCGTTAAACCAGGGTGCAGATATTGTGATGCATTCTTCTACAAAATATCTTGGCGGGCACAGCGATGTAATTCAGGGTGCATTAATAATGAACAACGATAGCTTACGGGAACAGTTGTATTTTATACAAAAAAGCTGCGGAGCAGTTCCCGGCCCTTTTGATTGCTTCCTGGTTTTGAGGGGAATAAAAACACTACATGTACGCATGAAGCAACATTGTAATAATGGCGAAAAGGTTGCATACTGGCTAAGCAACCACCCCAAAGTAGGTAAAGTATATTGGCCGGGTTTTGAAGATAATTCCGGTTACAATGTTGCCAAAAAACAAATGAATGGCTTTGGGGGAATGTTAAGTTTTTTACTCAAAGATGAAAGCATAGAGGCTGCTAAAAAAGTGCTATCCGCTACAAAAATATTTTCACTTGCCGAAAGCCTTGGTGGGGTAGAAAGCCTCATTAACCATCCGGCAAGTTATGACGCATCCAGCATCCCCAGGGAAGAACGCATTAAAAACGGATTGAGCGACGGTTTAATAAGGCTGAGTGTAGGTATTGAAGATGCTGATGATTTGATAGACGACCTCAACAGCGCTATTGGTTAAAACGGCAAACTTTAAAAATCATTTAGCAAATGATTTTTGTTTTTTATGCAATAAGCCGGTTATTTTAAAATACTTTACAATAATGAAATTTAGTTTATAACATTTTTTTGGGGTAGAACAGCGATATATTTCATTTCACTAAATTTTACTGCATGAAGCTATTTTTTACTTTGTGTTTTGTGTGTTGCGCCCATTCATTATTTGCACAAAACCCGCCAACTTATCCATCGTCTGAAATTTTTCACCGATTGCAAAAGCTGGAAGTTTTTGGAACGGTATTATATATTGCCGCACATCCCGATGATGAAAACACAAGGCTTTTATCATACCTGGAAAATGAAAGGAAATTACGCACTGCATATTTAAGTGTTACAAGGGGCGATGGCGGCCAAAACCTTATTGGTGATGAACAAGGTGTGGAGTTAGGATTGATTCGCACACAGGAATTACTTGCCGCTAGAAGGGTTGATGGTGCAGAACAATATTTTACCCGGGCATACGATTTTGGCTTTAGCAAAAGCCCGGAAGAAACTTTGGAAAAATGGGGACACGATAAAATACTTGCCGATGTGGTGTGGGTTATACGGAAACTTCAACCCGATGTAATTATAGCTCGCTTTCCTACAACCGGCGAAGGTGGCCACGGCCATCATACTGCTTCTGCAATACTTGCCGGCGAAGCATTTGATGCTGCTGCAGACAGTACAAAATTTCCCGATCAATTTTCATATGGCGTTAAACCCTGGCAAGCAAAAAGGCTTTTGTGGAATTCATTCAACTGGACTGGAAGCAACAGCAACCGGCCGGGGCAATTTAAAACCGACGTGGGAATGTACAACCCATTGCTGGGAAAAAGTTACGGCGAAATGGCTGCTCAAAGCCGCAGCCAGCACAAAAGCCAGGGCATGGGCTCTACATTGCAAAGAGGTGAAATTTTTGAATATTTTCTTCCCATAAAGGGCGATAACCCTACTATAGATATTATGGAAGGCATTGATTTAGCCGCTTCAAGAATAATGGATAAACCCTACAACGATTCTTTAAAAAAAATAATAAGGGAATACAATCCGCAGCAACCTCATTTATCGCTTCCCGGCCTGGTAAGCCTCAAAGAAAATCTTTATAAAATACAAGGCAACAACAACCTGGTACAATATAAAATTTCCGAAATTGACAAGCTTATTGATGCCGTAAGCGGACTTTTTTTAGAAGCAACTGTTACCAACCAACTCAATGTTGTTGGTGATAGCCTGCGCTTTACTGTAACGTATAATAATAGAAACGGCTTGCCCGTGGAAAGCGCACTAGTAAGCATATTTGGAAAAACTATCCGGTTTGAAAACCTTTCTAAAAATACCAACAATGTTCAGCAATCTTCTGCTTTTGGTTTGAAAGAAACGCTGGTATCGCAACCATACTGGATAGAATACCCTCTGCAGGGAGAAGCCTTTCAGGTTAAAAACCAGCAATTAATTGGATTGCCCGAAGCAGAAAACAATAATTTAAAGGCTTTGTTCCAGATACAGGTGAATGGAGAATTATTGACCTTTGACCGTAAAATAATGTACAAACATACCGACCCTGTAAAAGGAGAATTGTACCAGCCCGCCCAATTTGTTTATCCATTTTTTATTAATGCATCACCATCGCTGGTTTTACTTCGTAATGATGAAAGTATTCCCAAAAAAATTGCCATTACCATTCAGCCCAATATTTCTTTAAAAGAAAAAATAACGCTTTCTGCCTTTGTAAACAATCAACCCGAAAATTTTGAAGATACTGTATTGGATTTTACAAAAGGAGCAAGCAAAACTTTTCACTTTACACTATATCCAAAAAAAATCAGTAATAACAGCACAGCTACTTTGGGTATGAAGTTATCTGCCCCTTCTCTTTATGAGGATCAAATGTATTCATTAAGAAAAATTGCTTACGACCATATCCCTGATATTTTTTACCACTATTACGACCAGGTAAAAATTGTAAAGCTGGATGTAAAAACCTCTGGTAAAACAATAGGCTATATTGCCGGAGCAGGCGATAAAGTGCCGCAGGCGCTGGAGCAATTGGGTTACACGGTAACTTTATTGCAGCAAAATGATATTACCCCAGAGCATTTACGAAAATTTGATGCAATAGTTACCGGTATACGGGCCTATAATGTAAATGCATGGATGCAAAATGTGTACGAGGTATTAATGAATTATGTAAAAACCGGTGGCGTGCTGCTGGTTCAGTACAATACCAATAATAATATAGGAAAAGTAACTACAAAAATATTTCCTTACAATTTCGAAATAAGCCGTACAAGGGTAACCGACGAAAATGCGAAAGTAAATTTTTTGCAACCCAAACATGCGCTACTTAATTACCCCAATAAAATTTCGGAAGCAGATTTTGACAACTGGATACAGGAACGCAGCACTTACGAGGCGGAAAAAACAGGGGAAAATTTTCAGCATATTTTCAGCATGAGCGATGCCGGAGAAAAACAAAGTAATGGCAGCCTTATTGTGGCAGATTATGGCAAGGGAAGGCTTATCTATTGCGGGCTTTCTTTTTTCCGGCAATTGCCTGCAGGTGTGCCCGGGGCTTTTAGGCTTATGGCCAACCTGCTGGCAAGGCCCGTTAAATAAATTTTTTCGTAAAACAAAAACACTTGATTATTTATTGAAATGAGCGCCATTGACTGGACGATATTAATTGTTGTTTTAGCCGGGCTTATTGCTTATGGTATTTATAAAAGCCATACCAGCAAAAATCTTAATGGGTATTTTCTCAATAATAATAATACGCCCTGGTACCTGGTATTGCTGGGTATAATGGGTACACAGGCAAGCGCCATTACTTATTTAACCGGCCCTGGCCAGGCCTATACAGATGGCTTGCGTTTTGTACAATATTATTATGGATTACCGCTGGCAATGATTGTGATTAGTATTTTTTTTGTATCGGTATTTAATAAGCTAAAAGTTTTTACGCCTTATGAGTTTTTAGAAAAAAGGTTCGATGGAAGAACAAGACTGCTCACCTCCTTTTTGTTTTTAATAAGCCGTGGACTAAGCACTGGTATTAGCATTTATGCGCCATCACTCGTACTAAGTTCATTAATGGGTTGGAATATTTATTTAACCAATGTAGTTATGGGTGGAGTATTGATTATTTATACCATGAGTGGCGGCGCAAAAGCAGTTGCCCATACCCAGGGTTTGCAAATGATCATCATTTTTCTTTCTTTATTTATTATTGGCTATATTATTATTAATATGCTGCCTGCGGGTGTAGGATTAAAAGCGGCAATTGATAAAGCAACCGCTCATGGCAAAATGAATATTATTACCACGGGCTTTACTGAAAACGGTTTCAACTGGAAGGATAAATATAATATTTGGAGCGGGCTGATTGGTGGTTTCTTTTTGGCGCTGAGTTATTTTGGTACCGACCATAGCCAGGTAGGCCGGTATATTTCTGCAAAAAATGTTAAAGAAAGCCGCCGTGGCCTGCTGTTAAACGGGCTGGTAAAAATACCCATGCAGTATTTGGTTTTGATGCTGGGTGTTTTGGTTTTTTCTTTTTACTTATTTAATAAAGCACCGGTATATTTTGATGAAACAAAACAGTTGCAGGCAGAAAACACCTCATTTGCAGGCGAACTAAAAGCGCTTGAAGCAAAATATAACGCAGCTTTTGAAAATGGAAATATAGATAGCGCCACTGCAATGCGCAGCCAGTATAAAACGGTAATGCAACAGGCATTAAATGGACAGGAGGCAAATGATACTAATTTTATTTTTCTCCGTTTTGTAAAAGATAACCTGCCCGTAGGGTTGATAGGCTTGTTGTTTGCTATAATATTTCTTTCGGGATGGGGAAGTGTAGCGGCTGCCATTAATTCACTTGCTGCTTGTACTGTTGTGGATTTTCATAAAAAAATGGTAAAAAGCAGCAGCGATGAAAACGACTACCGCATGTCTCAATGGTACACACTTGCCTGGGGGATTTTTTGTATAGGCGTTGCTATGTTTGCCAATAATATTGGCAATAGCCTTATTGAAGCCGTAAACATACTGGGCTCTTTATTTTATGGAGTAATTTTAGGCATCTTCCTGGTTGCGTTTTGGTTAAAAAATATCGGCGGAAAAGCGGTTTTTATTTCAGCCATAGTTTCAGAAATTATTATTCTCCTTATTTACAATGCCGATATTGTTTCTTTTCTTTGGCTGAATGTAATTGGCGCAATGCTGGTTATAGCAATTGGTCTGCTGGTTCAGTTTGTACTTGCAGCAGCTAAGAAACCTTCTTAAATAATTGACTTGCTTCCTGAAGGCTCGCTGCCACTATTGCCTGAAACTATGGTAATATTATTGCTGCCTGCAGCAAATTGTATTTTTTCTTCTTTAATGAGTTGAATGATGGCCGCATTTATTTTTTGCCTGATGGTATTGAACTCCTGTATGCTGATGTTGGGTGTAAAATATTCTAACATAATCACAATTCCGTTTTTGCTAAAATCTGTTATGTAAACCGAAGAGCTGGTAATATCATTTGCGTATAAGGAAACAATAAGCTGTTGTATTTTTTCTGTGAGCAATTTAGCAGTATCGGCGCTGGTATTTTCGGATACTTCCAGCTTCATTTCTACCCTTCTACCGGTGCGAAAGCTCAGATTATCCACCACGCTATCTACCATTTGCTTATTGGGTACGGTAACCAGTGATTTATCAGTAGTGCGAATCCTGGTATTGCGTAAGCCAATAGTTTCTACTACGCCGCTTACTGCATTTACTTTTACAATATCGCCCACATAAAAAGGCTTGTCTAAAAAAATGATAAAAGAAGCAATTAAGTTTTCCAGGCTTTCCTTTGCCGATAATGCAACGGCAGCGCCTACAATACTAAGGCTGGTAAGCAGGTAGCTTATATCCTGGTTAAATCCAATTTTAAGCGCTAATAAAATGCCCAGTACAATAATAAACGCTTTTAAAAAGTTACGAAAAAATATCACCATCTGGTCGTCGGAGCGGCTAATGGTTTTGCTGGCCTTTTGGGTGAGGATGAGGCTGATAAAATCTACAATAGACAGGCAAAGCCGGATGAAACTAAATACAAAAATTAGTACAGCAATTTTCTCCAGTATTTTGTCGAAAGAAAATTTATAAATTTTAAAATCCAAAAATTGCGGATAATTCAAACGGCTTATTGTAGCAAGAGCAACGCATATCAATATAAACCAACCGAGTGGTTTTAATAAAAGATAAATAAATTGTTTGCGGTCAATTTCTTTCCAAATTAATTTTACCGGGTAATACAGTATGTTGGCAATACTTTGCGTAACAAATTTTTTGAGCAGGTAAACGGCTAGTATTACACCCAGTACTACGAGGTAGCTTTTTATGGTATTATCAAGAAAATAATGGTCTAAAAAATCCATGCGTTATAAATTATAAATCTCCAGTCCTTCTTTTTTTAAGATATAGATTTTACCGTTCATGGCTTTTATGCTGATGCAATCTTTCCACTGTTGCGGCATTTTGTAAATTGCTTCTTTTTGCAGTTGAGTACGATACACATGCAGCCGGTTGTTCTCAAAGCCGTAAAGGTTATTGCCCGAAAAACTAATGTTAGCCCAGTTTTTAAAAGGTAAATTGCTTTTGTAAGTTCCGTAGTAATCAAAAACAAAAAAGCCAAGCGCTTTGTCGTAAAGGTAAACAAAGTTATTATGGTCGGTAATGGAACTTACCTGCGGCGTTGCACCGGGGAACATTCGCATGTCGTTGGTTTGCTGCAAAAGCTTGCCCTGCTCACTAATTTTTTTTAAGGTAAAATCCTGTTCATCAAACACCCAAATATTGTTGTCATAAGCATTGGCAATGGCGTTTACACTAAAAATACCCTGTTTCCTTAAGTTCATGCTGTTTCTAAGCGTAAGCATTTTATCTAACGAAACAATTGTTGCATAGCTTTTATAAAAAAGCAAAACCTTTAAAGGGTTGCTTACATCCATCAAATTGAGGCTGCCATATTTTTTTACATCATTAAAAACGGATAGAGAATCGCCATTGGGATTAAATTTTTTTAACTGGCCAGATTCGCCAAGCAGGTAAATACAGTTGAGGTTATCTACTTCAAGCAGGCTGTAATTACCTGCAATAAATTTTTCCGGAGCTTGGTTGATGTTGAGAATAATTTCGGGTGTACTGTTGTTACCGCTGTCTGTTATAGGTTGGCTTTGGGCACAGGAGTATTGCTGGAGCAGTAAAAGGGAAAAAACACTATAAAGCAAAACTGGTTTCAATGGCTTGGTTATTTAAAGTAAAGCAGTTCAATATTTGTACCATTAAATACTGCGTAACTGTTATATTTTATCCATTCGCCCAAATTAATGTACCTGCTGTTTTGCGGCAAAGCAACATCAATAGGTAAATGCCGGTGACCAAAAATAAAAAAATCAAAATATTGTTTTTGTAATACTTCCTTAGCATAAATAATGAGCCATTCATTTTCTTCACCCATAAAAGTTTCATTTACCGAGCCGGTTTTAATACGGCTTTTGCGGCTTAAATAATTGGCAAGCCCAATGCCAATATAGGGTGGTAAAACGCCAAACATCCATTTGCAAATGGGGTTTCGGAAAACTTTTTTAATAAACTTATATCCTTTATCGCCAGGGCCAAGGCCATCGCCATGGGCAATAAAAAACTTTTTGCAGTTAAACTCAAAGGTTTTGGGTTCAAAGTAAACAGGTATATTCAGCTCCTGCTGAAAATAATTTTTCATCCACATATCATGGTTGCCAACAAAAAAATGAATGGCTATTCCACTATCGGTTAACTCTGCTAATTTACCTAGCAGGCGCACGTAGCCTTTGGGCACTACAGTGCTGTACTCAAACCAAAAATCAAACATATCACCCACAATAAAAATTACTGAAGCATCATTTTTAATACGGTCTAAAAAACGGCAAATGCGTTTTTCCCGCTCAAGGCTACTTTGTGCATTTGGTGCACCAAGGTGAAAATCGGAAAGAAAATATATATTTTTTTGCTGCTGCAAACGGCAATTAGTAATTTTTGGGTTAATCAACCTTTGTTATGGAATGCAAAGGTCTGCATTAAAATTTACCTGTAAGGTAATATTTTTTTTAAGGGAACTTAATGCTGCAAAATTCAGGGTTTATTTTTTCCCTGTAAGTAACGGAGTACATCACCAATAGGGATATGCATCATGCCCTCTATCTTCCCATTGTACCAATATACCCATGCTTTTGAGGCTTGCCCTTTTACAAATACATCGGCAAGCTGCCTACGGTAAAGTGGCGTTTCGCCCTCTTCGGTATTGATACCTTCATAATCATCCAACTGGCCCAGCACCCAGGAAAACTCATCTATGTTATTGATTACATACAATTCGCCGGTAATAAAATCATCACTTGTAGTTTCTACGGCTACAGGGTAAGCGCCATTATCATATAATTTTCCCCTTACTACAGCTTCACCTACCAGGTGAAAATAGCGGGTGAGGTAATCGTATGCAGGGTTTCTGAAGCCGCTTCTTAGCGAGCCGTAAACAAAAAGTTGGTAGGAAGGAGAATCCATAAAAATATTTTTAAAAAGTAAAAACTAAATAATCTCAAATACATTTCAGCCTTCTTCCACCAAAAAGCAATACGCTTCTTTTGGACCATGTACGCCGGTTACCAATGTTTTTTCAATATCGGCGGTACGGCTTGGGCCGGTAGCAAAAGAGATAAATGAGGGAAGGTTGTTTTTGTATTTTTCTTTTAAAAATACCAGGGCATCTTCAATATCAAATACCAGCTGGTGGTTATAAGCAATGCAAATGTGTATGGGTGCATATACGCTTTCGGTACGGCCATCGGTTTGTTTTGCACTTAATACCACACTGCCAGTTCTGGCCACAAGGTATTCGCAACCGGTTACGGAGCAATCGCAACTTTCCAGGTTGTGGTAAGGCTTTATGCCAGCCTGCAATAATAATGGCCTCAATTTTTCATCGGAGCAATAAATATTGATGAAACCCTTTTCTGCAAATAATGCTGCAAGGTGGTTGCACAGTTCGCTTTCATTAATGCAATAAGCAAACCTGCCCTGTAGTTTTGTAAATTCCTGGGCAAAGAGTACGGCATCATCTTCAGCGCCTTGTACAAATACTTTTTCGCTTTCAATTGTACGGTCAAAAGGAACAGGCACCGGTTTTTCCAGCGCCTGTTTAATTTTTTGTAAAATATTTTCCCTTGCAGACATAAATTATTGCAATTTTAAATAGCCGGTGGGTTATTGAGTTCTTCGGGAATGGTTTGTTGCGATACATCAGGCGCTACTAAATCTTCAGGTTGTACCTGCCCGTTTTCATTATCGGTCAAAAGCTTTTTTTCTTCAAATGGGCGTTTGCCAATTAGGGTTTCCACATCTGTTTTAAACAACACTTCTTTTACCAGTAATTCTTTGGCTAATTTTTCTACTGCCCATTTTTTTTCTGTAAGCAGTGCCTTAGTTTTTTCGTAAGCTCCGTCAATAAGTTTCCGCACTTCTTCATCAATCATTTTGCCGGTTTCTTCACTATAGGGTTTGGTGAAATAGTTTTCCTGGTTGGGGTCGTAAAAGCTAATATTGCCTATCTTATCGTTCATGCCGTAAGTGGTAACCATGCTGTAAGCAATTTTAGTAATTTGCTGCAAGTCATTACTCGCTCCGGTGCTTATTTTTCCAAAGAAAATTTCTTCGCTTGCCCTGCCGCCAAGGGTCATACAAATTTGATCTAAAAGCTGATCGGTATTGTAAAGGTATTGCTCCTTGGGTGTGTATTGGGCATAGCCCAAAGCCGCCGTACCTCTTGGTACAATGGTTACTTTTAAAAGCGGGTAAGCATGCTCCAGAAACCAGCCGCAAATTGCATGTCCAGCTTCATGATAAGCAATAATTTCTTTTTCTTCAGGGGATATGAGTTTGTTCTTTTTTTCCAGTCCGCCAATTACCCTGTCTATAGCATCCTGAAAGTCGCTCATATCTACAGCTTCTTTATTTTTTCTTGCGGCAATTAATGCAGCTTCATTACATACGTTGGCTATATCTGCTCCGGCAAAGCCCGGTGTTTGCTCGGCCAGTTTATGAATGTCCAGCGTTTGCGAAACTTTAATTGGTGCAAGATGCACTTTAAAAATAGCTTCCCTGCCAACCAAGTCGGGTCGGTCAATGGTTATTTGCCTGTCGAACCTGCCGGGGCGTAGCAATGCAGTATCCAATACATCGGGCCTGTTGGTTGCTGCAAGTATAATAATTCCCAGGTCGGTACCAAAGCCATCCATTTCTACAAGCAATTGGTTAAGGGTGTTTTCCCTTTCATCGTTGCTCATCATTACATTTTTTCCCCTGGCACGGCCAATGGCATCTATTTCATCTATAAAAATAATGCAGGGCGCTTTTTCCCTGGCTTGTTTAAAAAGGTCACGTACACGGCTTGCGCCTACACCTACAAACATTTCCACAAAGTCGCTACCACTGAGGCTAAAGAAGGGTACCTGTGCTTCGCCGGCAACAGCTTTTGCCAGCAATGTTTTACCGGTGCCCGGAGGTCCAACCAGCAACGCACCTTTGGGGATTTTACCACCGAGCGCTGTATATTTTTTTGGATTTTTTAAAAAATCAACAATTTCCATTACTTCTACTTTGGCTTCATCGAGGCCGGCCACATCGCTAAAATTAATATTTACCCTTGTGCCTTTGTCAAATAGTGTGGCTTTTGATTTGCCTATGTTAAAAATGCCTCCCGGTCCGCCGCTTCCTCCAGAACCCAGCTTTCTCATGGTTACTAAAAACAATAAACCAATTAAAAAGAAGGGAAGTAAAGTACTTAGTATTGAACCAATCAATTCACCTTCGGTTTCTGAATCGCTTTTTACTTGTGCCAGGCCGGGGTTGCTCTTATAAAAATCCAATAGTTCAGTAACAAAACTTTTAGAATCAATAATAGAAAAATATAATTGGGGCTGTTCTATTTTAGCAGCCATTTCATATTTCTTTGGATCTTCGGTTGTGTTGAGTGTTTTGGCATACCAGACAGCTTTTTTGGTAAGGCTGTCTTTTTTTACTGATATCCTCACAAGATCTTTATTGCGGATTACCATAATCTTGTCCACATCGCCCTGCTTCATCATTTCAAAAAAATCCTGCTGATAAGTTTTTACGCCTGTGCTGTTTACATTGCGCATCAGGCTATAGGTAATTACCGTAAGGAAAATTATACCGTAAATCCAGTAAATATTGAATTTTGGTTTTTTGTTTTGGGCTTCATCTCCGCCGGGTGTTGTTTGTTTTTCAGGTAACATTTTTTGTTTGTTATTTTGCTGCTGCTCTCTTTTTTGTGACATTAAGTTTGGGTTTCAAAGGGTAATAAACAGTTCGGCTTTAATCGTGCTGTATCATGGGCGCATCGCTCCACATTTCTTCCAGTTGGTAAAATTTCCTGGGCTCGGGCAGCATTACATGCACTACAATATTTATATAATCAATCAGTATCCATTGCTGGGCTTTTCGGCCCTCGTGCTTAAAGGCAAGTTCGTTACAATTTTTTTTAGCTTCTGCTTCTACATTATCGGCAATGGCTTTTAGTTGTGGGGCGTTGCTTGCCTGGCAAATCACAAAAAAATCGGCTACTGCTTCAGGTATTTTTCGCAAATCCAGGCTCACGATATTTTCTGCTTTTTTATCTTTTATGGCAGTAAGGATAGATTTAAAAAGTTTACTATTCCTGTTCAACCGGGCAATATTTTTCTTACGGCTTTGTAATGCGGTGAGGTTGTTCAAATGTTATTCATTTTGTTTTAAATTAATACAACTGCAAAACCCGTAAAAAAATAAGTAGCTTGCGGTTTGCGCCAAAATTACTATTTCTTTTTTACCTGAAATATCCCAAATGCAAGCTTTTGAATTATTTCGCATTTTAGATACTGTGGACAGTACCAACAACTATGCCATGGTACAAATTCATGAAGGATTGGCGAAACACGGAATGGCAGTATTTGCAAGGCAACAAACTGCCGGAAAAGGGCAGCGTGGCCGCAATTGGCTAGCCGAAAAGGACAAAAGCATAGCCCTGAGTACCATCATTCAACCCAATATGCTCCTTTTGCAGGAGCAATTCATTTTGTCCGCAGCAACGGCATTGGCCTGCGCCGAGTTTTTACAAAAAAAAAACATCTCAAATGTTGCTGTTAAATGGCCCAACGACTTATACATTAATGACAGAAAGGCAGGTGGAATTTTGATAGAAAATATCATAAAAGGCGCCGAATGGAAATATAGTGTGATAGGAATTGGTATTAATGTTAACCAGCAGCAATTTGATGCTTCTATTCCTAATGCAATAAGCCTTTACCAAATTACCAAAAAGCATTATGATTTGTTGGAGATGGCAAAAGAGCTGTATGAATTACTGTGGCAAAAAATTGATAGCTTAACCCGTACAAATTTTGATCATTTGCTTATAAATTATAATAACTTGCTGTTTCGAAAAAATAAAATGGTAAAACTCAAAAAAGGCAATATAGTTTTTGATGCCAAAATTGTTGCCGTAACTCAACAGGGAATTTTATTGGCCGAAACAGGGAATATAATGCAGGAGTTTGTTTTTGGTGAAGTGGAATGGGTTTTAAGACCGCAAAGAGAAACCTGAAAGCTTGTTTAAAACTTGGTTGATTCTTCTGCAGCTCTTGCTTCAACTTCATATTTATTATTATAGTAGCCATGCTTAAGCGATTCCCAAAAGTATTTTGCAATAAAAGTAAAAAAACCATGTTGTTTAAATTGTTGTATATGGCATAGCTCATGGTTGAGCCATTTTGGGTTGTTTAAAAATTCTTCTCTGCTGGTATTGTAAAGGTGAATGGTTTTACCCAATACAATAGCCACCTGGCTGCTCCGTAACTTTAAGGCTGCAAGTTTTGCTAAAAAAGAATGGGTAACAATGCGGTATGTTATCGGTTGGTACAACAAAAATTACTTGTTGATTTCGTTCCACTTTTTAATAATTTCCTGTGCATGTTCTTTATTCCTCGGTTTTAGAAAGATGTGGCGTATGATTCCTTTTTCATCAATGAGGAAGCTGGTGCGGTGCAGACCATCATATTTGCGGCCATATAATTGCTTAGGTCCCCAAACGCCATATTTGTTTATTATGCTATGCGATGTATCGGCAATTAAGGTAAAGGGAAGATTAAATTTTGTCTCAAATTTTTTGTGGCTTTTTTCATCATTGGGGCTTATGCCTACTACTTCAAAGCCGTTTTTTTTCAATAAATGATAATTGTCCCTAAGGTTACAAGCCTCAATGGTGCAGGTTGGAGTATCATCCTCCGGGTAAAAAAATAAGGCCAGTTTTTTATTTTTATAATCAGATAGGTTAACGGTATTTCCGTTTTGGTCTTTGCCTTTAAACTGCGGCGCTTTTTGGTATACGGTTAAATGTGTTGCCATAATTATCGGGTAAAAAGGTAAGTTTTTTCAGTTTTATTTCCGGCAAGGTCTTCGGCAGTAATTTTTAATTCATGCTTTCCAGGCGGGCAATACTCATCAAAATTGTAAATAAAAAGTTTGGCTTTATCATTGGTAAACCGCAGCCAATTGCCATCGAGTAAAGCGGTGAAGCTGGCAATTTCTTCAGTATTGTCTTTTACCCTGAAAATAATGCGATTGAGCTTTGCTGCATTCATACCGTCTTTAAAGCCAATGGGTGTAATTTCTGGCGGCTCATTGTCGGCTATTAATTGAAAGTTTCCCAATTGTTTAAACCCGGCTTTGTACCAGCCTTGCTCTGCTTCTTCTGTTGCCGCAACGGCTTTTTTGTATTCTTCTTTATCGCCCCAAAACCTTTTCATTATCATTTTATCGGTAGGTAAAAACAAAATGCCATCTTTAATTTTTAAGGTAAAAGCTGTTTGCAACGGCACAGAATGGTTGTGTAATTGATAAATAGGTTTGCCAACCGAAGGGTTTATTTTGCTGTATTTAAAATAAAACGAATCGTAAAGGGCGTTTTCGGGCATATAAAATTTTACGGCTTCGTTTTCGAAAATATTAATTTCATTGGGTTTAAATAAAATGCCTGCGGTTGTAGCCTGTGGGTTTTTAATAGCGTTGCTCCTGGTTATGGTAAAAATTAATTCCGATTTATTATTGTTAGCATCCCACACTTCAATTTTTATTATTTTGCTTTGGCCGGGCTCAAGGCTTACTACGCCATTGCTTGCATCGGTTTTATAATGCTGTGCAGGGTTGCCGGGCAGCCTGCTCAGGTGCTGCAGGTATGGGCCGCCATTAATTTTTGTTTTGTAATCTATGTGTGCATTCAGGTAACGGGTTTCATCGTAGCTAATTTGGTTTAATTGAAAACCGCTTACCGGAACATTGTCAACACTCATTACCGCCTGGTAAATACCATTGTGGTTTGTAGAGCCGGTGTAGCGGTCAAAAGCCGAAATGGCAAAACTTGTTTTTTCAGCATATACCGTAATGTTCCCGGAAGCTACGGAATAAGTATTACCAGTTTTTTTTAGCGAGAATAATACTGGGCTTTGTTCATAAGTGCTTTTGCTGCGGTCGTAAGCTGCAAGGCGAATAATATCCGGCGCAATTTTATCGGTAATTGGCATATTAAATAAAAGCGGGTTCAGTACTTTGTCTGTACCAGTTTCTCTTATTTCAAAATGCAAATGCGGCCCTTGTGAACCACCTGTAGTACCGCTCCATGCTATTTGCTGGCCCTTTTTAACGGTGAAAATATTTGGGGGAATATCTAAAAAAACGGCCCAGCATTTAAGTTCATATTGCTTTTGTGTTATATATTTTTCTAAAGGATCATAAAAATCATTGAGGTGAGCATACAGGGTTGTATATCCTCCGGGATGGTTGATATAAATAGCACGTCCAAATCCAAAAGGTTCAATTTTTACTTTAGCAATATATCCGTCTGCAGCAGCGTAAACAGGTTTGTTAACCACCTGCTCTGTACGGCAATCGAGGCCCATGTGGTAATGATTGGGGCGCAACTCTCCAAAATTGGCTACTATGGCTTTTACGGCGCCAACCGGCCATTGAAAAAAGTCTTGCGGATATGATGGCTGGATAAAAAATTGTGCATTACCCCAAATGGGCAGTACAATTAAAAAAACAAAAAATTTTTTTTGGAGTAAAAACCGCATGAGCAATGTTTATTCAACGGGTTAAAAAAAATTACTGCAAAACTACTGTTTAATCGCCGATTAATTTTCATCTTTTACAGTAATGCGCTATTTATTTAACTTAATTTATAGCAACAATTAAAGCCATTAAAATTGGGGCAAACAATTTACCTTTGCACGCCACAAAATATGTTTTTCAATGCCCAAAAACAACGCAATTCAATCGGTTTTAATTATTGGTAGCGGCCCTATTATTATTGGCCAGGCCTGTGAGTTTGATTACAGCGGATCGCAGGCGGCAAGGAGCCTAAGAGAAGAAGGAATTAAAGTGATACTGATAAACAGCAACCCGGCCACTATCATGACCGATCCCATGATGGCCGACAAAGTTTATTTATTGCCGCTTACCGTTGAAAGCATCGAACAAATTCTTGAAGAAAATAAAATAGATGCCGTTTTACCTACAATGGGTGGGCAAACGGCGCTTAATCTTTGTAAAGAAGCAGATGAACTGGGTATTTGGGAACGCTATAATGTACAATTGATAGGTGTAGATATTAAGGCAATTGATAAAGCAGAAGACCGGGAAAAATTCAGGCAGTGGATGATAGAAATGGAGATACCGGTTGCAATAGCAAGAACAGCCAACTCATTTTTAGAAGGTAAAGAATTTGCCCAGGAAATTGGGTTTCCATTAGTAATAAGGCCATCGTTTACCCTTGGTGGCACAGGCGGCGGTTTTGTAAAAGATAAAGAAGAGCTTGATGATGCATTAAACACCGGGCTTTCTGCATCACCCATACACGAAGTGCTGGTAGAGCAGGCTGTGCTGGGATGGAAGGAGTTTGAACTGGAACTGCTGAGAGATGCTGCAGATAATGTATGCATCATTTGCACTGTGGAAAATTTTGACCCAATGGGTGTACATACCGGCGACAGTATTACCGTTGCGCCGGCTATGACGCTTAGCGATACCGCATTTCAACTGATGAGAAATACGGCTATTGCTATGATGCGGAACCTGGGAAATTTTGCCGGTGGGTGCAATGTTCAATTTGCCCTTAACCCGCAAACAGAAGAAATCATAGCTATAGAAATTAATCCACGGGTAAGCCGCTCCAGTGCATTGGCAAGCAAAGCCACCGGTTACCCAATTGCAAAAATTGCCGCAAAGCTGGCCATTGGTTACCACCTCGATGAACTAAAAAACCAAATTACCCAATTTACATCCGCATATTTTGAACCGGCTTTAGATTATGTAATTGTAAAAATCCCCCGCTGGAATTTTGATAAATTTAAAGGCGCCAATGATACGCTTGGCCTGCAAATGAAAAGTGTAGGTGAAGTAATGGGTATTGGAAGAAGTTTTGCCGAAGCCATTCAAAAAGCCTGTCAGAGCCTGGAAAACGAAGCCGTAGGATTGGGCTATTACGGCAAAAGCTTAATGCATAGCGAAGAGCTGATTGATTATATTAAAATTCCAAAATGGGACAGAATTTTTCGCATTAAAGATGCCCTGATGGCCGGCGCCAGTGTAAAACGCATTTGCGAAAGCACCTTAATTGACCGCTGGTTTATTTATCAAATACAAGATATATGCGATTGCGAAAGAGAAATTGCAAAATATAATTTTAAAACCCTGCCCGATGAAGTTTTAATAAAAGCCAAAAAACTCGGCTTTAGTGATGAGCAGGTGATGCGGATAATGAAGGAAGAAGATGCGTTGCAATTATATGAACGCCGTAAACGAATGGGGCTTACCAGGGTTTTTAAAATGGTAGATACCTGCAGCGCAGAGTTTGAAGCCAAAACTCCATATTTTTATTCCAGCTTTGAAAACGGCTTGCGCTCATCGCAAAATACTGCCCTGGTTTCAAACGAATCTATAAATTCCGACAAGAAAAAAATTATTGTATTGGGCAGCGGCCCCAATCGTATTGGTCAGGGCATTGAGTTTGATTATTGTTGCGTACATGGTTTGCTGGCCTTAAAAGAGTGTGGCTACGAAGCCATAATGGTAAACTGCAACCCCGAAACCGTAAGTACCGATTTTGATATTGCCGACAAACTTTATTTTGAACCCGTTTTTTTAGAACATATACTGGAGATAGTTGAACACGAAAAACCCGAAGGCGTAATTGTTCAGCTTGGCGGACAAACCGCATTAAAGCTGGCAAAAATTTTGCATGAACGTGGCATAAAAATCATTGGAACATCTTTTGACAATATGGATATTGCCGAAGACCGTGGCCGCTTTAGCGACTTGCTTAAAAAATTAGGCATTCCCTACCCCAGATACGGCACGGCTTTTAATACCGATGAAGCCATTGAAATTGCACACCAGGTGGGTTACCCGGTTTTGGTAAGGCCCAGTTACGTATTAGGCGGGCAAAGAATGCGGATTGTATTGAATGATGAAGAATTGGAAAAAGGAGTGTTGAGTTTATTGAAGCATTTGCCCGGAAATAAAATATTAATTGATCATTTTTTGGATCGTTGCCAGGAAGCGGAAATTGATGCCATATTCGATGGGGAAAATTTTCATGTAATGGGTGTTATGGAACACATAGAACCGGCAGGCATCCATAGCGGCGATAGCAATGCAGTATTGCCGCAATTCAACCTCTCTCCATTAATAGTACATACAATGGAAGAATATGCAGAAAAAATAGCAAGGGCCTTAAATATTTGTGGATTAATCAATATTCAATTTGCCATAAAAGATGGAATGGTATATGTAATAGAAGCCAACCCAAGGGCAAGCCGCACCACGCCTTTTATTGCCAAAGCCTATCAAATACCTTATTTAAATATTGCTACTAAAGTAATGCTGGGTGCTGCAAAGCTTAATGATTTTACATTTACCAAAAACCTGAAAGGCTTTGCCATAAAAGAACCGGTTTTTTCTTTTAATAAATTTCCCGGCGTAAATAAAGAGCTTGGCCCCGAAATGAAAAGTACCGGCGAAGCCATTCGCTTTATAAAAGATTTAAGGGATCCTTACTTTCGTCAATTGTATAAGGAAAGAAGCATGCATTTAAGTAAATAAAAATTGTAAGTTAATTACTAAACCTTATGCCAATGGTATAAGGCCGCATATCCAGGCTGTGTTCATACATTGATTTTGGGCTGTACGAACCATAAAACTTAACCGGGCCTAGGCCCAATTCGCCAATATAGCTAAGTTTAAAACGCTCCATATCATAATCTCCTTTGTTGCGCTTTTTTCCACGTTCATCACTTTTTTGTTTGTTGCGCTGGCTGTACAAATAGCCTGCGCTTACGCCAAACGAAACACTTACGCCTTTGTTGATACTGTATTTATTGCTGGCAAAATTTATCATTACTGGAATGGTAAGGTAATCTGCCGCAAGCTTGTTTTTGCTAAACGAAATTGAATCCCTGAAGATAAAGGGCGCATTGGTTTGCATACCGCCGCTGTAAGGTATAATGCCATCTTCACGGTAACTGATGGCAGATTTATAACGGTAATTATTAAGCTCCAGGCCAAAACCGTATTTCAAATTCATATTCTTTTTTACCAAATGCAGGGTTTGCATAAAAAACCAAATATTTATATTGATGCTTTTGCCTGTACGCAATTTAAAATCGGGTGCGCCAAGTTTAGGGTTACCGGGCCTGCTTACCAAAAAAATCCCGGTATTGCTGTAATCTGTTTTATCGGTAAAATTTGAAAAACCAAAATCAATTACACCCCAGTTTGTGGTAGTGCGGTTATACGATGGGTATGATGGGCTCCTTCTTCCCAGCGTAATATTTACACTGTCGTTATCAAAATTTTTCCCTCTTTTAATAATTAATATATTACCCACTCTTATGGTGTCCCGTTTTACTGATGCGCTGCTGTCTGTTTGTGCCGATGCAGTAAAGAAAAAAAAGGCAAATAGGGTAGAAAATAAAAGTTTACGGTTCATGGTTTTATTTTTTAATTGGTATGGTGTTTTTTATTTAATTAGCGGCTATTTCAAAATTGGCAATTTTAAAAGATTTGCCGGTTTTAATGTTGGTTCTGCGCTCAACATTGCGCTTTAGTTTACGAAAGAAAACGCCTACTTTACTGCTCTTTACTTCATTTTCTTCCATCATTAATATTTTATCATTGTTGTTTTCTTCGGGTATTTCTTTAAAGATAGCCGCCTGGGCAAATTGTTCTTTTAAAGGGGTAATATTTTCATCAATAATATTTTTTGCGGCATTGCTGTTTACAATTGTGCCTTCATTTTTACCGGGTTGTATATTGGGTTCAACAGGCTTATTAAATGCAATTAACGCAGGTTCATTATTATTTTGGCTGCTTGGCGTAATTTTTTGTTGTTGAATAAAATCCGGATGTTTTATTTTTCCCTGCTTTGTATTATTGGCAATAACCCTGTTGTTTACCGAAGTTGAAATTTTATTGTTACTCACATTGAAACTGCTTTGTTCTATTACAGGTTCTGGCTTTGTACTGCTGTTATTATCGCCGGTAATTGCAGTATTTTCCTTTTTGTAAATTACCTGTGTATTACTTTGCTTCGCTTGCGGTTTTGTATTATTGTTTTTTGAGCCTGAGTTGTTGTTATTTTGTACAAGCTCATTTTGTAGTTGTTTGTTAAATAGCCGGCCAGAATTTTTGATTTTTATACCCGCAAACAAACCTATGCCCAGCAATATGGCTGCTGCAGCCCAGCGTAAATATTTAAAGGAATATACCTTTGCCGCTTTGTGCCGGTATAAAACCGGTTTGTTATTAAATACATATTCATCGCCTGCCGCTAATTTTGTTTTTTTCAATAAAGCAAAGCTTGCAGCAATTTCTTTATCAAAACCAAGTAGCTTTGTTATTTCCTGGTTTAAATCGTCGCCTGCTTCGTTATCCAAATACAAGAGTAATTTTTCTTCCAGCGGCGAAATGTAGTCTTCTGCATTTACCAGTGTTGATTTATCAAAATGAAATTTTGCTGCTGGTAATTGCAGTTGTAAAATTTGAGAAAACTCTTCTTTCAAATCGGCGTTTTCTTCAACAAATATTGCTACGGCTGTTTTTTCTGCATCCGAAAGTTCATTATCGGCATACAGCAAAAAAAAGCTTTCGTAATTATTGCGGTTAATTTCCATTTGGTTAAATAATGTTTTCTGTTTTTACAATATAGCTCCTCAGTTGCAGCCTTGCCCGGTGCAGGTACACTTTTACCTGGCTTTCATTTAGGTTCATTATCTCCCCAATTTCTGCATAATTGTATCCTTCATAATCTTTAAGCATTACCAGGCTCCTTTGCAACTCCGTAAGTTTGTTTAAAGCATGTTGTAATGCATCTTTTATATGCTGCTGGCTGCTTGTACCCAGCGATTGTTCATTAAAGCTTTCTTTATGGCTTATCCTTTTCACTTTTCTAATATGGTCAATCATCTGGTTATAAGCAATCGTAAATAAATAACTTTTGCTTTTATTCGTAATTACCTGGTGCCTGGTTACCCAAAGTTTTTCAAATGCCGTTTGAACAATATCTCTTGCATCTTCTTCATGTTGCAGGTTTTTAACGATAAACCGGTACAGGTTATCTGCATATTGGTTTACACATTCGTTATATTCCCTTTCTGTCATAAAATAATTGGCCGGTAAAAATAATCCAGGTTCTACGTATTTATAGTTATACGATTGGTAAACCTTAAAAGTTACAACTTAAAAATACCTTTTGTAATAAAATGCAATGGTGGATCGGCATCGGGCAGGCATTTACTGCTGCAGTTTTGAACAGGTGTTTTTTCCACAGGAATAGCCTGTGGGCCGCTTTTTGATGATTGGTACCAAAAAAAGATAACGGCAAAAAAGAAGAGCAGAAACAATATTTTGCTGTTTTTACCCATTGGGTTGTTAGTTGGCTTTGTAGCTATAACGAATATAAAGGTAAAAAGGTTACAGCCTTTTTCTGAAATGTTAAATAAAACGCAAATATGATGATTCAGAAAAGTGAAACTCAAAATTCAATAAGCTAATGTTCCTTAATTTTGGAAAAACCAACCGGTATGAACCAAAAATTTGTTGAAAGATTGGCCACGGAAATTGATGAAATAAAATCTTCGGGTTTATTTAAAACCGAGCGCATTATTGCCAGCGAGCAGGGTGCGGAAATTATGGTAAACGGAAAAACTGTTTTAAATTTTTGTGCCAATAATTATTTGGGCCTTTCGGCTCATCCCAAAGTAATAGAAGCCGCAAAAAAATATATTGATTATCGGGGATATGGTTTGAGTAGCGTAAGGTTTATTTGCGGCACGCAGGATATACATAAAGAGCTGGAACAAAAAATTTCATCTTTTTTAGGTACTGAAGATAGCATACTTTATGCAGCGGCTTTTGATGCCAATGGCGGCGTTTTTGAACCTTTGTTTAATGAGCAAGATGCCATTATAAGCGATGCACTCAACCATGCATCCATAATAGATGGCGTAAGATTGTGCAAGGCACAGCGCTACCGCTATGAACATAATAATATGGCCGACCTTGAAGCAAAGTTAAAAGAGAGCAGCAGCCTGCGCAGCAGGATTATTGTAACCGATGGCTCCTTTAGCATGGATGGCACCATTGCACAATTGGATAAAATTTGCGACCTGGCAGATAAGTATGATGCCATTGTAATGATTGATGAATGCCACTCCTCCGGTTTTTTGGGAAAAACAGGAAGAGGTACGCATGAGTACCATGGCGTAATGAACCGTATTGATATTATTACCGGCACATTGGGCAAGGCTCTTGGTGGCGCAAGCGGTGGCTTTACATCGGGCCGTAAAGAAATTATTGATATACTGCGGCAGCGCAGCAGGCCTTATTTATTTTCCAATACGGTGGCGCCAAGTATTGTTGGCGCTTCCATTGCGGTTTTAAATATGCTCAGCAGCACTACCGAGCTTAGAGACAAGCTGGAAGGCAACACAAAATATTTTCGAAGCAAAATGACCGCTGCCGGTTTTGATATTAAACCTGGCGACCATCCCATTGTGCCCATTATGCTTTACGATGCAGTGCTTGCACAAAATTTTGCAGCTAAACTTTTGGAAGAAGGGATTTATGTAATTGGTTTCTTTTTTCCGGTGGTGGCAAAAGGGCAGGCACGCATAAGAGTGCAGCTTAGCGCCGCACACAATCAGCAGCACCTGGATAAAGCCATTGCAGCTTTTACCAAAGTGGGCAAAGAGTTGGGCGTGTTACAATAATTTCAATAAATTTTTTTTAGACCATTTGCAAAAGCGATTCTATGGATGGGGTATTAATATTGATATCGGCAAACTCCCTCAATACTTCATCCCTGGTGCAAAAAGAAACGCCGAGGCCGCTTTTTATGATCATACATAAATCGTTGCGGCTGTCGCCCACGGCAACAATATTTTTTAAATCTACATGGTATTTTTCTGCAACCGAAAGCATGGCATTGGTTTTACAAAAATTGTGGTTGCAAATACTTTTTTCGTTGCGAAAGAAAAAAGATGGCAGGTGCATTTCGCCATTGCAAATGCCATTGCTCATTTGCAGTTCATTGGCCAATGAAAAATCGGCGCCAATTTTTAATTTTATGTGTTCGGTTATTAAAGTATAACTATCGCTAATGATGCCCACAATAAACCCCCGCTGCTTAAGCTCTTTTACTACCTGCTCAATATTGTTTACCAGCGCCATACTGTCGGCAATATCTATCAGTTCTTTATAAGATTTGCCCTGGAGCAGTTTGGCAATGGACTTGGTAAGGGCAATGCCATCGTTTTCAAATTCTTTTCTTAACTGCAACAGCTCTTTATCAAAGCCAAAATGTTCGGCGGCTTTGTGTATAAACCTGCCCTGCAAAAGGGTGTCATCCATATCTAAAATGAGCATTTTTTGCAGGTGTTGTATGCTTGTTTTTACGGAGTAGCTCAGTTGCTCGGTAATAAGGCCAAAGTCGCTTAAATCATCAAGGTTTAAGGAGCGCTTATAGTCTATGGCTTTTTTTAAAATGGCGGCGCTTACCTCTTTGCTCATTTTGCCAATTTGGTTCAAAGGGCGGCTCCGGTTTTCGAGGTGGCCTATATTTACCTGTTTTATCCTTGCACCTTTGCTGTACAAATCAATAAGTATGGAAACATCTACGCCATAATCGTTGGGTATGAGCAGGTCTTTTAAAATAGATTTTTTGCCGGCAATCATTCCGCTTAAGGGCTGGTCAAAGCCGGTAAGCTCAGGAAAAAAAATACTCAATAAAGGTTTGGCAACAAGCTCCGTTACCCTGCCGGCATTACGGGTAAAACTCGATTTTACAAAATCACATTCATCGTTAATGATGGGTGCAATTAATAGTTCCATCATGTTTTTGGGATAGGGATGTATATCGCCGTCAATAAACAGCAGTATTTCATTTTTGGCCAGCAGTATGCCTTCCCTCATAGATGCGCCCTTGCCCAGCCTGCTGCTGGCAAATACTTTGGCGCCGGCTTTTTTGGCAAGCACAACTGTATCGTCCACCGATTTATCATCTATTACCAATACTTCGGTAACCTTATCGCATAAAAAGGCACACTGTACTACAGCAGCAATGGTTTCCTGCTCATTTAATGTGGGGATTATTACTGATACCATAATCATTAAAATTTTTCACTACAAAAAAGTAGCCGGTTAAACAATGGTTCAAAACAAAAAAAGGGTATTTCAAAAAAAATTAAGTAAAAGCAGGTAATGGCAGGCTATCTAAGATACAAAATTTATGGGAAATGGATTTTTATAATTGCAGAAAAAAAATTTTGCTATTTAAAAAATTGTTTCGACAAGGTCGAAACATTTTTTCTTTTAAATAGTACTGCTATGAAAAATTTAATCAGGCCCTCATTGATTCCCATATACTTCTTAGGGTATTATGAAAAAGCAATAAGGGAGGCTATTAGTATTACTTAGCGCTGCTGCAGTTCTATGCAGGCTGTAAAGCGTATAGTTGGTGGAAATGCCAGGGTTCTTCCACAAAAGGTGACAAGAATTTTATAACTTTAAAATTGAATAAAATGAAAATTTCAAAACCCCAAAATTTTAATTGCTGGTCAATTGCATTATTTGCACTGACTATTATTTTTACTAGCTGTCAAAAACAAGAAATACTAAACGAACCCAGCCCTAACTTACAAAGCTCAAATATAGCAGGCCGTGAGGGAGAATACCGCTGACTTGTCAAACACAACCACACACAGGTTTTTTGTTTTATTTGGGCAAAGAAAATTAACCAAAAAATTCCGGGCTATCCCGGCATTTTCTTTTGAAAATTTTTTTTTAGTGTTGGTGGTTGTGCTGTATTGCTGTTAATTCTTCGGCGCTTACTATTTTTTCTACCGGGCTTATTTTAGATTCCAGCAATTCAAAAACTTTGTTGCTGGTAATTCTGCGGTAACTGGCCTCTACCTGTTTTTCATCTTTCATCATACGGTCAATATAGCTGTCGAGCCAGCCCATATCGTTGTTCATATTCATTTGGCCAAAATAGCGCATCACTTCTTCCCTCATACTTTCTTTAATTTCTTCGGGTGTTGCTTCCAGTTTGTTATCCTGCGTAAGTTTATCGCTTATTAAGGTCCATTTTAACTGGTTGCTAAAGTTGGGCCATTCTGTTTCGGCCTGCTCTGCGGTTTTGGGCTGCTCGTTATTGGTTTGCATCCAGCGCTTTAAAAAATTTGCAGGGAACTCAATTGTAGTTTCCTCTACCAGGTAATGATAAAGCTGGTCGTAAAATTGTGTGCGGCCCTGGTTGCTCCAGTATTGCTGTATTTCTTCTTTAATGGTATTGCGAAAATCTGCTTCGGTTTTTAAAATTTTGCCCGGGTATATTTCGTTAAAAAACGCTTCGTTCAACTCCCGTTTTTCTACAAGGCCAATTTTTACAATGCTTGCTTTAAAATATTTTTTTGCAGCAAGGGTATCGTTTTTTTCAAAACCTAAATCCTGCAGCATCATGTGCAGCTTATCGGTTTCAAAGGCTTTGCTGAGTTGAAAAACAATGCTATCCTCTTTCTTTTTGCCCATCAGGCTTTTTTGCAATGCTGCAGAAAAATATTTGAGCAGCACGGAATTTTCTTTGCTTATTCCGCCTTCTATTACATCGCCTGCTTCGGTACATTCGGCAAATAAAATATTGATTACATTTTCCGGATTATCAATAATTTCAGGCTCGGTCATGTTGCCGCCTTTAATTTGCAGTCGGTTTACTTCTTCATCTACCATATCGGCCGTGGCTTCCACTTTGTAATTAGTAAATTTTCCTTTGCTTAAATCGGCAATTTCAAAAGCCGGTTTTAACCCTATTTCAAAATCAAATGAATAATCGGCCGGGTTGTTCATATCAAAAGCATCAATACTATTGACCAATGGCAAGGGCTGTGCAAAAATATCGGGCTGCTCAGCAGTGAGCCATTTGTGTAATTCGGCTTCGGCGCTGCGGATTACTTCTTCGGTAAAAATTCCCGTACCATACATTTTTTTAATCATGCCGGCCGGCACCATGCCTTTTCTAAAGCCTGGTATATTGGCCGTTTTGCCATATTGCTTTAATTTTTTTTCAAAAGAAGGCAAATAATCATCCTTACTTATTTTAACGGTAAGTTTGTCGTTGAGCAAACCCAAATTTTCTCTTACTACTGTTGCCATAACTTGTAAAATTCTAAAATTTTAAAAAAAATAAAAAAAGTTGACCCGTTTTTGGTTGATTCTCCGGTTTCTGTAAATCAACTTTGCAACCTGTCAACTCTTAAAAATGTGCGGATGATAGGGGTCGAACCTACATGGATTGCTCCGCCAGATCCTAAGTCTGGTGCGTCTGCCAATTTCGCCACATCCGCAAATGGGCTGCAAAATTAGGGGTTTCGGCCAATAATTCGCTAATAAAATGAGTTAATTTGATGAAAAATATGGCTTCACTGTATTTTAATATTGAATTTGATTTTGAGCAAGTATATTTTTAAAGTAAATTCGTAAGAATCATGGAAGTTACCGCCAAAATAGCGCCTTATACCCTCAACGAAGAAGAGGAAAAAAAAGAAATTCTCCGGGAGTACAAGGCATTGCTACGGGTTTTAAAAGCCAAGCTAAAACCCGGCGATAAAGTATTGCTGCGCCGGGCTTTTGAAATGGCTGCCGAAGCCCATAAAACCATGAGGCGTAAAAGCGGCGAGCCTTACATTCTTCATCCCTTGGCCGTGGCAAAAATTTGTGTGGAAGAAATTGGCCTGGGCATTCGCAGTACCATTTGCGCTTTATTGCACGATACCGTAGAAGATACCGATATTACCCTGGAAGATGTAAAAAGAGAATTTGGAATTGAAATTGCAAAAATTGTAGATGGCCTCACCAAAATTTCTACTGTTATGGATGCCAACAGCAGCCAGCAGGCAGAAAATTTTAAAAAAATACTTTTAACGCTTACCGATGACCCAAGGGTAATTTTAATAAAACTTGCCGACAGGTTGCACAACATGCGTACTCTGGATAGCATGAAAACCGAAAAGCAATTAAAAGTTTCGTCCGAAACCATTTACGTATACGCTCCGCTTGCTCATCGCATGGGTTTGTACAATATTAAAACCGAGTTAGAAGATTTGGCCATGAAATATCTTGAGCCGGACAGCTTTCGGTTTATTGCCAAAAAATTACAAGATACCAAAAGAGAACGCACCCGCTACATCAACGATTTTATTCGCCCTTTAAAAGCCAAGCTGGAAAAAACAGGTTTAAATTTTGAAATCTACGGCAGGCCCAAAAGCATACACTCCATTTGGAACAAAATAAAAAAGAAAGGCGTTGCCTTTGAAGAAGTGTATGATTTATTTGCCATACGCATTATTGTAGATAGCACACCAGAAAAAGAAAAAGAAGAGTGCTGGAAAGTGTACAGCGTTATTACCGACGCCTACAACCCAAGCCCCGAAAGGCTTAGGGATTGGCTCAGCAACCCCAAGAGCAATGGTTACGAAGCCTTACATACAACCGTAATGGGCCCGCAGGGAAAATGGGTAGAAGTGCAAATACGCACCAAACGCATGAACGAAATTGCCGAAAAAGGCCTGGCAGCACACTGGAAATACAAAGAAGGCACATCAGACGAAAACCGCTTCGACAAATGGTTTGGACAAATAAGGGAAGCGCTATCCAATGAAGAAGACAGCTCCTTCGATTTTTTGCAGGATTTTAAAAGCTCCTTTCTTACCGAAGAAATTTATGTTTATACACCCAAAGGCGATGTAAAAATGTTGCCCGTTGGTGCATCTGCACTGGACTTTGCCTTTAGCGTACACACTGCCGTGGGCAGCCGTTGTATTGGTGCAAAGGTAAACCATAAACTGGTGCCTATAAGTTATAAACTACGCAGTGGCGACCAGATAGAAATTATTACCAGCGCTAAGCAAAAGCCCAACTCGGAATGGCTGAACCTGGTGGTAACCAGCAAAGCCAAAACAAAAATTAAAGATTCTTTAAAAGAAGAAAAAAGAAAAATTGCCGAAGATGGCAAGGCTTTTTTACAGCGTAAGCTGGAAGCTATTGGCGCAGCAATGAACGCACAAAATTTTGATGAGCTTTGCATGTTTTATAAAGTAAACAGTTCGCTGGATTTAATGTATGATATTGCCATAAAAAAAATTGATTTAAAAGAGCTCAAAAGTTTTACCATACATGGCGATAAACTGGTACCTCCAAAACCGGTTGCGCCTAAAGAAGAAAAGCCGGAGTACGAGCCCAATAAAATTAACCCCAAAAAAGATACCGAACTTATTATTTTTGGCGAAAGCAGCGACCGCATAGTTTATTCCCTGGCCAATTGCTGCAAGCCCATTCCCGGCGATGATGTGTTTGGCTTTATAAGCACCGGCGAAGGCCTGAAAATACACCGTACCAATTGCCCCAATGCAGCAAGGCTTATGGCCAATTACGGCCACAGGGTGGTTAAAACCAAGTGGGCAAAAAATAAAGAAATATCCTTCCTCACTGGTTTAAAAATTGTAGGGCTTGATGATGTAGGCGTAATTCATAAAATTACCAACCTCATAAGTGGCGAAATGAAATTTAATATTTCTGCCATGACTATTGAAGCCAACGACGGTATTTTTGAAGGCAACCTGAAAATTTATGTGCATGATAAAGAAGAGCTGGACCTGCTGGTGGAAAGGATACATGCACTACCCGGCATAGAAAGTGTGGATCGCTACGATGCAGAGTAATTTTTACGATACTGCTTTTAAATTCAGAAATTATTTTGATACAACGCTAAACGCTTATTTTTTTATGAAAGAACTTATAGACAGGATAATGGCCAATGCTCAAATTACCGGGCCGCAGGCCGAAAAAGCGCTGGAAACCGTAAAAGATTTTGTGAAAGAAAAATTTCCCATGATGGCTGGCGCTGTAGATAATTTATTTGATCAGGCGGCAAAAAAGGAAGATGATTTTATGGAATAAAAAAAGGCAACCTTATTTCGGTTGCCTTTAAGATATTTTCATTTACGCTTACCTTATTATCAGTTTTTCCGTAAGTGTTTGTTTGCCGTTGGCAATGCTTAAAGTATAAACGCCATTGGCAATACCGTGTATATTTAAGCGGCTTGCGCTGCCTGTTGACAGGTTTTGGCTTTTCCAGGTTTTCACTAGTGCTCCTTTTGCATCAAACAGGTTAATATTTGCCTTGCTATTCATACCGCTTACAAAAACGGCAATTACGTCGCTTGCAGGATTGGGGCTAATGCTTATAAATATATTGCCCTTACCTTTAATTTTTGCCTGGCGTACATCCGATAATTTTTCATTGTTGTCAATATCTTTTTGCCTTAGGCGATAATAATAGATAACATCTGGCTCAACATAATTATCGGTGTAAGTATAGTGGGAAATAATGTTGCTGTTCATTTTTCCATTGATCCATGAAATAGGTTCAAATTGGTTTCCGTCTATGCTTCTTTCTACAAAAAAACCTTTGTTATTGTTTTCAATTGAAGTGCTCCAGTTAAGAACAATATTTTTATTATTGGACAACGCATCAAAGTTGAGTATGGCAACAGGCACTACGGAGGTTTGATAAACCAGCAAAAATTGAGAAAAGCCGCCGGTAAAATCCCCGCTAAAAGAAGCATATCCTTTTGTTGCCCGCTGATCGTCTATTACTGCATTTACCACTTCAGCATCGGCACTGTTGATGAGGCCGCCAAGGTTTATGCCGTTTTTAACTTTCATTAATTTAAGGTTTGCAAAATTTGCGCCCCATATGGCAAGTTCGGCGGTAGTATAATATAGCGTTACATTATAGCTTGCGGTTGTATTGGCAATGGCAGGCGAAATATTTACTACTTTTTCGCTGCGGAGGTAAGTAGCTGCTGTGCTGCTAAGTGAAATATTTGTGTTGCCGGCCTGTGTAATAGTTGCAGTAAGGCAACCAGGCGATACAGATGGGTTGCTCAATTTAGCAATTACCTGGCCATCGTTGCTGCTGTAAAAATTACTGCTGCCCGATGTAGATAAAATATTTTCTGTAGCTGCATGGTTCAACTGGCTTTCTACTGTTACATTTTTTCCGGTAACAACAACATCATCTATTGCAAATGGCGGTTGGTTGGCAACGCTATTATCCGAAATCCATCGGAACATTAACCTTAAATTACTGGTTCCAATTGTTCCGGCAGGTAAATTGATATTTAAAGTAGTTGAGCTGGTTATTCCCTGCAGGTAAACATCGTTATTCAATACTGTAAGTACAGAATAATTAGTGCCGTTGAGTGTATAATAAACCAATCCAAAATCATAAAAAGTGCCGCTGTCTATTTCTCCATTACTCACCAGCTTAAGAGATACGGAAATATCTTTTAGCCCGGCTGCATTCAGTAAAGGGGTAACTGCCCTTGCATCAGTACCTGTTGCAGTACTGGAATAGGCCATTGCAGCCGTGCCATTTGTTACTGCAGTGGAATTGCCATTGGAAATATGCAAAGTGTTGCCACTAAATCCATAAGTGCCTGCACCGGTATTATTGCCTACCCATTTATTGGTAGTGGATGTACCAGCAGCATTGCTGGTAACCCATCCTGCTGGTACCTGGTTGCTGCCGGTAGTGATGCCAAAATTTTCTGAAAGCAATGTTACGGTTGGCATTGTATTGTTAATGCTATAATTAAAATCATCATCGGTAATGGTTATCGTATATTGGTTTGCAGAGCCGCAGGCTATTGATTGCTGCACACCTGTGCCGGAAATATTAAAAGCTAACTGTATGGTTTCGGCGCTTTCTATAATAGCATCGTCATAAATCCTTAGCGTAAATACTTTATCGGTTGCATCTCCATTGGTATAGGTTACCGATGAAGGCGTAATAGTATAATCAGTAATTTCGGTTGCCGATCCTGTTTTTGAAAGGCTAAGTGTTGCGTTTCCATTTGCTGTAGATTCTACACCTACTGTAATAGGATATTCTTTGTATCTCGGGCAAGCGCCACTTGCTGTTTCGGAAACGGTTGTTTGCCCCGGCTTAAAGAAAATGCGGTTAAGCATTGGGGAAACCCCCGTAGTGGAAGAAGGCAATTCTTTTCTGCGTGGGCTGTTGAGCATTACTACCTGGCAGCGCTCCGATTGATTTAAGGTAAAAGTATTGAGGCAAATATCATTACTGTAATCCATGTAGTTTTCAAACATTTTTGGTACAGATGGAGTACAGCCATTTGCCGTTCCGGGAGCAGGGCAGCCGCTGGTTAATGCGTTTTGCGGAGGTGTATCGGTACAATAATCATTGCCGCAATTTGCGTCCCCTGTAATATGGCGAAGGCCAAAAAAATGGCCCAGTTCATGGGTGAGTGTGCGGCCATACTGGTATGGTGATGCCGTGCCGGGATTAGATAAACTGCCTACGCTTCCACTCATTACTACTACGCCTGCTGTTTGATCGGTTTCACTATTGCCAAGGCCTGGCAATGTACTCATTGCCGGAAATGTTGCATAACCCAATAATCCGCTGCCCGAAAAATCGGCCAGCCAAATATTTACATACCGGTAAGGGTCCCAATAGCTTTGTGGTTTTACTACATTATCAAAATGCGTCATTACTGCATTCATACTGCTAAGCCCAGATGGGTTCTGCCAGCCGGACTGGCTCCTCCAGTTTATTCTTACAATACCGGGCTCGCAAAGTAAATTGCCCATTGGGTCCACTTTTGCCGCAACAAAACGAACGCCTAAGTCGGTAGCGCTTCCATAACCTGAACCGGAAAGATTGGCAAAATCTGCATTTAACTGCTGTATTTGTGCAGTTACTATTGCTTGTGTAAGATTTGCACCTGTGCCAATTGTGCTTTCGGTATTACCATCATAAATTACATGAAATATAATGGGTACAGAAAAAATGGTTGTAGGTGGGCCAAAATTATTGAGTTGTTTAAATTCGTTGATGAGCCTTTGCATTTCAGCTTCATAGGCCGCATCATTAAATCCACGGACACGGTTTTTTTCCATTTCGGCGCTAAAGCCACATTTATCTGCTGCGGCTACAAATGGCGATTTTAAAACCTGTTGGGAAAATACATTAGATACAATAAAACCAAATAGAAAAAGGGTGTAAATTTTCTTCATGCTTGTAACTTTAGGTTATGCTTATTAAAACCCTATCCTGCAATGGGTGCAGTACAGGGGTTTATTAATGTAAATATAATTGTAAAAATAGTAAAAGTAAAACCTGGCTTTATTTGCCAAATTTTATGTTTCCCGAAGGGTAAATACCATTATCGCCCAATATTTCTTCAATACGAATTAGTTGATTGTATTTTGCCATGCGGTCACTCCTGCTGGCCGATCCGGTTTTTATTTGGCCACAATTTAAGGCAACGGCTAAATCCGCTATGGTACTGTCTTCTGTTTCGCCGCTGCGGTGGCTCATAATGGTGTTAAATCCATTATTTTGTGCAAGGCTCACGGCATTAATGGTTTCGGTAAGGGTGCCAATTTGGTTTACTTTCACCAATAATGCGTTGGAAATTTTTTCATCTATCCCTCTTTGTAACCTTTTTACATTGGTAACAAAAAGATCATCTCCTACCAGTTGACATTTGCTGCCTACTGCATCGGTAAGCATTTTCCACCCTTTCCAGTCGTCTTCGGCCATACCATCTTCAATAGAAATAATAGGGTATTTTTTTACCCATCCTTCCCAAAATTTTACCAGTTGCTCACTGCTTAATTTTTTACCATCGCTTTTATGATATATATATTTTTTTTCTTTTGCATTCCACAATTCGCTATTGGCGGCATCCATGGCAATGGCTACCTGTGTGCCTGTTTTATAACCAGCCGCCTGTATGGCGGTAAGTACGGTTTCAATGGCTTCTTCATTGCTTTGTATATTGGGGGCAAAGCCACCTTCATCTCCCACATTGGTACTGTATCCTTTCTTTTTCAATACCGTTTTTAAAGCATGAAAAATTTCTACGCCCCATTGCAGCCCTTCGCTAAAGCTGGTAGCGCCAATTGGCATTACCATAAATTCCTGGAAGTCTATTTTATTATCTGCATGAGCGCCGCCATTTAAAATATTCATCATGGGTATGGGTAAAACTTTGGCATTGGTGCCACCAATATACCGGTAAAGTGGCAGGTTGGCTTCCAGGGCAGCAGCTTTAGCTACCGCAAGGCTTACCGCTAAAAGTGCATTAGCGCCCAGTTTTGCTTTATTTTCGGTACCGTCCAGTTTTAGTAATGCTGCATCTATTCCTGTTTGGTTGGCAACATCCCAGCCAAGCAGGTTATCTGCAATAATGGTATTCACATTTTTAACGGCTTTTAATACCGATTTACCGCCATAATATTTTTTATTATTATCCCTTAGTTCTACGGCTTCATGAATGCCGGTACTGGCGCCGCTGGGTACGGCTGCACGGCCTAATTTTTCATTTTCTGTTAAAATATCTACTTCTACAGTAGGGTTGCCCCGGCTATCGAGTATCTGGCGGGCATTAATTGATGCTATGTAACTCATTTTTTTATTTTTACTTGTATTTACCATTCAAAAATACTATTTTCGCCCTTACGTCCGATTCAATCTGTTGATTTTTTCTCCTTATACCTGTCAAACCACTTAGTAATCCAATATTTTAATGTTTTATTAAAAATTTAATTCGCATTTTTTATGCAAAGATTTAGTTATGTTATTCTGTGTGCCTTTTTTCTTACAACAATGCACACTGCCCTTGCTCAAAACAATGTAGGTGTTGGAACCAATTCCCCAGATATTTCTGCGGCACTTGACGTTTCCAGTACAGATAAAGGGTTGCTTCCGCCAAGGCTCTCTACAGCTCAGCGTAATGCAATGCCCAATAAAACAGCGGGATTATTAATTTATAATACCAGTGTATCCTGCCTGGAAATGTACAATGGCTCGGCATGGATAAACCTGTGTACCGGCGGCCCTTCAAGTATTGTAACAAAATCTTTGCTTGGTGGCAACCAGGAAGACAGAGGCTATTCTGTTCAGCAGCTTGCCGATGGTGGTTTTATTATTGGCGCTACCACAAGCTCCTCTGCAAATGGGGATGTAACCCCGGGCAACCATGGCGGTTACGACTGCTGGGTTATAAGGCTCGATGCTAGCGCTAATATTTTATGGAACCGGGTATTGGGCGGTGTTGGCGACGAACAACTTGCCGAACTGAGGCCTACTGCCGATGGTGGATTTGTTTTTTGCGCTAGCTCTACTTCCAGCGCTAATGGAGATGTAACTGAGGCTACAAAAGGCTTAACAGATTATTGGATAGTAAAATTAGATGCTTCGGGAAATATAGTTTGGAACAGGTTGCTGGGTGGCGACCAGGATGATATCCCTACTTCTATAAATGAAAATGCAGGGGGAACAATAGTTGTGGCTGGCAGCTCAGAATCTTCCGGCACAGGTAATGTTACCGAAACCAATCATGGCTTAACCGATTTTTGGATTGTAAAACTCAATTCAACCGGTAGTACTATTACTTTCAACCGCTTGCTGGGCGGAAATGGGGAAGAAAGGGCTTTTAGCATAAAAGAAGTAACCAGCGATAATGGTTATGTAGTTGCCGGATACAGTACTTCAAGCGCCAATGGAAATGTAAGTGGGGTTTTAAACGGCCTTTCAGATTTTTGGGTACTTAAACTTACTTCAGCCGGAACCCTTAGCTGGAACAGACTTGTAGGCGGTAATGCAGAAGAGTATGCTTATTCACTCGTTACGGTTTCTGATGGAAGTCTCATTGTAGGAGAAACAAATTCTACAGGCGGCGGAAATATTTCCGGTTCATCCAATGGCGGTTCCGATTATCTTATTGCTAAATTAAGCACTACCGGAACCGTTTCCTGGACTTCAATAAAAGGCGGAACCGATGATGATATTGCATGGTCGGTTGTGCAAACCGGAACCGATTATGTTATTGCCGGCCAATCATTATCATCTGCTTCTGGCGATGTAACCGAAGCCACACATGGCGCAACAGATTCCTGGTTGATAAAAATAAACAGTACCGGCACGCTGCTTTGGAATAAGTTATTGGGTGGTTCGGGAGATGATGTTAGCTATGATGTAAGGCCAACCTCCGACGGTGGATTTGTACTAACAGGTTACACCAACAGCTCCAACAACGGAAATGTTTTTGGCGTAAACCATGGCGGCGACGATGTGTGGTTGTACCGGTTGGATGGCAGCGGCAATATTCAATAAAAAACAGGAGTTACCATTTTATATTTAAGGTTTGCACTTTGTGCAAGCCTTTTTTATTTTTTAAAACCTAAGCTTCTTAATTTCGTGCTGGAATATTAATATGTTTGTTCAACAATACATCTCATGGGAATATTTGAAGTAAGAGGAGGAAAATCCCTGTCGGGAGAAATTACCCCGCAGGGCGCAAAAAACGAAGCTTTGCAAATCATAAGCGCAGTATTGCTTACCGATGAAGAGGTAATCATAAAAAACATACCCGATATAATTGACGTAAATCTTCAAATAGAATTACTTGCAGAAATGCAGGTAAAAATAAACCGTATAGACCGGCATACCTGCAGCTTTAAAGCTGATGACGTAAATGTAGCATACCTCAGCAGCAAAGAGTTTCATAAAAAAAGTTCAAGGTTGCGTGGCTCTGTAATGCTTGCCGGGCCGCTGCTTGCAAGATTTAAAAAAGCATTTTTACCAAAACCCGGCGGCGATAAAATTGGCCGTCGAAGGCTGGATACTCATATTATTGGTTTTGAAAAATTAAATGCAAACTTTTCGTATAAAGAAGGCGAAGGTTACTTTACTTTACAAACTCCCGGGCTTAAAGGAACTTATATGTTGCTGGATGAACCCAGCGTAACCGGAACTGCAAACATACTTATGGCGGCGGTAATGGCCGAAGGCGCCACAACAATTTACAACGCAGCCTGTGAACCCTACCTGCAGCAACTTTGCAAAATGCTCAGCCGCATGGGCGCTAAAATTGAAGGCATTGGCAGCAATATGCTCATTATAAATGGCGTAGAAAAATTAAAGGGCACCGAGCATACTTTACTAGCCGATATGATTGAAGTGGGCAGTTTTATTGGCCTTGCCGCAATGACGCAAAGCGATATTACCATTAAAAATGCCGGCGTAAAAGAGCTGGGCATTATTCCCGAAAAATTCCGGCAACTGGGCATTACCATGCATTTTAAAGGCGATGATATTCATGTGCCTGCTCAGGAAATTTATGAAATACAAAAATACCTTGATGGCGGTGTACTTACTATTTACGACCATCCCTGGCCGGGCTTTACACCCGATTTGCTGAGCATTGTATTAGTAACTGCTATACAGGCAAGAGGTAGTGTACTCATCCATCAAAAAATGTTTGAAAGCCGCTTGTTCTTTACCGATAAATTGATAGAAATGGGCGCACAAATTATATTATGCGATCCGCACAGGGCTGTGGTAATAGGCCTGGAAAGAGAAACAAAACTTCGTGGCATTACCATGAGCAGCCCCGATATAAGGGCTGGCGTGGCCTTGCTTATTGCAGCGCTTAGTGCACAAGGCAAAAGCACTATTCAAAATATAGAACAAATAGACCGTGGCTACCAAAATATTGATGAGCGCCTGAAAAAACTGGGTGCGGATATTGTGCGGAAGGGTTAGTGTTTTTAAAAAATCTCTTCCAATTGCTGCAAATGAGTTACAGTATAGGTGGGGTTAAAGGTAACCACTGCATTAACATGGTTTACAAAAACGGCATCTAATCCTGCGTTTAATGCGCCTTTAATATCGGTTTCCAAATTATCGCCAATCATTATACTTTCTTTATAATTAGCGCCTGCAGATTGCAAGGCAAAATCAAAAATTTCTTTATTGGGCTTTATGCTGTTGCTTGCTTCGGAGGTAATTACTTTGGTAAAATATTTATTGAGGCCGCTGTTGTTGAGTTTTCGCCATTGGGTTTTTTCAAAACCATTGGTGATTAAATGAAGTTGGTAATTTTTTTGTTGCAGGTAAGCTAATATTTCAAAAGTGTGCGGAAAAACATTTTTCTGGCCTGGTAAAATGTCTAAAAAACTTTCGCTCAGTTTTCTTGCCAGGGGTTCATCGGCTATTTTAAAATCCAAAAGTGTGCGCCACATTCTTTTCCATTTGAGTTCATCGGCGGCAATAAGGCCTTTTTCATATTTTTCCCAAAGTGCAGCATTGTGTACCAGGTATTGGCGGTGAAAATTGGGAAAAGCGGCAACTTTTTCCAACGCATAAGTTTCATAAACTTCCTCCATGGTAAGCCTTGCATTGGTTTCAAAATCCCATAAGGTATGATCTAAATCAAAAAAAAGGTGCCTGTATTTCAATGTTTTGGAATTAAAAGAAGGCAAAGTTAGCGTAAACGCCATTCACATTGGTTTTTGAGGCCGAAAACCAGTGGTAATTATTTTTATTAATTTAACAAAAATCATTTCTTTTTTGCAGGTGATTGGGTATATTTGGGCATTGTACAATACAAAAAATTATTTTTAAAAAATGAAAAAAGTATTTTTATTAGCCGCAGCCTTTTTTATGGTAACGGGTGTTGCCCTTGCAGATAAAGGTAAAAAGAAAAAATGCGCAAAAGGTAAATCCTGCTGCAGCAAAATGAGCAAAGCAGAAAAAAAGGATTGCAAAAAAAGTTGCCATGGCGATAAAGAAGAAAAGACCGTAAAGCTTTAATTCTTTAAAAATTTATTTACTGCCCCGGAAAAAATCCGGGGCATTTTATTTTATACCTTTTTGATTGAATTTTCTTTTCTTTGCACATGGCAGAACAGTTTCATAAAATTTTAATAATTACGGCGCCTTCAGGGGCAGGCAAAACCTCTATTACCCATCACCTGCTGCAAAAATTTCCACAGTTGGCTTTTTCCATTTCGGCGGCTACAAGGCGGCCCAGGAGTTACGAAAAAAGCGGCGTGGATTATTATTTTATGAACGAAGAAGATTTTAAAGAAAAAATAAAAGCCAAAGATTTTGCCGAATGGGAAATGGTGTATGAAGGCAAATATTACGGCACGCTTAAAAGTGAGCTGGAGCGCATTTGGCATAATGGCCAGGTGCCCATTTTGGATATAGATGTAAAAGGCGCTTTGCATGTTCAAAGCCAGTACCCGGTAAATACTTTCAGCATTTTTATTGAACCTCCCAGTATTGAAGAATTGAAAAAAAGGTTAATGAGCCGTGGAACTGAAACCGAGGATACACTGGCTGCAAGGGTGAACAAAGCTTCGTATGAAATTTCATTTAAGGGCACTTTTAATGCAGTAATTGTAAATGATAATTTAAATCAGGCTTTTAAAAATGCAGAGGAAGTGGTGAGAAAATTTTTGGCACAATAACCAACTTTTACATGCCTGCTTCTCCATTGGTTTCTGCAATAAAACCCAATATTTTTTCCCTTCCTGTTTTTTTTACGGCGCTGCTCACAAAATGCCTGGGCAAAAATTGCATTTGCGCTTTTAATGCTTCCAAAAAATCTTTTACATTTTTACTTACAGTTCGCTGGTTTTCTTTATCGCTTTTGGTAAACACCAGGCTAAAAGCTATTTGCCATTTATAAAGGTTGCCTATAAATTCCAGATCAATTTTTTGTGGCCTGTGGCGGCTGTCAATTAATACAAATACCTGGCTAAGGTTTTCTCTTTTGCGCAAATAGTTTTCAATCATTTGCTCCCATCGCCTTCGGCTGGAAATGCTGGTTTTGGCAAATCCATAACCGGGTAAATCCACCAGAAACCATTGTTCGGCAATAAGTTTATTACCTGCCTCGTTTTCCGGCCTTGTACTTTCAATAATAAAATGATTGATGAGTTGTGTTTTTCCAGGGCTTGCCGAAGTTTTGGCCAGCTTTGCATTATTGCATAAAGTATTAATAAGCGACGACTTGCCTACATTGCTGCGGCCAATAAATGCATACTCAGGTTTATCTGGTGCAGGGCATTTTTCTACCGAGGGGCTGCTAATGAGGTAAGTGGCTTTTTGAATATGCATGTTTGTTTATAATTACTGCAAATTTAACTTTTATTAAAGTGTAAGTAAACTTATTAAAGCATTGCGGCAATTTCAAACCATTATCTTTGCACGGTTTATGGTGAAATTTGCCCACGATACTGTTGTACCTGTTGCTGGCTCGGAACTTAGTAAAAAGGAACAAGTGAAAGAAATGTTTGATGGTATTGCCGGCAGGTACGATTTTTTAAACCGGTTTTTAAGTGGAGGTACCGATGTTGGCTGGCGAAAAAAAGCATTGCTTCAGCTCAAAAACCGGCCTTTAAACCACCTGCTCGATGTAGCAACAGGTACCGGCGATATGGCAATTACGGCATTGCGGTTGCTTAACCCGGCTAAAATAACCGGTATTGATATAAGCGAAGGCATGTTGAAAATTGGCAACGAAAAAGTAAAACAGCTTAGCCTGGCCGATAAAATAGAATTGTTAAAGGGCGACAGCGAAACAATAAATTTTAATGATAATACGTTTGACGCTGTAACCGTAGCTTTTGGAGTAAGAAATTTTCAAAACCTTGAAAAAGGGCTGGCCGAAATTTTAAGAGTGCTGAAACCCGGTGGAAAATTAGTAATCCTGGAGTTCAGCAAACCGCAAAACAGGTTGATGAAGGCGCTATATAATTTTTATATGCAAACCATAGTTCCGGCTATTTGCAATATATTTTCTAAAAACCCACATGCATACCGCTATTTGAATAAATCTATACAACAGTTTCCGGAAGGAAAAAATTTTGTAAACATTTTAAATGGCCTTGGTTACAACAACACAGGCCATAAACCTTTGACCTTAGGAATATGCAGTATTTATTGCGGAGAAAAATAGCAGTAGTTTTTTTAATAATCAGTTGTGCCCTTGCGCCAGGCCTTTCTCACGCCCAGGAAGCAGAAATTAACCTGCCTGACCATGATTACCGGGCCATTCGTTTTGGCATTAATGCCGGTATAAACAGGGCGCATTATAATTTTGGACATCACCCGCTTTTTTTAACACAGGATAGTATTAATGTAATTGAAAGCCTCAACAGTACGGGTATTAACCTTGCCTGGCTGGTAAACTTTAATTTAAACGAACATTTCGACATTCGCACTTATCCGCTTAGCCTTGTATTTACCGAAAAGGCTTTTCAATACCATCTCAAGCACCCCAATTCCGTAGAAGGTGAAGACAGTCTCATGACCAAAAAAGTTCAGGGTATTACACTGGCTTTTCCCGTTCAATTAAAATTTAGCAGCGACAGAATTGCAAATTTTAAAGTGTACATGATGGGTGGGGTAAAATTTGAGTATGATATGGCTGCAAATGCAGGCGCCAAAAATGCCGAATCGCTTTTTAAATTAAAGCGTTTTGATTATGGTATAGAAGCAGGCATTGGCTTTCACATTTACTTTCCTGTATTTGTATTAACGCCGGAGCTTAAAGTAGGCTGGGGTTTAAATAATGTGCATAGCCGGGATCCGCAGCTAAAGTTTTCCAATACTATTGATAAAATTAATGCCCGTACTGTTTCACTTTCCCTTACGGTAGAGTAATTGTTTAGTAATCATAATTGCGCTTCCAAATATTCAATCTTATTCCGGCAGAAACCATTGGGTTGTTAGAATCTATTCCGTTGCCTTTGTATTTCCTTAGCATTAAACCTAAGTCAATAAAAAAGTTTTCCCTGGCCTCATAGCTTACCGATGCATAGACATTGAGGCATTTTACTTTTTCTCCTCCACCAATGCTAAAATCGGTTCCACTACGAGTTACATAAGGCTTAAAAATATTGCCGCCAAAATTTGTACCCAGGCTGTCCAGCCCTTTGTAATAATAAATTGCCCTTGCATAAATCATCCATTTAGGCGCCGGTTGAAAACGTGCAATACCAATAAACTCCTGGAAATTGGCTCCCAAAGGATGTGCCAGTGGCTGATTGTAATGCGTATAATTGGCAACACTATCGGAGTGGGAATATACAAATGGCCGTACCCTGTTGGTTTCAAATTGAAGGTCGAGGTTTTTAATATTAAAGGCATCAACATACTTCATGCCAAGCTGAAAGCCAAATTTGTTTACCCAGTTTTTAGAATCGTCCCTAATTTCTTTTATGCGGAATTCATCCATAATCATTTGCCCGTAAAATTGTAAGCGGTGGGCTACATTGGCTTTAAAGTCAATACCGGCCAAGGCATTATCGGGGCTGCCTACTGTGCCTTCAATATGCCTTAGGAAAATAATGGGGTTGAGGTATTGAAAATCAAAGCGATTTTTGCGGCCGAAAATTACACCTTCAAAAAGGCCAATGTTGAGCCAGCGGTTTACGTTCATGCTTAGGTGGTGCATGGCAGCATATTTACGGTCGAGCAACTCATCGCCATGCTTGGTAAACTGTGGCATGAGCTCCATAAATAAATTTTGATAATTTATTTTCCAAATCCTTGTATTGATTTTTACAAAAAGATAGCTGTTGCCAAAGTCACTCAGAAAGAGGCTGCGGTAGCCGTTGCCAATAAAATTTTTATCGTAGCCTGCCTGGAAGTTGATGAACTTTGCTGCGCTAAAAGTAAAATATCCACGGCCATCAAAATAATCAAAGCCTTTTGAAGTTTTATACGGTTTGTAAAAACCCACGCCGGGTACGGCCCTGTACTCCTGCTCAAACTGCCTGAAGTTTGCCGGCCCACGCTCCTGGTTATCTACAACCATTGCGGCAAAGCCCACTTTTTTTGCAATCAGCCCACGAATGGTTACGCCTCTGGAATTTAAAAAAACTAGGTTGCTGGTATCCCTTTCTTTTGCCAGTGTAACATTGAGTATGGGGTTAATGGCAAGAAAAAAATTGGGGTTGTTTACTTCAAAAAAATTGGCCTTGGTTTTATAAAGTGATTTTAAAAAAGGTTTCTTGCTTGCAAAATTTTCTTTGGGTGTGGTAACCCACTCTGCACTGTTCATCAGCAAGCTATTTAAATTGTATTCATCAATTGGCGTTAGGTTAAGGTCGGTCCATTCTTTAAACTTATCCTGGTTGGTTGCAGGGTCCCGGTAGCCCATCCTTGCACTGTCTAAAAACTCGGCTTCCTGCACAATAAATTTTCGGTTAAAAGGCTTAAGCGTAGAAAAATTGAGGTCGGTATTTTTTTGTTGCTTTATTTCCAGCCTTTCAATAAATATATTCTCCTTGGCATCCTGCGGCAGGTAGGTAGATTGTGCAAATGCCGGTAAAGGAAAAATAAAAACAAGGAGTTTGGATAAGCTTTTAATAATTTGCATCTTATAGTAATGGTTAGTTTTACAAGTATTCATAAATTCAAGTTATGCAAAAATACCTTATTAAGGATATTTCTATAGTGAATGAAGGAAAAATTGAGCAAAAAGATATTTTGATAGGCAATAAACGAATAGAAAAAATTGACAGTAATATTTCTGTAAAAGAAAAATGCATAGAAATTGATGGCGCTGGAAAACATTTGATGCCGGGAGCCATTGACGACCAGGTGCATTTTCGTGAGCCGGGGCTTACGCATAAAGCTACAATCCATACCGAAAGCAGGGCGGCAGTTGCTGGCGGCATTACCAGTTTTATGGAAATGCCCAATACCATACCCAATGCTTTAAATTTAAAATTGCTGGAAGATAAATATGCCATTGCAAAAGCCACTTCGCTTGCCAACTACTCTTTTTTTATGGGTGTGAGCAACCATAATGCAGATGAAGCATTGCAGGTAAACAAACATAAAAATGATATTTGCGGCATTAAAATATTTATGGGCAGCAGCACCGGAGATATGCTGGTGGATAACCACAATACGCTCAATAAGATTTTTTCGGAGTGTGAAATACTAATTGCAACGCATTGCGAAGATGAGCGCTTAATTCGCCATAATTACCAGGCTTTAAAAGCCCAAAAACCACAACTGGAGCCATCCGATCATCCGCTTATACGAAATGCCGAAGCCTGTTTTGAATCTTCGTTAATTGCAATACAGTTTGCCCAAAAACACAATAGCCGGCTGCATATATTGCATATAAGCACCGAAAAAGAACTGCAACTTTTTGGCAACATGATGCCGCTTGCAGAAAAAAGGATAACCGCAGAAGTATGCGTGCACCATTTGCATTTTACGGCAGATGATTATGAACGGCTGGGCTATAAAATAAAATGCAACCCGGCTATAAAAGCGCCCCAAAATAAAAATGCTTTGTGGCATGCATTGCTGGACGACTGCCTGGATGTAATTGCCACCGACCATGCACCACATTTATTATGCGAAAAAGAACCACCTTACGAAAATGCACATGCCGGCCTGCCCCTGGTACAACATGCATTGCCCTTAATGCTGTATTATTATGAGCAGGGAAAAATAAGCCTGGAAAATATTGTCCGCAAAATGAGCCATGCCGTTGCTGAATGTTTTCAAATAAAAGAACGAGGTTTTATAAGAGAAGGTTATTTTGCCGACCTGGTGTTGATTGACTTAAATAAACCATTTACCGTTTCGCCTCAATCTGTTTTATATAAATGCGGATGGAGCCCGTTTGAAAATTTTCAATTTCCTGCATCCGTAGAAAAAACTTTTGTAAACGGAAACCTGGTTTATGAAAATGGCACTGTAAACAACTCTTATACAAGCGAAAGGCTATACTTCAACCGATAAAAATATAGAATGGAACTGGATAAAACCACCCTTTATGACCTTGCTGTTTTTGCTAACGAAGAAGAGTTTTCTGTTTTTGGAAAACTCAATGAAGCCATAACCAGCAGCGGTAGAGATGAATTTAAAAAGATGCTGTACACACCACTAAAATCCGTTTCAGCTATTACCGATATACAACTCACATTAAAACAAATTGGCGAAAAAGAAAGCGGCTGGACAAAACTCATAAGCAACGGAACCATTATGGTGGTAGAGCGGTATTTTCATGCCACTATTGATGAAATACCAGCTTATCCCAATAAGCTTTCTGCACTTACCTATAAAGTTTTTTCAGGCCAGGATTATTCTTTGATAAAATATTCTGCAAAGCATTGTTTTGATTTTATTAAAGGAATGAGGCAATTGCAGGAATTACTACATTCACCTGAAGCATCAGCTCCATTACAAAAGGTATTGAGCAGGTGCCAAAATATTTTGCAGCATACTGCAGCATATACAAGCGGGTTTGCAACCACTGAGGAAATGCCGCATACCGCACTGCTGCGCTTTGGCCATTTTATCCGTTACCGGTTTAAAACCAATATGCATAACTTGCTGCAAATGCACGCCACGCTTGATGCCTGGCATGGCATGGCCATTGCCATTAAAAAATTTCAATTGGTTTTTCCGGAGCTGGTAGCCTCTGAAACGCCGGTAATTGAAGCCCGTGGTTTATATCATATATTATTGGAGCAACCCGTGGGCTACGATACACAACTGAATAGGGATGCCCATTTTTTATTTTTAACCGGCGCCAACATGGCCGGTAAAAGCACTTTTATAAAAGCGGTGGGCATTGCCGTTTTTTTGGCACATGCAGGTATGGCGGTTCCTGCTGCTTTTTTACGATTGAGTGTTTTTGACGGCATGCTCAGCAACATCAATATGGCCGATAATATTATTAAGGGCGAAAGTTATTTTTACAACGAAGTGCAAAGAGTAAAAGCTACCCTGCAAAAAGTAAGCGATGGAAAAAAATGGCTCATATTGATTGATGAACTTTTTAAGGGCACCAATGTAGAAGACGCCATGAAATGCAGCACGGCAGTAATAGAAGGCCTGCTAAAAGTAAAGGGCTCCTTATTTATCCTTTCTACACATCTGTATGAAATTGCACAGCAACTGCAGGGCCATACCAACATCAGCTTTCATTATTTTGAAACCCAAATTTCAGGAGGCCAGTTGCAATTTAATTATACCTTAAAACCAGGCGTAAGCAACGACAGGCTCGGCTATTTGATTTTAAAAAACGAAGGCGTGGTGAAGATGCTGGAGGATTTGTGAAGGCCTCAGTATTTAGTACAAAGTATTTAGTATTTAGGCTGGGGAATTGCATTTGCTGTAAGGGTATATTTTGCATCTGATTTTATTTGCAAATTCAAATGAGTATTTTCTTTTAGGTTTTTTACTGTCCCCAAAAAATAAAGGGCCCGTTTTACCAGTACCCTTTTTTAAAATGCTTAAATGAATGGTTGCTATTGAAGGTTACAAAAATGGTAAGGCTTCAATACTATATACGCAATACCAAGTACTCAATACTATGTACTGTGTATTACCCTTAATCAAACATATCACTTTGTAAGCCTTTGCCGGCAGGTTGCTTGCCCAAATGTTTATAAGCTTTTTCGGTGGCTTCCCGGCCACGTGCCGTACGTACAATAAAACCTTCCTGTATTAAAAAGGGCTCGTACACTTCTTCCAGCGTACCGGTTTCTTCACCTACAGCGGTGGCAATTGTGGTAATACCTACCGGGCCGCCTTTAAATTTATCAATAATTGTAGAGAGTATTTTATTATCCATTTCATCAAGGCCGTATTCATCTACATTTAATGCACGCAAGGCATGTTCGGTTATTTTTAAATCAATGATGCCGTTGCTGAGTACCTGTGCAAAATCTCTTACCCTTCTCAGCAAGCCGTTGGCTATACGAGGCGTGCCACGGCTGCGCCTTGCAATTTCATCGGAAGCATCGCTGGTAATTTTTGTGTTTAAAATACCTGCACTGCGTTGCAATATGGCATTTAAAATAGAAGCATTGTAATACTCCAGCCTGTTTTTAATAGCAAACCTGCTGAGCAGTGGTGCGGTTAAAAGCCCGCTTCTGGTAGTGGCGCCAATAAGTGTAAACGGATTTAAGTTTAATTGTACAGAGCGTGCATTTGGTCCGCTGTCTATCATTATATCTATACGAAAATCTTCCATTGCGGCATAGAGGTATTCTTCTACTACGGTACTAAGCCGGTGTATTTCATCTATAAACAATACATCATTTGGTTCAAGGTTGGTGAGCAGGCCGGCAAGGTCGCCGGGTTTTTCGATAACCGGGCCGCTGGTTTCTTTTATGTTTACACCCATTTCGTTGGCCACAATGCGGCTCAGCGTTGTTTTACCCAATCCCGGCGGGCCATGAAAAAGGATATGGTCCAATGCTTCGCCCCTTTGTTTACAGGCTTTTATAAAAATGCTGATGTTGTTGATAATTTTCTCCTGCCCACTGAACTGCTCAAAAGCTGCAGGGCGAATGTTATTTTCAAACTCCTTTTCGGCGCCGCTCATTTTTGTAAGTTCAGTATTGAGGTTGGGATTTTGCATAAAGTAAAATTACAAAATAATCAGCAGCAGGATTTATAGTAATTTTTGAAAAAAAGTAGCGCTATACCAATTTTTTTTCTAACAGTTTAAAACCTTCTCCGGCGTTTAAACCCTTCCATAAAATATTATAAACCGTATGGGCTATAACCATGGGTGCGCCTATACGTTCATTAATAAGGTGCATACATTTACTGGCATTATAGCCTTCGGCAACCATATTCATTTCCAGTTGTGCCGATTGTACGGTATAGCCTTTGCCAATCATATTGCCAAAAGTACGGTTGCGGCTAAACAGGGAATAGCAGGTTACCAGCAAATCTCCCAGGTAAACCGATGCGGCATAATTGGTACGTACATTTTCATGGGTTTCTAAATAGCCTACTTCGGCATTTATGATGCCTGCCTTTCTTAAGAAACCTGCCATTTCATCGGCGCTGTTGGCAATAAGTACGCTTAAAAAATTATCGCCGTACTCCAGCCCGTGTGCAATACCGGAGCCCACAGAATAAATATTTTTTAAAATTGCGGCGTATTGAACGCCATAAATATCTTTATTGATTACCGTGTTTATATATGAGGTTTTAAAATAGCCGGCAATGCCTGTTGCCATTTTTGTATCTGTGCCGGAAAAAGTAAGGTACGATAACCGCTCCCTGGCAACTTCTTCGGCATGGCATGGGCCCATTACGGCAAAATAATTTTCCAGGTCTACATTAAATTCCTGTTGCAAATAATCGTTGAGCAGTAAATTATTTTGCGGCAAAATACCTTTTATGGCCGATACTATTTTTTTGCCTTCAAAAATATTTTTGGGCAAAGTGCTTAAAGTTTCAATGGCAAATGAAGATGGAATGGCAATTACAATTACATCGCTGTTTGTAATAACATCTGAAGCATTAGTGGTGAGTTGCAGTTGATGTATATTAAACCTTGCCGATTGTAAATATTGGGGATTGTGACCCCGCTGTTTAAATTGCTCAATTGCAGTTTGGCTCCTGTTCCACCAAAAAATAGTTTGGCCATTGTCAGTTAGTATTTTTGCCAGTGCCGTTCCCCAGCTCCCGCTTCCTAATATGCCAAATTTCAACATGCTTGTTTTTTGTTTAAGTTGTTTAATTCGTTAAAAAGGTTTAAGTCGTTTAAAGCGTTGGTTATTCGCTCTTAGGTTTAACTTGCTTTGGAGGGCTTATAATTCAACACTTAAATCTCATATCTCTTAATTCTTAACGCTAAACTCGTAACTATTCTCTCAGCCCCAGCTTTTCCACTGCCAACTGAGCTGCTAACTGGCTGGCATCTTTTTTATTATATCCTTTTGCTTGTGCAACCAATGCTCCATCTACCGTTGCGCCAATAGTGAAAATACGCCTTCCGCTTTCAAATTTTTCTTCCAGCGTAGTAAACTCCAGCGCTTTGCCGTTTTTATTAGCCCAGCCGTAGAGTTTGTTTTTAATATTTATTTCTACTTCTTCCAGGTCATCAATAAACATGTGTGGCAAAATGATTTGCTTTTCTACCCATGTTTGTGTTTTTTTATAGCCAATGTCCAGGTACACAGCGCCTATTAATGCTTCAAGTGTATTGCCGAAAATTTGAGAAATTTTTAAGGCGTTATCAAATTTATTGTAAAAGGTAATTTTTTTTAGACCCATTTTAAGGGCTATTTCATTAAGCTTGGCCCGGTTCACCATTTTGCTCCTCATTTCGGTAAGGAAACCTTCGCCTTTGTATGGGTATTTTTTAAACAGGTAATGGGCAATTACCGAACTTAAAACGGCATCGCCTAAAAATTCCAGGCGTTCGTTGTTTTCGTCTGCACCTTCCCTGATGGAGCGGTGGCTTAGTGCTGTTTTATAAAGGCTGATATCGCCTGGCGTGAAACCAAGTACATTACTTAATTGTTTTTTGAATGATTGGTTGCCCGGCGCTTTATCAAAAAACGATTTAAAAAATTGCAATGTAGAATCTACGTGCATAAATCAAACACTGAAATTAGGGTATTTGTAAATAATAGAGGAAATACAGTTTTAAGCCTTGTATTTTTTTATAATAATACTTGCATTGTGGCCTCCAAACCCAAAGGTATTGCTAAGTGCGGCATTTACCGTACGCTTTTGTGCCGTATTAAAAGTAAAATTAAGTTTGGGGTCAAGTTCCGGGTCATCAGTAAAATGATTGATGGTAGGCGGAACAACATCTTTTGTAACGGCTAAAATACAAGCCAGTGCTTCTAATGCGCCTGCTGCGCCAAGGCAATGGCCCGTCATACTTTTTGTACTGCTGATATTGAGGCTGTACGAATGGTTGCCAAATACATTGAGTATGGCCTTGGTTTCTGCAATATCACCAAGCGGTGTAGAAGTGCCATGTACATTGATGTAATCAATTTCTTCCGGCTTCATGCCGGCATCATTAAGCGCTGCCTTCATTACATTGTTGGCGCCGAGGCCATCTGGGTGTGGAGCAGTAATATGGTAGGCATCTCCTGTGGCTCCGCCACCGGCAATTTCGCAATAAATTTTTGCGCCTCTTGCCAGTGCATGATCCAGGCTTTCCAGCACAAGTGCGCCTGCGCCTTCGCCCATTACAAAACCGTCCCTGTCTTTATCAAATGGGCGGCTTGCCGTTTTGGGATCGTCGTTTCTTTCGCTAAGCGCTTTCATGGCATTAAAACCACCTACGCCAGCAGCGCTTATTACGGCTTCGCTACCTCCGGTTACAATTACATCGGCTTTACCCAGGCGTATATTATCAAAGGCATCAATTACGGCATTGGTACTGGATGCACAAGCGCTCACTACGGCAAAGTTGGGCCCACGAAACCCATGCCGTATGGAAATTTGCCCTGCAGCAATATCCAATATCATTTTGGGAATAAAAAAAGGATTGAAACGGGGTGTACCATCTCCGGCAGCATAGTTGGTAACTTCTTCCTGAAAGGTAATAAGTCCGCCAATGCCACTTGCAAAAATTACCCCAACCCTGTCCGGGTTGCAGTTTTCGGCAGTAATACCGGCATCTTTTACTGCTTCATCGCTGGCAATAAGAGCAAACTGGCAATACCTGTCTAGTTTCCGGGATTCTTTTTTGTCGAGGTAATGAGTGGGGTCAAAGTCTTTAACCTCACAGGCAAACCGGGTTTTAAATTTAGCAATGTCAAATTGCTTTACGAAGTCGCAACCACTCACACTGTCCAGGAGCCCTTGCCAGTATTCATGAACGGTTTTACCCAGTGGGGTAAGTGCGCCAAGCCCTGTTACAACAACTCTTTTTAAAGCCATCAGTTTGCCTGTGTAAATTAAAGAATGTAATTACTTAGCGTTTTCTTCTAAATAAGAAACGGCCTGGCCCACGGTAGTGATGGTTTCGGCCTGTTCATCCGGAATGGAAATGTTGAACTCTTTTTCAAATTCCATAATGAGTTCTACGGTATCCAGGCTATCTGCACCTAAATCGTTGGTGAAAGAAGCTTCATTTGTAACTTCTGCTTCATCCACTCCTAATTTGTCAACAATAATTTTCTTTACTCTTGTTGCAATGTCTGACATGTTATTAAGGTTTAGTTTAAACTGGTTGCAAAAATATAGTTTTTGTATTAAATGCAATTAATTACAAAGAAATACTAAACAACGAATATAGAAATCTTTTTTTTGAGTTTTTAGCTTTTAAATGGGGAAATAAACAGTAAAACTCGTAAAAATTGCCAAATGTGCGTTTGTGTTGAAAAAATATGTAATTTGGGATTGGCCAAAAGCGCTTTTTTCCAAAAAAAACCATAACCGCATGGGTCTTAAAATAATAGAGCATGGCAGTAATGAATACCGTCAAATGGTACAGATGCGCTATTCAATTTTGCGGGAACCACTTGGCCTTGCCTTTACTGATGACGAACTGGCTAATGAAAGGGAAAACCTTTTTATTGCCGCTTTTGATGAGGATATAATGCTGGGGTGCTGCATGTTGGTAAAGAGAGATAAAAATACTATTCAGCTAAGGCAAATGGCCGTAAATAATAATTTGCAAGGCAAAGGTATTGGCGCTTCTATTATTGCTTTTGTGGAAAGTATTTCCAGGGATAAAGGATTTAATAAAGTAATGATGCATGCACGAGATACCTCTGTGGGATTTTATGAAAAATGCGGCTATAAAATTAAAGGCGACCAGTTTTTGGAGCTCAACATACCCCACCACGTAATGGAAAAATTAATTTTTTAATATTCCTTTGGTTTGAAAAAAATTACACCCTGCTCTTATTTTTTATTTTTTCATTGAGCAGAACCCTCACATTATGTATTTCCGCATCTTCAAATGCCTCTTTGGGTACAATAAAAAAAGATCGGCTGTTAAAATACAGGTGAATAAAATGCGGCGTTTCCATCCATGTGCTGAAATCGGTCCATGGCCAGGAGCGGCTGCCATTGGCGTTTTCAATATAAAACTCTTGTGTACCCATGCTTACCCTAAAACGGTCTTTAAAAGTTTTTGCCCTGTTATAAATTATTGCCGGCATTAAATACCAAAATGAAACCATGAGCGCAAACCACAATACAGAGCTAATTAAAAATGCCATCGGATTAATTTTTTTTAGGTAAAATAATGCTGCAGATAAAATGGCAAAAATATTTACAATAATAATGAGGGCTTTTATTTCTTTGCGGCTGATGAAATGATAGCGCAGCGCCTGTATTACTTTTGCTTTATTGTAGGTAAAAAATGCTGAGGTCATTGTGGCTGCAATATAATTAATTGTTTTCCCCGATAAAGGAAAAATGCATACCTTTTATTTTATGTACATTTAACTTTGTACATGTACTATATATCATAAATATTTTTTTATATAAAATTTATGCAACTCATCAATAATTCCATCAAATTGAAAAATGCATTTTTATTGGTATCCCTGGTTTTGAGTGGCTATGTAAGTATGGCCCAATTGCAATCTCCCGATCAATTTTTGGGTTACAAACTCGGCAGCAGGTTTACGGCTCATGCACAGGTAGTAAATTATTTTGAGCATGTAGCAAAATTTGCCCCGCAAAAGGTAAAACTGCAATATTATGGAGCAACCAATGAGCATAAACCGCTTTTACTGGCCTTTGTTTCATCTGCAGAAAATATCGAAAACCTCCAAAATATCCGTAAAAATAATGTACAACTTGCAGCAGCAGGCGCCGCTTCAATAGAAAAACCTACGCCAATTGTATGGCTAAGTTATAATGTACATGGCAATGAGGCTTCCTCTTCCGAGGCATCCATGCTTACATTATATGAGTTGGTAAATCCCCAAAATTCACAAACAAAGCTATGGCTCGGTAATACGGTTGTAGTAATTGATCCCTGCTTAAACCCAGATGGAAGGGACAGGTATGTAAACTGGTTCAACAGCGTTGTAGGTATAAAATATAACCCTGATGTAATTGCCCGTGAACATAATGAGCCCTGGCCCGGCGGAAGAACCAACCATTATAATTTTGACTTAAACAGGGATTGGGCATGGCAAACACAGCTCGAAAGCAGGCAAAGAGTTAAAGAATACCTCAACTGGATGCCGCAGGTACATGTAGATTTTCATGAGCAGGGTATCAACGATAATTATTATTTTGCCCCGGCTGCACAGCCCTATCATGAAGCTATAACGCAATGGCAAAGAGATTTTCAGGTGCAGATTGGAAAAAATCATGCCCGGTATTTTGACAAAAACGGCTGGCTGTATTTTACCAAAGAAGTTTTTGATTTGTTATATCCATCTTATGGCGATACCTACCCAATTTATAACGGCTCCATAGGAATGACTTATGAACAGGCAGGCGGACCAGAAGGAGGCCTTGGCGTATTAACCAGCGATGGGGATACGCTTACTTTATACGACCGTTTAATACATCATTATACCACAAGCCTAAGTACTATTGAAATAGCTTCACAAAATGCGGCAAAACTAATAACAGAATTTAAAAATTATTTTGCCAATGCCAGCAATGGGAATGTTGGCTTATATAAAACATACATTATAAAAAACCAGGCAGCAGACGGGCAAAAAGTAAAAGCGCTTTTAGCGCTATTAGATAAAAACAATATTCTATACGGCACTGGCAGTGGCACAGGAAAAGGCTTTAATTATGAAACAAGAAAGGAAGAAGTGTTTACCATTGCCCCAGGCGATATTGTAATTAGCGCTGCACAACCCAGGGCGGTAATGGTAAAGGCCCTCTTTGAACCCAATACAAAACTTACCGATTCTGTAACCTACGATATTACGGCCTGGGCAATGCCTTATGCTTATGGCCTGCAGGCTTATGCAACTACGTTAAAAATGAAAGTGAGCGGCAGGTATAATGAGGCATTTGAAAAGAATAATATTTCCAGTGCTTTTGCCTGTGTAATTAAATGGGAAGGCAAATATTCGGCAACGGTACTTGCACAATTGCTTTCCAGGGGCGTAAAAGTGCGTATGTCAGATGCCGCTTTTGAAGCCGGCAATGAAAAGTTTGGAAGCGGCTCTATAATTGTTTTACAAAAAGGAAACGAAAAATTTGGCAACGGTTTTTGGAGTATGGTTTCGCAGCTTTGCAATAAATATACGGTAAAGCTTTATCCCATTGCTTCCGGCATGGTAGATAAGGGTTATGATATGGGCAGTGCGCATGTACGCCAGCTAAAAGCGCCGAGAGTTGCATTGCTTACCGGTAGTTCCGTAAGCTCCAATGCAGCAGGCGAAGCCTGGTATTTCTTTGAACAGGAACTCAATTACCCGGTTACACTTATCAATACACAGGATTTTAAAAACATAAATCAGGATTTTGATGTAATGATAATGCCCAATGGGTATTATGAATTTTTAGCCGATAAAGAAAATGCAAAACTGTTTGAACAATGGATTAGGAATGGCGGTAAAGTAGTGGCGCTGGAAGCGGCAGTAAGCCAGCTTGTAAAGCAGGAGTGGAGCGCTTTAAAACCCAAAACAGATACCAATGAAAGCAATGCGGCAAAAGACGTATATGCAGCATTACAAAAATATAATTTAAGAGAAAGAGATGCCGTTTCGGGATTTACCCCGGGCGCTATTTTTAATGTGGAGATAGACAATAGCAACCCGTTGGCATTTGGATACCCCAATAACTACTATAGTTTAAAAATGGATGCACAAGTGTATGACTTTATAAAAGAAGGTGGATGGAATGTAGGGATATTAAAAAAAGATAACCAGCTTGCCGGATATGTAGGTTCAAAACTTGCAGCATTGCTTAAAGACGGGCTTTTGTTTGGCATACAAAATTTGGGCAAAGGTTCTGTGGTTTATATTGCCGATAATATTATGTTTCGCAATTTTTGGGAAAACGGGAAGCTTATGTTTTGTAATGCGGTGTTTTTGGTGGGGCAGTAATTTATAGCCTTTGAGGGAAATTTTAACTCTGGCAAGTGAGTTTAATTATTAAACAAAAGCGTTATGCTCAAAAAAAACTATGGCTTATTTTTCTTTCTTTTTATCTTCTTCTAATTTTTTAGCGTCGTTTTTTTCCTGTTGTATGGCGCTGTCTTCTTCCATTTTTACGCCTACGGCGGTTTTAACGGTAGCAGAGTCATCGCTTAGTTTGGCAGAATCCTGTTGCACCTGTGTTGGATTAAGATTTACTATGGTATCGGCAGCAGGCTGATCGGGGCTTTTATTTTCATTTGATTTACAGGCTGTAAAATTTAAAAGGATAAAAGCGCATAGTACAATAAATATTTGTTTCATTTTAGAACGTTTTAAAATTGATGAGTATAAATGTAATTGGAATGCTAATATCATAAAAGGTAATCATCCAATCATCTGTAGTGTAAAGGTAAATTAAATTTTTGCCATTGTTTTCGATAAGCTATGTTAAAAATAAATTGCAGTTCCTGACTTAAATTTCATTTTTAGTTTTGTATGCAGTCATTTTTGCTGTCGATGAATAAATATTGTTTAAAGTATTTTCTTTTTAGCGCTACTCAATTAAATATTTTAAACTGTGAAACAGGCTATCTTTACAAAAACAACCCATGTCTGAGGCTTCAAAAATATTCCTGGCAAAAAGCACCATAAAATCGGCAGACTTAGAGCACCGGCGCACCATTAATTATAATATAGGAAAGTATAATGCCGTAGTACTGCAGGGTAAGCTGCAATTTGCCCATACTGAATTGGCCCGGAAAAAAGCCAAGCTCAGGAAATGGGATGCAATTGAAAACCTGGATAAATACCTGGAGCATTTTGAACAGCAAATAAGCAGCCGTGGCGCAAAAGTTTTATGGGCAGAAAATGGCCAGCAGGCAGTGGATGCAATTGTAAATATTTGCAAAGAAAAAAATTGCAAAACGGTGGTAAAAAGCAAAAGCATGACCACCGAAGAAATTCATCTCAATAAATTTTTGGAAGAAAACGGCATTGAAAGCATAGAAACCGATTTGGGCGAATACATACAGCAATTGGATGGCGAACCTCCTTACCATATTGTTACACCTGCTATGCACAAAAGCAAGGAAGATGTAGCAAAACTTTTTGCCAATAAACTGGGCACCGATCCCAAACTTACACCACAGGAGCTCACCCTTGTGGCCCGAAATATTTTACGCAAAAAATATATTGAAGCAGAAGTAGGTATTACCGGAGCTAATTTTATTATTGGCGATATAGGCGCAATTGCCGTTACAGAAAATGAAGGCAATGCAAGGCTTAGCTGCGCTTTTCCAAAAACACATATTGTACTGGTAGGTATCGAAAAAATGATTCCTTCTATTACCGACCTTGCTCTTTTTTGGCCATTGCTTAGCACATTTGGCACCGGACAAAAACTTACGGTATACAGCAACATTATTTGCGGGCCAAGGCAAACAGGCGAAACTGACGGGCCCGAAGAAATGTTTGTGATCTTACTCGACAACAACCGTACAGAAATTTTAAAAAATACGGCGCAACGAGAAAGTTTATATTGTATCCGCTGCGGCGCTTGCCTTAATGCCTGCCCGGTTTATAAAAATATAGGCGGCCACTCTTATGGCGCTACTTATAGCGGGCCCATAGGCAGCGTAATTACGCCGCATTTACAGGGCCTCGATGAATACAAGCATTTGAGTTATGCCTCTTCGCTTTGCGGCAATTGTACCGAAGTATGCCCGGTAAATATTGGCATTCATCAACTATTGTTAAACAACAGAAAGGAGGCTGTTGAAAACGGGTTGAGCAATCTTAGCGAACGCTACGCTTGGAAGGCCTGGAAGCTGGCATCACTTAGCCGTAAAATGATGAACCTGGGAAACGGGGATTTAAAAAATAAAATGGTAAATGGTATGTTTAAGGGCTGGGCCAAACACAGGGATAACCTGCACTTCAGCAAAAAAACATTTAACCAGATGTGGAAAGAGAAACGGGGAAATTCATAAATATTATTTTATCAGGTTTTGGTTATGGGATTGCTCATCTATTCAAATCAAATATCGGTGCGGCTCCAGTATATCTGCAAGTTTATATTTGCAGAGCGTTTAAATTGTGCTTACAGTATTACACAACATGCCGAAAGTTTTGAAAAACACGATGGGCCAAAAATTAATTACAGTAACCGTACTATTTCCGGAGATTGCCTGCAACTAATGCCCCACGGCCTGCTTTTTGAAAAAGGGATTGAAGATCAAAAAATATTTTGTTTTGACTTTGAAGGGCAAAAAGCATTTTTTAAATCGGGCCTTGGGTATAGGTTTGATATTTTTGCAGCATCATTTTATTTAATCAGTCGCTACGAAGAATATTTGCCGCATCAAAAAGATTTTTACGGAAGATATAACAGTAAAAATTCACTTGCTTTTAAAGAAGGATTTTTTAATGTTCCGCTTGTGGATATTTGGATCAATCATTTTGCTACAGTGCTACAACAGCAATTCCCTTCATTCAGATACGCAATGGGCAGTTTTTCATTTTTGCCTACTTATGATATTGATATTGCATTTTCCTATAAAAATAAAGGGCTGCTCCGCAATGCAGGAGGGTTTTTTAAAAGGCCTTCGTTGGAGCGGTTATCGGTCTTGGCAGGCTTCAGCAAAGATCCATTTGACAGTTATGAAATAATGGATACCATCAATCATCAATTTGAATTAATGCCGGTATATTTTTTTTTAGTTGCAGAAAAAAATAGTGTGTATGATAAAAATATACTACCCGGTAACGCCAGCCTGCAAAAGTTAATTGCCCAACATGCTACGCAATATGACTTGGGTATCCATCCTTCCTGGGCATCCAATGAAAACGGAGAAATGCTTCAAAATGAGAAAAGGGTATTGGAAAAAATTGCCGGCAAAACCATTACAAAATCAAGGCAACATTTTATAAAAATGGATTTGCCTGAAACATACGAGCAGCTTTTGCGCAATGGCATTACCGGTGATTACAGTATGGGTAGTGGCAGCATCAATGGTTTTAGAGCATCTACTGCATCTGCATTTTATTGGTATAACTTAAAAACTGAGACGGTAACGCAACTTAAAATACATCCATTTTGCTTTATGGATGCCAATAGTTTTTATGAACAAAAATTTACCGTGGAGCAAGCTGCCGAAGAGTTATTGTATTATTACCGGCAATGCCGGCAGGTAAATGGCCAATTGATTACTATTTTTCACAATAATTTTTTGGGCAATGCAAAAGAATTTACTGGGTGGGCAAAAATGTATAAATCGTTTATTGCTCAGGTGAATGCGGCACAATAGTTTTTCTTGCTTTTCTAATGCTATAGTTTACCAGGAATACGCCCAGTATGGTAATAAAAGCACCTCCGAGTATATACCTGTTTAAGTTTTCTCCCAATAGCCATGCACCAATAAACATGGCAACAATGGGGTTGATATACGCATATAAAGTAGCAATAGCCTGCGGTAATTTTTTTAATGTATATAAAAAAGCCACAAAAGCAATAATAGAGCCAAATGTAGCAAGGTAAACTATAATGCCCCATGTTTTTAAGGAAATTTGACTAAAAGAAATGTGTTGGGAAAACAATAAAGACATGGCATAGAGCATTACAGAACTGATGAGCATTTGCCAGCCAAGGGAATAATAAGGGTTTAGCGTTTGCTTGGTTCTTGCTAAAAAAACACTTCCAAAACTCCAGCTGAGCATGGCAATTACAGAGAGTAGCAACCCCCAGCCATAATGTTTGTCTGCATTTACAAATGCATTTTCATACAGTACCAAACCTACGCCAAAAATGCCCAATACCAGGCCAAATATGGTAAGTGGAGGTATGTTTTTTTGTTTATAAAAAACTGCTTCAATAAGTACAACACTTAGCGGATAAAGGGTTCCAATTAATGCGCCCAATCCCGATGATATAAAAGTTACGCCCCAGGTACTAAAACCATTTGCGATAACAAATAATAATATGGACATAAGAAACAACCAACTGAATTCTCTGGCCGAAGGCAAAGGAAGTTTCTTGTAAAAAATAAAAAAACAAACCATGGCTAAACCGGCAATAAGCTGGCGAATGGCAGCCATTTGCAAAGCCGGCATTTCCATTACTGCGGCTTTGCTAAAAACCCAGGTAGTTCCCCATACAATGCTAGTTGTAAGCAAAGCAAGGTATGCCTTGGCTTTGGAGCTTTTACGAATTTTTTGAATGAGCATTTTTGAAGTTAATGTTTAAAATGCCTCATGCCTGTAATTACCATTGCAAGGTTATTTTGCTGGCAATAGGTAATGGAGTCGCCGTCTCTTATAGATCCACCGGGTTGTATAAATGCTGTAATACCCGCTGTATGGGCAATTTTTACACAATCATCAAAAGGGAAAAATGCATCGCTGGCCAATGCAGCCTCGTTTAAATCAAATTTAAATTGCCCGGCTTTTTCTATGGAATGCCTCAATGCATCTATGCGGCTGGTTTGCCCGCAGCCCTTACCAATAAGCTGCTTGTTTTTTACCAATGCAATTGCGTTGCTTTTTAAATGCTTGCAAATAATATTGGCAAAAATTAAATCTTCTTTTTCTGCATCAGTGGTTTGGCGGCCACCGCTTTCTTTCCAGTCGCTATAGGTGCCCTTATCCGTATCTTGAATCAACAAGCCGTTCAATACCGTTTTCATTTGTGTTGTTGCATGTGGCTTTGCCAGCAACTGTAATATTATCCTGTTCTTTTTTGATTGTAATACCTTTAAGGCTGCATCATCAAAAGAAGGCGCAATAATTACTTCAAAAAATATTTCATTTATGGCTTCGGCTGTGGCTTTATCCAGCCTGCCATTGGTTACTAAAACGCCGCCAAAAGCACTTTCCGGATCGCCAGCTAATGCTGCATCCCAGCTTTCTTTGGTAGTTTTTTTTGCCGCTATACCGCAAACATTGCTGTGTTTTATTATGGCAAAAACAGTTTCGTTGCCGTTTTCAAATTCTGCCATGAGGCCAAGGGCTGCATCTACATCGGCCAAATTGTTATACGATAATTCTTTGCCATGCAACTGCAAAAAAAGTTCATTTAAATTACCATAAAAAACTGCCTGCTGATGTGGATTTTCTCCATAGCGCAATATCTTTTTTTCTTTGTTAAAAGGCGTATCTATGGCAATGCCGTTAAAATAAGAAGAGATGGCATTGTCGTAAGCAGTGCATACATCAAAAGCTTTTACGGCAAAATGTTTTCTTTGCTCAAGGTTTGTGGCTCCGTTTTGCGATGATAAAATTTCTACTAATAAAGTGTAATCATTTTTTGAAGCTACCACTACGGTGTCATTAAAATTTTTGGCAGCAGCCCTTATCATGCTTGGCCCGCCAACATCAATTTTTTCTATAATGGCATTTTCGTCGGTAGTGCTTTTTACCGTTTCTTCAAAGGGATAAAGATCAACAATTACCAAATCAATTTCTGGGATATTGTACTGCTTCATTTCGGCAATATGCTTTGCATCATTTCTCTTGCCCAAAATTCCGCCAAATACCAAAGGATGGAGTGTTTTTACCCTGCCGCTCAAAATTGACGGGAAGCCGGTAAGGCTTTCTACAGCAATTGCTTTAACGCCCAACTTTTCAATAAATTCCAGTGTGCCGCCGGTGCTATAAATTATAGAGCCCTGATTGTTGAGTTCATGTATAATATTTTCCAGCCCGTCTTTATAAAAAACGGAGATAAGCGCAGCGTTGATTTTTTTTTGCATAAATTTTTCTTAGAAACCGAATACATAAGCGCCTTGTTCGGGAACCGAATGGCAGTGCAAAGTTAAACTTTCGCACTCGCTCCTCCATTTGGCAATTTTCCACAACGGGTTTGATGCATCAAAAACTACTATTGTGGGCTGTATACGGCTTGTAACCTCCTTTACAGAAAGTTTTGGGCTTTTGGTAAATAATAAAATATCCACTTTTATTTTGGGGGCAGCAGAATCAACACTAAATTCCCTATTAACCAATAAAAGTGTTTTATTGCCAAATTTGTAAAGGTTTTTTTTGATGCTGAGGTTTGCAAACGGTACTGTGGATTCGTTTAATAACATAGAAACCCTGGCAGGCTTTAGGTAAAAGTTTTTGGGCAGGGCGTCTTGCAGTAAAATGCTGTCGCCCACAAAAAAATACTGGTCTTTATAAATAAAATCTATGGCGCTTTGCCTGCTCACATTGTAAATAATAATTTTTTGTTGCCGGTTTATTTCAATCCTTGCATAGATCATTAGTCCGGCATAAATACCCAAAAACAAAAAAGATAGTTTAAGCCAGGTTTTATTTTTATACAAAAGCCAGCAACATAGTGCCGTTACCAATGCATACAATATCCAGGTGCTGTAAGGGTTGGCATATATTTTATCAATAACAGAAAAGGAAAAGCTGTTGCACTTTTGAATAAACACATTCAATGCATAAATTGTCCAATGGCTTATTTTTCCCAAAAGTATGGCTACGGGTTCAACAGCCGCAAATAATATCAGCAGTATTTCACTATAAAGAATAATGGTAGATATGGGCACAGCAATAAAGTTGGTAAACAAAAACAAAGTGGGAAACTGGTGAAAATAATAGATGCACACCGGGAAAGTTAAAACCTGTGCTGCAAGCGTTACACTCATTAACGACCAGGCGCTTTGCAGTAATTTATTTTTTATAAACCATAGTTTATAAATGGGCTGTTGCAGCCACATAATTCCAAATACAGCCAGGTAACTTAATTGAAAACCTACATCCCAAAGCAGGTAAGGGTTCCAGCAAAGTAAAGTAAATGCCGAAGCGGCCAATGCATTATAGCCATTTGCCTGCTTAAAAAATGATTTTCCGCTAAGGATAAAAGTAAACATAACAGCGCTGCGCAAAACGGAGGCCGATGCGCCGGTAAGCAAAGAAAACAACCATAAAAAAGAAAGGATGAGGATAACAGATATTAATTTAGACCGTTTCATTAGCCCGGTTTTGGTAAATATCCAGAGTAATATGGCATAAATTAAACCCAGGTGCAGGCCAGAAATGGCAATAATATGTACCACGCCGGTATTGCTGTACGCCTGTACCAAATCTTTGTCCAGGTCTTCTTTATATCCTATGAGCAAGGCCTCGGCAATACCTTGTTCGTTTTTATTGCCGCCAATATATTTCCGAATGTTGTTTAAAATATAAGTACGGGATTGATAGATAAAACGGGAGAAAAAATTTTGATTGCTTTCATGGGTTTTCACATATTCTCCTGGCGAAATAAACGCCGTGTGAAATAGTTGCTGAAACGAAGTATACCTTTCATAATTAAAAGCGCCGGGGTTGCCGGAGTTACGTATCCAGGTGAGGGATTTATCAATAATAATTTTATCGCCGTAATACAGGTTGCTGTCAATAGTTTGGGAAAAGTATAAAAGTAATTTTCCACTTGCCGGTAATATTTTGCCATTATTGATTACCGCTTCTACAAGGGCGTCGGCTTTATAAGAATTTTTTTTGGGAACAAGCGGCTCGTTTATCTTTAACAGGAGCTTGCTGCTGTCGGTTAAAGAATGGCCATACCAGCTTTTTTGTTTGCTTTTATCGGCTTGCCAGGTGAGCAGCATGGCAGCAGATGCAATAAAAAAATAAATTAACAAACCCTGTAAAAAACGAAAAGTATACTTTAGGGAAACCGGTAAAAAGTAATAAAAGGACAGCGCTATGGAAAAACAAATTAGGCAAATGATGATGTAGCCCAGGCTAAAACCCAGGTACCATTGCAGCAGGATGCCTGCAATAAGCGGAAATAGCAACCGTATAAATGGGGCTTGTTTCCACAGCGGAAGATTATGGGTAGGTTGCATAACCTAAGTTACTAAAAGTTTTGAATTTTTGCTTTTTTATAACTATATAGAAATTACGGTATTAGGAGGTTAAATAACCCTGGTAATATTTTGGGAATTTTTTTACAAATAAGGCTTTAATTTGCCTCATTAATTTATTATTTTCACCTTGATTTTACTTTTACTTTGAGCTTAAAGCATGCATCTGTGTACATTTAATAAAAGTAAAAATCTGTTTAAAAAATGAAAAACCGCATATTCTTCCTCCCCGTATCCATTGCAGCCTTTTTGGCAATTACTGCCTTTGTACCATCGGGTAAAAAAATATTTTCTTTTGTAAAAGAAAGCAGGCCCGTGCAAGAAGGGAAGAATTATTATATTATTATTGATAAAAGCGATTATGAGTTGAAAGTATATGATGATGAAGGCTGGTATGCTACTTACCCAATAGTATTTGGTAGTAAAGATCTTGGCGATAAAATGCGTGAAGGAGATAAGCGTACGCCAAACGGGCATTTTAAAATTATTCAAAAAAGGATAAACCCCAAATGGGGTCCGCAAATGCTGCTGGATTATCCAACGGCTGAAAGCTTCAAAAAATTTAAAGATAGAAAAGCGCATGGTGAAATACCCAAAACGGCAAGAATAGGAAATGGTATTGCCATACACTCCACCCGTAAAGAAGAAGAATGGACCGTAGATAATTATTACAACTGGACCGATGGTTGCGTATCTGTAAAATATACCGAAATGGAAGAACTGTACAGTTATATACCGGTAGGTACGCCGGTTACTATTGAACCTTAATTTAAGAATTTATAAAAATGAGGTTGGCATCTCCATAACTTAAGAATCGAAAATTATTTTCCATTGCAAACTGGTAAAGGTTTTTCCAGTTGTTGCCTACAGCAGCAGCTACAAGTAAAAGTAAAGTAGATTGTGGCTGGTGAAAATTGGTAATGAATATTTGGGCAACCCGAAATTGATAACCTGGCGCTATTATCAATTGAGTTTGCGTAAACAAACTCGTTTTATTGTTCTTTTTAAGCCATAAAAGTAAATGTTCCAAAGCTTGTGTGCAGCTTAGGTTTGCATTGTTGAGTGGCGCTTCATAAACTTCCCATTGCCGAAGTTCTAATGTTTTTAAATTGGGTTGAAGGTAGGCTTTTACAGCAAGCCAGTACAATGTTTCAATGGTTCTTAAAGATGTAGTGCCCACAGCAGTAATGGCACCGTTTGCGGATTTTATTTTTTCAATAGTATCTACACTTACGTCCATCCATTCTGCATGCATATCATGTTGTTGCAAGGTAGCCGACTTTACGGGTTTAAAAGTGCCAGCGCCTACATGAAGTGTTACAAATGCCTGCTGGATTTTTTTTTGCGCAAAACTTTTTACTACATCATTAGTAAAGTGGAGTCCAGCCGTTGGCGCAGCAACCGAACCTTGCTGCAATGCATAAATAGTTTGGTAGCGGCTTACGTCTTCAATTTCTGTATGCCGTTTAATATAGGGCGGCAAGGGTACAACTCCTGCAGCTTCAATAATATCGGCAAAGCAATATTGACCAGGCGACCAATTGAATAATATTTTAAAACTATCGCCAGTTTTTTCAATAATTCTTGCTTCCAATACAATTTCATTTTGCTGTACTGTTATTTTTTTTTGTAATATTCCCTGTTTCCATTTTGCAGCAGCACCTACAAGGCATATCCATTGGCAGCTGCCCGTAGCTGTCATTACTGCGCTGTATTCATTTATTAATCCAAAAGGTTCTAAACAAAATATTTCAATTTTTTTTCCGGTGGTTGTTTCAAAAATCATCCGTGCATTAATCACTTTTGAGTTATTAAAAACTACCAGGCTTTTATCGGGGAGATGGCTGGTTATATGGCCAAAGCGGTCTTCTGTTATCATCCCATTTTTATAAATCAAGAGTTTGGAAGCATCCCTTTGCTCCAGCGGATGCAGTGCAATACGCTCTGAGGGTAAATCGTAAGTGTATGCTGATATGGAAATGAATGATGGGTGCATAGCAGGCATATTAATTTACTACAATGCACATTTTTCATGGTAATTCACTATTTGTATGGGCAGCCGCTCAAACTCATAGCCTTTATAATATTCACCAATATCATTCAGCACTTCGTTTACTGCATCGGGTGACGGCAGTGTAACTAATTTTTGCCTGAACTCTTTAATATTGGGCAAGCCTTTTAAATAATTGGTATAATGCCTGCGCATTTCATTTATGCCCACAATGGGGCCTTTCCATTCAACAGATTTTTTTAAATGGGTGCGGCATACCTCAATGCGTTCCTGCAGGGTGGGCGCAGGTAATATTTCGCTGGTAGCCAGGTAATGTTTTATTTCCCTAAAAATCCATGGGTAACCTATTGCGGCACGACCCACCATTATGCCATCTACGTCATATTTATTTTTATACTGTAAAGCTTTTTGCGGGCTGTCAATATCCCCATTTCCAAAAATGGGCATTTGTATGCGTGGGTTGTTTTTAACTTTGGCAATCAGTGCCCAGTCTGCTTCGCCTTTGTACAACTGGCAACGGGTGCGGCCATGTATAGTTAGTGCTTGTATCCCTGCGTCCTGCATACGTTCGGCAACTTCTTCAATATTTTTTGTGTTATCGTCCCAGCCCAATCTTGTTTTTACCGTTACAGGAAGGTTGGTGCTTTTTACCACAGCTTCGGTAAGGCGCACCATTAAATCCATATCTTTTAAAACGCCTGCACCTGCTCCTTTGCTCACCACTTTTTTTACAGGGCAGCCAAAATTAATGTCAACAAAATCTGGTTTTACGGTTTCACAAATTTTAGCGCTCAGGGCCATGGCCTCTTCATCACCTCCAAAAATTTGTATGGCAAAGGGCCTTTCTTCTTCGGTAAAATCCAGTTTTTTACGGCTTGTAATAGCATCCCTTATCAATCCTTCGCTGCTGATGAATTCACTAAACATTACATCGGCGCCATTGGCTTTGCAAACTGCACGAAATGGCGGATCGCTTACATCTTCCATAGGAGCAAGCAAAAGGGGAAATTCCGGTAAATTGATAGTGCCTATTTTGGGCATTAGTGCGTAACTTGTTGAATCAAAATTATTTAAAACAGCAAAAAATTGTTGTGTTATCTTGTGCTGCAAAATTACAAAAAAGCCATGGAGTATAAAAGTATCAAAGGATTTACCGGTTTAGGACAGTTGGGAATGTTGTTTTTGTTTTTGGGCCTGGGTTTTGTATTGGCAGCTATAGTGCAACTGGTAATTTTTGCACAAGCTTTGCCTCCCGGAGCATCTTTGATGGATAGTGGTGCGCTCATGAAGGTAATGAACGACCCTAATAATGTAAGTGCCGTAAGGCTTTCGCAGGTATTGGGTACTTTTTGCCTTATGTTTATCCCTGCTGCATTATTGAGCCTTATTGCCAATGGCAGAAACCCGTTTTGGCTGGGTTTTAATAAATACGTGAACTTCCGTCAAATAGCGCTTGGGTTTGCCATTATTTTTTTGGCCAATATTGCTGCAGGCCCATTGGAAGATTTGAGCAAAGCCATTGTTGCCAAATTGCCGGCAATGGATGCTTTGGCAAAAAAACTGGAAGACCAATATGCCGAGCAGGTGAAACTTTTGGGCAATTTAAAAAGCTGGGGAGCTTTTATTGTTGCCATTTTTATTTTGGCCTTTTTTCCGGCTATGTTTGAAGAGCTGCTTTTTAGGGGCGCTTTACAAAATATTTTAGAAAAATGGTGGAAGGCGCCATTGGCGGCAATTATAGTTACCTCTATTATTTTTAGTTGCATTCACATGAGTATCTATTTATTTTTAAGCCGTGCCATTTTGGGTTTTGTGCTGGGCTGGATGTTTTATAAAAGCCGCAATATTTGGGTAAATATTATTGCCCATTTTTTAAACAATGCTCTTGCACTTACCTTTTTATTTAGCGAGTATATGGCAAAAGGTAAAGTAAATTTAGATGCAGGAAATATTAAAGTGGCGTGGTGGGCAGGTTTGCTGGCTTTTTTGGCAATAATATTTTTGTTTAAGTTGTACGATATATTCTCTGCAGAAAACAGGTTGCGTATTGCAGCAAGGGAGCAGGCTTTAATTGCCGAAAAAAGCCCTTTTCAATCATTGGCCAATAATACAAGCGAATAAATTTGGCACTCAATAAAGCAGTTTTTAAAACCAGAACCATTTCGGCAATTGTTTTTGCCGCAGTATTGTTGCTGGGTTTGTTGTGGAACTACTGGTTCTTTATCACCCTTTTTTGCATAATACATTTTGGTTGCTGGTATGAGTTTATAAAACTGGTAAAAAAAATTTATGGCAACAAAAGTAATCCCTGTTATTTTTTTGGATTTTTGTATATCACTTTACCCATTTTAATGCTGGTTGACCTTGCAACTGGAATAAGGTTTTTTGCCCTAAACCATACACAGCAAATTTTTTTTAACAAAGTAATTCCCTGTGCCATAATTTTTTCTATTTGGATAAATGATACTATGGCCTACATTGTGGGATCGTTAATTGGCAAAACGCCATTTAGTAAAATTTCCCCCAAAAAAACTTGGGAAGGCACCATTGGCGGAATGGTTTTATGTGTGCTGCTGATAGGTATAGCTGCCCGGTTTTTACCTGTAGCCAAAGAAATGTTTGCGGTAAAACACTGGGTTACTGTTGCCATGCTTTGCGCCATTTTTGGCACGCTTGGAGATTTGCTGGAAAGCAAATTAAAACGTATGGCCAATGTAAAAGACAGCGGCAGTTTTATGCCCGGCCACGGTGGGTTTTTAGACCGCTTTGATTCACTGCTAATAGCAACACCTGCAGTATGGTTGTATCTTAAATTAATTGCACTGGTTGTTTAGTAGTTGCCAAATACATTTGTTCACTTAACTTTGCTCATCAATAAAATAAAGAAAATGACCATTCATGGCGAAGGATATAAAACCATTGCACTTTGTACACTTATTGTTGTGTTGCTAAACCTCTCCCTGTTTTGGTTTTTTGGCAGCACTTCAATGTGGCTTTGTATTGCGTTTTTAATAATTTCAATGGGTTTCCTGTTGTTTATTGTTTCTTTTTTTCGAATACCTTCCCGGGAATATGTATATGGCGAGCACCTTATTGTTTCGCCCTGCGATGGCAAAGTAGTAGTAATGGAAGAAACCTATGATGATGAGTACTTTAAAACAAAACGCTTACAGGTTTCAATTTTTATGAGCCCTGCAAATGTGCATGTAAACCGGAACTCATTAAGTGGCCAGGTTGTGTACAGCCAATATCATAAAGGAAAATATTTGCTGGCATGGAACCCAAAATCATCTACCGAAAATGAAAGGCATAGTGTAGTGATTCAAAAAGATAATGCAGAAGTATTGATAAAGCAAATTGCCGGGGCGGTGGCAAAGCGCATTGTTAACTATTTGCATATAGGCGATAAGGTAAAGCAAAATGAAGAATTGGGATTTATTAAATTTGGCAGCAGGGTTGATTTATTGTTGCCTTTAAATACCAGGATTAAAGTGAAGTTAAATGAAACCGTTAAAGGCGGCGTTTCGGTAATTGCAGAACTTTAAATTTAATTGTACAAATGAATATTGTTATAACCGGTGGCAGCCGTGGAATTGGAAAGGCAATTGCCGAAAAATTTAATAAAGCAGGCAATACTTTGCTGCTTTGCAGCCGTAATATTAATTTACTGGAATTAGCAGCAAGCGAACTGCAACAGAAAAATGCCGCTTCCATCAAAATTTTTGCCGCCGATTTATCCCAAACGGAAGAAGTGCTGAAATTTGCTAATTTTTGTTTGGAGCAGGGAACGCCGGATATTTTGGTAAATAATGCCGGCCTTTTTATTTCCGGAAAAGTACATAACGAAGCCGATGGCCAGTTGGAACGCATGTTAAATATCAACCTCTTTAGCGCTTATCATTTAACACGTGCCGTATTGCCTGCTATGTTTAAAAATCGTTCGGGCCATATTTTTAATATTTGTTCTGTGGCTTCACTGCAACCTTACAACGAAGGCGGCAGCTACAGCATCAGTAAATATGCTTTAAAAGGCTTTAGTGAAAACCTGAGGTATGAGCTAAGGGAAAAAGGAATAAAAGTTACGGCCGTATACCCTGGTGCAGTAATGACGGAATCGTGGACAGGCTTTGACAATAGCCAAAACCGCATTATGGAAGTTTCGGATATTGCCGAAATGATATATACTGCTTCCAAATTATCTGCACAGGCTGTTGTGGAAAATATGGTAATAAGGCCGCAGCTTGGGGATTTATAATATCCTTTAACAGTTTCTTACAATCATTTATCCTTATTTTAAAAAACCTGCAACAGGTATTGAGCTAAATTTGCATTTTGACCATGCAATTTTTATTTACAAAAATATTTTTATCGGGCTACTTAATTATCAATGCCTTTTTTTTACAGGCGCAAGTAAAAGTATCGGCAAATGTTTCTCCTGCTGTAATTTACCAAAATGAATATGCTACTTTTCGAGTGGTAATTGAAAACAGCAATGGCGTTCAAAAGGTTGCTCCACCAGATTTTAAAAATTTTTATTTGGTAAGCGGACCCAATGAAGAGTTTTGGGAGAGCTCATTAAATAACCAGCCTGCAAAAAAATATTATGCCGTAAGTTATATCGTTCAGCCTAAAGTATCCGGAAGGCTGGCTATTGGTATTGCCAAGGTAAAAGTAAATGGAGCAACTTATGCAACAACATCAAAGCAAATAACCGTATTAAAGAGTATTACACCTGGCAGTAATGCACAACAAAACTATCCTTTTACACAAGCCGATCCTTTTCAAAACAAAAAACCAGCAAAAGAAGAATTTACCGAATTTATTTTAAAAAAGGGAGATGATGTAAGTAAAAAGATAAGCAGGAATATGCAGCTTGTATTGGAAACCAGCAAGCAAACCTGCTATATTGGCGAGCCGTTGGTAGCAACCTATAATTTATATACCCGGTTAAAAAGCAACAGCCGGTTAGATAAAAGCCCATCTTTCAACGGGTTTTCGGTAATTGATTTGCAGCAGCCAGACGATTATGGGTTTGCGAGAAAAAAATGGGAGGGAAGGGAGTACAATGTTTATAGCATTAGAAAAGTACAGTTATATCCATTGCAATCCGGAAAATTTGAACTGGAGCCTGCAACTCTTTTTAATGAAGTACAGTTTTTAAAGCCCGAAGCTATAAACAATCCCGATGTAATCTATAATATGTACAACGGCGCAGGTGTAAACCCCGATGATATTATTACAGAAAACATAACCCTTTCCAGCAAGCCGGTAGCAATAGAGGTAAAACCATTTCCTGAAAAAGATAAACCACCTGATTTTAACGGAGCTGTAGGTGAGTTTGAAATAAGCGCTGCTGTTGAAAAAGAAAGTATTGCTACAGATGTGCCGGGCAAATTACTCATTGCAATTTCAGGAAGCGGAAATATGGAATTAATTACTGTGCCTGATGTAAAATGGCCTAAGGGTATAGAGGCTTATGTAGTAAAACTTAACGATAAATTAAATACATTGGCAGTACCCGTGAGCGGCACAAAATATTTTGACATTCCATTTTCTATTGCAAAAGAAGGCAATTATACCCTGCCTTCCATTCATTTTACGTATTTTGATCCCAATACTGCTGCGTATAAAAAAATTGCTACACAACCCATTGCAATTTCAGTTACAAAAGGAAATAGCACAAAAGGCATTTTTGTCGGCAACAATGCAACAGCAAAAGAAAAATTAAGCCCGCTCAACCAATTGTTTCAAAACAGGCCATTGGTGGTTACTATTATTGCTGCATTTATTATTGGCGGATTAATTTTTTGGCTAAGAAAGGAACAAAAAAGTGAAGAGAAAATAGAAGCCTTTAAAAGGGTAGAGCAAGCCCAACAGCGTAAGCAGGATGAAGAATTGCACCGGCTTTTTATTCAAAAAGCATCTCTTGTACAAAATGCATTAAAGCAAACAGAAAATTTTTTATACACAGGTAATTCCAGCGAATTTTATACAGCGCTCAATAAAGAGTTTAAAAACTTTCTTTCAGAAAAACTAGCCATTCACCGGGAAGAAATCAGCAGTAAAAAAATAATGTATACAATGGATAAAAAGGGCTTTAACAACGAGGTAATACTTCAAGCACAAAACCTGCTACAGGATATAGACAAGCAGGTTTATTCCCCATTGCCATCTCATGAAGGAAAGCAGGAATTGTACAGCCGTACCCAGCAATTTATACAATATTTAAATGGCTTTAGCAGTGCTGGTATTATTCGGTAAACCGGTAGCCAATACCTCTTACAGAATGAAAGTAGCGTGGGTTGCGGCTATCCTCTTCAAAATATTTTCTAAAGTTGAGGATAAAATTATCTATTGTTCTGGTTGTAGGGTATACGTTGTATCCCCAAACAGCCTGTAATATTTTTTCCCGGGTTACCACTTCGCCTTTGTTCTCTATCAATAATTTCAGCAGCATTATTTCTTTTTTAGTAAGCATTAACTTTTTTGCATTTTTTCCAAAAGCTTCCAGGGCTTTAAAATCTATTTTGTTTTTTCCAAAGCTATAAATTTCTGGCAGCGGTTTTTTTATGGCAATTTGCTCGCTTTTTTTAATTAGGTTTTGTACCCGCAGCAATAATTCTTCAAGGTTAAAGGGTTTGTTGAGATAATCATCTGCGCCTTTTTTTAAACCTAGTACACGGTCGGCGCTGTTGTTTTTTGCGCTAAGTATCAGTACAGGAATAAGGTTGCCAGTGAGTCTAATATTTTCTAAAACGCTGATGCCGTCAATTTCAGGGAGCATAATATCCAAAATAATTAAATCAAAATGCTCCTGCTGTACGGCTTTTAAAGCTTCAGCGCCGTTGTATGCGCTGCTTATTAAGTAACCTTCCAGCTCAAGGTTAAGCTTTAAGGCTTCCTGTAAATTTTCTTCATCTTCAACAAGCAATATAGAATATGGTTTGCCCTGCATGGTATTCAATAAAATTATATCAAAGGAATAGAAAAGGCAAAGATACTGCCGCCCTGCGGGTTATCGGTTACTTCAATTTTTCCTTTGTGTGTAAAAATGATATTTTTAACCAGGTAAAGGCCAAGCCCGGTTCCTTTAGCTTTTTTGGTAGCTTCATTGCCGAGGCGGTAATGTCGGTTAAAAATATTTTGCTTTTCATTGTTGGGGATGCCTTGCCCGTTGTCGGTTATCGAAAACAGTGCATTTGGCCCTTTTTTGGCCAGCATGATGCATATACTTTTATCTTTGGGAGAATATTTTAGGGCATTTTCCAAAAGGTTGTTGATGGTTATTTGCAGCAGTATGGCATCGCCATTTACTATTGTATTATCTTCAACAGATGCCAGAATTTCCCTTTCGGGATAGCGTTGCATATATTCCTGAACCAGTTTCTGGGTAATAGCAGCTATATCCGTTTCCTCCGGGTGGTACATATATCCTCCGGCTTCTATTTGAGAGGAGAATAAGAGGTTATTGCTTAAATCATTTAGCCTGTTAGCCTCCTGGAGCGTATTGTGGAGCAGGCGCTGCTGCCGGTTTTCATCAAGCTTATGCTTGAGCAGGGTTTCTAAATTTAATTTGGCAACGGCAATAGGCGTTTTAAGTTCATGTGTAATGGCCATCATAAAACTTTGCTGCTGTTGCGAATGTTTCAGTTGCCTCCTGATTGCCCTGAATACAAATACGGCGCCGGCAATTATCAGTAAAAAAAAAATGGAGCCTTCCCCAACATACTGGGCTACTTTTCTTTTTCTATCTTCTTCAATTGCCTTAAATTTTAAATCATAATTATAATCGCTTTTAATTAATTCGGCTTTACGTATGTTAACCATTATTTGGTTTTGTTGCATTAATGCAATAAACCACCATACCAGTGCTGCTATTATATAAGCAAGCAATACCCAATAGATAACGTAAATGCTTTTAATTTTTTTGGGTTTTGCTGTCATTGCAAAAAATTAATTTCTTTTATCGAGCCCCCACGAAAGTTTGTTACGGAGGGTTTGCAAAAAATTATTTTCATTAAGGCGTATGAGATTGATGCCGAATTCTTCTTTTTTTATGGCAATTTGCACTTCTTTGGGTACCGCTTCTTTGCGGCTGTCAAGGGTACAAAGGAAGCCATCGGTGCGGCCTTCAATTTCAAAGGAAACAATGTTGGTGTCGGGGATAATGATGGGTCTTATATTCAGGTTATGCGGCGCTACGGCGGTAATTACAAAACTTGCGCTATCGGGGAAAACAATGGGCCCGTTGCAACTTAATGAATACCCGGTGGAACCGGTTGGTGTAGCCACAATTAAGCCATCTGCCCAGTACGTATTTAAAAGTTCGCCATTTAAATAGGTATGGATTTTAATCATGGGTGAAGTGTCTTTTTTGTGCAATGAAAATTCATTAAGCGCATAAGGGGTATCGCCAAATAGCGGGATATTGGCATCAAGGTGGAGCAAAGTACGTTTATCGGTTACAAATTGCCGGTTTACCAAAGCCTCAATTGCAGAGTGCAGTTCTTCCTTGCCAATATTGGCCAAAAAGCCCAGCCTACCATAATTAATGCCCAGTACCGGTATGCCTGAATCTTTTACAAAGGTAACAGTGTCCAGCAAAGTGCCATCGCCGCCCAGGCTTATCATACAGTCTATACTGTCATCCATATCGGCGCTGGAGTTAAAGGTAGAGTAACTGCCTTTAATGTCAATTGCAGAATAAAACTGGTTAAAAAAATCCTGGAAAAATACAGGCTCTACATTTTGCTTTTTAAGTTCCTGCAAAAGAAGGCCAATTTCTTCCCTTTGGGTAATTTCCAAACCCCTGCTGTAAATAGCTATTCTCATATTTGTAACCGGTGCATTAGAAGCCTCCTGTTAAATGTAAAAATAAGCCCTTTTCGCCTAACTGGTTAAAGGAGTAGTCCAATCTTACGGTAACATCATAAAGCGTAATCACATCAAGGCCTACGCCGCCGGTATATAAAAGTTTATTGTTGAGCATGGCACGTGCATCCTGCTGGCTGTACACATAGCCTGCATCGCCAAATGCTTTGGCATAAAAAGAAAAAGGGATGTAAGGAACAATTTTGTTTTTTATTGGAAAGGGTATTTTAAAATCAAATATTTTTTTTCTTACTGTAAATTTTGCCATAGAGGCCACTGAGCCGTCTATCACATAATATTCAAGCCCACGCAAATTTAAATCGCCATAACCCAATGCCCGCCGGTTAATATAAGGCTGGTTAAAGGGTAATTTTATCCTGCTCCAAAGTTCCACACTGCCGTACCAGCCTTTGTTCATGTTTAAGTAACGGTTATAGGCTGCATCAATTGAAAATAAATTTACTCCTTCTTTAATACCCAATCCCCTTTTTAAAATATTTACTCCAAAGGTTTTTCCGGTTAAGGGATAATTAATGTTATTTACATTGAGGTAACTGTAATTGTAACTTAAATCAATAATGTTTTGATGCAATGAAGCATCATTAAAATAAAAAGGATTGTAATGTTTTACTACGGAATCGGCAACCTGCATATAGGTATAACCTGCCTGGTAGCGATGACGGCTAAAATATCCTTTTCTTGAACTGTAGTAGCCGTAGGCCTGAAAAGTATTTCTTACAAATTTATTTTGGTTATTGTATTGCAGTAATTTATTATTTGCTGATGTGCCGAAAGAAATTTCCCGGTTTTGGGTATAACCTGCACTAAAACCAAAGCCTTCATCCAGCTTGCTGTTACTGTATGGTGCAGAATATTGCACAGCAAAATTGCGGGCATACCCATTCAGTAATATAAAGCGTAATTGGTCCCTTCTGCCACTAAAATTATAATGTACAAAACGTAGCCCGTAAATAACCCTGCTGAGGCTATAGTTATAAATATTTGCCCATTCATTAAAGTTCCTGTCTACCAGTTGAAATTGTGGGGTAGGGTAGAGGTACCATTTTTCTCTTACAGTAACATAAATATCAATAGTTGAATTTTCTTTAAAAACTGGCTGAACCATTACTTCGGAAAACAGGTTGGTATTATAAATCAGCTGCCGTGAAAGTTCAAGGTTGATGGCAATATGTGGGGCATAGGTATATTCTCCTGCCTTAAATTTCATCTCTCGTTCAATAATATATGATTTTGTTTTTTTGTTGCCGGTAATAATAATTTTCCCCACTTTTAGTTTTGCGCTGTCTGTAGATGGTTGGGTGGATATTTCCTGCGGAGCCATAATTATTTCCTGGGCAACAACGGCTGGTGTAAAGCCAACAAGAAACAAGAGTAAGAAAAATTTCATGCAGCAACTGATGCTTTAAATATCAAGGTACTTCATTAGATGGTTATAATTGCTGTCAATTTCATTTTCAAATTTTTCACTGCCATAGCTATACAGTACATCATATTCATGCCGTTCAAATGAAGCCACCAACGGGGCAATTTCCCGGTGGTTTACATGCAGGGTTACGGTAAAAATACCGGTGCTGTGGTCGGTTTGTGTATTCAGGTGAAGGATGTGGCAATCGTTGTTTTCTACCAGCCTGCTTATTTCTGAAATGCTAAACTGCGGCCGTTCCATTTGCAAAACAATAATGCCGCCTATTTCATATGCACCGGCAAAATTCCCCATTATTTTCAAAAGGTCGCTTGTGGTAATGGCGCCAAAATATTCTCTTTGCTGGTTCACCACAGGCACAAGGCTACTGTCATGTTTCAAGCTGAACTCCACGGCATTTAAAAAATGGATATCGTTTAAAATGGCATCCTGAATAAAATATTTTTGAAGGCCATCTAGTGTGAGTTGCTCGTCTTCCTGATCCAGCAGGTCCTCTTCGCTCACAAGACCAAGAAATTTTTTTTCCAATACAACCGGCAAGTGGGTTACACGGTAATCGTTGATTAAATGTAACGACTTTCCAACCGTATCGGTAAGCTGTAGCTGGGGTATATTTTTATTAATATGGTCAATAGTTAGCATATTGCTAGTTTGTAACGAGTTTTACAAGTTAGATATTGTTTTAAAGCAAATTGCTTATTTAACAGACAAAAATTTTTGTTAAACCGTTGCAGCAGGCGTTTTTAATTTTGTAAGGAAACCTTCCAGTATTTTATTAAACTCTGCCGGAACTTCCATCATTGGTGCGTGGCCGCATTTGTCAATAAAATGCAATTCGCTATTGGGGATTAAGCGGTTAAACTCTTTGGCAACAAAAGGGGGTGTAATGGTATCGTTATTTCCCCAAATAAGGCAGGTAGGTTGTTTTATCTGGTTGAGTTCTTCTCCCAGATTGTTTCTTATGGCGCTTTTAGCCAGGGCAATTATTTTAATTACTTTTAACCGGTTATTCGTTATTTCAAAAACTTCGTTTACCAATTCATCTGTAGCTATTGCCGGGTCATAAAAGGTAAGGGCTGTTTTATTGCGGATGTATTCTTTATCTCCTCTTTTGGGATAGGTGTCGCCCATACCGCTTTCAAAAAGGCCTGAACTGCCGGTAAGGGTTAATGATTTTATCCTTTCTGGGTGTTTTAATATATGTACCAGGGCTACATGGCCGCCCAATGAGTTGCCTAATAGGTTGATTGAGGTATAATTCCTGTTTTCGATAAATTTATGTACAAATTTTTGCAGCCCTCCCACCGATGTATGTAACAAATCCAAATCGAGCAGCGGCAACATAGGCACCACAACTTTATAGGATTTATTAAAATATTCAATTAAGTGTGCAAAATTACTTAAAGCGCCAAATAAGCCATGTAGCAATAGCAAGGGTTCTCCGTTTCCTTCTTCTATATACTTAAATTTCCCGTCTTGTTTTATTTCGTAAATCATCAATCAATAATAAATAGATATGGTTTAATTTAAGCTAAAAATACTCTAATTAACCCAAAACCCCATCTTCAATTTTATTTTGCATGGGTAAATTAGTGATTTCTATGTTTCCTGCATAAAATATTATACCCCTTATCGCTTTTTTCAGGATGGGTGAAATAAAAATAAAATAGCCTGCTGTAAGTTTTTTAGCCTGCTTATTTAAACATTTATTTATATGAAAAAAGCCTTCCATTACAGAAGGCCTTTTAATTGAAATGGGGGTTTAACTATTGTTTTATAAAACGAATAACCTGTTTTTTATCTTGTTCCATTATTTCTCCTGCATACAGGCCTGCCGGCAGTTCATGCACATCCGCAGAAACCTGGCCGGAGCCATTGAGCAGGCTTACTTTTATAAACTGCCCCTGCAAATTGTAAATTTTCAATTTTGTATTGGAGAAATTAATATCGGTATTGAGGGTAAGTTCGTTCCTGGCCGGGTTTAACGGTATGATATATCCGTGCTTTCCGAAGTCAATCATTTTAATTGCTGTAAAAGTTGCTTTGCCATCAAAATCAACTTGCTTGAGTTTATAATAATTTTTTCCGGTAAAAGGCTGTACATCTACGTAGCTATAATTGCCGGAATTAGTACCAGAGCTGTTAACAAAGCCCAGCGATTGCCAGTTAAATGCATCCTGGCTGCGTAATATTTCAAAACCCTGGTTGTTTATTTCATTTGCTGTGCTCCATTTAAGTAATGTTCTGCTGCTTTGCTTACTTGCGGTAAATCCGGTAAAGTTTACAGGAAGCGGTGAAGCATTATTTCGTTTGTGTTTCAGCATCCAGTTATATACGTTTTGATCGGCAAATCCGCTATATCCATACTGGTTAAGGTTCAGGCTAAAGCCATGTGTAAGGTCGTGGCCGGAAATACCATAATAAATAATTTTCGCTGCTATAGGTGTACCGTTTACGGTGTTGGTATTGTCCACAAAATAATTGGTATTGCTTACCGGCACTACATTATCATAATTGTTATGCAATGCCAGTACGGGTAAGTCTGTTGCAGCCATATTTTGGCAAAATGTGGCATTGGGCGACCATGCACCAGCACCGGGTACAATTGCTGCAATCCTGTTTGAATAAGTTGCATTGTCACCCACATATGCCCATACAGCGCCGCCACCCAGGCTAAACCCACTTAAGTAAATGCGGTCTATATCTACTTTGTAATTTTCAATTATATAGTCAAGCATAGTGTTGATGTGCCCACACCATGGGTTGGTTGTAAATTGAGGTGTTATTACTATAAATTTAAAATCCTGACCACCTACGTTAAATGAAGTGGGCCAGGTACCACCGTTTATAAGGTTTGCAGGGCCATGGCGCAATACCGTACTTAAGTTAGTGGTGCCATTTCCCAACTCTCCAATTCCGGGAATAAATACAATAAGGGGAAATTTTTCACTTGGATTATTATTATAACCTTGTGGCAAGTATTCATAATAACCATTACTTACGGGGCAGGTGGTAACACCCGGCTTTGCCGTAAACGATTGGGCTATACTTACTAAAGAAGCCATAAGGTATCCCAGCAATAAAGTGTAGTGTTTTTTCATAGTAAATATTGGCTTTTGTTAACCAGTATAACTTGAAAATATTGGTTTTATTGTCCTGAAATGCTCGTAGTTATTGGTATTTCAGAAAAATTAATAAAGGGATAAAGTTGAACAGTAGTACCAATTTCGGTGGGGGATAGAAAGTTTACTATAAGCAACTTATAAGGCCTGTTTTTGAAAAAAATTCTGTAGTTGGGTAAAAGCCCCTTTGAACAGGGGAATTACTTCGCCTATACCATCAATTATCATTGGCGCCAATGGATATAGCCTTGAATAAGATTGTGAATTTTCTATGTACGATTGGTTGATGAGGTGCATTTGTGTGCCATAAAACAAAAAAACACTAAAAAGGATACAATATATCAATACATAAAAAACTATGCCGCCTATACGGTTTAGCCAGCCGAGCATTAAGGTTTCTACAACTGTTTGAAGCATTTTTGCCCCGATATTAATGGCAATAATTACCACAATAAACACAAGCATAAATGAAAAAAAAGGGAGCCATTTACCTAAAGAGGGGAGCTGTACCGCTAATTTTTCTGATGCCACTGCTGAAAATTTTAATGCTGCGGCAATTCCTGCAATAAATGAAATAATAGAAAATAAAGCAATGATTAAACCTTTGCGGTACCCTTTAATGATTCCTGTAAGCAGGAGCATAAAAAAAATAAGGTCTAAAAACATGCCTTTGCTTCTTTAAGGTGATAAAAGCTCTTTTACAATGCCCGAAATAGTTTTGCCATCTGCTTTGCCGGAAAGTTGTTTGGAAGCTACACCCATTACTTTACCCATATCTGCAGCAGTGCTTGCGCCGGTTTGGCTAATAATATTTATAACTGCGGTTTTTATTTCTTCTTCCGTTAATTGTTTGGGCATAAATTTTTCTATCACTTCCATCTCTTCTTTTTCTTTTTGGGCCAGGTCGTTGCGGCCTTGCCGGGTAAAAATATCCAGGCTATCTTTACGTTGCTTCATCATTTTTTGTAAAAATTTTTGTTCCGTTGCTTCATCTATTTCACCACCGGCTCCCGGTTCTGTTTTGGCTTTAATAATTTCTGCTTTTATTGCTCTAAGGCCACGTAAAACAGCATCGTTTTTTGATTTCATGGCATCTTTCATTTCTGTCATAATTTTTTGTTCTAAAGACATAGTGTAAAGGTTTTACTGTATTTAATTAGTTTGAAAAATGTTTTCTTAACCGGCAGGTTTCATAAGCGTTGCTTTAAATTTTTTATCAAAATCCCCGGCAAATTTTTTTATTTCTTCGGTTAATTCATTTTGCCCTGTGGCTTTTTGAAAAGTTTCTGCCAGGGTAAAAAACATCTGGTAAACAAAATCCCCCATTTCATCCACCATCATGTCTTTTGTCCACAAATCAATTTTAAAAGTATTTTTTTCTGTACCGTCCCAAAAGCCAAGGCACATGGCTTTGGCCCTTTGCAGTTTATCAGAACCCGTTTCACTGGCCGACCAATTGATTTGCTCGGGTAATTTTTTATCATCTAAATGAATGTCTATTTGTATAGAAGATTTTTGCATAGAAAAATTAATTGTAGTCGGCAAAGTTAAGGCAATTCAGGCACCCGGCAGGTTACTGTATGGCTTTAAATAGTATTGAGGATGCATTTTTCCAGTTATACAGCTGGGTATGTTCTATACCTTTTTGGGTAAAATTATTTTTTAGGGATTCGTTTTTATAGAGTTCAGATAATTGCTCAGCCAATCCGCTTTCTCCTTTAGCAGCATATATTGCCGCTTCTCCAAATGCAGCAAAAGTGTTGTTATTTTTATAGGTTAGCAGCGGAACGCCACATTTGAGCGCATAAAGGCCAAAGTTGCCTGTTATAATTTTTTCGGGCAGGTAAATAAATGCATAAGCCGAAGCAACTATGGCCGAGCACTCCAGGTCGCCGGGCCCATTTATTATAATTACATCTTCTTTAAAACGGTAAGTAGGCAAATTGGGAATTGCATTTAGCCCTGTTAAGTGATGTAAAAGCAGTGCCAGTTTCATTTCGGATTTATGCCATTTTTTAAAAATACTGAAGGCTTTGAGCAAATGGATAATATCCTGTTGGTTCCCGGCGGATACGTTGGCGGCAAAAAAATCCTTTTCATTGCTGTACTTTTCTTTTACGATTTGTTGTTCTATATCATTTATTGCATGGTAGCAGGAGTTGATGCCAAAAAAAGTGGTTTGTATATTTTCAATTTTTGGAAATTGAACTTTCAATTGTTGTTCTAATACCGGGTTGGCAGTTAATACCATAGCGGCTTTTTTGAGGAAATACCTGAAAAACCTTTTACGGTAATTTTTAAATGAAGCATAATTTATTTTATCGTCGGTAAACCATTCGGGCAACAGCATTATTTGTTTGATGCCTGTTTTAAAAGAAAGCACTGCGTTTTCAGAAATAAAAATGTCTGCATTGGCTTCCTTTAGCAGGCCGGGTAATTTATAATTGTACCAGTAGTGCAGCAGTATGCTGCTTTTAATTGCAGGGGAAATAATTTGTACCATACAGTTGCCGGGTAACTTTTCTTTATAACCTGTGCTGCTAAAAAAAACTATTTTTATATTGGGGTTTTGTTCAGCAATGCGCACCAGGCATTCTGCAAGATGGGCTGTGGGCGGGTAAAAAGAAAGAATGTGCGCCGCAATGGTCATAATATATTATTAGCGAAGCCTTTTTAATTTTACGGTTTCTATACGGGTATTGCTTACACTCAAAATGTCAAATTCAAAGTTGCCAATTATTACTCTTTGTTTTTCTTTTGGTATAAAGCCGTTGTGTTCAATAATATAACCTGAAAGTGTTTCGGCTTTTTCTTCTCCGGTAAGCCCCAGCTCATATTTTTCATCTATAAAATCCAGTTCAATGCGCCCACTGAAAATATATTCATTCTCGGAAATTTGCTTGTCTACAAATTCTTCCACATCATCATACTCATCTTTTATTTCCCCAAAAATCTCTTCCAGTAGGTCTTCCATGGTTACAATGCCGGCTGTGCCGCCAAATTCATCTACCACCCAGGCAATGCTCCGGTGGTCTTTACTGAATTTGCTCATGAGGTCGGTTGCACTCATGGTTTCAGGCACCATGGAAATGGGCATTAATATTTTTTGAACAGATTCAGGCTGTTTGAACAAGTCGAGGTGGTGAATGTACCCCACTATATTGTCAATATCATTCTCGAAAATTATTAAACGGCTAAGTCTTTTTGCAATAAAAATTTGCCTGATTTCTTCAAAAGGTGCATGTAAATCTGCGGCTATAATTTCCCTGCGTGGCACCAGACATTTACGTAGTTTGGTATCGCTTAAAGAAAGAGCATTATCCAAAAGTTCTTTATTGAATTCAGATTCTTCTTCTTTTTCTTCTGCGGTGGCCATTTTCATGGTGCCCATAAATTGTTCAAGGTCTGTTTTGCTTAAAGGCTCCTGGTTTTTTCTTAAGCGCACATTCAGTATGGTTTTTAATATCCATTCAGACAGGCGAACAAATAAAGTTGCTACAGAGGAAAAAATATTAAAAATGAAACTGGTGATATAGCTAATGATGCCATTGCTGATTACGCTGTTGTTCCTGGTGCGGAAATACGCTTTAAACACAAATTCTACAATAAGAAAAATTGAGGTAGATAAAATGGTTTCCACTAAAAGCTTAATCCATTTTACGTAGGCGGTTGCGCTTTGTGGAATGTGGCGTTCGATCCATTGCCATACCGGGAAGAGCATATCACCCACAAGTAATCCATAAACTACCAAAAGTACATTTATGGCAACCAATATGGTAGTAATAAAATGTGCCGGCCTTTCGGCATACCTGCTCCATAGTTTGCCACTGTAAGTGCCTTGTTTTTTATTGAGTTCAATAGATAATTTATTGGCAGAAATAAAAGCAATTTCTATACCCGATAAAAAGCCCATAAACAGCAATGAGATAATAATTGCCAAAAGTGCGATTGGATCCATACAATAAAAATAGCTAAAAATCCTCCATTTCTTTAGTTCACCACTTTGTTAGCGCAACTGCTGCTGGCAAATGCTTCGGGTTTTGCTTTAAATGCAAATCCCATACCCAGTATGTAACCCATGGCTTCCCTTAGCGCTTCGTTACTTTTAAAGTGCGGATTGGTGTTAATGTCGGCATGAACTTCCATATCAACATTGTATTCGGTAAACAAGTTGCACAGTTCATACGCAATTTCAATGCTTTTGGCAACCTCTACCAGCATGCGCTCTTTAATACTGTACCGGTGCAGTGTTTTTTCGTTGTGGATAAACATAAACCCACCGTGGCCTTCCCTCAAAAAAACAATTACAGTGGCAAATTCGGTTTCCCTGCTTTTTACCTGGCTGTCGGTTCCAATACACACTTTTAGCCTGAAGCCATTTGCAGTTTCTCTTTTTATGGCGTTTTCTACGGCATCTTTAATGGGTAATTTCAGGTTGTCACCATTGAATTTTCTCCAGAGCATAGTGTATTCAGTTTTTTAAATTTACCTATTAATTTAAAGAAACCAATAAAATATACTTCAGCATTGGGCAAAACTGTGGATATGTAGATAAAATTTTTTTTTGCTTCGCCTGCAATTAAGCCATAGAAAAGCTAGAAATAGAAAACCTCCCCTGCATTTTTTGCCCGGTAAAAAAAATCAATAAAAATAAAAAAAATTATTGCAAATAAGCGGCTTCAAACCTTGCTAATGGGGCCATCCTTGCTTTATTTAAGAATAAAGTATCGCCTACAAGGTTATAATTATCTGCCGTATTTAATACATTAAAAAAATCTGTTTCGTAATGGGCGTCTATGCAAGCCCTTTGTGTAGCTGCGGTATTTAAAAAACGGATGCGGCTTGCAGCTTCATTTAGCTCATATTTTCCAAATAAAATATTGCAACCACCATAACCTTTTACGGTAGTATCGGCTTCATTGAGGATAAAGTAAGCAGCCTGGGATTTGTTTGGTGCAGTAACTGGTTGCCGGTTTAATTCTTTTAAAACCCAATATTTATTGGTAATACCGTTGCTGCTGATTTGTTTAAAAATATATTTATCGGCAAGTGCGCCTGTAACTTTATCGCCTGTTTTATCTAACATGGTTATGGCGCTTGTAGATATATGAAATAAAGTGGTATCCGCTCCCTCAATCAATTGAATGGTAGTGTTGTCGGCAATTGCTATATTTCCCGATCTGTAAAATACCGTATCTTTTTTGCCAAGGTATTTGCTCCACTCTTCAAAGCTGTTGTCTTTTTTAAGATTGATTACGGTTTCTATGCCTTCACAATCTGCACAGGGCGTAATGCTTTTATAATAACCCCAATTGATGTTTAAGGTTTTTGCAACTATGCCTGAATCTTTTTGGGTAACTGCTTCTGGGCTGGATTTATTGGGCGAACAGGAAATAAAAGAAAAGACAGATAAAACTAAAATGGATATGCTGAGGACAGGGTATCTTTTCATGGTTAAAAAAATGAGTAATATTTTTTAATAATCAACAAAGGTATGATTAATAAAAATAAAAAGAGGCCGGTCCCTAACACCGGCCCCTAACTTACACATGAATCTACCTTACTGTCTTAAAATTCTTTCTGTTTGTTTTAGGTTGTTGCTGATGAGCTGTAGGACATAGATGCCTGAAGGTTTTCCTTGCAGGTTAATATGGTTAAGGCCGTTTTTGCCATTTCCTTTCATTATTAAACGGCCATTGGCATCATATAAAGCGTATTGAAAATTCTCCGGTGCATTTACTAAAAGATCGTTTTGTGCCAGTGTAGATACCTGGAACGATGGCAATTTTTCCGTTTTCCTTAATGCTATTACATTGCTATACGCCTGTTGGTCTATTACTGAAACTACATTCAACCGGTAATAAAGTATTTTGCTCTTCCAGGGTGTATAAGAAAAACTACGGCTGTTATAGTTGGTTAAAGTAAGCGTTGTAAAATTTATACCGTCTTCTGATACTTCCAATGTTTGCATTTTAATGGGTTCGTCGGCAATAATGTTCCAGTTTAAAATGTGTTTATTGTTTTCCGATTTTCCATTTAGCGCAATACTTCTTATGGGCAATGCACCTCTTACTGCTGTGAGGGTATAAGAGCCAAGGCTGCCGTAATCGCTTACATTGCTATTCCCCGTTCCGGAAATTAGAATATAGTATTGGCCTGCATTTAATGTGGTATCAAATAATACATTCATTTTATCCATCGGGTTATAAGTTTGTATTAAAGTTTTGGATGCATCGTATAATTTTACCATTACATCCAGGTTGGCGCCGGTATTATTTTCATTGAGGCCAAATGGTTTTGCTTCAAAGTGAAAAAATGCTTTTGCCGCCATAGTGAAACGAAATGCATCTTTATCTACATTATGGCTTATCACTCCTTCGGTGGTAAAATTATTTGTGCCTGCATTAAAAGTATTTTCATCAAGCACTTCATTATAGTCATCGTTTCTGTATACAAACCCATTTAAAGAAACAATGGTGGTAAGGTTGTCTTGCGTACTGGTACAGCCATAAGGCGTAGGGCCATCGTTCCAACCGGTCATATTGCTATAGTAGCTGTTGCCCATTACCGGCGCCCAGCTAGTTTCTCCTGTACCGGCGCCTAGGCTATAAGTTTGCGTTAAATTACAATTATTGTCATACGCCGATTGGTGAGCAAGGCCAAGTGTATGGCCGCTTTCGTGGCTGCAACATTCTGCAATAAATTTGGGGTTATACAAAAGCCTGTCTGTAAAAACAAAACCAGGCGTGTCGTCTCCCCAGGTAAATGAGCCGATATATGAAACACCTCCAACTCCTGTGTACCAGTCGCTGGTAGGAGTAACAATAATACGAATGCGGTTGCCTACCGGCGCTGCTAAAAAAACCGTAGAATCGGTGGTAATATTTATATTGAAAGGGCGAAAATCCTCAGCCACCCTGTTATACACTTCGGTAATTTGGGTTGCATTTAAGCCACTGGGCGCACATTCAAAATATGCGCCGTAACGCCAGCCTGCAGATTGTACGCTTTGGCCGTCAAAATCAATATAAATTGTAGCCTGGGCAGTTGACCAACTGCTTAATTTGGGCGCCTGTGCATGGGCAAGGGTTGCACAAAGGGCAAATATTATTAAGGTAAAGTTTTTCATTGTGTCAGAATTGAGTTTTTCGGAGATGGTGTTTAGTGGATATTACAAGGCTCAAAAATTTTATCTGTTTGTGTTTTTTTCAATTTATAACTACCCAGGCTTTCTCTTTTTATTTCAAACCCATCAGCAGCGCCAGGGTTTATGATTCTTCCGCTAAAGGTTACTATATTATCGGCATTGGTTGTTTTAGCCAATTGCAATAAAGTATTTTGCCAGGTTGTAGATTTAATAATGATGATACGCAGGTTTTCATATTTTTGAACATTACTGATAACTTTGCCTGAAAAATTAAAACTTTGTCCGAGAGGAATTGTAACCGATTGGCCGGCATTGTTTTGAAAAGCCATCCTGATGGCGTTTTCATCTATATTAATGATGGAAGGATAGTTGGCAAAAATTGCCGGTTTGGTTGATTGTGCTTTACTTGTGGATACAATAAATAAAAGCAGCACCAGTAAGGCAAATACAGGCTTTTTCATAAATATTGGTTTTAGGGAGAATTAGGTATTCTCGTATCTAAAACGCAATATTGATTAGATTATTATCTGAAAGGTTAAAATTAATAAGCACCGGTGCTCAATAAAACCAGGGTACAGGCTTCTAAGGTTTTTATGCCTTTTTTATGGGCAAGTTCTTCCAGCTCAGGATTTTCTGTACCGGGATTAAAAATGATACGATGGGGTTTTAAGGAAAGTATATAATCGTAATAGGGTTTTTGATTGGCAGGGTTCAGATATAAGGTTACTGTATCTACATCAGATAATAGAGGCGTACCGGTAATTATCGGGCTGTCATTTATTTGGTTTGGCCTTCGTCCGATTGCCGTAACTGCATGGCCAAATTTTTTTAATTTATTAACGGCAAGGAAGCTGTATCGCTCAGGGTTGCCAGAAGCGCCCAGCACAACAGTATATTTTGATTTAGTCATCGGTTAAAAATCTTGCTTTTAAATCCTGCGTAGGTACCATACAACTTTCTTTTTTGCCAAACCATTGATACCTGTTTCTGGCAACAAAGTTATACACAATATTACGGATGCCGGCTGGTACTATGTTAAAAACAACAGCCAGCTTTACCAGCCCGCTTAAATTTTTTGCCACTTTTAATGCAGCAGTAGATTGACTGTATGCCTTATTATTCTCAATAAGTAAAAACGAAGAGTATTGTTTTAGCGGAAGATTATATTGTTGCAAAAGTTTTTGCCCGGCTTTACTTTGAAAAGCAGCAAACCTGTAAACTTTCTCCTTGTCGTGTTTAATAATAAATTGTACGGATCGGTTGCAAAGGTTGCAAATGCCGTCAAAAAGTATAATGGGTGAACTGCTTACCATAAGTTAGTTTGAAAATATTATTTTAATATTTTCATTAAGGAAGCGGTAAATTTATTTTCTTCTGTCTTTACCATTATATCCAGCATCGTTCCTGCCTGTGTACCTAATTTTTTCATATTGCTTATTACTGCTAAAAACTGCCTGGTGTCTTTATCTTTAGTATCGCCATCAATTTTTTCCAGTTGCGATAGTAGTTTTAGCATAGGATCCAGCTCCCTTTTTTTCTTTCTTTTATTATATGTGCAGCCATTTTCCAAATATCTTTTTCTGTGCTAAAGTGTTCTTATCTTTCTCCATGTATAATCACCCTGTTTATTAATCCCCAGCCAATAAGTTGCCTGATGTTCATATTTACATTACCACGGCATATGTTGAGTTGTTCCATAATAGAATCCTGGTTGAGTGGCGTAACATTTACCAATAGTAAAGCATGTATTTGGGCTATGGTATGGTTAATACCCCATTGCTCCCCAGTTATTGATGAATTGCTTTTTGGCTTCGGTTAATTTCATAAACCAAAACTAAATACAAGTTCATAAATTTCAAAAAAAATTGAAAATATCGAAATGTATTTTCTCCGGGTAATAGTGTCCCCAATATTTTACCTGCTCCGAAAAAAAAATGATAAGAGTTGGCTCTTTATAGATTACACCAGCAGAGTTACCGGTTGCTCCATATAAGCTTTGAGCGTTTGAAGAAAAGCGGCGCCAACAGAGCCATCTACACTTCTATGGTCGCAGCTTAATGTAACTTTCATAATATTGGTAACGCCAAAACCATCGGCTTTTTTAACTACTACTTCTTTTATTCTTCCTACAGCAAGTATGGCGCTGTCGGGTGGATTGATGATGGCAGTAAACTCATCAATATCCATCATACCAAGGTTTGAAATAGTAAAAGTGTTGCCGCTAAATTCGTTGGGCTGAAGTTTTTTGTCTTTGGCTTTTCCATAAAGCATTTTAGCTTCTGCAGCAATTTGCGATAAGCTTTTTTGATCGGCAAAGCGGATAACAGGTACAATTAACCCATCGGGCATTGCCACAGCCGAGCCAATATGTATATGATGATTTTGGCGAATAAAATCCCCCATCCAACTGCTGTTTACATCGGTATGCTTGCGTAGCGCAGATGCCGATGCTTTTATGAGCATATCGTTAAAAGAAATTTTTACAGGGCTTACTTCATTCATGGAAATACGGGCAGCTATAGCATTGTCCATATTTATTTCCATGGTTAAATAAAAATGAGGGGCGCTAAATTTACTTTCTCCAAGCCTTCGGGCAATGGTTTTTCTCATTTGAGAAACGGGTATATCTGTAAAGCCTTCCTGGGTTGCAGAATTAAATTGAGGCACCACTAAAGGTGCGGAAGATAGTGCAGCTGCAGGAGCAGCACCGGGAACAAAACTGTCAATATCTTTTTTTATGATTCTTCCGCCATCGCCGGTTCCGTTTACGGCAGCAAGGTCAATCCCTTTTTCGGAAGCCAATTTTTTGGCCAGTGGGGAAGCTAAAATTCTGCCATTGTGATTTGTTGTTGTAGCAACAGGAGCTGCTGCTATATGAGCGGCAGTTGCAATTTCTTCTTTTATTTGGGTATGCACAGGTGCTGCTTGTGCTCCAGATTTTAAGTAGGCAACATAAGCGTTAATGTCGGTACCGGCTTTTCCTACAATGGCAATTACTTCATTTACTTTAGCTGCATTGCCCGCTTCAACACCTTTGTAAAGTAAAGTGCCTTCTTCATAGCCTACTACTTCCATTGTGGCTTTATCGGTTTCTACCTCTGCCAATACATCGTCGCTTTTTACTTTATCGCCTACATTTTTATTCCAGGCTATTAATTTTCCTTCGGTCATGGTATCGCTTAGCAATGGCATGCATATTTCTTTTGCGCCTTCAGGTAAAGATACATTTGTGGTAAGCGTTGTTTTTTCTGTTGGGGTGGCTATTATTGTTTCCTGTTTTGATGGAGCAGGTTTTTCTTCTAAAATAGATTTAATATCTTCTCCCTGCTTGCCCACTATAGCAATTACCTGGTTTACCTGCGCAGCCTGGCCTGCAGGAACGCCAATATGCAATAAAACGCCATCTGCATAACCTACTACTTCCATAGTGGCTTTATCGGTTTCCACTTCTGCCAATATATCGTCGCTTTTTACTTTATCCCCTACTTTTTTGTTCCAAGCCACAATTTTTCCTTCGGTCATGGTATCACTTAGTAAAGGCATGCGTATTACTTCCGCCATAAAATATAATTAATTCTGCTATTAAGAGGCCCGAAATTAATGCAAAAGGGGCAATTTTCAGCCAATAGAATTTTTTCGTTAAAATCCTAATCCAATTCCAGCTTTAGCTTTTCCTTTAATATCTTAATATTGGGAAATTGCTCACTTAACCGTTGAAATTGTTGCTTATGGCTGAGTTCAACTGCTGTATTTTCCTTTTCTGCCTTTTCTTCTAAAACAATAAACCGGTAAGTTAATGCCCGGTTATAAAAAACTTTTTGAAGATGTTCCAGTACCAGCTCCCTTTCGGATTCTATAAACTTTTGGTGCAGGCGGTTGGGCAGCGTTATAATAAATGTATCGTTATTTTCTATGCTTAGTTTAGCCAAATTAAAACTGGATACTAAAGAATGTTGTTTTTTTTCTTCAAGGGTTAAAATATATTGCTGCCAGGCAGTAGTTAAAGTATCTTGTTGCAACGGTATTGGGGAACGGCTGTTTTTAATATGTTGCTCCTGTATTTTTTCCCTTATTCCTTTTAAAGTAGAAACAGGCTTTATAGTTGGGGGTATAATTTTTTCTTTTTCCTGAAGAACATCAGGTTGAACGGTTTTTTTAATTTTTAAAGTTGCAGATGAAGGCGCAGGAGGGCTTTGCGAAATATTAGTTGCTGTACTGTTATCCTTAATTTTTATGGGAACCAGGTTCCTGAAACTAAGGCTTGATTGCTTGTCAATTATTTTTTTTTTTATAGTATCTGTACTGCTTACGGTTATTTCAATGGCTTGTTGCAGGTAGCAGAGTTTAATGAGCACCAGTTCTACAAAAAGTTTTTTATTCCGGGAAAGCTTGTAGCCAGATGCTGCTTCAGATATAATATTGAGTGCCGCAACAAACCATCCTGCATTAATTTGGCTTGAAGTAGAGATGTATTTTTCTTTAAAATCATCAACAACATTGAGCAGGGCTGCTGCCTTGCTATCTTTACTTACCATCAGGTTGCGTATAAACTCTGCAAAGCCATCCAGGAAAGAATCGCCTTCAAACCCTTTTTTGTTGATACTGTCAAATAATAAAAGGGCTTCGGCCATTTGTTGCTGTTGCATATAGCCAAGGAGCGTAAAAAAATAATCCTCATCTAAAATATTCAGATGTTCTAAAACGCTGTTATACGTTACTTCCCCACCTGAAAAGCTTACAATTTTATCTAAGATGCTTAAGGAGTCCCTCAAAGCTCCTTCGCTTTTTTGGGCAATTATATGTAAGGCAGGTTTTTCTGCATTAATCCCTTCTTTTTGGCATATATCCTGCAGGTGGGTTACGGTATCGTTTATAGTAATCCTTTTAAAATCAAAAATCTGGCAACGGCTTAAGATCGTAGGTAATATTTTGTGTTTCTCTGTTGTGGCCAGTATAAAAATGGCATAGGGTGGCGGCTCTTCAAGGGTTTTTAAAAAAGCATTAAATGCGGCGGCGCTGAGCATGTGCACTTCATCCACTATATACACTTTGTAATCGCCTGCCTGTGGCGCAAAACGCACCTGTTCTACCAGGGTGCGTATATCATCAACCGAATTATTGCTGGCAGCATCTAATTCATGGATGTTTAAAGAGCTGCCATTATCAAAGGAAACACAGCTTACGCAAGTGTTACAGGCTTCCCCGTCTTTAGTTCTTTTTTGGCAGTTAATGGTTTTGGCAAGTATACGGGCACAGGTAGTTTTACCCACTCCTCTTGGCCCGCAAAATAAAAATGCATGGGCAAGCTGGTTGTTGCCAATGGCATTTTTTAAAGTAGTGGTTATATGCGATTGGCCAATAACCGTACTAAAATTCTGCGGCCTGTATTTTCTTGCTGATACTATAAATTTATCCATCCTAAAATGCGGCAATAAAAGTTTTATTATTGCCATTGGGCAAATCTAAAATCTAAAACCGTAAAAGAAAAATCAAATTAATACGGGATGGGGTTTAAAGGCTTTTTCCCTGTCAAATAAATACCTGTAGGTACTCAGTCGCCTGCTCTCTGCTACATTTCCCAGACTGCCGGCTACATTGAGCATTTTGGGATTAAAATCCCCAATCCATTGCATTTCAAAATCAATGTAGGGGCTTTTTTTTGTATGGATATACCCTTTGCAGGCTTCGCCGATTAAATAGGCATCAGCGCCTTTGCCCTGCCATTGCGGAACGATACCAAATACAAGGCCTACAAATTTTTTATTGGGCCTGCTGGCCTTGATGAATAAAAATTTTAATTTTTGTATAAACCCAAATTGCCCATCTAAATGTTTAAACCATTGGTTGATGTCGGGTAGGTTTACAAATAACCCAATAGCGGTATTGTTCTCATAAATAAACCAAAGGATTTTTTCATCCATTACTGGCTTCATTTTTTTGAACATGAGCAAAACCTGCTCTGTTGATATTTCTTTTTGGCCGCCGTGCCCGGCCCATGCGGCATTATAAACATGTGCAAAATCTGCAGCAAATTTTTTAAAATTATTTTTTTTAACGTAAGCCGATGAAAAAACCGGGTTAGCTGCAAATTCGGCGTGGCGCTGCCATATTTTTTCAGAAAGTGTAGATTTGGGTTGCATGCCAAAACATACCTGGTTGTAAAAAACCTTAAAGCCGTAATTTTCCAATAATATACGGTAGTAAGGAGGGTTGTAATTCATGCAGTAAAGCGGCTCCTGGAACCCGCTGGTTACTAATCCCCACCATTTATCACGCTCTCCAAAATTAATAGGGCCATCCATTGCCTGCATTCCTTTATCTTGTAGCCATTTTTTTGCAGTATCCAAAAGCAGGTTTGCCGCATCCTGATTGTTGGTACATTCAAAAAAGCCCATTCCGCCTACCGGCATTTCGTCTCCCTTATTCTTATATTTTGAATTTACAAATGCAGCTATCCTTCCAAGTAATTTCCCCGAATTATCCTGTAAAACCCAGCGTTGCAGAGAGCCAAACCTAAAAGCTTTGTTTTTTTTATCGTCAAAAATATCATTAATGTCTTTGTCCAATGGTCTTATCCAGTTGGCATCTTTTTGGTAAAGCTGTACTGCTACATTAATAAATAATTTGCTGGTTGGTGGCGTAATAGCAATGAGTTGCATAAGTCAAAATTACTGATATAGAATTAAACAAAAAGGCAATGCCTTTTTTGCATTGCCCATAAAACTATTTAGAAAAGAATATTTAAGTGGTATTAAATTGCCTTTAAACAGCCATAATCTCTTTTTCTTTTGCAGCAAGATGTTTTTCAACAAGGCTTATAAACTTATCGGTTCCGGATTGCACTTCATTTTCTGCATCTTTGCTTGCATCTTCACTAACAACTGCATCTTTGAGTAATTTTTTTATTTGCTCAATAGCATCTCTGCGAATATTGCGTATAGATACTTTTGCCTGCTCGCCTTCGGTATTGCATCTTTTTACCAGTTCTTTGCGCCTTTCTTCTGTAAGCGGTGGTAAAAAAAGGCGGATGAATGTGCCGTCGTTTTGCGGATTGATACCAATGTTTGCGGCAATTATGGCTTTTTCGATTACTGCAAGCATATTTTTTTCCCAGGGTTGAACAGCAATAGTACGGGAATCCAGTACGGTTACATTGGCTACCTGGTTAATAGGTGTGGGATTACCATAATAGTCTGCATTAATGCCGTCAAGCATTGTTGGGTTTGCTTTTCCTGCCCTTATTTTTACCAGCTCTGCTTCAAGGTGCTGAATAGCCTTACTCATTAAAGATTGTGTATTTTCCAAAATACCATTTACGCCATCTGCCATAATCTAAAAATTTGGCTGCAAATCTATTGAAATAAATGTAATACTATCATAAGAGAAGCATAAAGAAGCAAGGATGGAGAAAATTAATCCACTTCTACCGTGTCCGATATGAGGGTAAGTATTTTGTGACTTTTGATAATTTCTTTTTCTCCTGCCACCGGCATATAGGTTTTCCTGCTGATGATCTTGCGCCGGCTGTAATAAATTAAAGCGGTAAGCCCTGTAGAAACGGCAAGTATGGTTCCTATCATTAAAGTAGTATCTGCATTTCTAAAATAAAATGCAAAGGCAATAAAAATAATGGTAACCAGGGCACAGGTGAATGTAATTTTTTTATGAGAAAAGCCCAGGTCGAGCAGGTAATGGTGTATGTGGTTCCTGTCGGGGCTAAAGGGTGAGCGCCTGTCTAATATACGCAACCCAAAAACCCTTAAAGTATCAAATAAAGGAATAATCATTATGGCAAAGCCCACAGCCGGTGATGCCTGTATAGGTAAGTGGGAGCCGGGTGTAGCGGCCAAATTAATAAATTTAATTACCAGTATTGAGTTAATTAAACCCAAAAGCAGGGAGCCGGTATCACCCATAAAAATTTTAGCCGGCGAAAAATTATAAATTAAAAATCCTATAATACTGCCGGTGAGTGAAAAAGCCAGCACAGCATAGGCCGTTTGCCCTACTACTAAAAAATAAGCGCCTAAAGCAATTGTAGTAATGAGGCCCAGGGTTCCGGCAAGGCCATCTACGCCATCAATAAGGTTAAAAGAATTGGTAATAACAATAATGGTAAAAAACGAAAGAACAATACCGGCTACCGGCGGCAGGCCGTATATACCCATAAAGCCGTGCATATTGGTAATTTGAATACCGCCAAAATGAATAATAATGGCTGCAGCAATTAATTGCCCAATAAATTTTTTACTGGCCGATAAAATCATGATATCGTCCTTTATACCTAAAAAGAAAATAACAATGGCAGCCGCTACAAAATATTGAAATTCAGGGTTGTTGGTAGAGGGAACGCCAAGAAGGACGGCTACAATAAAGCCTGCAAAAATTCCTAATCCTCCCAGGGTGGGAATTACCGTTTTGTGTACTTTGCGCTCATCGGGTTCATCGAAAAGTTTCTTTGATTTAGCAATCTGTATGATTACAGGAATGGCAAAGAAAGTTATCAAAAACGCTAGGGCCGCACTTAGTAAGATATTATCCATGCGTAAATTTCAGTTTTGGCCGGGGTTGCCAGACAAAAGTATCTAAATATTTTTTATTGGAAAATTTTTAATTCTACGTAATTTGTAGTACAAAAATTTAACCAAACTCCCCCGATTTTTAAAAAAAGAGCTTTTTACAGTAGATTAACGGCCTCAATATGTACTTATTATATAATGCGCTAACTTTTATTTATAGCTCAATTTTTTAGGGTATCAATTTTTAAAGTAGGTTTGCAACCATTATAGTAAATATCAAAAATGGATAAAGTACAGCAACTTAAAGATACGGCAACTCAGGTAAGAAGGGATATTGTAAGAATGGTTCATGATGTTCAAAGCGGCCACCCTGGCGGTTCTTTGGGTTGTGCCGACTTTCTGGTTGCCCTTTATTTTAATGAAATGAAACTAAATACCCAATTTGCAATGGATGGCATTGGGGAGGATTTATTTTTTTTAAGTAACGGGCATATTTCCCCCCTTTTTTACAGTGTATTGTCCCGCAGGGGCTACTTTCCGGTTCAGGAGCTCAAAACCTTCAGGCGCATTAACAGCCGTCTCCAAGGCCATCCTACCACACATGAACAGCTGCCCGGCGTGAGAATGTCAAGCGGATCTTTGGGCCAGGGAATGAGTGTTGCCATAGGGGCTGCTTTGGCCAAAAAAATTAATAATGATCCTTCAATTGTTTTTTCCCTGCATGGAGATGGAGAATTGGACGAAGGCCAAAACTGGGAAGCCATAATGTTTGCTGCTCATAAAAAGGTAGACAACCTTATAGCCACTATTGATGTAAACGGTCAGCAAATTGACGGAACTACCGAGCAGGTAATGGCACTGCAAAGCCTTAGCGCTAAATTTAAAGCATTTAACTGGACTGTTTTAGAAATGGAGGGTAACCAAATGGAATCAGTTTTAGAAGGCATAAAAAATGCAAAAACACAACTTGGGAAAAATAAACCCGTAGTAATTTTAATGCGTACCATTATGGGTAAAGGGGTAGATTTTATGGAAGGCTCCCATTTATGGCACGGCATAGCACCCAGCGATGATCAATTAAAAACTGCTCTTGCCCAATTGCCGGAAACACTTGGTGATTATTAATTAGGGTTAATATTTATAAATTGATTAAATTGCCATTAGCTTATCAACTAATCCATGAAAAAATTTATTAGTATTTTAAAGATTTTCAAAAATAAGTATCTTATTGCCCTGGTTTTTTTTGTAGTTTGGATGTTCTTTTTTGATCCTAAAGACTGGCAGCAATCATATTCCAGAATACAGAAACTCAATAACTTACAGGAAAGTGAACAAAAACTTACCCAGCAGATAACCGAAACCCAAAACGAACTTAACCTCCTGCAAACAAGCGCCGAAACCATTGAAAAATATGCCAGGGAAAAGTATTTGATGAAAAAAGACAATGAAGACCTTTTTATCGTAAAATCCCGGTAGATTTTAAAAAAAATCCGTAATTTATGCAATAAAGGTTTTTTTGTACCGTTTATGCTTTTGGATATTGATTGATTACTTCATTCTTAAAATTTATTTTGGCTATGAATCGCTTTACAAGTGAAGATTTATTACAATACCTGTATAAGGAAACATCTGTAGAAAAAACAGTAGAAATTAAAACTGCTTTGGAAACAGACTGGGCATTAAGGGAAGAGTTTAATCAACTGGCAGTTTCAAAAGAAATGCTGGATTCGGTTAAAGTACCCAGCCCACGCCAGCAGGTATTAGATAATATTCTTAAGTATGCCGAAAAATCAGTTGAAGAACATGCCTGATTTTAGCGGTTAATTAAAGAAATTTGTCCCTCTGCACTACGGAGGGATTTTTTTTATGACTAAAAAACAACGCTATCAATTTGTAACAAACTATTTTTTAACCCACATGCCCAATGCGGAAACGGAGTTAATTTATAACAATCCATTTCAACTACTAGTATCGGTAATATTAAGCGCCCAGTGTACCGATAAGCGTGTGAACCTGGTAACAGCAGCCCTTTTTGACCAATTTCCGGATATTCAATCAATGTCTCTTGCAGCTGCCGAAGATATATTTCCATTAATTAAAAGTATTTCCTATCCCAATAATAAAGCAAAGCACCTTGTGGGTATGGCAAAAATGCTGATAACTGAATTTGCTGGCAAAATTCCTATGCAGGTAGATGAGTTGATTAAACTTCCCGGAGTTGGGCGAAAAACGGCCAATGTTATTACTTCGGTGATTGATGAGCAACCCAATATGGCCGTTGATACCCATGTATTTAGGGTAAGCAACCGCATTGGATTAAGCATCGGTGCAAAAACCCCTTATGCCGTTGAAAAACAGCTTATTGCCGGGTTTCAAAAGGAGTATATTTTCAAAGCCCATCATTGGCTCATATTGCATGGACGTTATATATGTACGGCCCGTAGCCCAAAATGCAGCGAATGCGGCCTACAAGCTGCCTGTATTTTTTTTCAGAAACAGTTGAAATGATGAAATAATTTAAATAATTTTCGTTTTATTTGTACATAATATTTAGCGGCATTCGCCTAAATCAAATTTCAAAAATGAAAAAGGGATTTTTAGCAGTGGTTGTATTTGCAGGCCTGGTTTTGTGTTCTCAAAAAGCCAGTGCCCAGTATTATTTTTATGATGATCAGTATTATGATAATCCCTGGTTTTTTGAAGTTGGCGGATCTTTAGGCGCTATGAACTGCCTTACCGATATCGGCGGAAAAAAGGGGATTGGAAAAAAATTTATTAAAGATTTAAATATGGGTAAAACCCATTTATCCGGCGGCCTCTTTTTGAGCGCTACTTATAAATATGCACTTGGCCTTAGGCTCGAGGCAGCATTTGGTAAGGTTTCTGCAGATGATAAAGTGCTTGCCGGTATTACCGATATTGCCAAGGAAAGGTTTAATCGCAACACCAATTTCCGCAGCAGTATAACAGAATTTTCTGCCATAGCAGAAATTCACCCATTGTTTATTTTTATCAACTGGCCATCTAAAGATGAACCACCACCACAATATTCACCTTATGTATTAGCCGGGGTTGGTTACTTTTCATATAATCCTCAATCACTGAGTAATGATGGCAGGTGGGTAGACCTGCAACCTTTGCGTACCGAAGGCCAGGGATTTGTAGAATACCCATCCAGGAAAATATATAAGTTAAAACAATTGAATATTCCTGTGGGCCTTGGGTTAAAATATGAATTATCGCCACTATTGAATGTAAGAGGCGAATTTGTGTACCGTATTTTAGGAACAGATTATTTGGATGATGTGAGTACACGGTATATTGATCCGGTTGCTTATACCAATCCTGCAAATAATTTTCCCATTGCTTTATTGGGAGATGCCCTGGATTTTAGCGACAGGCAAATTGTAAGAAAAACCCTTCCCGGTGGTAAGCGGGGAAGCCCATCAGAAAAAGATGCCTATTTTAGCTTTAACCTTAAATTTAGCCTCATACTGGGCAGGGAAAGGATACGCTAATAAAATTTTATTTTATATTATGAGCCGGTTAATTTTAACCGGCTTTATTTTTTTACCCAATTCCAAACCGGCAATATCTTTTTTTTAAGATAAAATATTTGGCGAAATGAATTTGCTTTATTTACTTTGTATTTCAAAGTGCTTTTTATGAATAAACAACAAAAGTCATTGGCAACGCTGCAAGATATTAAACAGGTAATGGAACGAAGTAGCAGGTTTATAAGCTTAAGTGGATGGAGTGGCGTAAGTGCAGGAGTTTGCGCATTAATTGGCGCCTGGCTGTCCTATGATTATGTATATGGGCACAAGGACTATTTAATAAACAAACCTGCCGCAATTGCATTGGCTATGGCCGAAGACGATAGGATTGTTTTGTATACCTGGTTGTTTTGGATAGCTGTTGGAACTTTGGCTGCTGCTTTATCCAGTGCATTTATTTTTACATGGTTAAAAGCAAAAAAGCAGGGTATGCCTATTTGGGGCCACACTGCAAGGCGGTTAATGATCAATGTGAGCATACCTTTAATTGCCGGTGGAATTTTTTTGTTTAAACTTTCTCAAGCCGGCACCTTTGGCCTCATTGCACCGGGCTGTTTAATTTTTTATGGCCTAAGCCTTATTAATGCCAGTAAATATACTTTGGGCGAAATACGCTGGCTGGGTTTTGCAGAAGTATTGCTAGGTATTATTAATATCTGGTTTGTAGGAGCGGGCTTATATTTTTGGGCTATGGGTTTTGGTGTATTGCATATTGTTTACGGCTTTTATATGTGGTGGAAGTACGAAAGAAAAAAAGGAGAGCAGTAATTTTTTTTGCACCATTGATAAAAGAGAATTTTATGGAATGAATAATCCGATAGGTAATTTAAATAAGTTGTTTGACAGCCGGGTGAGGCTGGGCATTATGAGTGCATTAATGGTAAACCATAGCATAAACTTTAGTGAATTGAAAGAAGTATTGGGCATTACCGATGGCAACCTGGCCAGCCACCTGAAAGCTTTGGAAGAAAACAAATTAATAAAAGTACAAAAGGGGTTTATTGGCCGAAAAACCAACACAACTTATTTCATTACCAAAAGTGGGGAGAAGCTTTTTGCCCTGCACCTTGATGCACTGGAAAAAATGATAAGGCTTACCAAATAATTTTTTTGATTACCTGTTTTTGAAATTCAAAATAAAGTGAGCAATACTATGTATGCATTTATGATTAAACAAAGAGCGGTGCTTTTAATATTTCTTACCCACCATATGGCCTTGCCCATTTTAAAGCTTGTACGTAGTCCCGAAAAGTTCCCTTATGCTGCAAAAGACCTGCAAAATTTTTCCGACGGTACACTGGGCAAAGACCTGGTAAAGTTTTTGGATACAAAAAATTTGCAGTTGCTCACCTTTTATGCAAGGCACGATATGAAACATATATTGCTGGATTATGATGCCTCTGAAGAGGGCGAAGGACAGCTGCAATGCTTTATGCTGGGCAATGGACATTTTTCATTTCCGGTGGCGGCTACCGTTATTTATTGTTTTGCTACTATGCCCGAATACTGGGTTTCTTTTCGCAAAGCCTTTAATAGAGGAAGAAAAGCTGTTGCCATTTGTCATTGGAACTGGGTGGAAATATTATCCCAGCCAACACAGGAATTAAAAAACAGGATTAATCAAAATATTATTGAATGAAAAAGTTGAGGGATTCGTTTTCTTATGCAATACGGGGAATAGCTTATTGCATTACAAGCCAGCAAAATTTAAGGATACATATTGCTGCAATTATTGCTGTAGTTGCATTAGGTTTTTGGCTTAAGGTTACAAATGGAGAATGGTATGCAATACTGCTTTGCTGTGCCATGGTACTTACTGCCGAAATGATAAATACGGCCATTGAAAAACTTTGTGATGTGGTACACCCGGCCCCGCACCCGAAAATAAAAATTATTAAAGATGTGGCTGCAGGCGCTGTGTTGGTTACGGCCATTGCTGCTGCTATTTGTGGCGGAATTATTTTTTTTCCTAAACTCTGTCAATTATTGTAAAATGAAATTATTATCAAAATTCGACCAATTGCTTTGGCGCTTACTTACTTTTGTGGGGATATTAATAGTTGCAAGAATTTTGTACAGCGGCAGCATTACTTCCCTGTTCCTGGTATGGAATATTTTTCTTGCCTGGATACCTTATGTGCTCAGCAGGTTTTTTATGGCTTACCGGAAAAAGCAAAAATGGAAACAATTTGTTTTGTTGGGTACATGGTTATTGTTTTTTCCCAATGCCCTTTATATAGTTACCGATTTAGTGCATATTGACAGGGAGAGTATGGTGCCCTGGTGGTTTGATGCAGTACTGCTTTTTTTAGCCTCTTTTATTGGTATTGTACTGGGCTTTGTTTCTTTACGCAAGGCAGAGCGCTACCTGCTTTCTTATTTCTCCCAAAAAATTGTTTCGTTTCAAATTACTTTATTGCTATTTCTTGGGTCTTTTGGTGTTTACCTGGGCAGGTTTGAACGATGGAACAGTTGGGATGTGGTGCACAACCCACTGGGCTTGTCGGTAAATATTATGGAGTGTATTTTGTTCCCGGTAGAAAATTACAGGGTATGGGGAATTACCTTGTTGTTTACCCTTACTTTTTATGTTTTGTATTTTTTTATGAGCAACCTGCCCAAGGCTATCTCTGAAATGAATAATACCGGGCGCTAACCCGGTTTTATTTTTTTAATTAAAAATCTAATCCAAGCGAAACATAAAGTTTGGGCTTGCCTTTAAAAATGCCATCCATTGGCCAGCCGGCATCAAATTTTACAAAATAACCCAGCAGCATGCTTCTTGCCCCAAAACCGTATCCCCCGGCAAATGGGCCTATGCCGCCAGCTTTCTTTTTAACTATGGCATATTCCGGCAATGGATTACCGCTGCCGTCTACCCTTGTTATCACAATTTCGGGCCGCTTGAGGCTGTTGTAATTTCCGTTCCAGGCGGTACCTAAATCTATAAACTGTGTAATTTGAAAATTACGTAAAAAAGAATTGCTTGAAATTTTATCAAAGAAAGTGGAAAGAACCGGAACCCTAAACTCACTGTTGATTACCAGAGCATTATTTCCATTGGCAATATTTTGAATAAACCCACGCATATTTACGGCAAGGCTTTGAAAGGCATAAGTATTATCATTTGCCGGCTTTACCAATTCATTAAAGTAACGGTAGCTGCCATCATTTTTAATATTGTTGCCAAACATCAGCCAGCCATCTGACCCGCCGAGGTAATAAATAATTTTTTGCTTGCCCCAGCTAAAATCGCCGGCAACACGGCCAGCCCAAATAAAATCGTTATGTATTGGGTAATAATACCGGGCATCAAAGCCTACATTAAACCCAATGGGTTTATCTATAAAATTATTTTTATTTACCTGACGGTTTATTTCTGCGTAGGCTTTGTACCTTAAGCCGTTCCAAATATTCATTGCCGGGTTTAAACTGTTATCATAAACATATTCCAGCTTTGAAACAGAGTAAAGTTTAAGGTCATCTGGGTAATCAATACTAAACCCATCTACGGCTTTCATTACAATTTTGTCGGCACGTATTCCGGTACTGAACCTTACACTACGATTATTGTCAAAAGGATAAGCAATATTTGCCTGGTATAGATTGGTGAAACTTTTGGCCGGGTAAAATACAGATTGGAATTGATCGGTAAGGCTAAGGCCCTGCACATTGCGGTAATAAGAAATGCCCCAGTCAATTCTACGCCTTAAATTTTGAAAGTTTACATACCATTCATTGTCTTTTAAGTTAGTACCTATTCTAAAAGCGCCATTAATTTTTAAATCTTCCAGCAAATCAGATGTGCCCAGTTTTATCATTCCATTGAGTACGCTTTCGCTGTTGAGCATAATGGGTCCGGAGCCACCGGAATAAAGCTGGTAGCGGTTAATTAATACGCCGGTATTAAAAGCTGCAGAGCCAAAATCGGCGGCAAATTTCAATGGCTTGTAGCGGAATAATTTTGCTTTTGCCAATACATTATCTGCTGCAGGTATGCTGTAATCATCTTTATTAATGTTTAGTGTTATTGGTTGCTGTGCATTGCTATCGGTTTTATTTTTGTCAATGGAGAATTCCGACTGAAAAAGGTCGTCATCTTTTTTTGTGGTACTGTCTTTTGTGGGTTCTGTATTTAAAGCCGGAGAAGGCAATGATAAAGCCGGATTAATAAGGGTAAGTTCACTTTCTTTCATTAGTTTTTCGGCATAAAGAGTTGGCCTTGCCGAAATATTTCGTTTATTTAAAGCAACTTCATCAATTTTTAATTTGTATAAATTTTTTGCATCGCTTTGCCGGGTTACTTCGCTTACCTGGTTATTGGTTCCGGCTACCCTTGTTTCGGCAATATTACTGGGATAGTTGGAAAGTGGGAAAGTATAAGCCGTATCTTCTGAAATAGAAACAACGGCAATAGAATCAATATCTGTTTTTTTGTATGCCCTTAATACACTATCCACTTCTGCTTCGGTAGGGTTGCGTAATATTTCATCATTAATAAGCACTAAGGTATCCAGCCCTGCTTTTGTTGTAGTAAAAAAACCTGCATACCTATTGGCAATACCATTTTCATCGCTTATAAAAGTAAAATGGCTGGTATTGTATGGCATTGGGTAGCGGGCATTACCATATTTTAAATGGGTAAGTTGCGATATTTGGTTGAGCTCGGGTTTGTCGCCAAAATCGGTTACCAAAAATACATTGAAGCGGCTGTTTCCGGGTAATGAGGTATCGCTTCCTTTTGTAGCTGCGCCTGGCCTGTTGCTGCTAAAAATAATTCCGGTTTTATTGGGAAAAGCAATAAATGTAGGGTCAATATCATCATATATGTCATTGGTTATTTGTGCAACTTTTGCGTTGGTTAAATTCAGGCTGTAAATATCAGTATGCCCGTTTTTTACTGCCGAAAGCAAAAGCGTATTGCTGTTTTGCATGTATTTAATATCCTGTACCTGGTCAAACTGGCTGGTAAGGTCAATCTTTGGGTTTTTAATTCCAGTTACCACATCATAAACAAATAAGTTGAGTTTTCCTTCTGTAGTATAAAGCACAGAAATACGGGTACCCTTTGGATCCCAGGCCATTAAGGGATAGTTGGGGTTCATTTCATTTTCAAGTGTACGGTTGCCGTATTTTAAAATAGTTTTATTTTCAAAGTCGTAATTTAAAATTACTCTTACCTGCCCTTTTTTAAACTGGGTAACTACGTAAGAGTTGTCTTTTTTGTTTGGGTTTACATTAAAGCGGTAATAATTAAGCCTCGGGCTAATATCGAAGCCATCTATAAAATTTCCTTTGGGATAGGCTTTACGTCGGGCAATATCTTTATAATATTTTTCTTCGCTGTACTCCATCATATCTGCAAGTACTTCTTTAAATTTCTTTTTGGTGATTTGCAGGCAGGCTTTATTGAGGTTTTTGTAAGTTCTGGCCAGGTAAAGAAAATAGGTAACATTTTCTTTTTTATATTTTTCTTCAATATAATACCAAAAAGCATGGCCGGCCAGCATGGGCCTTTTATAAGCCAATGCTGAAAAATTTTTATAATTGCCGCTTAATATTTCACTTTTATAATCATCATCAAGGTTGCTGCTCCAGTTTTCGCCAATATAAGCAACATAGCCATCTGTAAGCCAAGTGGGTAAATCCAAGAGGGTTTGGTTGCCTGCTACTTCACCCAGGTCGTCGCCAAATAATACGTTTTTGGTAATAATATCTGCAATGCCCTGCCTTATTTGTTTTTTGAGGTGGGCGTGGTTGGCATCAAAATACAACAGCATTTTATTATTGATAAGCCTGGTAACGCCACCGGTTGAAAGTATAGTGGTTTCCAGGCCTACATTGCTTTGCTGCATATCGGCAAAATTGTTGTACAAAATAATATTTGCCCTGCGTTGTAAACTATATTCCGTTGCCGTTTCAATTTGGGGTAATTCTGCTTCTGCAGCCTGGGCTACATATTTGGCCAGTTCCTGCCCGCCTTCATTAAAATAAACATTAAAATTATCGGTTTGGTAAAACTGCCATTTAAACTTTTTATATTGTACACGGTTTTTGCCAAATGTTACGGCATTTACCTGCGCATTGGCTAAAAGAGGTAAAAGAAAAATGCTGCTAACAATAATAAATATTCTGCTGACCTTTGCCATACGTATAACCTTATTGAGTATTAAAATTACTCTATTCAATCTATTCATTAAAATCAAATTATTGAAAGTTCATGTTAAAAGTAAAAGCCTTTGTTTTTAACCCTATCCAGGAAAACACTTATTTGCTGTATAATGAAAAGGGCAAATGTATCATTATAGACCCCGGTTGTTACTACCCCGAAGAACGGGACACACTTGATTCATTTATAGAAAAGACGGGTTTGCAATGTAAACTGCTGCTTAATACCCATTGTCATTTAGACCATGTTTTTGGTAATAAGTATGTTGCAGAAAAATATGGATTAAAACTCCATATTAATGCCAAAGAAAAGCAGTTGCTTGATTTAGCGCCTGCAAGCGGGCTGATGTACAATTTACCTTTTGACAACTATATGGGAGCAATTGAATATTTGCCGGATACGGGAAAAATTTTATTTGAAGAAGCTGAATTGCAAATAATATTTACCCCCGGGCACAGCCCGGGCCATTTAAGTTTTTACCATAAAGAAGCTGGCTTTGTTATAAGCGGAGATGCATTATTTAACCGCAGTATTGGCCGTACCGATTTGCCTGGCGGGGATTTTGATACCTTAGTAAACAGCATCAGGAAAAACCTGTTTGTGTTACCCACTGAAACCATTGTTTATAGCGGCCATGGCCCTGTTACCACTATTGGTGAAGAAAAAAGGGAAAACCCTTTTTTATGTTAATAGTTTAGTGAACAATAAATTTTTGTACGCCTATATTCAGTGCATGGCCATCAAAAAGTTTGATGATATAAGTTCCTCCTTTGAGGTTTTTTACATTTATTTGGGATACATCCCTAAATGATTTTCCTTTTAATATTATTCTCCCGGCTACATCATAAATATAATAGTGTACCGGCTTTGCCGTATTATTTTTTACTTCTGCATTAATATATTCTGTTGCGGGGTTGGGATATAATCGAACCAGTTTTTTTACATTTAATATTGCTGTTGTAGGGTCGTTCAACGAAAGTGTTGCGCCGGTATATTTATAAACTAAAATGGAACCATGGTTAAGCAAAATGTTTGTATTGCCCGATGTAGGGCCCGATGTGCGGCCAATACTATCTGTAAGCAAATAAAAGGTAAGCCCATCGCTGCCAATGGCAATATCCCTGTAGCGGTTTTCTTCTCTAAAATATCGTGCTGTATCTGCGCCATTGCTTAGTTGTACAAAACTACTTCCATCTGCACCCAATTTTAACCGGAAAACGGTTCCTTCTTTTAGCGTAGTCATGAGTAAAGAATTTTGCCAGCCTGGAATTTTTGAATCAAAGCCATAGTAAGCTATTGCAGATGGGGCCACCGTAGGGTTTTGCAGCCATGTGCAGGGAATAGTGGTGCTTGCCGGTGTAAAAAAGGTATGCAGAGGCACTTGTGAATTGGGCAAAATAGTATCTGTTTCATTCATTACAATTGCAGCAGGTGGCGGAGTAGAACATTCAGGCTCCGAGCCGGGAGAGGGCAATGCATTACAATTGGCAGCCGATGACCAGTTTTTATACTGATATATTTTATCATCGGGCAGGCCGCTCCAGTATGGCCAGCCATAATTTTTACCGGCAATAATTTCATTTACTTCATCATCTGTTGCAGGGCCGTTTTCGGCTTCATATAATTTTGCACCTAAATAATTTTGTTGAAAACCGTCTTTTGCAAAGGTTAATCCAACGGGGTTCCTGTGCCCAAATGAATAAATATGGCTTTTAATGCCTTTAATAGTTGGGTTGTCAGTTGGGATGCTGCCATTTAAATTTATTCTTAAAACTTTGCCCTGGTAAGCCATATAATTTTGTGCGGTAAGTTCGGCTGCTGTGGGTACATCCTGTGAAAGGATGGGATTGCACCTGTTACCAAATTGATTGGCTCCTAAATCTCCTACAGCATAATAAAGTTTATTATCAGGTCCTGTAATCAGCCTTCCCGTGCTGTGGTCATCACCTGCCGGCAAACCTTGTATGATAAGGGTTTCATTGCCAGCCGGGTTGATAATAGTATTGTTTTTTACTTTATAGCGTACAATCCTGCACCTTGTTCCTCCGCCAAAATTATAGGCATAAGCAACAAAAAACGAATCTACTAATGGATAGTTGGGGTGCAAAGTAAGGCCCATCATTCCATTCTGTTTAATTGATCCTGCAGATGAAGTAAACTTTACAAAATTTCTGATATCAAGTATAATCCTTCTTTTTCCACTTACAGGGTCAACCTTCATAACACGCCCTCGCCTTTCACTAATCCATAAAGAGTCATCGGGCCCGTATACAATGGCAAAGGGGTGCATGAGATAATACCTGTCGCCGCTATTTTCAGGCGTTTGGTTTAAAACCTGTTTAACAGAAAACTGCTCGCCCTGTGAAAATGAGCTTTTGTAAAAAACGATAAAAACTACAATAAAAAATAAACGGTATTTAATCAAAATATGGTGGTTCATCAGGTATAATTACTTAGGTAATACACGAATTAAAATTACCGGGAAAGCCTTTAAATATACATTTCTTTATAATAACGCCGGAGGGCCTGTTAAAATTATTTGGATCAAACAATATTATTCAAATTATAAAATATAATCAGTTCAAATACGTTTTTAAAACAGTTATTCTTCTGTCCATATCAATCCATCTCAATGTTAACTAAAAAAATGAGTATGCGAAAAACTCTACACAAATGTATACTGCTTATGGCAAGTATATTTTTTTTGCCCTTGTTCCTTAAGGCGCAGGGTGGCCGGGTTGATGTGGGTAAAAGCTTTTTAAACATCAGCAAGCTCAACGGTGGCGGTACTTTTAACCCAGGAGATACCATTGAAATAAGGGTTACTGTGGCGGTAAAAACGCAGGGCAGCAGAACCATAATTGACAGCTTGCAGGTATTTGACCAGGTACCGTTAAAAACAACTTATATTATCGGTTCTATGAGGGTAACCACCAATGAAGGCATAAGATATAAAGGCCCTTTTACCGAAGTGCAGGATGCCGACTGGGGAAAAAACCTGGGTGGAAATATTACCATCAACCTTGGCGTTTATGCCAATGGCATTAGAGGTGGAAGGTTGCGATCCGATTCAAGCAGGCCGAGCTTTTATGGCAGCCATTGCATAATGGTGGCTTGTTACCGGGTAAGAATAAATCCTATGACTCCCTACGGGGATAGTATTGTTTTTAATATAGGATCGGTAAGGTATAGGATGCTTTCGCCAACCAATTCGGTAACTGTAGTTAGTTTCCCCGTAAGAAAAATAAAATTGATACAGGCCTCTAATGCTTGTGAGTTTGGCTCTAATATGAGTGCAGCATCAGATTCTGCAGGCACATTTGCCAGCGGCACTACAGCAAACAGGCTAGCACCCGTATTATTTGGTACTACCTATATTAAACAGAATGTTTCTACTAACCAGCCCAATGACTATTATTATGCAATTGTAAATAATAGCAGTGCAAATGGTTCAACAAATGTAAATGCGCCCATGCCTGAATCGCCGGCAACACGAAGGGTTTTTGGGCTTTGGGATATTGGAGGAGACCATACGGGTGCCAGCAACCAATCCCAGGGAAACCCACCGGTAGCTCCAGGTATGAGAGGTGGTTATTTTGTGTTGGTAAATGCAAGTTATATTACTGATATTGCCTACCAGGAAACCTTAAATAACCTTTGCCCTAATACGTATTATGAATTTAGCGCCTGGTATAGAAATGTGTGCCCAAGGTGCAGTTGTGATAGTAATGGCCGTGGATCCAGTGCTGTTGGTTTTATACCTGCTCCGGGAAACGACTCCTCCGGAGTAAGGCCCAACTTAAGTTTTGAAATAGATGGATTTATTTGTTATACCACAGGAGATATAAGGTACGACAGGGTTAAGCCCTGGAAAAAATTCGGTTTTACTTTTCTTACCCGTGGCGCACAAAACATGGCCAACTTTTTAATTAGAAATAATTCTCCCGGAGGTGGTGGCAACGACTGGGCAATAGATGATATAAAAGTGGCCCATTGCGGCCCTAGGCTTAGCATGAATATTACGCCTACTTATCTGGGATGCAGGGAAGCCACAAATATTATTTCCCTTTCCGACACTATTCGCCACATGTACAATTCTTATGTTTATTATCAATGGCAGGTAAGTAATGTTGGTGGTACGGTGTGGAGTAATCTTTTTGGTCCTGGAACTTCAGGCGTGGGCACTCCTACACTTGTTGGAGGTTACTATCAATACATCACCAATTTGCCACCATTTATTGCCACTTATGCCGATAGCGGAAAGTATTACCGGGTGATTGTGGGCACTACTGCGGCCAATTTAAACTCTGCAAGCTGTGCCTATACCGATGGTAGCGCCACCATGCTCCAAATTATAACCTGTGGCGTTGTGCTTAAAGGTAATTTTTTACAATTCAGGGGAAATTTGAATAATAACGGCAATGCTTTTTTAAACTGGAATACACAAGGAGAAGAAGACCTGGCCCATTATGAAGTAGAAAGCAGCGAGGATGGGATTAGTTATCGAAGTATAGGTATTTTACCGGCAAAAAATATGCCTTTAGTTTCTTATAATTTTACCGACCCCGAAACCTTTACGGGCAATAAATATTATCGTTTAAAAATGGTTGGAAATGATGTGCGTACATTTAAATACAGCCATGCAGTGCTGTTGGGAAAATCTTTTCAAACCAAAGTAAAGCTGGTGGAAAACCCATTTTCAACACGAATAAAACTGGATGCAATTGTACCAGCCGATGTACAAATACGCTTATTCCTTTTTGATGAAAAAGGAAGAAAACTGAAAGAAAATTTAAGCAATCTTAAAAAAGGGTTAAACCAAATTTATTTCGATAACCTGGAAGGTATTGTACCCGGAATTTACATCCTTTCGGCAGAAATGCCCAATGAAAACTTTAGGTTTAAAGTAGTAAAAAAATAATTTTTTTTTAAAAAAATTGAGAGTTGAGGAAGCAAAATGCTTCCTCTATTTTTTTTGCTGGCAAATTTCTATCAAAACGCTATTGGTATTTTTAGGATGCAGGAAACAAACCAGTTTATTGTCGGCCCCGTTTTTAGGCTCATTACTTAATAAAATAAATCCCTCTTTTTTTAACCTTTCTATTTCGGTATAAATATCCTCTACTTCAAAGGCAATATGGTGTATACCTTCGCCTTTTTTTTGAATAAACTTTGCAATTACTCCATCTTCGGTTTGGCTTTCTAAAAGTTCAATTTTTGTTTCGCCCACCTGCAAAAAAGCTGTCGCTACCTTTTCGCTTTCAACTATTTCTGTTTTATAACAGCTTGTTTGCAATAGTTTTTCGAATAAAGAAACAGAAGCAGAAAGATCCTTCACTGCAATGCCTATATGTTCTGTTTTTAGCATATAATAAAAAATTAGCGGTTTACGATATTGGTAAAATAGCAGCCCGGTACCTGGTTCTTCATGTGCAAAATAGGGGCTTTTTAGTAACTTTGTTGTATAATATTTAAAGAACAAACAGTATAATGTTGAAACTACCTATTTATTTAGACAATAATGCAACAACCCCAATGGACCCACGGGTTTTGGAAGCAATGACTCCTTATTTTTTAGAGCATTTTGGAAATGCCGCAAGCCGTAATCACCCTTTTGGATGGGAAGCCGAAGAAGCCATTGATTATGCAAGGGGACAGGTATCCAAATTAATTGGCGCCGATCCTAAAGAAATAATTTTTACCTCAGGTGCAACCGAGGCAGATAACTTAGCCATTAAAGGCGTATTTGAAATGTATGCTTCTAAAGGCAACCATATTATAACGGCTACTACTGAGCACAAAGCGGTATTGGATACCTGCAAGCATATTGAAAAACTGGGAGGCGAAGTTACTTATTTACCTGTAAATGCCGAAGGCCTTATAGATTTAAAAGAACTGGAAGCAGCCATTAAGCCTACTACAATTTTAGTGGCTATCATGTATGCCAATAACGAAATTGGCACAATACAGCCGGTAAAAGAAATAAGTGCAATTGCCAAAAAGAAAGGCGTTCTTTTCTTTACAGATGCTACACAGGCAGTGGGTAAAATACCTGTAGATGTAATAAAAGACGGAATAGACATCATGTCTTTTTCTGCACATAAAATGTATGGTCCCAAGGGTGTGGGCGCTTTATATGTACGCCGCAAAAACCCAAGGGTAAAAGTAACGGCGCAAATTGATGGTGGTGGCCACGAAAGAGGAATGCGTAGCGGCACTTTAAATGTACCCGGAATTGTGGGTTTTGGTAAAGCCTGTGAACTCTGCCAGTTGGAAATGGAAGAAGAAACAAAACGCATCATTAAATTAAGAGATAAGTTAGAAACAGAATTGATGAAACTGGAAGAGGCTTATGTAAACGGCAGCAGAGAACACCGCTTGCCGCATGTGGCCAACATATCGTTTAAATATGTAGAAGGCGAAGGATTAATGATGGGCTTTAATAAAAATATTGCGCTGAGTTCAGGTTCTGCTTGTACTTCAGCTTCGCTGGAACCCAGCTATGTTTTAAAAGCCCTGGGTCTTGGTGATGATTTGGCACATAGTTCGCTGCGTTTTGGGTTGGGAAGGTTTACCACAGAAGATCAAATTGATTATACGGTAAAAGCCATTTCGGAAACAGTTTTAAAACTCAGGGAAATGAGCCCACTTTGGGAAATGTATAAAGATGGTATAGACCTTAACACTATAGAATGGGCGGCACACTAAAATTTAATTAATGTACAAGAATTTCAAAATTTAAAATAATAACATCATGGCATACTCAGATAAAGTTATTGACCACTACCAGAATCCCAAAAACGTGGGCACGCTGGATAAAGCCGCAAAAAATGTAGGCACGGGACTTGTAGGTGCACCTGAATGTGGAGACGTTATGCGCTTGCAAATACAGGTAGATGAAAAAACAGGCACCATTACCGATGCTAAATTTAAAACCTTTGGTTGCGGTTCTGCCATTGCTTCTTCATCGCTGGCTACAGAATGGCTCAAAGGCAAATCGGTAGATGATGCCTTGAAAATAGACAATATGGAAATTGTGGAAGAACTGGCTTTACCGCCGGTAAAAATCCACTGCTCTGTTTTGGCAGAAGATGCTATTAAAGCTGCCATTAATGACTACAGAATAAAAAACGGCATGGAAGCCATTAAATTTGAAGAAAGCGTTGTACATTAATACCATTTACCCATGGCATTGGATTTAGGAACTGATAACGGGATATACATCAGCGATAAGGCAAAATCAAAAGTGGTGCAACTGATGAACGATGCCGGCGTTGCCGGTAAGCCCGATTATTTTTTGCGGGTTGGCGTTGTGGGTGGCGGTTGCAGTGGCCTTAGTTATAAACTCGATTTTGATACGGAAGTAAAACCAATGGACCAGGTTTTTGAAGATAAAGGAATAAAGATTGTTACCGATTTAAAAAGTTTTCTTTACCTGGTAAATACCGAACTGGAATTTAGCGATGGCTTAAACGGCAAAGGTTTTTATTTTAATAACCCCAATGCCAGCCGTAGCTGCGGATGTGGTGAGAGTTTTGCCGTTTAATTTTTAAATACATTTTATTATAAATCCTGCACAGCATGCAGGATTTTTTTTATGGATTTTTAGTTTGGCTTTTTTTATAATTAAGGTCACTAAACGGCGTAAGCCGGTTTTGAATAAGCCTGTTATTGTATTGCTGTATATATGCCTTTAGTGTTTTTTCCATTGATGCTACCTGCCCGGGATTTTTGCTAACAAGGTTATTATTAAACAACCGGTCGGTTTTATACTGGTAAAGCCCGCTTGATTTTTTCCCGTCAAACAGCAGTAAATAATCATTTTCAATCCAGCGGTAGTTGCCGGTAAAAGTCACAGAAAAATTTTTTCTGTTTTTGTCAAAAACGCTTTCTCCAAATGCAAAATAGGGCTTGCTGTAATGCAGGTAAGAAAGTATGGAAGGCATAATGTCTATTTGAGAAACCACAGCCTGCTTTACCCCGGCGATGCTGCTGTCTCCGGGGGCATAAAACAAAATGGGTATGGCTACTTCGCCCCAGGGATTTAAATATTCTGGGTGATAACAAACGGTAGCATGATCGGCCGTAATTACAAAAAGAGTATTTTTAAACCAACTGGTTTTTTTTGTTTTTTCAAAAAACTGCCGAAGAGCATAATCGGTATATCCAATACATTCCAGTACAGGTAATGGCCCTTTTTTAAATTTCCCAGTATATTTTTCCGGTATTTTAAAAGGATGGTGAGAGGATACGGAAAATATGGCGCTGAAAAAAGGCTCCCTGAAACTGCTTAATTTATTTGCAAAAAATTTAAAGAAAGGTTCATCCCAAATTCCCCAGGTGCCGTCAAAATCGGCGTCATTATTATACTCTGTTTTGCCAAAATAATTTTCAATACCCAATAAATTTACTATTGCTTTAAAGCCCATTGAACCATTGGGCCCGCCATGAAAAAAGGAAGCATGGTATCCTTCCTCTTTTAGTATTTGAGGAAGCCCCTGTACGCTGTCGGATGCATATGGTGTGAGTACAAAAGGGTTATGGCCATTAGGTATAGAAGCCAAAATGGAAGGAATGGCATCAATAGATTTTCTTCCATTGGCAAATGAATTTTCATAAACCAGGCTGTGTTGCATTAGCGAATCAATAAACGGTGTATAACCTTTATAAGAGCCGCCATCCAAATCTTTATTATATCCGCCTATTGCTTCTTTGCCAAAACTTTCTAAAATAAAAATTACAATATTTTTTTTTAGTAGGGTTTGTATGGTATCCGTTTGTGGAATATGGATGGGAGAAAATATTTGCTCCACTGCTGCGTCGGAATAATAATGTAATTCCTCCAGCTTTTTTACATTCCAGGTACGCACCATACAAAATGGGGTGTTCAGCACCAGGTATATTTCGTTGGGAGATTTTACATATTCCCCGGCATTGCTAATGGTAATGGGCCTTGTGCTGTATTTAAAATCACCCCTTATGCCGCCAATTGCTAAAGTAACGCCAATGATAAATGTAATTATAGAGGTAAGGTAAAAACTAACTTTATTTAATGAAGCTTCCCTTTGTTTTATTTTTATTAGGTTGTATAGCCAAACCATTAAAAAAATAAAGGCAATAAAAATTACAACCACATACCAAAAATCAATAATAAAACTTTCAAACAAGCCGGTTTTATTGGTTTCATTGGCAAATTCACTAAACACACTCCTTGTAGTTCTGCGTAAAGTAAAGCGGTAATAAATAAAATCAATGCAGTTTAAAGCAATGGCTATGCCATTGAAAGTAAAAAAAATGTATTTTAATATTTTTTGGGAAGCACCGCTCACCCTTGCAGGAAAAGGCAATAAGCTGAGTATCAAAAACAGGCTATTGAAATAAAACATTGCTGCAATGTCAAATACAAGGCCGCCTTTACTAATAGTAAGCCATCGTTCGGCAGTAATGCCGGTAAATAAATTGCGGTTTAATAAAAAAAAAGCTATACGGCACATAAAGAAAATAAACAAAACAATAAACATCCTGTACAACAATACCCAATAATAAATACCCTTTTTTAAAATGAGGAAAAAATTCATTTCCGAATTTAAATTAGTAATGGGTAAAGATAAACAGATTATGG